>ERZ1036455.16-NODE-16-length-161896-cov-19.186387_pt1 | contig 161896 bp, 139 predicted proteins | sample MGYA00514228_ERZ1036455 | MGnify/ENA primary metagenome ERZ1036455 (study PRJEB33795, sample SAMN09464920) | human gut metagenome | host: Homo sapiens | place: USA: Stanford, California | collected 2016-07 | study: EMG produced TPA metagenomics assembly of the... | reverse complement strand
TTTATATGAATGGTCAGGTGACTAAGGTGAAGGGTAGTGGCAAGAAACAGATTGAGCCCGGTTGTGAGATAATTGTTCCTAGTAAAGTGAAGAAACGGACTAATATGGGTGATATATTGGGCTATGCCACCTCTTTTAGTTCATTGGGGTTGATGATTGCTTCTATTGCCAACTTAATTAAGAAATAACAACTATATCTTAACTCACTATGATAGAACAGACACCAGAAAAAGACATAAAGCAGAAACAGAATAATCATAATGATGAAGAAATCGAAATCGATTTAATAGGTATTCTTCGTAAGATTATAGGCATTCGTAAGACAATTTACAAAGCTGCCGGCATCGGTTTGGTAGTTGGTATTATTGTCGCAATAAGTATTCCCAAACAATATACGGTTGGAGTTACTCTTTCTCCTGAAATGGGAGGTTCTAAAGGCGGCGGTTTATCCGGTTTAGCCGCTTCTTTTTTGGGAAGTGGAGTTTCTATGAATGAAGGTACTGATGCCTTGAATGCTTCTTTGTCTGCTGATATTGTGTCTTCTACTCCTTTTTTGTTGGAACTTTCCACTATGAAAATTCCAGCATTGAAAGGTGGAACTATGACCTTAAATGTTTATTTGGATGAAGAGTCTTCTCCTTGGTGGGGTTATGTAATCGGACTTCCGGGTATGGTAATTGGTGGGGTAAAATCATTATTTACTGAAGAAGAGTCTGAATCAGTACCTTCAGATAAGGCAAATCTGGGTACAATTGAATTATCAAAGAAAGAATCGGAAAAGATTGAAGCACTCAAGAAAAAGATTCTTGCTTCTGTGGACAAGAAAACTTCAATGACTACAGTTTCCGTGACTTTACAGAATCCCAAGGTTGCCGCAGTAGTAGCTGATTCTGTCGTAAGGAAATTGCAGGAATATATAATAGATTATCGTACTACCAAAGCAAAAGAAGATTGTCTTTATTTGGAGAGATTGTTTAAAGAGCGTCAGCAGGAATATTACGATGCCCAGAAGAAATATGCTGACTATATGGATTCTCATGATAATATAATTTTGCAAAGTGTTCGTGCCGAACAGGAACGCTTGCAGAATGACATGAGTCTTGCCTATCAAGTCTATAGTCAGGTTGCTAATCAACTTCAGGTGGCCAGAGCCAAAGTTCAGGAAGAAAAACCTGTCTTTGCTGTTGTAGAGCCTGCGGTTATCCCATTATATCCTTCGGGAACCAGTAGAAAAATATATGTTTTAGCTTTTATCTTCCTATCAGTTTGTATTGTTATCTCTTGGAAGTTATTTGGAGAAGATATTCTGAATAAGTTCAAAGAAATCCGTGCCTAAAATCAATATTTAATGTGATATGGTATCAACAACCAGTCAAATAAATAAAGTCGTAGAGTTTATTGCAGTATTGGGAGATTTGATTATTCTGAACTTGTGTTTGTTCTTTCTCCTTTTCTTTTGGGAAGAAGCATTTGTGTCTTTACCTTTTTCCTGCAGAGTTTCATGGATGATGACTTCGTTAAGTCTCTGTTATTTGGCATGCTCGGCGTCCCGGGGTAGAGCATGGAATAGCCGGGCGATTCGTGCTGATCAGCTTGTGGTACGTGTGCTGAAGAATATTATCATCTTTTCGGTTTTTTGGGCGTGTATCATGGCTTTTAGCGGAATCTCCATAATCTCTCCTCTATTTTTTATTATCTATTTTTTTATCCTTTTTGTTGTATTAAGCGTTTACCGCATTATTATCTGTCGTTTGCTGATTGATTATTGTGCAAAAGGTAAACATAAAAGTTACGCTGTTTTTATAGGTGGAGGAGATAATATGCATACATTATATGAGGAAATGGAAAGTTCTTTGGCCGCCATTTATGAAGTTGTTGGTTATTTTGATGTTACTCCGAATGAGACTTTCTCCTCTAAATGCCGTTATCTTGGTAATCCGGACAATTTTGCTGATTTTATGTCCGGAAAAACATCCGTAAAACATGTATTCTGTTCTTTGGCAATGGATGAGGGACATTATAATGTTCCTATTATAAACTATTGCGAGAACCATTTGCTTTATTTTCATGGTGTTCCTAATGTTTGTAAGGGATTTCCCCAACGTATCTGGCATAGTATGATTGGTAATATGCCAATTTTGAATTTGAGATATGAACCTTTAAGTAAAGTGGAAAATCGTTTCTTGAAACGGCTATTTGATATTATGTTATCCGGTATTTTTCTGGTTACTATTTTTCCTGTTATTTACCTAATTGTGGGAACTATTATAAAATTGACTTCTCCCGGTCCAATATTCTTCAAACAAATGAGGACAGGATTGAATGGCAGAGAATTCAAATGCTATAAGTTTCGTTCTATGAGAGTGAATGATGAAGCAGACAAAAAGCAGGCAACAGCCGATGATCCCCGAAAGACTAAATTTGGAAATTTCCTTCGACGTTCTAACATAGATGAACTTCCTCAATTTATTAATGTCTTTAAAGGTGAAATGTCTATAGTTGGACCTCGCCCTCATATGTTGGCTCATACAGAGACTTATGCGCGATTGATTGATAAATATATGGTGCGTCATTTTATCAAACCTGGTGTAACAGGTTGGGCACAAACCCATGGCTTTCGTGGTGAAACGAAAGAACTGTCTCAAATGGAAGGTCGTGTTCAGTCTGATATCTGGTATATGGAACATTGGACATTGTTACTTGATTTATATATTATTTATAAGACTATAGCAAATGTGATTGTTGGAGAGAAGAATGCATATTGAGATTTAATGTGTTTTGATATTATTCTCGTTAATATTGCCTGATTTTGAGAAGTTACTTATCTAATTATTGTGAACAGCTTGTTCCGTTCACCTATGTTTCTTTTGACATATTTGATACATTGATGTTTCGTACAGTATCCGATTTTAGGATGATACATCAAATGGTTGCTAAATTGTATGAAGAACAGTATGGTATTAGTCTTCCTTTGTACCCAAAACAACGTATGGATGCTGAAATTAAAGCAAGAAATGTTTGGGGGAGAAATGAAGTTAATATGGATATGATATTCGAGTATTTGTCAGAATACTCTGAAGAAGAAAGAAATAGATTGCGTTTTTTAGAAGAAAAATGCGAGATTGATAATTGTATAGGTAATCCACTTATGATTGAGGTTTGGAAGTGGTGTCGAGATAATGGGAAGAAGATAGTTATAATCACGGATATGTATTTGCCACGAAGGGTATTAGATACAATTTTAGCTAAAATTGGGGTAGATTATGATTATCTTTATATATCAGGAGAAGAAGGAGTAACTAAGAGAACAAGTGAATTGTTTGCTGTTGTCCTTAGAAAATTGAATATAAAACCAACTCAACTCATTCATATTGGGGATGACCTTAATAATGATATTAATATGCCTCAAATAAAGGGTATAGCTTCTTTACTAAGATTATCTAACGAGGCTAATGTTTTGCCATATATAAAGGTTAAACAATGTGATACATCTTTAGGAAAAGATCATTTATTTAGTTTGTTGTCCCGTTATTGTTCGAATAGAGAATCTTTAAATTCCGAACAGCGAATAGGATATACCATTTTAGGTCCTCTTATTGTGGATTTCTGTCAGTGGTTACATGCGATTAGAAAAGAAAATAATCTTCATAAACTTTTTTTTGTTGCACGCGAAGGTTTTTTTATTAAAAAGGTCTATGAAAAGATGTATCCTCAAGAGGCTCATGATTTGAAGTATATTCGATTGAATAAAAATGTTTTAAGATTACCTTTGCTTAGTATGCATAATGCTTGCGAGTACTTTATGAAAGCTAAGGTTGGACGTTTAATATATGACTGGAAACTAATTTTTGACTTACTTTACATAAGCGATTATGAATCAGCAAAGCATTTTGTAGTACTACGTACAGGATTTGATAGATTTCATGAAACAGTAACTCTAAAAGAGTTAGAATCAGGGAAGTACAATGAAATATTAGTTTCTCTCTTTGAATATCAGAGGGAGATGATTGAGGAGCAATGTGCATTACTTGATGAATATCTTATGTCATTGGGACTTTTTGAAGGGTCTGTAGGTCTTGTAAACAACAGTATTAATGGGAATGGGCAATCTATGTTGACAGATTATTTATTATCTAAGGGAAAAGAATGTGATATATTAGGACTTCAATTTATAAAAACGCCAAAATGCGAAGAATTGTTGAAAGGGAAATGTAGGGCATGGCTTACAGAAAGTAGTGTTAGTGAGTTTAGTAAAACGAGATTTCATTCTAATTGTTTATTGTTGGAACATTTGATGTTTGAACCTAATGGAACTTCAATACGCCTTTATAGGCATGAAAATAAAATAGAGGTATTATGTGGAGCTCCTCGTACAGAACAGAAGGATTGGGGAAAGATAGCTAATATTCAAAAATATGCATTAGAATTTGTTAATGATTATACTAACCATGTTGGTATTTCATTGGATATGGCCGGATTTTATGGTTATTTTAATATGCTATGTCATCCACTTTACGATGATGCAGTATTACTAGGACATTTGAATGATGACGATATGGATGGTGATAAAACGATTTCAAATATAAGATTTCCCTTTCGTTTTAAGTATCTTTTCTCAAAAGATATACCATTCGACATTACTTGGCGTGAGGGGTATTTTACATTAAAGAATGTATCCCCGTGGGGTATAAATTTATATTTATATTCTGCTAAATTGCAATTTTACAAGCAGATGGTCAAGAGTCATATTAAACGAATCATCTTTTCAAAGTGATGTAGTGACTGAATATGGTTGTATGATATAAAAACTATTAATAGGTTTACAAAAGGATTATAAAGTCGATTTTTTAGAGTATGTCATCACAATATTCTATATCAAATAAAAAAAGAATAGCAAAAAATACATTATTCCTTTATATCCGCATGATGCTTATCATGGCGATATCATTGTATACATCTCGTATTATTCTCAATGCTTTAGGTATTGTGGATTATGGAGTTTATAATGTTGTGGGAGGTATGGTGGTAATGTTTGGTTTTCTTAATTCAGCATTAGCACAAGCTAGCCAAAGATATATAGCTTATGGTATTGAGAAAGATTCTGTAAATATGCAGATCAAAACTTTCTCTATGCTTTTTAATGTACATATTATTATAGCGATAGTCATTTTAGCACTTAGTGAAACCATTGGGCTTTGGCTTTTCTATAACAAATTAGTTATTCCTGAGGAGAGAATGGCATCTGCCTTTTGGGTTATGCAGTTTTCTATTATCTCTTTATTGGTTTCTGTTACGCAGGTTCCCTATAATGCGTCTATATTTGCTCATGAAAAGATGAATGCATATGCTTATATAAGTATTGTTGAAGTCTTTCTTAAATTAGGGGTGGTTATCGTTATTAAATATTGTTTTGAAGATAAATTAATAGCTTATGGGGCATTAACAATGGGGGCTAGTCTGGTGATTGCATTATTATATAGACTTTATTGTGTTAGAAAGTTCTCAAATTGTCACTATATTCGATATTGGTCTCCCAAATTGTTTAAAGAATTATTTAGTTATACTAGTTGGAGCCTAATAGGTAATTTAGCTTGGACATTTAATAGTCAAGGAATGAATATTCTTATTAATATGTTTTTTGGTCCGGTTTTTAATGCTGCTCGTGGAATAGCTTCCTCAGTAGAAGCTGCATTATCTTCCTTTCTTTATAATTTTACAACTCCTTCTGTTCCTCCAATTATCAAAGCATATGCGGTTGGAGATATTAAAGGAATGATTAATCTTAATTTTAGAAGTTCAAAATTAGGTTTCTTGTTATTTATGTGTTTGTCTTTACCTTTGATAAGTGTAGTAGATAATATTTTATCAATATGGTTAATAACACCTCCACCACAATCTAATATATTTTGTATATTATCACTTATTTATATTCAATGCAATGCCATGTCAGGAACTTTACAAAATGTAGTGCAAGCTACTGGCAAAGTAAAAACATATCAGATTTCAAATGGATTACTAAAATTATTAGCATTACCTATAGTGTATGTAATTTATAAATGTGGAGGGGATGTGGTTACTTATCTTTGGGTATTGATAGTTTTTTCTATAGTCGGATTATTTGTACAGCTTGAAGTTGTTAATCGTTTAATCTCAGAGTTTCATATCTCGGAATTCTTGGGATCAGTGATTTTTCCTGCATTAGGTGCATATATCTTACCTTTGCTGTTATCCTTATATTTTTGGCAGAAGGATTGGGAATTTATCCAAGCAATAGGGATAGTAGTATTGATGATACTGATTTGCTCCTTATCTGTTTGGTATATTGGTTTTACGCTTCATGAGCGGAATTGGATAGTAGATATTGTAAAAAGTAAAATTAAAAATAAGTAACATGGGGGAATATATATTGGCTCATTGGTGCTATAGTTCCAATTTCGGAGATGCATTAAATCCTTATTTACTCAATAAATTATCCGGAAAAAAGGTGAAATATAGTAATAGTTTTACACCGAATTACAAAGAAGAAATATTTCACCTAGTTAGGTCTATTTGTCATTTTCATAAGTATAACTTAAGATTGTTATTATCACCAGAGAAGTCCAAACCTGTAGTGCTGGCGGTGGGATCTATACTTTCTCGTTCTCGCACTAATTATCTTGTGTGGGGAGGAGGGTACATGGATGCTTTAGAAAAGGGGAGAGGCGGTAAGTTTTTAGCTGTACGAGGGCCTTTCTCTGCGGACAAATTGGTTGAGGAAGGTTATCCTCGTTGTACGGTGTATGGCGATCCCGCCTTACTACTTCCATTAGTTTATACACCAATCACTAAAGAAAAATGTAAGGTCGGTATTATTCCTCATCTTCGTGACCTTCCCCATATATTACGTGACTTTCCAAATTCAAAGGTTATTAATCTTGGAAAAAAGATTGAGGAGGTAATTGATGAAATTAATTCATGTGAATATATATTGAGTACATCTTTACATGGAATTATTGTAGCTCATGCATATGGAATTCCTGCTTTGTGGATAAAAAGAGGTTATATTTTTACGGATGGCTTAAAGTTCAATGATTATTTCGCCTCTGTTGAGATTCCGTTATATGATGGTTCTAAATATAATCTAGAAGATATAGTATGTAAATCCTTTCACGAACTATCCTCAGAAATACGTTCCCTTATGCTTCCTCATAAATCTGTTATAGAACTTCAAAGAGATTTATTAAGAGTAGCTCCATTTGAAGTCAAACAAAGTATATTAGATAAAGTCCAATAGTGCTATTTGATGTATTACTGCCTATTATTGATACGGATATATGAAAATTAGAAATAACAGATTGATTAATAAAGTCCTAAATGTGTATTGCAATAAATTTTGTGATAAGAAGGAACACCTTGAGTTAAGATATACAGGTTATCAAGACTTAAAAGATCAGGTAGCCAATGACTATGTCTATAAGTTATTGGCATCCGGTAAACCGGTAATGATATCAAAATTTGGATCTGTGGAATTAAGTAATTTAGTTTCTAGGCATATTGATCAAACGACAGGTCTTACAAAAGATGTAATATATGATTTTCTTCACTATAAAAATGTTGCGATAGATTATAAAGGCTGGTTAAGAAACCTGTGTTCTAATGCTGGTTTTTTTCCTTACGACTTAGATTTAGGACTTCGTTGGTATCGTTTGATGATGCAAGATATTAAAGAGGTAGATGTATTGGGTAGCTATATCTACGAGGAAAAATATATTGCTCAAAGTATGAATTGTCTTAAAAGAGTAAATATTGATGGCTATTTTGCACCTTTTAGTTGGAATAATCCTTGGTCTAAAGTGTTGAAAGGGAAAAAAGTACTTGTAGTTCATCCTTTTGTTGAGTCTATAAAATATCAATATGAGAATAATAGAGAACATCTTTTTGAAAATTCAGATGTACTTCCTGAGTTTAAAGAACTTATCTTAGTGAAGGCTGTTCAAACGCAAGCTGATGCTAAAGATTCACGTTTTAAAGATTGGTTTGAAGCTCTTCAATATATGAAGGACGAGATAGATAAGTGTGATTATGATATAGCATTAATTGGTTGCGGAGCCTATGGAATGTGTTTAGCTGCACATGTAAAACGACAAGGAAAACAGGCTGTACATCTTGCTAGCATGACTCAAATGCTTTTTGGGGTATATGGAAAGCGTTGGCTTGATTCAGAACCAGAGTACCGAAAATATATTAATAAGTATTGGATTCGTCCTGATAAAAAAGAGAAACCACAAGGGGCGGATAAAATCGAGGGAGGTTGTTATTGGTAAATTAGATTGTATTTTATTATAAACTAAGATATCTCATTTTGAATAATAGTCGAATAATAGAAATGCCTACAGATCAAATTTTAAATAGAGGGCAACGTATAGCTTGGCTTGATAATGTAAAGATGTTTGCTATGCTTTGTGTCATATTGGGTCATGTGATGACTATAGTGATTAAGACCAATGTGGATCTCTCAGGGAAAATAATAGAGCATTTTATTGTAGCATTTAATATGCCATTGTTCGTGATTATCTCAGGGTATTCAAATTTGAATACATTTAATAAAATTACAAAATGGAGGGAGTTGATTGACTTCGTGAAGAAAAGCGTTATTCGTATACTTTTACCCGTAGTGACATTCTGTGTGATTGGATTAACCCCAAATTTTATTTTTTCACCATTTTGGTTTCTGAATATGATTCTATATCTTATGATAGGGTTTGCTGTAATACATTTTGCTGTTTATTCTATTAAGAAACAGCATATGTTGGGGGTGTCTATTCTTTTATTTCTTTTATGTTTTATTTGGGTGAATAAAGTTTGGATGGGAGAGATGTGTACATACTATGCCGTTGGGTTGTTGTGTAAAAAATATGGTATTTTTGATAGACCTAAGCGCATAATTTTTCCCATGTTATTACTGTTGGGTATATTAATATTTGTAATATTTTGGTGGTGTGGTGTTTATGTATATAGAGAAAGTAGTTTTTATGCTTGTAATTTCACTGATTTACTGTTACTTAATAAACTAGAACTATGGTTTGAACGTCAATTATTAGCAGGAATACTGGGTGTAGCAATGATAGGTCTATTTTTGAATTATAATGGTAAATATACGCTATTTAGTAAAATGGGGAGATATACCCTTTCTTTTTATTTATTCCATGCTATGATGCTTAGACCTTTTCGTAATGATTTATTGTCGATATATTTCATGATACGTGGTTTTATCAATACTTCTCTGGATCAGAGGTTTTAAGATGGTGTGGAGTTTTTATCATTTTTATAATGATGACACTAATAAGTTGGGTGCTGATTTGTGTATGTAAAAAGTGGAAATGGACACGTTTGTTTTGTTTAGGACAAAAAAGTAATTATTAGAATGTGAAACGAATCGCTATTATTGTAAATGCGTTTGGAGGTTCAACGACTTCTTTAGCAGAAGCTTTTCTTAATCAAGGTTATAAGGTGGATTTTTATCATCTTATTCCGAGGAAAAAGAGTGCGTCATTTGAAACTTTTGATTTGTCTCTTAGGGGGGGCTTATTTTCTATAGTTCCTGTCAGGTCCTTTGATTATGATGGCTTGAGAAGATTTATTCCATTTGCTAGAAATAAATATTTCTCAATGTATCAAATATCAGTTGTTGAGTTATCCTCAATGGGAATAAGATGTTTCATCAATCCCATTTTGGTGCTATATTATGTAAAACTTGCAAGACGAATTGTAAAACAAAAATATGATTTTGTAAATGTTATAGGTCAAAATAAGTCAACGGCTTTTCTTTCTGTTATTTTGCGCTCAAAAGGTGTTAATGTCGTTCACTCAGTTCATGAGGTTTGTGTGAATCATCAAGTTGGTAATAGGCTTAGTGATACTGTTCTTTATCTTATCGAAAAGAAGATCCCTATTAATGTTTTTAGCCAAAAAACAGCTGAAGATTTGGTAAGATTAGCAGATAAAAAAACTTTAAAATATTCTGTCATACCATTTTCGCTATTTACAGGTTACTTGGAATATAATGAGATTGATATACCTGAGCTTAAAGGAGAAACCGATTATGTTCTTTTCTATGGGTTTATTGTGAATTATAAAGGACTGGATGTATTGCTTAAAGTTGCTCATGTATTAATGGATAGAGGATTTACAAGAAAAATAGTGGTAGCTGGTGGTGGCAATGTAGATTGTCTTGCAACAATAAAGAAAGAGAAAAATTTCATTGTAATTAATCGTTGGATAGAAAACGTCGAGATTTCTACGCTGATTAGAAAATGTCATATTGTTGTTTGTCCATATCTTTCATCATCTCAGACAGGTATAACGCAAACTGTATTTAATTTTGATAAACCTATTGTTGCGACAAAAGTTCCTGCTTTTACAACAACAATTGAAGATGGAAAGACTGGTCTCTTAGTTGATGTTAATGATGTTGATACGTTTGCGGATGCTATAATTCGCTCTTATCAGGATGTTAACTTGTATATTAGAATGTGTCATGAGGTGCGTTCTGTAAGGCAAAATAGTGAATCAGTATGGAAGGATATAGTAATGAAATATGTACAAAGTTATATTAATGGGTAACAATAATATGGGAAAACTAGCAATTGTATTTAAAGAGAAATGGAATAGATTCAGTCATTATTTGAGAAATATTCTTCAAAATGATATTGCATGCCTATGTATTACACCTTCTCTATGTCGGAGACTAATATACAATTGGTTAGGTCACAATGTGAAAGGGGTAGTTTTTCCTCATTGTTTTCTTGGAGTAGCGAAAGGCAAACTTACTTTAGGACAAAATTCATTTATAAATTATTCATGCTTTCTTGATCTGAGCAATGATATTATTATCGGTGATGGTGTGTCAATTAAACAATATTTATTAATGCTTCGCATGAGATAGGACCTATTGAGCATCGTGCTGGTAAAGGAATAAATGCTCCTATTCGTATAGAGGATGGATGTTGGATAGGTGCTAATGTGACAATAATGCCTGGCGTTACTATTGCGAAAGGATGTATTATAGGTGCAGGGACTTTAGTTACAGAGGATACTGAAGAAAATGGAATATATGTGGGAATACCTGCTCGGTTGATTAGAAAGCTTTAAATAAACAGTGATATAATGTCAGAATTAACTTCTTTGGTTCGTTTATTAGGGATGATTATTAAGTTTATTATAATATCAAACAATACTATATAATGATGAAATATTATATTGCAAAATTACTTCGTATTCCCCGTCGTTTCCGAATGATTTATTATATCTACTTCAATCGTTTTAAGTTTTGGCTTAATGATGTGAAGTTTGGACGTAATATGCAAGTGTATACTAAATTTTTCTTGAATAAGGCACCAGGGAGTAAGATTACAATTGGTGATGATTTTATTTATACTAATGGTGATGCTTTTAACCCACTGTGTCGCAATATTCGTGGGTGTATTTGCACAGGACTTCCATACTCTAAAATTACGATTGGTAATGGTACGGGTATGTCTTCGGCTTGTTTATGGGCAAATTCAAGTATCACGATAGGGAATCATGTAAAGATTGGTGGTGACTGTATTCTTTTGGACTCAGATGCACATAGTTTAGATTACCATATGAGGAGGGTAGAAGAAAGAATAGCAACACCTAAATATATGTCAGCGGTCAAAACAGCACCTATTGTGATAGAAGATGATGTATTGATAGGGACTCGTTGTATTATATTGAAAGGAGTAACTATTGGTGCTCGAAGTGTAATAGGAAGTGGGAGTGTAGTTACTAAATCTATACCACCCGATTGCATAGCTGCTGGAAATCCGTGTAAAGTAGTAAAAAGTATAGATTAGAGGCAAATAGAAAATACTTCCTAACAAATAATAAGACGGTATAATGCAATTTAAAATAATAGGGATAAATTTATTTTCTACTATTTATTATAATTTTATAACGTTTTCCCTTAGCAAAGTGATACGATTCCCTATTCTTATATTTAGGAAAGGAGTTATAAAGAATGCTCGAAAAGGAATATATGTCTGCATATATAATGTAATGGTATTTTAAATGCAACTTCAAAATATGGATGCGCCAATCATTTCAGTAATTACCGTATGCTACAATGTAGCTTCGACTATTGAAAAAACAATGTTGTCTGTTTTAAACCAGACATATAAGAATCTGGAATATATTATTATAGATGGGAACAGCACAGATGGAACTGTTGATATTATAAAGAAATATGCTGAAAGATTAACTTTTTGGATAAGTGAGCCGGACAAAGGGATATATGATGCAATGAATAAAGGCATAGTAAAGGCAACCGGGAAGTTTTTGATTTTCATGAATGCTGGAGATCAATTTCTGAACGAGAAAGTACTTAGTAAATGTCTCCCGTACTTCTTACAAGAAATAGATGTTATCTCTGGAATAGGATATTTGTCAGGACAAAAGTGGATCCCTGCAAAAGCTACAGATTTGTCTGTCGCATTCTTTCTGAAAAGAAGTTTGAATCATCAAGCTACCTTCATTAATAGGAAACTATTTCAGGATAATTTGTATAGAACGGATTTAAAGATTGTGGGAGATTCAGTCTTTTTCTTTCAGGCACTAATTATGGATAACGCTAGTTATGTTGATATACCCATAGAAATAGCTTTATGCGAAAAACCGGGGCTTAGCGGACAAGAGAAAAAGGCATTTGCAGAGTTAGAGGCATCGATTAAAGGAATGCTTCCTGATAGGATGGTTTCTGACGTTGACTTTCTGATTAATTATTATAATCCGGCTGTACGAATGATCGGTGGTTGGTTATATAAAATGCATTTTTTAAAAAAAATTCTTCGATTTATAAGAACTAATCGCAAAACGAGATGAATGTATTAGTTGATGGACGTACTTTTACAAAGAAATCAGCTGGAATTTCGACTTTCTTGAAGTGTAGCCTACAAGAATGGGCTAATAAATCTCCTCAAAATAATTTTTGGGTATTTGTTCCTAAAAAAAAGGATGAAACTATATCTTTTTCTTGTTTTCCGGCAAATGTACATTTTATTAACATCCAATTCTATGGTTTTATACCTAATTTATTCTTATTACTTTTGTGTATTCCTTATTATATAAGAAAATATAAAATAGATTTATATTATTCCCCTGTTCCGTGTATTCCATATTTTCTGCCTAAACGAGTAAAAAAGCTGATAGTGGTCCATGATGTAGTAAATATTGCATATAAAGATACAATGCAATTGAGGAATAAAATAGCTAATTCATTACTGTTTGAACGGTCTATAATAAATGCAGATTATCTTTGGACGAATTCAGAATATACAAAACTACAGGTTGAAAAATATTTTAGAGAAAGAAAATGTCGTAACATATTCGTTGGATGTTCGGTTGATGATAACATTTTTAAAAGAAATGTAATAAGCAAAGAAAAGCATCAACAAATACTTAAAAGAATAGGTATTAATCATCGGTTTATTTTATTTGTTGGTACTTTAGAGCCAAGAAAAAATTTATCGTTTCTATTGTCTTTAATGCCTAAATTATATAAAGATTATAAACTTCAATTAGTCATAGTAGGGGCAAGAGGATGGAAGGATTCAAACATTTTTGAAATAGTAAATAATCCTACTTATCCAAAAGATAGTACTATTTTTTGTGGCTATGTTTCAAATGATGATTTGGCTTGTTTATATGATATGGCAGCTTGTTTTGTTTCTACATCTCTTAATGAAGGTTTTGGTATGCCACAATTAGAAGCTTTAAAATGCGGTTGTCCGGTACTTACCTCGCATAATTCGGCAATGATAGAAGTTGTAAGTGATATTGAGGGCGGACATACAATAGAAGGATATGAAACAGAAGCATGGATTGATGCTATATTAAAGATCGTAAATAACCCAAGATTTGTGAAAGGTGAAAAGTTATCTACATATAATTGGGAGTATATAATAAATGGATTAATGTATTATCTATCGTAATATGCAATTTGCTTGGCCATACATTGCGTTATTTGTATTATATCTTCTTATTTATGCAGAGTGCAGTAAAAAAAGAGTAATTTATCGGAGTCGTTTAAGATATAAAGATATTGCTATTGTTGAGAAAAAACATGAATATCTAGTAATTGCGATTTATTTATTATTCTATGGATTAAGAGGTTATATATTTACAGATTGCTTTCAGTATCATAATTATTTTGAAGAAGCATCGTGGAGGGAAGATTCTATATTTGAAACCACTTCATTATTCGAACCCGGATATGTATTAAGTAATATTATTATCTATCAATTTTCGGATAGTCCTTTTTTCTTTCAATTTGTATGGACATTTATAGATGTAATACTTCTGTACATAATTCTAAAGCGAGAAACGGGAATGTATTGTATTCTTGCATTTGCAATTTTAATTCCTTTTTGGGATGGCGTACAAATGAATTTATGGAGAAATATTAAATCTATATTAATATTCTGTTGGGCAATAAAATATATTAGGAATCGATGTTTATGGAAGTATTTGTTGTCAATCCTTCTTGCTTGTTTTTTTCATCTGACATCATTATTCTTTTTGCCTTTGTACTGGTTCATTAATAAAGACAATCGTACCATATATATGATAATTTCGATAATCTCAGTAGTACTTTATATTGTAGGTGTAGAGTCTTTTTTTGAAAATATTATTTTGATAGGTATATTATTGGGAGGAAAGTTTGATCGTATTTCATCAGGATATATTGCTTCAGCAGTTGATGCTGGTTTTACTTTTGGATTTTGCTTCCGTTTATTTCTTATGACACTTCTTCTGGTATGTTATCCAAAACTAAAGAAAAAGAATTTGATAATGCTAAATATGGCTTTCTTATTTCTCTGCAGCAATATGGCCTTTAATTCTGTATTAGTCATGAGAGATAGAATTTCAATACTATTTTCAATGGGGATAGTGTGTATTATGCCATATTTAATAGCAGTTCTGTGTCATTCGAAAGCAAAAGTATTTATTGTAGGACTATTGTTCGCTTTTATGTTTGCTCAGGTATATGTACAGCACAATACCCCTGCTGCAAAATATGAGAATATATTGTTGGGTATAAGTGACAAGGCAAGAGCAAAGATCAGAATTTTTGAGGAATCATCCAAAGCAGTAGACAGATGAAAATAACTATAGATTGCCGTATGTGGGGCAAAACATATGGGGGAATAGGAAGGTATACAAGAGAAATTGTTTTGTGGTTTCTTGGAAACAAAAAATGGCACTATTTTCTTTTGGTTTCATCTGCCTCCTATAAAGAATTGAAAGATTATGCAGTTTTTGATAATGTCTGTCTAATTCCTTTTGATGTTCCAATATTATCTATAAAAGAACAAATAATATTATGGCGAAAGATACCACGATGTGATTTGTTTTGGTCTCCTTATATGAACGTTCCGTTCTTACCATGTTTTGCGAAAAAAAGAGTAGTGACATTACATGATGTATTTCATATTGCTAATCCTCAGTATTATTCTTTTTTGAAGCGAATGGCAGTTAAACCATATTATTTTTTTGCTGTAAAAAGGAGTGATGTTATTTTGACAGTGTCTGAGTTCTCTAAAAAAGAAATATGCAAATATTTTGGTAGGAGAGTCGGAGGAAAAGTAAAATGTATATATAATGGTTGTGATATTAATACCAATAATATATGTTCTACTCATATAGACTATGATTATTTCCTTTTTGTTGGTAATATAAAACCTCATAAAAATCTTAAGAATGCTTTATTGGCTTTTAAAGCTTTGGAAGAGCGTAATATAAAATTTGTTATTGTTGGTAAGAAAGAAGGTTTTATAACGGGAGATACGAAAATAATTGAACTTGTTAAAGATATAAATTTACGAGAAGAACGTGTCATTTTTACAGGAAATATTGATGATATAGAGTTATATGAATGGTATAAAGACGCTAAGGCTTTAATTTTCCCTTCTTTTTATGAAGGATTTGGTCTTCCTATTATTGAGGCAATGCAGTTTAATTTGCCTATCATATGCTCTGACATTCCAGTTTTTAGAGAGATTGGTAAAGAAAACTTGTTGTATTTTGATCCAAATGATCCTAGTGATATCTGTAAAAGGATGGTGGATGTACTTTCTGGAAATGATGTAAGTTATCCATATTGGATTACGTGGAAAGAAACGGCCTTACTCACAGCTAGTTTATTTGAAGATATAGTGAAAAATAGACATGCTACTCCATTCAAGAATAATTGATAAGCATTAGTCTTTCAGATAAAGCTGTTTGTGAATATATTATATTTTGATATCTAATGAAAGATAGTGAAAAAAAGGGGAAAAAAGTACTTCATATCTCTAAGTATTATTACCCATATCTTGGCGGTACTGAATCTGTATGTCAGGATATTGTGGAAGGATTAAAGGAGTATGATAACCGGGTTATATGTTTTAATGATTCCAATCAGACTATTTGCAGTGAAATAAACGGTATACAGGTTTTGCGGATTGGGTGTTTTATGAAAGTGGCGAGCCAATCATTTTCCTTTCTTTATTATTCTTATTTAAAAAGAAATATCCAATCTTGGCAGCCTGATATTATTCATTTTCATCATCCTAATCCTTTTGTTGCATTTCTATTGATTAGATTAATTCCTGCCAGTACGAAGTTAATCGTTCATTGGCATTTGGATATTACGAAACAGAAATATATTTATCCATTGGTGAGAGGGAATGAACGTAAGTTGTTGGAACGTGCAGACAGTATTATTGTAACAAGTTCCAAGTATAGGGATGCTTCATTACCATTAAAACCTTTTTTACAGAAAGTAAAAGTTGTGGCTAATGGAATAAATGTTCATCGCCTTGAATTACAAGATAACGATGAGATGATAATAAAAGATATTCGTAAAAAATATCATAATAAAAAGCTGATCTTTTTTATCGGACGTCATGTGGAGTATAAGGGACTAAGGTACCTGATTGAAGCAGAGAAATATATTACTACAGATTGCCATATTGTTATAGCTGGACAAGGTCCTTTGACTGAAGAGTTAAAAGCTAAGGCAAATTTGGAACGCGTCAGTTTTGTGGGACGTTTAAGTAACGATGAGTTACGATGTTATCTTCATGCAGCAGATGTATTTGCTTTTCCTTCTATTACCAAAAATGAGGCTTTTGGACTTGCGCTTGCCGAAGCAATGTATTGTAGATGCCCTGCTGTTACTTTTCATATTGAAGGATCGGGGGTTAATTGGGTTTCATTAAATGGTGTAACGGGAATTGAGGTTGATAATTCGGACAGTAAGAAGTATGCTTCGGCCATAGATACACTGTTGAAAGATGATTCTTTGAGAAAGCAATATGCGGATGCTGCAAGGAAAAGGGTGATAGAATACTTTACGATAGAAAAAGAACAGGAAGCAGCTAATGAACTTTATAAACTATTGTAATTTTTATTTTTTCTAATGTTCGTGAGAATGAAAGTGGTATAAAATAAAATGTTGAGATGTAATTAGCACTTAGAGTGTTTGTATGTGAGATGAAGAGAATGTAGGTCCCTAGTTTCATGTTAACGCATGATTCTCCTACATTACATAGATTGGAAAGAGTACGACGGTACCTTTCCGGTCTATAACCCCGGCACCGGGGGGGGATCCGGTGTTAATTTCCCACGATATCAACGGTCTGTGAAGATAGTTGATATTTTTATAAATAAAACAGCTACGGGAGACAGTATTACACTGCCTCCCGTAGCTGTTTATATATTAGAATACTCCTTTGTGCAGCTAAAGCACGGGCATTCCTTCATCGGATTCAAATCATGGTGCCCCACGATCAACGCTTTCGGAAACTGTCTGCGCAGTTCGCGTAATAGAGCCAGCAGGGAACCCCGTTGTTCAAGCGTTCGAGTATCCTTCGGGCAACAGTCAGCATCCAGTCCTCCTTCGTAGCAGATACCTATCGAGTGGGAGTTGTGGTTACGGCAGTGTGCCCCGACCTTTTCGAGAGGACGGCCACGGTGGATCTCTCCGTCGCGTGTAATGTAGAAATGATAGCCGATGTCGTGGAATCCCCGGTGGAGGATGTGGTCCAGTCGGCAGGCTTCCGCCGAAAGGGATTTCCCCTCCGGCGTGGCACTGCAATGAATGATAATCAGTGTGATAGTTCTCATCAGCTTACATACAGCTTTGCACTCCGAGCACACCCCCTATGGCGGTGGCGACAGTAATGATAATTTTGAGAACTAGGCTCCATACGGAGCGGCGTGACGATGAATTGCTCATAATTTATTTTTTAAGGTTAAGAAATTAGACTGACGGATCAGGAGTCACTCCACCGCCGCCCGGGTTGGGATTCGGCGTATTACCGGAACCACCTCCTTCGGTAGTCGGCTTCTGATACTCCGCTTGCTGCTTCAGTTGGCTGTCGAGTTTCAGGTTGGTAGTCGAGAGGTTACCGGTGGCACGTGCTTTGAGGCGCATACCGGTGATATTCTTCTCCAACGAAAAATCCTCCAGCGTTTCGGCTGCCTTACTGCGGATTCCCACGCCGAAAATGGCGAGATCGTCAATTTTCACACTCTTGCCGTCGAGCTGCAATTCCTTGATACAGTCCACCATGTCGGTGAGTACACCTTTGATGACACCACTCGAATACGGTGAATTGTGTTTCGACATGTGTTCGGCGAGCTTGGCCAGATCGAATGTCTCGTCGCTTACCGCACGGGCGAACCACTTGCCCGCATTCACACCTTTCTTCTGCTGGTTCTGATAGATTTTGTAACGAATCATAACACTATAAATTAAAGGGTTCAACATATTGTCGTGGGGAGCTGTTTCCCTTCCGACGATACAAAGATAACACCCCGTAATCCCGGAAAATCAGTTGTATACAATTGTATACGGTTGTTGTCGGTTAAGGGCAGTAACGGTCGGTTATTCAACGGAAAAGCGTAGGAAATGTGAAGGCTTTTTGTTACATTTGTAGCTAATAATTTAAAACTTATCCATTATGAAAGAATTCACGATACGTGCTTATGGACGCATGGAACTGGCGCAACTTTATTCTCCCGAACTGACCGATATTGCCGCATATCGAAAGATGAAGAAATGGATCGAACGGTGTCCCGGACTTCAGCAACGCCTGTATGATCTGGGCTACCAACCCGAACACCGTTCTTATACACCATTGGAGGTGAGAGTGATTGTGGATGCATTGGGAGAACCTTAGAGGGATTCGCTTTAGGATAACAAAAGCACCGCTTTAAGACAGCTAAAGCATAGCTTTACGTACTCTAAAGCTATGCTTTACGTCTTACAAGATACAACGTCTTACAACACACACTACTGTGGTTTCGGGTACAGCAGGTACACTTTTCCGGGGGCTCTCTTACGCACGCACACGCGCGCGAGCAATCATATAGTTTCCTTTGCCGTCTACGTGAACCAGATCTCCGTAGTCTACCAGACGTTTCAGCCAGACGAGCGCGGTGTTCTCCTTAATACCCATGACAGCTGCCTGCTCTCGTACCTGTTTGCGGGTAAACGTGGTCCCCAGTTTCATGAAGAAAAAATCACGCTCGACGTTTGCCCGGCGACTGATTTCTGTGGGAGGAAGGAAAGAAAGTATATGCATGGCATGGCAGTAGAGGGGCTCGGCAAGTTGGAGCACCGCTTTGAAATCACTCGGAGTGATCTTGACATCCCAGCGGGTGATGATGCCGTCTTTGATATTGTCATCGGGAATCTCCTTGTCCGGAGTCAGGAGAGGGGTCGAAGATGCCTTGAGTTGATAGGGCTGTGCGCTTTCGAGCGCACGCAATACAGCCACTTCCGCCATGATACGGCATGTGTTGACACCCAGACGGGCCACGAAACTATACATCTCATTTCCGTTGGCTATACCCGAACGGGTGAAAAGGGCAGAGAATAGAGTGTCAAATTCTTGTTTCTGCTCGTCGGTGAGCCGGAGTGTGTGGAGACCGTGTGCCTTCAGTAAGTCCAGTTTCTTTTTCCAATCCAATCCTATGGTGGTGAATATCTCTTCTATGTCTATGTCTCCTGTCGTAAACTGGCTTACCCACTGCCAGATACCGGGCATATAGTAGAACAGCTGGCGGGAGAAAAGCCCGTTTTCCGCCGAAGGGATGAGGGCTTTTACCTGCGCCGGAGTTCCGGAAAGCAGGACGGAGAGGTAGCTTTTTTTAATTTCCCGGTATTCCTGGTCGGTACGGCGGTTGTAAGACAAACGGTCGTGGTCGAATGCTTTGCGCAGGGTGTCGCTCCAGTGTCCGTAATCCGATCCTATGGCGGTGGACAGGGTATCCGCTTCGGACTCACAGATAAATCCTGTTCCGTTGGCGTCCATGATGTTTTGCAGAATACCGGTGCCGGTATTGTTGCCCGCGATGAGGAACATTTTGTTGGCCGGTATTTGCGGGGCGTCTATTTTAGAACGTTCTTTGCCCATTGCTTCGTAGGCGGCTTTGGCTTTTTTGTAGGCTTTTATTTCTTCGGCCCATTCGGCGCGGAGCTGGTCATGGATAGGATCCACAAGCAGCCGTATGGATGACAGGGCACTTTTTCCGGAAGCAGGGAGAGCTATAATGAAACTTTGCATGCAGGGGGACTGGAGTTTACCGCCATAAGGACACCGTACATACCGTTCCATGCAAGAACCCAGAGCGGTCAGTGCTCCCAATAGCATGACATCGTTCTGTGCGTCGGTGCTTCCGTAACTCATAATACGTTGCAGGAGTTCCGGCCAGTCGGCTGCCGGAAAGGTGGGTAGCGGCTGTTTGGGTTCGCTACCCGGCAACAGTTCCTCAGACTCCGGACTCTCGCTATTGTATACCTTATTACGCGCGCACGTGTGTGCGGAAAGTTTTTGCGCTGTACCTGCTGTACCTTTTGTACCTGTCCGGCTGTTTGCAACCTCCTCTTTGCGGACGGTAACTCCTGCCGCTTCGGCGAGATAGAACACCGTGCCCAGATGCATATCCCCATGATTGGCAGTGAGTGCGTTGGAGAATATCCGTTCGGCGTGTTCGCGTTGGTATTTGGCGGAAACCCGGCACAAGCGGTGGAAAAAGTCGCGTCCCTCTTCGCCGCAATCGGTTGCAATGGCGAACGCCAGGTGTACGTATTCGATGTAAGTGGGGGCAATGTCAGCCTTGGCTGTTTCTACTGCCTCCGTGAGGCGGCGTAATGATTCAAGTTCATTCATTTTTTTATAGATTGAGAATTAATAATGTTACGAAATAATGCATCCGGATCGTAATTGAGGAAACAGGCCCTTACGAGGTCTTTTCCCGAACAGTCCACGCCTTTCGAGGCATTTCTGCCAGAATTGTCAGGTTCCGGGCCGTATGCCATTTCGACATACTGCATGGCTTTGTTCATACTTTCCGTGATATTTTGTGCTTCGTCTTCGGGATACAGCGTTCCGGAAGGGACGAAAGCCTTCACTCCCCGGCCGCTCGGACTGACATACGTGAGCACGGGGCAGAGGAAGGGATCATCGAATAGCAGACGGCGCATACTGACGGCTTCGTCGTAGGAGTCGAGGTTGTCCACATCTATCACGACCAGCCCGGAAGGGGATACGAAACACTTGCTGTTGCGGCGTGTGAAGGTGCCGCAGGGTGTCACGTAAGGCAGCAGTGTCGCTTTGGCAGTCCGCATGTCCGGAGCGTTGCGTACCTGAGCGGTCAGGAGTTTGAGATTCTCGTTGCAGGTAATCATTTGGAAGACCTGCTCCACGGAGACTTCGCAGAAGGGGAGGAGCGTGGGAGGAGTAACCATTCGTCCCTGTTCGTTCCTGACAGGAGCGATAGGTGGCATGAAATATGACATTCTGTACTGGTTTGGCATAATCTTTGTTGTTTACGGGTCAAAAACTTTTCTTCTTTCAAAACGTGCTTGATTTTCAAAACACGACGTGAAACTACGAAAAACAAAAAAATAGACGGTTCTGATATGTCAGAACCAATGTGAAAATAAATAACATACTAAGGTGTATTTTTAACAACTAATAGATATTGAACATGAAAAAGAACTTCAAACACGTCCTTCTAGGTACTTTTATCGATGAATCGCTTAAATGCGCAAACTTGACAATGACTCACTTATGCAAAGAAACCGGTATGGGGAAAGCCAGCTATGAGAATATAAAAAAGGGGAGGATATGAAACTGCACTACTACGAATCCATTCTGAACTTCTACTGTGATAGTCTGACGGAAGAGGAGCTGCTGGAGAAGATACGCGAATGGACACTGCGGTATCTCTGGTATAGAAAGAAGCGCGAGGAGGAGGAGGGTGGAAACGAGAATACCCGTGTGCGATAACGAATACACAAAAAATAATGTTTGATTATACATAAAAAATACGGGGAATGCTTCGTAGTTCACAAATAATGATTAAATTTGCCGCGATTTGTAATGTTGAGTTTGCAAAATGACGAATAATACTATAAAGCATCTGGGTATTGTGGAAAACATACAGGGTTCTCATCTGTCGGTGAGGATCGTTCAGACATCGGCTTGCGCGGCTTGCAGCGTGAAGGGACACTGTTCCTCGGCAGACAGCAAGGACAAAATCATAGATATAATTGATACTGCGGCGGCTTCCTACCAGGTGGGGGAAAACGTAATGGTGGTCGGCGAAACGTCGATGGGAATGCAGGCGGTGGCCTTGGCATTCATTATCCCTTTCGTTCTTTTAATTTTTACATTGTTCCTTTTTATGGCACTGATAGAGAATGAACTGTATGCGGCACTTCTTTCTCTGGCTGTCCTTGTGCCTTATTACTACATTTTGTGGCTCAATAAAACGCGACTGAAACAAAAATTTTCATTTACTATAAAACCAATAAATAACTAAGAACATTATGAATTTGATTCTGATTGCAGTGATTTCATTGGGAGCGATAGCGCTCGTGCTGGCCGCTATTCTTTATGTGGCTTCCAAGAAATTTGCCGTGTATGAAGATCCGCGGATTGCCCAGGTAGGGGAAGTGTTGCCCCAGGCAAATTGTGGTGGATGTGGCTATCCGGGTTGTAGCGGTTTTGCCGACGCTTGCGTCAAAGCCGGCTCGCTGGATGGAAAATTCTGCCCCGTAGGCGGACAACCTGTCATGGCTAAAATTGCTGATATCCTCGGACTGGCAGCCGGAGAGGCTGAACCGATGGTAGCAGTGGTGAGATGTAACGGAACGTGTGCCAACCGTCCGCGTATTAATCAATACGACGGTGCTAAGAGTTGTGCTATTGCCGCTTCGCTGTATGGCGGAGAGACGGGGTGTAGCTACGGCTGTCTGGGTTGTGGCGACTGTGTGGCTGCCTGCCAGTTTGACGCTATCCACATGAACCCGGAAACGGGACTTCCGGAAGTCGACGAGGCGAAATGCACCGCTTGCGGCGCCTGTGTGAAGGCTTGCCCGAAAGCGATCATTGAAATCCGTCCGCAAGGCAAGAAGTCGCGCCGCGTGTATGTCTCTTGTGTGAATAAAGACAAGGGCGCTGTGGCACGCAAGGCTTGCACGGTGAGCTGTATCGGTTGCGGAAAGTGCGTGAAGACGTGTCCGTTCGAAGCTATCACGCTGGAGAACAACTTGGCTTACATCGATCCTGACAAGTGTAAATCTTGCCGGAAGTGCGTGGAAGTATGTCCGCAGAATACCATTATCGAGTTGAACTTCCCGCCGCGCAAACCGAAGGAAGAAGCTCCGGCTGCTCCGAAAGAAACGGTTACTCCAAAAGAAACGGCTGAGGCTCCGAAAGTAACAGAATAATAACAGAATAAAATACAGAATTGTATGTTAAAGACATTTTCAATTGGTGGAGTTCATCCACACGAAAATAAATTGTCGGCACATCAACCTATCATTACGGCGGAAGTTCCTGCGAAAGCGGTTATTCTGCTGGGCCAGCATATTGGCGCACCTGCCAAACCGGTTGTTGCGAAAGGGGATGTGGTAAAGGTAGGCACACGGATTGCCGAACCTGCCGGCTTTGTTTCGGCAGCAATTCATTCTTCGGTCAGTGGTAAAGTGGCGAAGATTGATACGATAGTCGATGCCAGCGGTTATGCGAAACCTGCTATTTTCATTGATGTGGAAGGTGACGAATGGGAAGAAACAATCGACCGCAGCAAGACACTGGTGAAAGAATGCGATCTTTCGGCGGAAGAAATTGTGAAGAAGATTGCCGATGCCGGTATCGTAGGTCTAGGCGGTGCTTGTTTCCCTACACAGGTGAAGCTGTGCCCTCCTCCTTCTTTCAAGGCGGAATGCGTGATTATCAATGCGGTGGAATGTGAACCGTATCTGACTGCCGATCATCAGCTGATGCTGGAACACGCGGAAGAAATCATGGTAGGCGTGTCTATCCTGATGAAAGCCGTGAAAGTGAATAAAGCGTTTATCGGAATCGAGAACAATAAGCCGGATGCAATTCAGTTGATGACGAAGGTAGCTTCCAGTTATGCGGGTATCGAAGTGGTGCCTTTGAAGGTGAAATATCCGCAGGGAGGTGAAAAGCAGCTGATTGACGCGATCACCAAACGTCAGGTGGCAAGCGGTGCGCTGCCTATCTCTACGGGGGCTGTCGTGCAGAATGTAGGTACGGCTTTCGCTGTTTATGAAGCGGTGCAGAAGAACAAGCCGTTGTTTGAGCGCGTGATTACGGTGACCGGAAAGTCGGTGGCCCGTCCGTCCAACTTCCTCGCCCGTATCGGTACGCCGATGAAGCAGTTGATCGACGCTTGCGGCGGTCTGCCGGAAGACACGGGAAAGGTGATCGGCGGTGGCCCGATGATGGGTAAGGCGTTGGTGAACATCGACGTTCCTACTGCGAAGGGCAGTTCCGGCATCCTGATTATGAACCGGAAGGAAGCCAAGCGCGGGGAAGCACAAACCTGTATCCGTTGCGCGAAGTGCGTGAGCGCCTGTCCTATGGGACTGGAACCGTACTTGCTCGGAGCGTTGTCCGAAAACGGGGATTTTGAAACAATGGAAAAAGAAAGAATCATGGATTGTATCGAGTGCGGTTCCTGCCAGTTCACTTGTCCTGCCAACCGTCCGTTACTTGACTACTGCCGTCTGGGTAAAGGCAAGGTAGGCGCTATGATTCGTGCACGTCAAGCTAAAAAATAACGAATATGGAAAATAAATTAATCGTATCACTATCACCCCACGTTCATGGCGGAGACAGCGTACAGAAAAATATGTACGGCGTGCTGATTGCACTGATTCCGGCTTTTCTGGTGTCTCTCTACTTCTTCGGACTGGGTGCCCTGATTGTCACGGCTACTTCCGTGGCCGCTTGTTTGTTCTTCGAATGGGCAATCGGGAAATATTTACTGAAGAAACCTACCACGACAATCTGTGACGGCTCTGCTATCATCACAGGTGTGTTGCTGGCATTCAACTTACCTTCCAACCTGCCTGTATGGATCATCATTCTCGGCGCACTGTTTGCTATCGGTGTGGGAAAGATGTCTTTCGGCGGATTGGGCTGCAACCCTTTCAACCCGGCATTGGCAGGACGTGTGTTTCTGTTGCTTTCTTTCCCGGTGCAGATGACCAGTTGGCCGGTAGTCGGTCAGTTGACCGCCTACACGGACGCTACGACGGGAGCTACTCCGCTGGCATTGATGAAGCAGGCGATCTACGGCAATACGGACGCTTTAAGCCAGATTCCGGATGCGTTGAGCCTGTTGATCGGACAAAACGGCGGATGTCTCGGTGAAGTGAGCTCGCTGGCTCTGCTGATCGGTTTGGCTTATATGCTGTGGAAGAAAATTATCACATGGCATATTCCGGTATCTATCCTGGTTACCGTATTCGTGTTCGCAGGCATCATGCATCTGGCGGATCCTGAAAAATACGTGTCTCCGGTTCTCCAACTGCTTTCCGGTGGTCTGATGCTGGGTGCTGTCTTTATGGCAACCGACTATGTGACGTCTCCGATGAGCAAGAAAGGTATGCTGATTTATGGCGTTTGCATCGGTCTGCTGACAGTGGTGATCCGTCTGTTCGGCGCCTATCCCGAAGGTATGTCGTTCGCCATTCTGATAATGAATGCATTCACTCCGCTGATTAATACCTATTGTAAACCTAAACGCTTTGGGGAGGTAGCGAAGAAGAAATGAAAAAGTTGCAATCATCTTTGAAAAATATGTTGCTGGTGCTGACGGGAGTGACTGCTGTCTCCGTCGCGTTGCTGGCTTATGTGAACGAACTGACGAAGGGGCCTATCGCCGAGGCGAACGCCAAGACGCTGAACGAGGCCCTGAAAAAAGTTCTTCCTGAATTTACGAACAACCCGGTGGCGGAAAGCGATACGATCTTCAGCGAGAAAGACGGCAAGAAGAATGTCGATTTCATTGTTTATCCGGCCAAGAACGGTGATAATATGGTGGGTACGGCTGTTGAAGCCAAGTCCATGGGATTCGGCGGCGAGCTGAAAGTGCTGGTTGGCTTTGACGCCGAAGGTAAAATCTACAACTACTCCCTGCTGGCTCATACGGAAACTCCGGGACTGGGTTCGAAGGCCGACAAATGGTTCGGTGCTTACGATCCTGCCAAGGGTGAACAGGCGGTGTCACACGAGGAAAGCACGAAGTCTATCCTGGGCATGAATCCGGGTGAAGCCGCACTGACGGTCAGCAAAGACGGCGGGCAGGTGGACGCCATTACCGCTTCTACGATTACCTCACGCGCTTTCCTGAATGCCGTAAATGCTGCTTATCAGGCTTACAAAGCCGGAGGGGGAGAAGTGAACGGAGCTACGGGTGCTTCTCAAAAGGCCGCCGGTGAAAATGCCGATGCTGCTACGGGTGCTACAACTAAAGTGGAACTTACTGATTCTATCAGTGCTAATTAAGAAAGGAGACAGATATGAATAACTTTAAAGTAATGATGAACGGGATTATCAAAGAGAATCCTACGTTTGTACTCCTGCTCGGTATGTGTCCTACGTTGGGTACTACTTCATCGGCTATCAACGGCATGGGTATGGGACTGGCCACCATGTTCGTGCTGATCTGCTCGAACGTGGTGATCTCACTGATTAAAAACCTGATTCCGGATATGGTGCGTATCCCTTCGTTTATTGTGGTGATTGCGTCTTTCGTGACGTTGCTCCAAATGGTGATGCAGGCATACGTGCCGGGACTGTACGCCACACTCGGCCTTTTCATCCCGTTGATCGTAGTGAACTGTATCGTGCTGGGGCGTGCCGAAGCTTTTGCCGCAAAGAACAATGCGCTGGCATCCATGTTCGACGGTATCGGTATGGGACTGGGCTTTACCATTGCCCTGACTTTGCTGGGTGCTGTCCGCGAATTTCTGGGAACAGGCAAGATCTTCGACCTGACTATCCTGCCGGAAGAATACGGAATGTTGGTGTTCGTACTGGCTCCGGGTGCTTTCATCGCCCTGGGATATCTCATCGCATTGATTAATAGTTTCAAGAAAGCTTAACTCTATTAAATAAGAAAAGAATATGGAATATATATTGATATTTATTTCGGCAATCTTTGTAAACAACATCGTGTTGTCGCAGTTCCTGGGCATCTGCCCGTTCCTGGGCGTTTCCAAGAAAGTGGAGACTGCAATGGGGATGAGCGCCGCGGTGGCTTTCGTGTTGACTATCGCTACCATTGTCACATTCCTCATTCAGAAGTTTGTGCTGGATGTGTTCGGACTGGGATACTTGCAGACGATTACTTTCATTCTGGTGATTGCCGGACTGGTGCAAATGGTGGAAATCATCCTGAAGAAAGTTTCCCCCGCCTTGTATCAGGCGTTGGGCGTGTTCCTGCCGTTGATTACAACCAACTGTTGTATCCTGGGTGTGGCTATCCTCGTGATACAGAAAGACTATGACCTGCTGACAGGAGTTGTGTATGCATTCTCCACCGCTATCGGTTTCGGTCTGGCACTGGTTCTCTTTGCCGGATTGCGCGAACAGATGAGCCTGGTGAAAGTTCCGAAAGGAATGCAGGGCACACCGATTGCATTGATTACCGCCGGCCTGCTCGCCATGGCATTCATGGGATTCTCCGGCGTGGTGTAAAGACTTACAGTTGATAATTTAATATAGGATTGGAAACCTTGCTGTATAACATATACAGAAATGGGTTTCCAATCCTTTTTTTAATACCTGACTGCCATTAATTCGTACTTTAATAGCCTTTTATTAAATAAAATGCCGGCAGATTATTGCATTTCCATTTTATTTCCTTAAATTTGTAGCTCAAACGACAAAAGCCGAAAAACTAACCATTTATTAAAGAATATGAAAGAAAGAATTTTAGTAACGGGCGGAACGGGATACATTGGTTCTCACACCGTAGTAGAACTACAGAACAGTGGATATGAAGTAATCATCATCGATAATTTATCTAACTCAAATGCCGACGTTGTTGACAATATAGAGAAAGTATCAGGTATTCGCCCTGCTTTTGAAAAACTGGATTGTTTGGATTTCGCAGGTCTGGATGCTATCTTTACCAAATATAAAGGAATTAAGGCGATCATTCACTTTGCAGCGAGCAAAGCGGTTGGAGAGTCTGTAGAGAAGCCGTTGCTTTATTATCGCAACAACCTGGTTTCACTGATCAACCTCCTCGAACTGATGCCGAAACATGGAGTGGAAGGAATCGTATTCTCTTCATCTTGTACCGTATACGGTCAGCCTGATGAATTGCCGGTAACGGAAAAGGCTCCGATCAAGAAAGCGGAATCTCCTTACGGAAATACAAAACAGATCAATGAAGAGATTATCCGTGATACGGTAGCTTCCGGTGCTCCGATCAATGCGATCATGCTGCGTTATTTCAACCCGATCGGTGCTCATCCTACTGCATTGCTGGGCGAACTTCCGAATGGCGTTCCTCAAAATCTGATTCCTTACCTGACTCAGACCGCAATCGGTATCCGTGAGAAACTGAGCGTGTTTGGCGATGATTATGATACTCCTGACGGTTCTTGTATCCGTGACTTTATCAATGTCGTTGACTTGGCTAAGGCACACGTGATCGCTATCCGTCGTATTCTGGAGAAGACACAGAAAGAAAAAGTCGAAGTGTTCAATATCGGCACGGGACGCGGAGTGTCTGTTCTGGAATTGATTAACGGTTTTGAAAAAGCTACCGGTGTTAAACTGAATTATCAGATTGTAGGACGTCGTGCAGGTGATATTGAAAAGGTTTGGGCTAACCCTGATTTTGCAAACCAGGAACTGGGTTGGAAGGCCGTGGAAACCTTGGAAGATACTTTACGTTCTGCATGGAACTGGCAATTGAAACTTCGTGAAAGAGGTATTCAATAAGATATATTTAATTATTTGTTGTAAAAACATGAAAATATAAACAAAATAGAAACAAATCGTGCATGCGATTTGTTTAATTGATGCAAGTCGACCTGAAGCTGTTTGTGAGTATGTGAATATACATGGATAGTACTTATACCTCCCCGGTATAGACAGGGAGATTGCATAGTAGTTTTGTCGTGTTTTATTTTGTGTTTGTGTTGTGACGGTACTACGACGTGAGTCGTGGTACCGTTTTTTGTTTATTCGTTTGGAGTAGGTTCTATTTTGTAAAATATTTATGCCATATTGATTTATAATCCATAACTGTTTAGGGTTCTTCTTCAGATTTGGTGGTAATTTAATCAGTCGGTGGTATCTCCATTCCCCTCCTTCGGGGAAGGAGGGGTGGCTGAAAGCCGGGGTGGTAGGTGGATACACAATGCTGATAATAACCGACTTACGCATTCACCTACCACCTCCCCCTACGGGGACTCCTCCTTCCCGAAGGAGGAGAATGGAGAATACTATCGACTATCAAATTATTATTGAATACTATCGACTATAAACTATCAAATTATTATTTTCCTAATTAATTTTACCACCAAATTTGAAGAAGAACCCTATTGAGTATTTTTGTATCAAACGTGTTGAATATACAACCCGCTGCAAGTTGGGCTTCTAAGATTTGCAAAAGAGTCTATGTTGGTGAAGGACTATTCGCTTAGCGTACCTTTAAAACAAAAAGCATTAGTCCCCCAATCTATCTCCGGCAGTGTGGTGTCGGCGGCGAACAAGCCGAATACGGAAGAACCCGAACCGCTCATGGAGGCATAGATTGCTCCCTGGTGATAGAGCTCTTCTTTTATTTCTCCGATAACGGGGTATTGCGGGAAGACACTCGCTTCGAAGTCATTGATTAATGTATCTTTCCACTCTGCGACCGGACGACGGATAACCTCTCTGACCGGATATTCGGGACGGTGGGGGCGGATATTGGCGAAGGCTTCCCGGGTGGATACGAAAACATCCGGCTTCACAATCATAATCCGGTAACCTTTCAGGGATAGCTCTATCGGGGAGAAGATATTTCCGATACCTTCGGCGTAAGTCGGTGTGTTTTTGATGAAGAAGGCACAGTCGGCTCCCAGGGTAGCGGCGTAGTCCTCCAGTTGGTTGTCGGACAATTGGAGGTTGTAATGTTCATTGAGCAACTTCAACATAAAGGCGGCATCCGACGAACCGCCTCCCAGTCCGGCTCCTGAAGGGATATGTTTGTACAGATGAATCTCGACAGGAGGCAGGTGAAATTCTTTGTCTAATAACAAATAAGCTTTTACTACCAGATTATTTTCCGGATTGCCGGCTATTTCCATTCCGTGCTGGTGGAGCGTGAATTTCTGTTGGGCTTCGGGATTGGTTCTGATTTCCAAAGCGTCTTCGAGAGCGACGGGATAGAAAACAGTTTCCAGATTATGGTATCCGTCAGGACGTTTTTCCGTAATGGACAGCCCCAGGTTTATTTTGATATTCGGGAAAGTAATCATGGTGTTATCTATTTTTTATGCTACGATTATGTATTCGGGGGCAAAGTTACTAAAATCTTCATTTTTCCTTATTCATTCTTCATTATTATATTTTATCTTTGTCGTCCCGATTGAAAGAGGGCCTGTCGGAAAAGACCGCCCCAATCGAATCGTAAAATGATAAATCGTAAAAACAGAAACAATCCTAATGGCCGAACAGAAAAGAAATACCCGTAACACAAAGTCTGCTAAAGTACAACCGGTGAATGATTATGGTCGTATCCAACCGCAGGCACCTGAGTTGGAAGAAGCTGTATTGGGAGCTTTGATGATTGAGAAAGACGCTTATTCGTTAGTGAGTGAGATCCTTCGTCCTGAATCTTTTTATGAACATCGACATCAGTTAATCTATTCCGCTATAACCGACCTGGCTGTCAATCAGAAACCGGTGGATATCCTGACGGTGAAAGAACAGCTCAGTAAACGCGGGGAACTGGAAGAAGTGGGAGGTCCTTTCTATATCACCCAGCTGAGCAGTAAGGTGGCTTCTTCGGCGCATATTGAGTATCATGCGCGTATCATTGCGCAGAAGTCACTGGCACGCGAACTGATTACGTTTACAAGTAATATTCAAAGCAAGGCTTTTGATGAAACGCTGGATGTGGACGACTTGATGCAGGAAGCGGAAGGCAAGCTGTTTGAGATCTCGCAGCAGAACATGAAGAAGGATTACACGCAGATTAATCCGGTCATTGACGAAGCCTACAAACTGATTCAGAAGGCTGCGGCACGAACCGACGGTTTGAGTGGCCTTGAGAGTGGTTTTACGAAACTGGACAAGATGACTTCCGGCTGGCAGAATTCGGACCTTATTATTATTGCCGCCCGTCCCGCCATGGGTAAGACGGCTTTCGTGCTTTCCATGGCCAAGAATATCGCTGTGGACTTCCGGAATCCGGTAGCACTGTTCTCTCTTGAAATGAGTAATGTCCAGCTGGTCAACCGTTTGATATCGAATGTTTGTGAAATCGAGAGCGGAAAGATTAAGAGCGGGCAGTTGGCCGGACACGAATGGCAGCAGTTGGACTATAAACTGAAAAACCTGCTGGATGCGCCGCTTTATGTGGATGACACTCCTTCTCTTTCGGTTTTCGAGCTCCGGACAAAGGCGCGTCGTCTGGTACGTGAACACGGGGTGAAAATCATTATTATCGACTACCTTCAGCTGATGAACGCGAGTGGTATGGCATTCGGCAGCCGTCAGGAAGAGGTGAGTACGATTTCTCGTTCGTTGAAAGGATTGGCGAAAGAGTTGAATATTCCGATCGTCGCACTGTCACAGTTGAATCGTGGAGTGGAGAGCCGTGAAGGTATCGACGGAAAACGTCCCCAGTTGAGTGACCTTCGTGAATCGGGAGCCATTGAACAGGATGCGGATATGGTGTGCTTTATTCACCGTCCGGAATATTACAAGATTTACCAGGACGATCGTGGTAACGACCTCCGTGGTATGGCAGAAATCGTGATTGCCAAGCATCGTAACGGTGCGGTAGGCGAGGTGCTACTCCGGTTCAAGGGTGAGTTTACCCGTTTCTCGAATCCGGAGGACGATATGGTTATTCCGATGCCGGGCGAGACTGTCGGGCCTATGCTGGGGTCGAAGATGAATCGCGATAGTGTTGGTTCTGTCCCTCCGCCGCCGGCACCCGATTTTGAGCCGCAGTCGGGGAATCCGTTTGCGACACCGATAGGAGGAGACGGGCCGTTGCCTTTTTAGTCGTTACTTTATAATTTTTACTATTGTAGATAAGTTTTCTGCATAGTTTCTCCTCCTTCTGGAAGGAGGAGTACCCGTAGGGGGAGGTGGTAGGAAAAATAATGATTTTACCTTTTTTTAAAATAAGGAATATACCATGTTTCTACCTACCACCCCGGCTTTCAGCCACCTCTTCTTCCGGAAAGAGGGGAAACCATGCGGCAGGCAGTGTTACTCTGTGGTGAAATAACTCTCAATTTTCTTTCAAACCTTTTCGGTCAACCGAAAAAACTTATTAACTTTGCAAATCTTTTTGAGAAACAATAAAAAATTAATTATATGAATATCTCTTATAACTGGCTGAAAGAGTATGTCAACTTCGATTTGACGCCTGATGAAACGGCGGCTGCGCTGACATCAATCGGCCTGGAAACAGGTGGTGTGGAAGAAGTACAAACCATTAAAGGCGGTTTGGAAGGGCTTGTAATCGGCGAAGTGCTGACTTGCGTTGAACACCCTAACTCTGATCATTTACACATTACGACTGTCAACCTGGGAGACGGCGAACCGGTACAAATCGTTTGCGGAGCCCCGAATGTGGCTGCCGGACAAAAAGTAGTAGTGGCTACCTTAGGTACGAAACTCTATGACGGTGACGAATGTTTTACGATCAAAAAATCAAAAATCCGTGGGGTGGAATCTACCGGCATGATCTGTGCCGAAGATGAAATCGGTATCGGTACGGACCATGCGGGCATTATCGTTTTGCCGGCAGAAGCTGTTCCGGGTACGCTCGCCAAGGATTATTATAATATCAAGAGCGACTACGTGCTCGAAGTGGACATCACGCCCAACCGTGCTGATGCGTGCTCACACTATGGCGTAGCCCGCGACTTGTATGCTTATCTCATTCAGAACGGCAAACAGGCTACTCTGCAACGTCCTTCGGTAGACGCCTTCAAGGTGGAAAACCACGACCTGGATATTGAAGTGACAGTAGAGAACAGCGAGGCTTGCCCGCATTATGCCGGTGTGACCGTGAAAGGAGTGACCGTGAAGGAAAGCCCCGAATGGTTGCAGAATAAACTGCGTCTGATCGGCGTGCGTCCTATTAATAATGTAGTGGATATCACCAATTATATCGTTCATGCTTTCGGTCAGCCGTTGCACTGCTTTGATGCAGGCAAGATAAAAGGCAACGAGGTGATTGTGAAGACAATGCCCGAGGGTACTCCGTTCGTCACACTGGACGAAGTGGAACGCAAGTTGAACGAACGCGACCTGATGATCTGCAATAAAGAAGAAGCGATGTGCATTGCCGGTGTGTTCGGCGGACTGGATTCCGGTTCTACCGAAGCTACGACGGATGTGTTCATCGAGAGCGCCTATTTCCACCCGACATGGGTGCGCAAGACTGCCCGCCGTCACGGACTGAATACGGACGCTTCTTTCCGCTTCGAACGTGGTATCGACCCGAACGGAGTGATATACTGCCTGAAACTGGCTGCTATCATGGTGAAAGAATTGGCAGGAGGCACGATCTCTTCTGAAATTAAAGATGTGTTTACTGCTCCTGCGAAGGATTTCGTAGTGGAACTGAATTACGGGAAGGTGCATTCACTGGTAGGTAAAGTGATTCCGGTGGAAACAATCAAGAGTATTGTAACCAGCCTCGAAATGAAGATCACCAACGAAACTGCCGAAGGGCTGACATTGTCGGTTCCTCCTTATCGTGTGGACGTGCAGCGTGATTGTGACGTAATCGAAGATATTCTCCGCATCTACGGATATAATAATGTGGAAATTCCGTCTACGCTGAAGTCGAGCCTGACTACAAAAGGAGAAAATGATAAATCAAATAAATTGCAGAATCTGGTTGCAGAGCAACTCGTGGGTTGCGGATTCAATGAAATATTGAATAACTCGCTGACTCGCGCCGCTTATTATGACGGACTGGAAGCTTATCCGTCCAACCGTCTGGTGATGTTGCTGAATCCGTTGAGTGCGGACTTGAACTGTATGCGCCAGACTTTGTTGTTCGGCGGACTGGAAAGCATTGCGCATAATGCCAACCGTAAGAATGCGGATCTGAAATTCTTTGAATTCGGTAACTGCTACTATTTCGATGCCGACAAGAAGAATCCGGAAAAGGTGTTGGCTCCTTATACGGAAGACTATCATCTGGGCTTATGGGTGACCGGCAAGAAGGTGGTTAACTCGTGGGCACATCCGGATGAGAGCAGTTCGGTGTATGAACTGAAAGCTTACGTGGAGAATATCCTGAAACGCTTGGGACTGGATTTGCACAATCTGGTTGTAGGTAATCTGACTGATGACATTTTTGCTGCGGCACTTTCTGTACATACCAAGGGAGGCAAGCGTCTCGCATCGTTCGGCGTGGTGACTAAGAAACTGCTGAAGGCATTTGATATTGACAATGAAGTATATTATGCTGACTTGAACTGGAAGGAGCTGATGAAAGCGATCCGTTCGGTGAAGATCAGCTACAAGGAAATATCCAAGTTCCCGGCCGTGAAACGTGACCTGGCATTGTTGCTTGACAAGAATGTGCAGTTTGCCGAAATCGAGAAGATCGCTTATGATACGGAGAAAAAGTTGCTGAAAGAAGTGGAACTCTTTGACGTATATGAAGGCAAGAACCTGGAACCGGGCAAGAAATCGTATGCAGTCAGCTTCCTGCTTCAGGATGAAAGCCAGACTCTGAACGACAAGATGATTGATAAGATTATGTCGAAACTGGTGAAGAATCTGGAAGATAAACTGGGTGCTAAACTTAGATAAACTTTAAATTTCAATCTAAAAATATAAACCAATGGGAAGAGCATTTGAATATAGAAAAGCCGCAAAGTTGAAACGGTGGGGCCACATGGCTAAAACATTTACAAGACTGGGTAAACAGATTGCCATTGCTGTGAAGGCTGGTGGTCCGGAACCTGAAAATAACCCGACATTGCGTTCGGTAATCGCTACTTGTAAGCGTGAGAATATGCCGAAAGACAATATCGAACGTGCTATCAAAAACGCATTGGGTAAAGACCAGAGCGACTACAAGAGCATGACTTACGAAGGATACGGTCCTCACGGAATTGCTGTTTTTGTGGATACGCTGACTGATAATACAACCCGCACGGTGGCTGATGTACGCTCCGTATTCAATAAATTCGGCGGTAACCTCGGAACTATGGGTTCTCTGGCTTTCCTTTTCGACCATAAGTGTATGTTCACTTTCAAAATCAAAGAGGGCATGGATATGGAAGAATTGATCCTTGACCTGATTGACTACGACGTGGAAGATGAGTACGAACAGGATGATGAGGAAGGTACAATCACGATCTACGGAGATCCGAAAAGCTATGCCGCTATCCAGAAACATCTGGAAGAATGCGGATTCGAAGATGTCGGTGGAGACTTTACTTATATCCCGAACGACTTGAAAGACGTGACGCCGGAACAACGTGAAACTTTGGATAAGATGATCGAACGTCTGGAAGAGTTTGACGATGTGCAGACTGTTTATACGAACATGAAACCGGAAGGCGGAGAAGAAGAATAAACAGGCCATGGAATATGTTTATAAAACTCAGGGGACTTGCAGTACGAACATCGAACTGAACGTGGAAGACGGTGTAGTGAAAGAGGTGGCCTTCTGGGGAGGATGTAACGGTAATCTTCAAGGAATTTCACGCCTGGTGAAAGGCATGAAGGTAGAAGAAGTGATAAAGAAACTTGAAGGGGTTCGTTGCGGTGGCAGACCGACGTCTTGTCCCGACCAACTATGCCGTGCATTGCATGAAATGGGATATTGATTGACAATTTTTTTGTTCTTAATAGTTGATTGTAAGCCTTCGGCAAATTGTTTTTGCCGGGGGCTTCTTTTATTGTTCGGCAAAAAGCTTCTGTATGTCTTTCGGTTCTTTTCCGAATTTGTCGGTATTTTGAACTAAAATGGATTGTCAATCGTTACTTTATAAGTATATTTGTACTGGATAAACTATTATGCAAAGATGAAGAATATTTTTCAAGACTTAAAACGAAAAGATCATAAGCGATATCTGGGCGGACTGGATCTCTTTAAATATATCGGACCGGGACTTTTGGTTACTGTGGGTTTTATTGATCCGGGAAACTGGGCTTCCAATTTTGCCGCAGGTTCTGAATTCGGGTATTCGTTACTTTGGGTGGTCACCCTGTCTACTATCATGCTGATCGTTCTTCAACATAATGTTGCCCACCTGGGGATTGTCACCGGGCTCTGCCTCTCGGAAGCGGCCACTAAATACACTCCCCAATGGGTATCCCGTCCTATACTCGGAACGGCGGTGCTGGCTTCCATTTCCACTTCTTTGGCGGAAATCCTGGGCGGTGCCATTGCATTGGAAATGTTGTTGGATATTCCTATTATATGGGGGGCTGTGCTGACAACGCTTTTTGTCTCCATTATGCTTTTCACCAACTCTTACAAAAAGATCGAGCGTTCCATTATCGCATTCGTCTCGGTGATCGGGCTGTCGTTTATTTATGAGTTGTTTCTGGTGGATATTGACTGGCCGGCCGCAACGGTGGGGTGGGTCACTCCGGCTTTCCCGAAAGGAAGTATGCTGATTATTATGAGCGTACTGGGGGCGGTGGTAATGCCGCATAACCTGTTCCTGCATTCGGAAGTGATACAGAGCCACGAGTACAATAAAAAAGATGACGCCTCTATCAAGAAGGTGTTGAAATACGAGTTGTTTGATACGCTTTTTTCAATGATTGTGGGCTGGGCTATCAATAGCGCGATGATTCTGCTGGCGGCTGCCACTTTCTTTAAAAGCGGCATTCAGGTGGAGGAATTGCAACAGGCTCAGTCATTGCTGGAACCGCTGTTGGGAAGTAATGCGGCAATCGTGTTTGCACTGGCTTTGCTTATGGCGGGCATTTCGTCCACTATCACAAGCGGAATGGCGGCAGGTTCTATCTTTGCCGGTATTTTCGGCGAGTCTTATCATATCAAGGACAGTCACTCGCAGGTAGGCGTGCTCTTGTCTTTGGGAATTGCCCTGTTGTTGATTTTCTTTATCGGAGATCCTTTTAAAGGGCTGATTATTTCGCAGATGATACTCAGCATCCAATTGCCTTTCACGGTATTCCTGCAAGTGGGGCTGACCTCCTCGCGGAAGGTAATGGGAGAGTATGTCAATAGCCGTTGGAGCACATTTGTGCTGTATGCCATTGCGATTATAGTATCGGTACTGAACATCATGCTGCTATTCTCCTGAAATGAACATGAATTAAAAATATAGAATGATGAAGATTATTACTTATAATGTAAACGGGCTTCGTGCTGCCGTATCTAAAGGACTGCCGGAATGGCTGGAGCAGGAGAATCCCGATATTCTTTGTCTGCAAGAGACAAAACTGCAACCGGACCAGTATCCGGGAGAGGTGTTCGAAGCATTGGGCTATAAGTCCTATCTGTATTCGGCACAAAAGAAAGGATATAGCGGAGTGGCTTTACTTACGAAGCAGGAACCGGATCACGTGGAGTACGGAATGGGTATGGAGGCATACGACAATGAGGGGCGTTTTATACGTGCGGACTTTGGAGATTTGTCCGTGGTCAGTGTTTATCATCCTTCGGGGACAAGCGGGGATGAGCGTCAGGCTTTTAAAATGGTGTGGCTGGAAGACTTTCAGAAGTATGTGCTGGAGTTGCAGAAGTCTCGTCCGAACCTGATTCTTTGCGGTGATTATAATATTTGCCACGAGCCAATTGATATTCATGACCCTGTCCGGAACGCAAAGAACAGTGGTTTCCTTCCCGAAGAACGGGAATGGATGACCCGTTTCCTTGCAGCGGGATTCATTGATTCTTTCCGTATGCTTTATCCGGAAAAACAGGAGTATACCTGGTGGAGTTACCGTTTTAACTCGCGTGCCAAGAATAAGGGTTGGAGAATCGACTATTGCATGGCCAGTGAACCGGTCCGCCCGTTACTGATGAGCGCACGTATCTTGAATGACGCCATGCATTCGGACCACTGTCCGATGATGTTGGAAATAAAAAACACGAAATAGTTTATGGAAGAAGATAGAATACAAAAAGCGGTGGAGCTTTTTAAGAGCGGATACAATTGCTCACAGTCTGTTGTGGCTGCTTTTGCCGATATGTACGGATTTACACAGGAACAGGCATTGCGTATGGCCGCCTCTTTCGGCGGAGGAATAGGACGCATGCGCGAGACGTGCGGGGCTGCGTGCGGGTTGTTTCTGGTGGCCGGCCTGAAAACGGGGGCTACGGAGGCGGCAGACCGGGAAGGAAAAGCTGCCAATTATGCGGTAGTGCAGGAACTGGCAGCCGAATTTAAAAAACGTAACGGCTCTCTGATTTGTGCGGAATTGTTGGGATTAAAGAAAAAAGAACCGGTTTCCACTATTCCGGAAGAACGTACAGCTCAGTATTATAGCAAACGCCCGTGCGCAAAAATGGTGGAAGAAGCGGCAAGAATCTGGGTGGAATATCTCGAAAAACACCCTAAATGAAGGAAAAAATGCTTTTTTTATTACAAAATCAGTAAAAAAACACTCAATAAAGTGTTCTATAACATAAAAATATCTATCTTTGTCCCCGAAATAAAATCTGAAAGTCGTCGGACAGGATGATTTGAAGCATGTCTAACTAAAATTTCAAAGCAAATGTTGAAAGAAAAAGCAGGTGTAATCGCAGGTACTATCTGGAATGCACTGAACGAAACAGAAGGAATGACTGCCAAGCAATTGAAAAAAGCAACTAAATTGGTTGACAAAGATTTGTTCCTCGGACTTGGCTGGTTATTGAGAGAAGACAAAGTCTCTGTGGAAGAAGTGGAAGGTGAACTCTTCATCAAATTGATCTAAGCGAGCAATCACTTAAGCAATAAAAAAATGCGTTGGTACATTGTCATAATGTTATCAACGCATTTTTTTATATTCCGCCATTTACGTATCTTTGCACACCAAAAAGATAAAATAATAAGAATTCAGCATGAAGAATATACGCAACTTTTGCATTATTGCTCATATCGACCACGGTAAGTCAACCCTGGCCGACCGCTTGTTGGAGTTTACCAACACCATTCAGGTGACCACGGGGCAGATGCTTGATGATATGGACTTGGAGAAGGAAAGAGGGATCACGATCAAAAGCCATGCTATCCAAATGGAGTATAACTATAAGGGGGAGAAGTATGTACTCAACCTGATTGATACTCCGGGGCACGTGGACTTTTCGTATGAGGTGTCCCGTTCCATTGCCGCTTGCGAAGGTGCATTGCTGATTGTCGATGCATCGCAGGGAGTACAGGCACAGACGATCTCCAACCTGTATATGGCTATTGAACACGACCTTGAGATTATTCCCGTTATCAACAAATGCGATATGGCCAGTGCCATGCCGGAGGAAGTGGAGGATGAGATTGTGGAACTGCTGGGTTGCAAGCGGGAAGAAATTATCCGCGCATCCGGTAAGACGGGTATGGGAGTGGAAGAAATCCTGGCAGCCGTTATCGAACGTATCCCGCATCCCGAAGGGGATGAGGAAGCACCGTTACAGGCTTTGATTTTCGACTCTGTATTCAACTCTTTCCGTGGAATTATCGCTTATTTCAAGATTGAGAACGGAGTGATCCGTAAAGGTGACAAAGTGAAGTTTTTCAATACCGGCAAGGAGTATGACGCCGATGAGGTGGGGGTGCTGAAAATGGAACTGGTTCCCCGGAATGAACTTCGCACGGGAGATGTAGGCTATATCATCTCCGGTATCAAGACTTCGAAAGAGGTAAAGGTGGGAGACACCATTACCCATGTGGCTCGTCCGTGTGACAAGGCGATTGCGGGTTTTGAGGAAGTAAAGCCTATGGTATTCGCCGGGGTCTACCCGATTGAGGCGGAAGATTTTGAAGACTTGCGTGCTTCTCTGGAGAAATTGCAGTTGAACGACGCTTCCTTGACTTTCCAGCCCGAATCATCGTTGGCGTTGGGCTTCGGTTTCCGTTGCGGTTTTCTCGGGTTGCTTCACATGGAGATTGTGCAGGAACGTCTTGACCGTGAGTTTGATATGAATGTGATTACTACGGTGCCTAACGTATCTTACAATATATATGATAAGCAAGGCAATATGAAGGAGGTGCATAACCCCGGTGGTATGCCTGATCCGACGTTGATAGATCACATTGAAGAACCGTATATCAAAGCGTCTATTATTACAACGACCGATTATATAGGTCCGATCATGACGCTCTGTCTGGGCAAGCGCGGGGAACTGCTTAAACAGGAATATATTTCCGGCAACCGGGTGGAGATATATTACAATATGCCTTTGGGGGAAATTGTGATTGACTTCTATGACCGCCTGAAAAGTATTTCGAAAGGATATGCGTCGTTCGATTATCATCCGAACGGTTTCCGTCCCTCGAAACTGGTCAAACTGGATATCATGCTGAATGGTGAGCCTGTGGATGCGCTTTCTACACTGATCCACTTTGACAATGCGTATGATATGGGACGCCGGATGTGTGAGAAGTTGAAGGAACTGATTCCCCGCCAGCAGTTTGAGATTGCTATTCAAGCCGCTATCGGGGCGAAAATTATTGCCCGCGAAACGATTAAGGCGGTTCGCAAGGATGTGACTGCCAAATGTTATGGCGGTGACGTGAGCCGTAAGCGCAAGCTGCTTGAAAAGCAGAAAAAAGGTAAAAAACGAATGAAACAAATTGGCAACGTGGAAGTGCCGCAGAAAGCCTTCCTCGCAGTATTAAAACTGGATTAAAAAAAAGAACCGCAAGCAGTTTTTTCAGAGAGGTTTTCTGAACAAATTGCCTTGCGGTTAGTTTTTTAATACACCAGGTGATTGCTTTCTGTCTGCAGAGCTTTCCTTGGCAATCACTTTTGGAGAAAAAACAACTAGAAATATGAGAAAAGTTCTGTCTTTTTCGGGCTTCCTGATGTTGGGGCTCGTCGTATCGCAATTCCTGCCGGTGATAGCAGGTGAGGGGTATGGAACCGTGAAGTCCATATCGAATATACTACTCTATGTATGTCTTAGTTTTATAATGATTAATGTGGGCCGGGAATTTGTGCTCGACAAGTCCCGCTGGAAAAGTTATGCCGAGGATTATTTTATAGCAATGGCTACTGCTGCTTTGCCTTGGTTTATGATTGCTATCTACTATGTGTTTATCTTGCTTCCGCCTGACTATTGGAATAGTTGGGAGGCATGGAAAGAGAACCTGCTGTTGAGCCGTTTTGCCGCTCCGACATCAGCGGGAATCTTGTTTACCATGCTCGCCGCTATCGGGCTGAAGTCCAGTTGGATTTATAAGAAGATTCAGGTATTGGCTATTTTCGATGATTTGGATACGATCATCCTGATGATTCCTCTCCAGATCATGATGATCGGATTGCGCTGGCAGTTGATTATTGTCGTGGTGATTGTGTTTATGCTGTTGGCCGCCGGTTGGCAACAGTTGAATAAATACGACTGGCGTCAGGACTGGAAAGCGATCCTGTTTTATTCGGTTATCATATTTCTGGCTACGCAGATACTCTATCTCGGTAGCAAGGAGCTGTACGGAGAGGCGGGAAGTATCCATATTGAGGTGCTGCTTCCGGCATTTGTATTGGGTATGATTATGAAGCATAAGGAACATGACACGCCTGTGGAACGGAGAGTTTCTACCGGAATCTCTTTCTTCTTTATGTTCCTGGTAGGAATGAGTATGCCTCATTTTATCGGAGTCAATTTTGCGGAAACGCACTCGGGGGCATATTCGGTGACAGGTTCCCAGGAAATGATGTCGTGGGGGATGATTCTGTTTCATGTGGTAATTGTTTCTTTGTTGTCGAACGTGGGAAAGTTATGTCCTATGTTTTTCTATCGTGACCGGAAGCTGAGTGAACGACTGGCACTTTCTATCGGTATGTTTACCCGTGGTGAAGTGGGGGCCGGAATTATTTTTATCGCATTGGGATATAATTTGGGAGGTCCGGCATTGGTAATTTCTGTACTTACTTTAGTACTGAACTTGATTTTGACCGGAATATTTGTTCTTTGGGTGAAAAAACTGGCTTTAAGGAGCTATACTGATTAAATAAACTCTCTATACCCTATTATTTCCGGTAGTTATTATATGGAAATAATAGGGTATGGAACTGATCTACTAATAAGAATAGTTAAATAACTGTTTTATTTAGTTGAATAACTGCATCTTTTAGTTGTTTGTTCGATATTAAATACTATATTTGTGGCGTTATACTTGGTGAGTTAAACCGAAAATATAGAAATGTATGAAACGATTGACAGCAAAAGAAGAAGAAATAATGCGTATTTTCTGGGAAAACGGCCCGATGTTTGTTCGCGGACTATTAGCTTATTATGAAGATCCCAAACCGCATTATAATACCGTTTCCACTCTTGTGCGCGGGTTGGAGGAGAAAGGATTCGTAGGTTATACGCCTTATGGAAATACTTATCAATATTATGCACTTGTTTCGGAGAAGGAGTATAAAAGTTCTGCTCTTAAAGAAGTGATTTCTCAATACTATAATAATTCGTATGTCAATGTTGTGTCTTCTTTTATTGAAGAAGAAGGATTGTCTGTTGATGAGCTTAAAGCACTCATTGACCAGATTCAACGAGGGAAAAACGAAAAATAGTTTTTGCAATAATAGTTGGGAAACGCACTATTGATAAAAAGATGTCATTACTATGGGAGACTTATTGTTTTATCTGTTGAAATCCGGATGTTACCTGATAATATTCTATCTGCTCTTTAAATTATTAATGAGCGGAACTACTTTTTTTCGCTTCAACCGGGTGACTATATTGGCGGGGATCATAGGATGTATGTTTCTCCCTTTGATAGAATTTACCACTCAAGAGGAGACATTTTTAACTGTTCCTTTACAAACGATTCAGGGGATTTTTGTTGAGCAGGCGGACGGCATATTTTGGGACACAATGTTTTGGGTTCGGCCGCAAGTGGACGAAACCGGAAATATGCAGGCTATAAATTGGTGTCCTATTGCTTTGGGATATGTTTATCTGGCAGGCGGGCTGTTTGTTTTGTGCAGGATTTTGCTTTCCTTTTATCGGATGTTCCAGCTTATACGGAACGGAAAGAGGCGCTCCTATGGGAAGTATAAACTGATTGTAGTATCGGAACCTATTTCATCTTTTTGCTGGGGAAAATATATTGTTGTTTCCGTATCCGACTACTCACAACAGTCGACAGACGGGATCTTACTCCATGAGACGATGCATTTACGTTATCGGCATACACTCGATTTATTATGTATGCAGTGTTTGTTAATTCTTTATTGGTTCAACCCGGCCATTTGGCTGCTGAAACGGGAATTGCAGGAAGTACATGAGTTTGAAGCGGATAATGGGGTGCTTAATACAGGCATTGATGCAACGAGATATCAACTTTTATTGGTGAAAAAAGCTGTTGGTACAAGGCTCTACTCTATGGCCAACGGTTTTAATCACTCTAAACTTAAAAAACGTATTACTATGATGTTAAAAGAAAGAACCAATCGGTGGGCACGGTTGAAACTATTGTTTGTGGTGCCTGTAATGGGTGGAGCGCTTTATGCGTTTGCACAGCCGGAAGTGAAAGAAGACTTAGGACTAAATACGGTCCGGGAAGTATTGCAATCAAAAACCAGAGAAGATCAGGATATCTTCAAGTTTGTTGATGATGAAATGGAGGCATATTATAATCGTTCTCCTAAGAATGCGGAGCTGAAATATAAGATTCGGGAGCGACAGACGCATATCGTAAAAGTAGATGCTAATGGACAATTGACTTTGAACAATAAAACGATTGCTAAGGAAGACCTGAAAGAGGTACTTAAAAAAACAATGGTGGAACATAAGCGCCTGGCAAAAGAAAAGTATAACAGTGCAGAGGATCAAGTGGGAGGGGTCTTGTTTTCTCCTGATACTCCTAAAGAACAGGTAAAAGATTTGTTGTCTGTTATGCGGGATGCTTTTGTTGAAATTCGGGCTGATATTGCCCAAACATCGGGAAATAACAGTAAGGAATACCTTGATAAAGAATTTCCTATTTTGATTGGTTATGGCGATATTTCTATCAAGGATAGAAAGAAAAATCCATATAATAATTCTACTACAATGAAGATTACCGGCATTCATCTTAAATTACTCTCTGCCGCAGGCAAAGTAGAGAAAGAAATAACGAATTTTACTCTGGCTGAATTGGAGAGAGATTTGAAAGATTTCTGTACATTACAGGGAGATAAGAAGAATGAGATTACTGTCAGTATGAAGGTGGATAAGGGATGTGAAATGGGGATAGTGACCGATGTGAAGACAGTTCTCCGGAATAATTATTTGTTAAAGTTGAACTATCAATAAAATACTTATTTCTCCACTGATAATAGTTGGAGACTGCATAGTTAGAGATCGCAAAGTTAGAGACTGCATAGTTGGAGACTACTGGAGTAATAACAGAATGACAAGTCGGTAGTATTTAAAACTCTCCTCCTTCAGGAAGGAGGAGTACCCGTAGGGGGAGGTGGTAGGTGAATGCATGAATTGTTTATTATCAGCATTGTGCATCTACCTACCACCCCGACTTATTATACACGCCCTCTAGCATTCAAGAAAGATATTCCTAACAAATTCGTTTTAGCGCTATTTTTTTCGGATTAGTCAAATAGTTCCCCGTCTTCTTCGATTGGAAGTATTTTCCGGCTTTCTTCATGTGGTAATTGTTCTACTTGACGTAGCTTCCGTTCGATAGCACGGGTTCGTTTGCCCATAACTTCTTCAAGCTGGTCACCGGCATTTTGCAGGTTCTTTTGTACTTTCTCAAGCAGTCCGCCGAATTTGCTGAATTCGGTTTTTACAGCTCCCAATACAGTCCAGACTTCTCCGGTACGTTTCTGAATGGCTAAGGTACGGAAACCCATTTGAAGACTGTTCAGAATGGCTCCTAAAGTAGTCGGGCCTGTTACGACGATTTTGTATTCCTTCTGAAGTGTTTCGACAAGGCTTGTCCGCCGGATAACTTCTGCATAGATACTTTCGAACGGTAAAAACATGATTGCGAAATCTGTGGTAAAAGGAGGGTCGACATATTTGTCGTGAATATCCTTTGCCATTTTCTTAATGGTGTTTTCCAGTTGTTTGCCGGACGATTCGATCAAAGCGGTATCTCCCGCTTCGAAAGCATCGTAATACTGTTCGTATATGTCTTTGGGGAATTTGGCGTCAATCGGGAGATAGACCGTGCTGTTCACATCGTCTTTTCCCGGCAGTTTGATAGCAAATTCTACAAACTCCGTTCCGCTTTTCTTCGTTTTGACATTGGCGTCGTATTGTTCCGGGCTCATCATTTGCTCCAGTAATGCACCTAACTGTACCTCACCGAATGTTCCCCGCATTTTTACGTTGCTCAGTACCTTCTTCAGTCCGCCGACATCCTGGGCCAGAGATTTCATTTCTCCCAGACCTTTCTGCACATTTTCCAGTTGCGAACGGACAATCTCAAATGACTGCCCAATTCGTTCGTTCAACGTTTTTTGCAACTTTTCTTCAACCATTAGACGCATATCATCCAAGCGTTTCTCGGTCGATTTAATCAGTGTTTCCTGTTGGCGGGCCATTGTGTCGAATTTCTGCCGTTGTAATTCTCCTGTGGTCATCATATTCTTGTGGAGGACATCCTGGAGTTGCTGCATATTCTGATTTAATACTTGCGTCATTTCCATGCGCAACTCCCGGATACTTCGGTTCAGTTCTTCCCGGTTTTCTTGCATTTGTTGCCGTAAGGCTGCTTGCAGTTGTTCCGCTTGATTTTGGTTGTTGCCTTTCGTTAGTGATAGTACAAGTAATACTATCACTAATACGGCGATAACAATAAGTAAAATCGATTCCATTTAATAAGTCAGGATTTCATTTCCGGTTTCAGTAATCAGAATCATATTCTCCCATTGGGCAGAGGGCAATCCGTCATCTGTGCAGACAGTCCAGCCGTCAGCTTCGTCGACAAACACTTCATAGGTTCCCATGTTAATCATCGGCTCAATGGTGAAAGTCATTCCCGGTACGATCATCATGCCTGTTCCCCGGCGTCCGAAATGCTCTACATCCGGTTCTTCATGGAATTTCATGCCTACACCGTGTCCGCAGAGGTCGCGCACGACGCTGAATCCGTTTTTCTCGGCATGTTCCTGAATAGCGGCACCCACATCGCCCAGTTGTTTCCAAGGTTTTGCGGCGGCAATACCAATTTCCATACACTCTTTCGTCACTTGGACCAGTTTGCGCATTTCGGGACTTACGTCGCCGATCATAAACATGCGGGAGGCGTCAGAGAAGTATCCATTGTAAATGGTAGAGACATCCACATTGATAATATCTCCGTTTTTCAGGATTTCATTCTTGTTGGGTATCCCATGGCATACTACGTCGTTAATGCTTGTACAGACACTCTTGGGGAATCCTTCGTAATTGAGGGGAGCAGGAACGGCTCCGTGACCGGTTGTGAAATCATACACTAGTCTGTCAATTTCCTCGGTAGACATTCCCTCACGGATATTCTCCGCGATATGATCCAATAATGCAGTGTTGATTTTGGCACTTTCACGTATTCCTTCCAGTTGTTCGGGGGTACGGAGCACTTTACGAGGCGGAAGTTTGTATCCTTGTTTTCTATATTTCTGTATTTTGTCTTCTACTGCTGCCGGATAATTGGAGGGGGTAAACCGGAATCCCTTGATAAAGTTTTTCATTATTATATGATGTTATTTAATCGTTCTACAAAGGTAGAGAATAAAATGGAAGTTGTGTCTCCTTGGCTTCTAAAACTTTTCTTGTAGATTATTCATCATTATGAAATAGCTTTGAATACGGGTTCTATCTTTTGGATTTCAGACTCAAATCCGAACCAGTAGCCATGTCCGTCTTCATCAACGGGGAGAAAACACAGACGTAGTTTTTCCCGATAGGAGCCATAGATGACTTCCCAACTCTCCGGGGGAACTTGCCGTTTGGTTCTGACTTTTTCGGCGGGAACTTTCTTTAATGACATACCTGCTTCGATCCATGCGATACTGACTTGAGTCAGGTAATCGGGATAATGATTTTTACAGAAATTATATAGGATCACTCCTCTTCTTTCCAGACTTAACGGGGTGTCGATGATATCTGCCTGAACTAAATGATCGAGCAACTCATGTAAGAAACGAGGATTTTCCAGAATAAGCATCCGGGTGATGTTTTGCCAGGTAGGAGTATTATAGAAGCCGTCTAACAGGCGGGATAGATAATGCGCTGTCTGTAACTCGTCTACTGAAATCTCACGTGTTTGGAGGACTTCATAAGGGGGAAGGGGCGAGTATTGAATGCCTAGTTCTTCTGCTCTTCTCCGCATCTCGGTACCGGGAAGTAACTTTAGGGATTCCAGTTGAATCTCTCCTGCACCATATTCTGCCAAGGTACGGACGTCTTCGAATATCTCGGATAAGTGATAGAGTGGGAGACCTGCTATGAGGTCAGCATGCGTTTCCATATTCTTTAGTGAACAGAGATATTTTAATCCTTCCAATGCGTCGGATAACTTTCCGATACGGCGGCTTTGTTGCAGAACCGACTCTTTTAAACTTTGAATGCCGGCCTCCAAATGTAATAACCCCTTGGGTAAGACCGATAATTCCTGTTTTAATTCTTCGGAAAGGAGAGCCGGATGAATCTCCAGATGAAAACAGATGTCCGGATATTGCCGGAATAAGTCCAGTAATTCTTTAGCCCGTTTGTTGTTGTAATTAAAAGTACGGTCGAGTACGCGCACGTTCTTAATGCCATGCTGGTGAATGTCATTCAGACGTTCACGGATAGCTTCCAAAGGAATGGTACGCACCGGCTTTTCACCACCGCTGACGCAAAAGGCACACGTGTTGAAACAACCTCGGGTAGTTTCCAACTGTACAAACGGTTTACTCCAGTTAAAAAAACAACTTTTCTCGGGGGAAACAAGTTGAGAGAAGTTCATGACGCGGGCAATTCCATTGTCCTGATAGCGACCGTTTTCATCCAAGTAACAAAGTCCCGTTATTGCTTTCCATGTTTCTTTACTGTGATTCCATACTTTCAGCCATTGGGGGAATACTTCTTCACCCTCTCCACGGAACACTCCGCTGACAAATTTGTTCTTATATAAAAAGGCTTCATTATTTCCCAAAAACTCGGGACCGCCGAGTACGATGCAGCAATGCGGAAGTAATGCTTTAGCACGGGATATGATGTGTAGCAACTGTTCGTGATTGAATAACCAGTTGGTGGCGGCAATGATGTCCGGCCGGTGTTTGTGAATCCGGCTGACAACCATTCCGGTATTTTCATTTATGGTTGCCGATACTATACACCATTCAATAGTAGTGTCGTCTGCTATCTGGGCGTGTAATGCAGGGAGCGCCAACGATGAGTGTGCATAGGAGCTATTTAAATCAAGCCAAAGAAGTTTCATGTAGAATTTTTAATATTATCGGGAACAAAGGTACAAAAAACTTATGGCTTGGAGCATATAGTAAAATAAAAACGCTAAATTTGTATTTATAAACGCAATAAACTAGAAGATTATGAAACTGATTAAAAAATACGCAGGTTTTCTGCTGATGCTGACGTTGCTTGTCGGCTTTACTTCATGTGAGGATGATGAAGATATTTATGATGACCTCATGGGGAGAACATGGGTTGGAGATTTGGGATTTGGTACTAACAGAGATCCGATAGAAAGCGGTATTCGCTTGGATAATAACGGCTTGGGAATTGATTATCAGGTCTATGATTATGACGGCGCTTCTGCCGGTGACTTGCCTTTTCGTTGGCGGGTAGATTATGGAACTTTATACCTTGATTATGGTTATGATTTTGCTCTGCGTGAGGTGAGAGGTGTTCGTGTGAGCGGACGTTATATGCGAGGTGATCTATATCTTGATGGCGAGTTTTTCGGATATATTGAGTTGAGAATGCAATAAGAAAATAATATAATAGATATAGAAAGGAGCCATACTTGTGTATAAATGGTATAGCTCCTTTCTTTTAACTTGTATTTATTCTATTTTTTCAGAAACAACTTCTTGAATTCTCCCGGATAAGGTGTTTCAAACTCCATTAGATCTCCCGTTACAGGATGATAGAAACACAGTTTGAAAGCATGAAGGGCCAATCGACCGATCGGGTTAGAGTAATTTTCTCCTCCATATCTTCCGTCTCCGGCAATCGGATGTCCTAAATCCTGCATGTGTACACGAATCTGGTTTTTACGTCCGGTCTCTAAATCAAGTTCCACTAAAGAATATCCGTTGGCACGTTTGATTGTTCTATAATGAGTGATAGACTTTGAACCGCCGTCGTCATATCCACTGGAACTTACGTATAAAGTCTTGTCCGTCAGCCAGGAAACAACAGTATCATAATCTTTTTCCATACTTCCTTCTACTACGGCTACATACCGACGGTCGGTCACTATATCATGCCAGTTGTCGCGCAGAGTACGTTGTGTCTTTTCGTCCTTGGCAAACATCATCAATCCGGAAGTGTCTCTGTCCAGACGATGTACAATGTACACTCGGTGTTGACGTCCGGAACGTTGCACATATTCATTAAGTATGGTATAGGCTGTGCGCTCTTTTTGACGTTCCGTATTGACGGACAAAAGTCCTTGCATCTTTTCGACCACAATGATATATGCGTCTTCGTACACAATTTTCAGCAATCGGTTATTAAATTCTTTCCTTCCTTTATCTTTGCTGATTTGAACTTTCATTCCCGGTTTCAACGGAAAGTTGAATTGCGTGGTTATTACATTATCTACCAATACCACTCGTTTGCTGAGCAATGACTTTAGTTTTGTACGGCTTGCGTCCGGCATTTTGGCAGTCAGGAACTCCATTAGTTCCATTGGCTCTTTGACTGCATAATTGGTATATTGTGCACGTGCTTTTTCAGCAGGAGTTCTTCTCGGTCTTTTTTCCATTTCTTTTTTCTTTTAAGGACGATTCAATTAAAGATTATCGGAGTTCCAGCAATACCACATTTTCCACGTGGTGAGTATGAGGGAACATATCTACCGGCTGCACGGCCTTCACCTTATATTTTTCGTCCAGTAATTGCAGGTCACGTGCCTGAGTGGCGGGATTACAGCTTACGTAAACAATTCGTTTGGGTTCGGCAAACAAGATTACATCCACCACATCCTGATGCATACCTGCACGAGGAGGGTCGGTGATGATAACATCCGGACGTCCATGCTCGTTGATAAATTCCTGAGTCAGAATATCCTTCATGTCACCTGCATAAAACAGGGTATTCTTAATATCGTTGATTTCTGCGTTCACCTTTGCGTCTTCAATGGCTTCCGGCACATACTCGATACCAATCACCTGACGAGCCCGGCGTGATACGAAGTTGGCGATAGTTCCGGTTCCGGTGTAAAGGTCATATACAAGTTCATTTCCGGTCAGTCCGGCAAACTCGCGGGCTACCTTATATAAATTATATGCCTGTTCTGAATTTGTTTGATAGAATGATTTCGGTCCCACTTTGAAACGCAATCCTTCCATTTCTTCAAAGATATGATCGTTTCCTTTGAACACATACACGTCCAGATCATTGATCGTATCGTTGCACTTATTATTAATAATGTATAGGAGAGAAGTTATTTCCGGGAAAGAATCTGCCACGAATTGAAGCAACTGCTTGAACAGTTCCATTTCATGATCTTCCGTAATCTTGCAGATCACGATTACCATTAGTTCACCTGTGGAGGAAGTGCGGACAATCATATTCCGTAACATACCTTCTTGCGTACGCAGGTTGATAAATGAGTAGTCATGCTCATAAGCATAATCGCGTATCGCATTACGAATCCGGTTGGATATATCATCCTGCAACCAGCACTTTTCGATTGCCAATACCTTGTCGAATGCTCCCGGAATATGGAAACCTACTGCATTCATCTGGTCATACTTCACATCCTGACGGACTTCTTCGTTCGTCAACCAACGTTTGTTGGAAAATGTAAATTCCAGTTTGTTCCGGTAAAACTCTGTTTTTGCGGAACCTAGAATCGGCGAAATCTCCGGAAGTTCAATCTTTCCGATACGTCTCAGGTTGTCTTCCACCTGCTTTTGCTTGTATTTGATCTGCTCCGGGTAGGGTAGCACTTGCCATTTACAGCCGCCGCAAACACCATAGTGCTGGCAGAAAGGAACTGCACGATTGGGCGATAGTTCGTGGAACTTTACCGCTTCGGCTTCGGCATATTTATTTTTTTTACGCTTGATTTGCAGGTCTACGACATCACCCGGCACTACGTAAGGAACAAAAATTACCAGGTCGTTTACTTTTGCAATGGCTTTTCCTTCGGCAGCCACATCCATGATTGTTACCTTCTCCAATAAGGGAAGCTCTTTTTTCTTTCTTGCCACTTTTACACCAGTCTAATAATTACTTTGCAAAAGTAGGTATTTTTTTTGGAAAATTTTCGTGTATGCAGAAATATTCCAGATTGTAATGTCGAAATTGCATTTTGATAGAAAGTTTTTTCTCAAAAAGTTTTCTGGTTTGCGAAATATACTTAGATTTGCGAACAGAAAAAAGTCATAATGTAACTTTAAACACAATATTATGGATAAAAAAAGAGTTTATACCTTTGGAAATGGTCAGGCAGAAGGAAAAGCTGACATGAAGAATTTGTTAGGCGGTAAAGGTGCTAATCTTGCCGAAATGAATTTAATCGGAATTCCAGTTCCCCCCGGATTTACAATAACAACAGATGTTTGTACAGAATACAATACATTAGGACGTGATAAAGTGGTTGAGTTGCTGAAAAATGATGTCGTAAAAGCCATTGCTAATGTAGAGGCGTTGATGAAATCTAAATTTGGTGACATTGACAACCCGTTGCTGGTATCGGTTCGTTCGGGTGCACGCGCATCTATGCCGGGTATGATGGATACTATTCTGAACTTGGGTTTGAATGACGAAGTGGTAGAAGGTATTATCCGCAAGACCGGTAACGCACGTTTTGCATGGGACTCTTATCGTCGTTTCGTACAAATGTACGGTGACGTTGTACTGGGCATGAAGCCTACAAATAAAGAGGATATCGACCCGTTCGAGAAAATTATTGAAGAAGTGAAACACGCGAAAGGCGTAAAACTAGACAATGAACTTGAAGTGGAAGACTTGAAAGAACTTGTCAAGAAGTTCAAGGCTGCCGTGAAAGAACAGACAGGAAAGGATTTCCCGACTTGTGCATACGAGCAACTTTGGGGAGCTATCTGCGCCGTATTCGATTCATGGATGAACGAACGTGCTATCCTTTATCGTAAAATGGAAGGCATTCCTGACGAATGGGGAACAGCTGTAAATGTGCAGGCTATGGTATTCGGTAATATGGGCGATACTTCTGCGACAGGTGTTTGTTTCTCACGTGACGCTGCTACGGGTGAAGACCTTTTCAACGGTGAATATCTGATTAACGCACAAGGTGAAGACGTGGTAGCCGGTATCCGTACTCCGCAACAGATTACCAAGATCGGTTCTCAACGTTGGGCACAGTTGGCCGGAGTAAGCGAAGAAGAACGTGCTGCGAAATATCCTTCTATGGAAGAAGCCATGCCGGAAATCTATCAAGAATTGGATGCGCTTCAGACTAAGCTGGAAAATCACTACAAGGATATGCAGGACATGGAGTTCACCGTACAGGAAGGTAAACTTTGGTTCCTCCAGACTCGTAACGGTAAACGTACAGGTGCCGCCATGGTGAAGATTGCTATGGATTTGCTCCACCAAGGCATGATTGATGAGAAAACAGCTTTGATGCGTGTTGAACCGAATAAACTTGACGAACTTCTTCATCCGGTATTTGATAAGGACGCTTTGAAAGCTGCAAAAGTCCTGACCCGTGGTCTTCCGGCTTCTCCGGGTGCTGCAACCGGTCAGATTGTATTTTTTGCTGATGACGCTGCCGAATGGCATGCTGCCGGCAAGCGTGTGGTAATGGTTCGTATCGAAACTTCTCCTGAAGACTTGGCCGGTATGGCAGTTGCTGAGGGTATCCTTACCGCTCGTGGTGGTATGACTTCTCATGCTGCTGTGGTAGCTCGTGGTATGGGTAAATGCTGTGTATCAGGTGCAGGTGCTTTGAATATTGATTATAAGGCTCGTACCGTAGAAATTGACGGTGTTGTTCTGAAAGAAGGTGATTACATCTCTTTGAACGGAAGTACGGGTGTAGTATATAATGGTAAAGTAGAAACGAAAGCTGCCGAGCTTTCCGGTGACTTTGCCGAATTGATGACGCTTGCTGATAAATATACCCGTTTGCAAGTGCGTACGAATGCGGATACTCCTCATGATGCGGAAGTAGCACGTAATTTCGGCGCTGTGGGTATCGGTCTTTGCCGTACGGAACACATGTTCTTTGAAGGGGAAAAGATCAAGGCAATGCGCGAAATGATCTTGGCAGAAGATGCGGAAGGACGCCGTAAGGCATTGGCTAAGATTCTGCCGTATCAACAGGCCGACTTTAAGGGTATCTTTAAGGCAATGGCAGGTTGTCCGGTGACAGTGCGTCTGCTCGATCCTCCTTTGCATGAGTTTGTTCCTCACGATCTGAAAGGACAACAGGAAATGGCGGATACAATGGGTGTAAGCCTGCAATATATCCAGCAGCGTGTAGAGTCTCTGTGTGAACATAACCCGATGTTGGGTCACCGTGGTTGCCGTCTGGGAAATACTTATCCTGAAATCACTCAGATGCAGACACGTGCTATCTTGGGTGCTGCATTGGAATTGAAGAAAGAAGGTGTAGAAACACATCCTGAAATCATGGTTCCGTTGACTGGTATCTTATATGAATTTAAGGAACAGGAAAATGTGATTCGCACGGAAGCAGCGAAGTTGTTTGAGGAACTGGGAGACAGCATTGACTTTAAAGTAGGTACAATGATCGAAATCCCGCGTGCTGCGTTAACTGCAGACCGTATTGCTTCTTCTGCCGAATTCTTCTCATTCGGTACGAATGACTTGACACAGATGACCTTCGGTTATTCTCGTGACGATATTGCTTCTTTCCTTCCTGTTTATCTGGAAAAGAAGATTTTGAAAGTAGACCCGTTCCAAGTGCTCGACCAGAATGGTGTGGGACAGTTGGTACGTATGGCAACAGAAAAAGGCCGTGCAATTCGTCCGGACTTGAAATGTGGTATTTGTGGTGAGCACGGTGGCGAACCTTCTTCAGTGAAATTCTGTCACAGAGTAGGATTGAACTACGTTAGCTGCTCTCCGTTCCGAGTGCCTATTGCAAGATTGGCGGCTGCACAGGCGGCAATCGAGGAATAGCACGATATAGCTGATACTCAATAAAATAGGCGGTATGCTTTTCATTTACAAAGGCTTACCGCCTATTGTATTTTTAAAAGGTACGTTCATTCCGCACGGAAAATGAGCGTAATAAACGCAAATGTTTAGAGAATGTTGTTGTGCTTTTCGTTGGGTGTTTAGAGCGTGTTTAGAGCCGTAATTGATGATATTACAGAAAGTTAAGACATTGGAAGCTGTTTGGAATAAATTTAAATAATAACATAATAAAGACATAGAACGATATGGCAACATTTAAAGCGTGTGTTCAAAAAGAACGCAAGGACGGATTTTATCCGGTTTATATCAGAGTTACCCACCATAGGGGGACACAATTCATGAAGACCGACAAGATGGTCACGAAGAAAGAACTTTCCAGAGCGAAAGAAATCGAAGACCCCTACGTGCTTCAGTATTGTGCCGGGCGGATAGTGGAATATAACGAGCGGCTCAACAAAAAAGACATTGAACATTGGACGGTCAAGGAAGTGGTGGATTTTCTTACGAACGGCAATGACGATATTTGTTTTTCGGATTATGCGAGAGTGCATATCGACAGAATGATTGACCGTGGGCAGGAAAGGAATGCCAAGAACTACAAGCTTGCCCTACAACATCTGGAACGGTTCATCGGAACCAACCAAGTGATGTTCGCTCAGTTGACCTCTACGCAGGTGAACAAATGGATAAAGTCGCTTGAACAGACGCATAGGGCAAAGGAAATGTATCCAATCTGTATGCGTCAGGTATTTAAAGCCGCCATGTTGGAGTACAACGATTACGATAACGGTATAATCCGTATCAAAGTCAACCCATGGGTGAAAGTGGAAATACCAACGGCTGATCGTGCGGAGAAGCTTGCCATTACCCCCGAAGCATGTCGGGAGTTCTTTTCATTCCCTCTGCCGGAAAGTAAGATGAAATATCCACAGACGGAGTTCGGGCGTGATGTTGCTATGATGGTGCTTTGCCTTGCAGGAATCAACACGATTGATCTGTACAATCTAAGAAAGCAGGATTACCGGAACGGAATTATCCACTACCAACGGGCCAAAACGAAGAAGTTCCGTGCGGATGGTGCGTATATGGAAATGCGGGTGCCAGCAATCATCCAGCCGCTATTTGAAAAGTACATGAACACGGCAAAAGATGATGAGCGTTTGTTCAATTTCTATCAGCGCATGACTACATCGGACAGTTTTTGCGCCAATGTCAACAGTGGGATAAGGCAATTATGCAAGGCTATGGGAATGCCAAAGGAAGAGTGGTATTCGGCTTACACGTTCCGGCATACATGGGGAACAGTAGCTCAGAATGATGTACGTGCCTCTATCTCGGAAGTGGCGTTTGGCATGAACCATAGCAATGGACACAACGTAACACGAGGGTATATCAAGATTGACTTCTCCCCTGCTTGGGAACTGAACGAGAAAGTAATTGATTTCATTTTCTTCTCCGGTAAGGCTTCTGTACGTGAGCAGAAACAGGAGGATGTGCATTTCCGCTTGTCATACCGCTATATGGTGAATGCGGCTGCATACCACAACGGGCAAAAGGTGGCGGAACTGACCGATGTAGGCTTCAACAATGTGGACGAGGTGATTGCCCGGCTCGTAACTATGCTGCCGGATGATATTCCGAACCGTTCAATGGTGATGTTCAAAATCGTCAACCTCGACAAAGACCAGACGGTGGTGTACCAACGGCAGAAAGGGAAAGGATTCTGATTTTTTTTGTGACTTCACGAAATGATATAAGCCTGCAAGGTATTTTTCTTTGTAGGCTTTCTTTTTTATTCAATTTTTATTCTTGCCCTAAAATCGAAAATTTCTTCACGTGCGCACGCACGCGCGGTAGATGTAGTAGTAGATATATATATTTATTTTATGGTATATCTTCCGAAGAAATGGGATATAATTGTACATTTATTGCTATTTCTTCCGAAGAAATACCCTTTTCTTCCGAAGAAATGTACATTTATGGCTGTTTCCTCCGAAGAAATACCCCTTTTCTGTACATTTATGGTTATTTCTTCCGAAGAAATAAATGTAATATCTTCTGAAATTATGTCAAAAAATAGCTCATTTCAGCCATTTCAGAAGATTTTTGAGGTGCTTTTGAGCTGATTTTCGCATAAAAAATTCAATCTGTACAAGAATGTACATTTATGCGTGTTTTTTCCGAAGAAATACCCCTTTTCTGTACAATTAAGGCAATATCTTCCGAAGAAATCCGAAGAAATGGGGTATAATTGTACATTTATTGCTATTTCTTCGGAAGAAATGCCCTTTTCTTCCGAAGAAATTTTACGGTCCGGACATGAAAAAAGCGACATTCTCTCGAACATCGCTTCAAAGCAAATCAGTAAAATCGTCCCCTTTTCGGGTTGGGGTTCCCTTGACATGAAGACAATCTAAAGTAGAGGGTAATAGATTATTCTTCCTCGTCTTCTTCTCCGGCAAGTTTGACAAGCTTGTCCTCAATGGTGAGTTTGACCTCGCCATCGTCTATGCTGATATTCTTAGGCATGATGATTTTAATGAACTCTGTCGACACTTTCACCCTGTCTTTGGGGTCAAGTTCCATGAAGTCCTGCATTATTAGTGGCGTCACATCTCCTTCGGGTATAGTGTTGTGCGCTTCAAGCCATTTCTCAATCATCCCTTTTGCCAGTGCCGTTATTTTGTTGGGCGTACCTTTTTGCCGCCCTCCAGTCTTTTTTCCTATTGCCATAATGATTTGTATGTAAAAAGATAAAATGATGATGCGAAGATAACGGCTTACTTTCGCACGCAAGGTATAACTTTTAATAATCAAATAAAGTCTTATGGGTTTAATAGGAAGTGCCATAGGTGCTGCAGGCAGCATTTTCGGTGGGATCAAGGCATCCAAGGCCATGAAGAAAGCAAAACGTAATGTTGAGGCTCAACGGCAAAAGAATCAGGACTGGTACGACAGGCGGTACAACGAGGATGCCACTCAGCGGGCTGATGCACAACGCATCCTTACGCAAACTGAAGAGAGTATAAAACAACGTAACAAAGCCGCTGCCGGTAGTGCAGCCGTCATGGGCGGTACTGATGAAAGTGTGGCAGCGGCCAAAGAAGCGAACAACAAGGCTCTTGCCGATGCAACATCACAGATTGCCGCTGATGCAGAAGCACGTAAGGACAATATCGAAGCCACTTATATGCAAAACGACAATGCTTTAGTGGAACAGCTTAACGCCATTGAGCAAGGCAAGGCCAATGCCATATCGGGAGCTGTACAAGGAGTAACTAACGCGGTAAGTCAAATGCCTTTCTAAACTATTTCAATATGGCAACAATGGATGATATTTTAGGAAACGGAGGTGGTACGCCTCCGCCCAAAGGCTCTAAGGAATGGCACGAACAGCAGCAAGACGCTCCTTCCGTATCATCCCCGGCAAAGGGTACACAGAAATGGACGGAACAACAAGCAGCTGCGGCTCCTGCCGTTACCGGCTCCCAATCTGAAACGGTCGCTGCACCTCCGGCCAAACAAGCCGATGTGAACGGTGGCAGTCTCTCATACGCTGAATTGTACAAAAAACTCAATCCCTATAAACCGCCAACGGACGAGGAACTTGCTAAAGAAAAGAAGAAGCAGAAACGTGAACAGATATTCGCAGCCATTGGTGATGGTATATCGGCACTCTCGAACTTGTTCTTCACCACGCAGTACGCTCCAAATATGTATACCGGTAAGAATACCATGTCAGAACGTACCAAAGTGAGATATGACAAGCTGATGAAAGAACGTGAAGGCAAGGAGAAAGAATATTATGAGGGGCTGATGAGGGCAAGAATCGCTGATGAAGAAAGGGATGACCGTGAACGTAAGTGGCAAAGGCAGCTTGGTCTTGACGATTATAACCGCATACGGAACGATGCCAAAGAGGAACGCGACAGGCAGATGTTTGAATTGAATCTCCAACTGCAAGGCAATAAAATATCCGCATCCGAAGCTGAAGCCAAACGCAAAGGAATTGAAGCAAAATATGCAGAAGAACTTGAAAAGGCAAGGCTTGAAACCGAAAAGGCTAAAGCTGGTGCTTCAAAGGCTTCCGCTTCCGCATCCAATGCCAGAGCAGAATATTACAACCGAGGTGGTGGCAGTGGAAAGGCCGGAGAATATCCGTGGTATGACAGCGATGGTAACAAGCATTTTGCACACTCGTATGAAGCCATGCGTCAGAACGCCATAGACAATGGAACATGGAACGAAGAAACTCAGGCTTCGACCACCGAGGTCAAAAGTGGAAGAGGGAAAACCGTCAAGACATCTGAAACGACAAAGCCCGGTAAAGGACATTCTTCTAAGCCACAGAAAAAAAGTCCAACGGCCGATAATAAAAAGAAAAGTCCAACATCATAAATAAAATACTATGCCTGAAGAAAAGGATAAGATAAAAAAACTGTATGATACGTTTGTTTCTGATGGTTACGACATGGAGAGCGAAGAAGATTTTCGCAAGAACCTGTTAGATTCAACCAAACGTAAAGCGGCTTACGACGCTCTTGTAAAAGATGGTTATGATATGGAGCCGTTTGAAGAATTTGAAAGCAATATAGGGTTTGGAAAGGAACGAACCTCATCGCAACAATCGGGAAACAGTGCTTCCGGAACGGTTGAAGAACCCATTTCACCTGCTAATGAACAGACATGGCGACCTACAGAAAAGGAGAAAGTAGCGATGTTGACCGAAACCGACCGTATTATGAACGATGTGAAATCCCATACACAAACATTCAACGAACGCATAGACAATATGCAGGAATATGGGATAAATCCCGGCTTGCAGACCAAAGAGGGAAAGATGATATTCAATCCTGAAAGTGGGAAGTTGGAGAAAACGTTCCTCACTCCTGCCGGAAATCGTTATTACAGCAAGTCATTGGCTGACATGGAAAGCTTTCAGTACCGCCAAGCTGCCGATATGTCCATAGGCGGACAGTTGCGCAAGGCAAACCTCCGGTTGCAGGAGTTGAAAGCCAAGCAAGAGGAAAGAGCATCAGAAGTACACAAGGAATGGGCAGAAGAGACAGAAAACAACAAAGCCCCTCTCGCTGCCATACTGGGAGCTGCCACTTATACGCCCCGCCAACAATCTGACAAGGAAAACCGTGCGTTATCCGTAGCCATTCGTGAAACAGAGGAACTGATTAAGAACCTTGAAGAACAGAAAGACCGTGAAAACGGTGTAGATGTAGGCTTTTGGCGTGGTTTCGGTCGCACTATGGGTGATGTGCGCACGTGGGATTTCGGTATGGGTGATATGCGTGACGCATTTACGATGATGAATGCCGATGAACTGAAAAAAGAAAATGCCACAGAGGGTGAACGTGAAGCGCATGATGCAATGATGGGCGCAATCCATGAGAAGCAACAAGCAGAGGAAAGATACAGCGGAAATGCAGATTTTTGGAACAGAGCAGGTGTAATGACAGGCTATATGCCGTCCTTCATGCTGGATTTCGTATTGACAGGTGGAGGATTTAACGGATTGTCCTCTTTCTCCAAAGGAAGTACCAGACTTGCAACAAAGGTTATAAGCAAAGAAACGGCTGAAAAAATGGCTCAGCAGGGTTTCAAGTCCTATATCAAAGAAAATGGAGCCAAAGGTTTGGGACGGTATGCAACCGACTGGACCATCAAAGCACTCGGTACAACTGCAGATGATTTGCTTGTACGCGCTCCACTTATGGCCAATACAGTACAGGCAGGGAAAACTACTGCTGACATTATTGACCGTAAACTGGGTGATGTGGTTGTTGATGAGAACGGCAACTATGATTTTTCCAACGACAAGACTTGGGGGGATGCCATTTGGCAAAGTGAAGCCAATGCCATCATTGAGAATTATTCGGAAATGTTCGGTGCACATCTTGATCCGGTCTTTACTCTTGGGAATATGAGCAAACTCGCCAATGTTGTAGGTGCAAAACGTATCGGTGCAGTGCTTTCAAAGGCTGACGCAAGTGCGTTGAACGGTATCATGGGACAAACTCATCAGATGTTCAACAAAATGGGTATGAGTGATTATGTCGGTGAGGTTTCGGAAGAATACTATGGACAACTGTGGCGCACCATGCTCAATCTTGATGATGCCTATCAACAGAATCCGGACGGTACACGTACCAATTTGTTTGCCAGTGGCCAATTTCATGGTGACATTTGGGGAGGCATGGCACTCTCTATGGGATTGATGGGCGCAGGAAAACATACTTTGTCTGCTGCAAATTATACTTCCATGAAGCATGGTGTAAATAAAGCGGACGCAAAAGTGAATGAATTACTCGGCAAAGAGGTATGGGAGCCATTAAAGGCGACGCTTGACCTTACTACCAATGAGAATATCGGTGAAGTTGCGGAACTTATTGCCGGTGATAAAGATTTTACCATCAATGAGAAAGCTGCCGTTCTGGATTATATGGAACGCTCGTTGAATTTGCGAGGATTTAACCTTGCTTCTATGGCTCAATCACGTGGCGGCAACCGAAACGAAAGTGTACAACAAGCAAATGACAGTTATCTCGACGGGTATAATATCATTTCTTCGCAGGAGATGAACGATGCAAAGAACATGTATGAGTATCAGCGTGCAAGGGTTGCAGACCTCGTGGATGAGAGCATGTTTGCAATGATTGAAGAAAATCCGATTGCCACATTAGAGTTTGTGAATGGCAACGAACAATGGAATGATGAAGATAAGGTTTCCGTAATCGATTATATTAATGCCAAGCAGGTGTATAACGGCATGATACAACGTGTACGTGATGATATAGACGGTCGTATCGAGCAGAGCAACTCAATGATAGATGCACGTGTGAACCGTAATACCGGCATGATACAGGGGGCAACGATGAAGCAGGATGAGCGGAAGGTGTATGTAATCAGTGGCAAGCTTGTACCTTATGACGATGGTAGCGGTGTGAGCGTAACTGATTCGGACAACAGCATCATCATTCGCGATTCGGAAACCGGCGCACTTGAACAAGTATCACCTGATGCAGTATTGTCTCTTGATGAATCGCAAGACCCTAACGAGCAAAAAGAATTGGCAGAACAAGCCATTGTGGAGCAGTTCGCACGTGAAGCGGCTGATAAGATAGACGGTAAGGTTACATTCAATCCGGGTGATGCCTATACTATTACCGGACAGGATGGTTCACAGATGCAAGTACAGATTATAGCCAACGAGGACGGTATTGTGGATAATGGGGACGGCACAGTTAACGTTTCGGACGGCGTGAACATCTTCCCGTTGGCAAAAGAAACCATACAGCAACAGGCTGATGCGGCAAATTTGGCACGTGTGGCGCAGTTCGAGCAGCAGAGAACCATTGAGAATGCCGAACGGAAACAGGAGATGCAAGAGGCTGAAAGACCACAATACGCCCTCAATGACATTGTTTCGCTTACCGATGAGAACGGCGTTACCGTCCGTGGCAATATCACAGCAGATGCTGATGCGGATGGCAAGTATGAGGTATTTACCGAAGCCCCTATCAACGGCAAGCGTGTGAACCTGTTTACCCGTGATGAACTTGACAATATGTTGTTGGAGCATAACGGAGTAGCGTTTGAACGCCCTGTCGAGAATGAGAGCAACAATGGTGCGGAAAATATTCCCGAAAATGATAACAATGCCCCTCAAAATATTCCTGCCATGCAGAGAATACCAAAGGATGAGCAGGGAAATCCACTATATGAGCAGGCCGACAGCGACACAGCTTGGGATGCCATTGTGGAGCAGACTGAGGGTGATGAGGATATGGCACAGACCGTAGCCGATGGAATGGTTGCCGACAAGGAAGAAGCCTTGAAGAAGTTGGAGAAAGCCAAATCGAAAGGTGGCAACTCCATTGCCGAAAAGATTGCTTCCGAGAAAGAACGCAAAGCGGCGATTGATGCAGCCAAACAGGAATTGCTCGTTTGGCAGAAGATAGCCGGTACCGCCAAACGCAGAAAAATGGAAGCGGATGATGAACGCAGACGTATTGCCGATGAAGCAGCCGCATTGCGAAAGGCAGAAGAAGAAAAGTTACGTGCCGAACGTGAGGAAGCGGAACGCATCGAGCGTGAAGCCCTGAACGGAGTGCCGGACATGGTGGACGACAAGCCGCAGGATGCACGGGCAAGAGGTTACAGACGCATGAACGGTCATAAGATAGACAGACAAGAGCCTGTACAGGCATTGCAGGGAAAGGAGGTATCCGTAAAATTCAGTGATGATGCCATTGTAGGTGGTCGTGTAGCCGTGATTGATGTAAACTTGTTGCAACCGAGCCATATTCAAGGCGTGCGCAACCCTCTGCACTTTATTGACGAAGCGCAGCCAAAAGAACGGAATGACGAGGCAAGTGTATTGTCTGCACGAAAGATTGCCGGAAACATACGCCCCGAAGAAATCACATCTTCTGTTACCGCCTATACAGGCGCACCTACCGTGAACGCACGGGGCGAAGCCATACAGGGCAATAACCGAAGTGACGCACTTCGTATCATGTGGGAGAACCATCCGGAACAGGCGGCTCTTTACAAGCAGTATCTGAAAGACCATGCGGAAGAATTTGGATTACAAGCAGAAGACATTGAGGCTATGGAGCATCCTGTCCTTGTGAACATGGTTGATGTGGACGATGCAGAGGCTATCCGTCTTGGCCAGTATGTGGCACAGGACACAGAAAGTGGAGGTGTTGAACGCATCAAACCTAAAAACGCCTTGCAGCGCATGGGAGCCGAAATGCGTTCGTTTGCCAACTTGCTGCTTAGGACTTCGGATGATGAAATGTCATTTGCCGGACTTGTGGATTCCAATGGTGCTAATGTTTTGAAATGGATGAGCCAAAGAGGTTTCATTACTCCCACACAATACAAGAGTGCGTTTGACAGCAAGGGTAACTTGACTCCCGAATCCAAGAATGATTTGCGTGGTATCATGTATCAAAGCATATTCAAGGACGGTAGTACACGGTTGGAGGAAATGTTCAACGTATTACCGGTAAAAGCACAAAAAGCTATTCTTGCCACTGCTTTTCGTGATTATGATAGTCCGAACAGTGAACGAATGGTAGATGAGATACAGAATTCCGTTCGTGCTTACTATGCTTTGTCCCAAGATAAAATGTTTGCAGAGGCAAAGAACTTCAAGGAAGCACGTACTGCCGTAGAAAGTTGGAAACGCCAGTATCAAATGGATGATGTCACTGGGGAAAGTTATCTCCCTGCTGATAAATTCAGTAACTTTGTCCTGCATTTGGCCGCAATGTATAAAGGTGAAAGCCAAAGCTTCATTCAAAATACATTCGGCAAGATTTATGACCTTATACAAGGTACACAGGAAGAAACTCTGTTCGAACAACCGGACAATACCCCTCGGACGCTCGTACAGGCTATTAAAGAAACATTTAATTTAGATTACAATGGACAACAACGAAGCAATGTATTGGTTGGCGATACTGCAACAAGCCAACGAGGGCAGCAAGGAAGCAATGGAACTCTTGCGCCAAGAGAACGAGTTGAGAACAGAAATGGGACAACTGATGATACAGGAAGAACTGAAAGCATTGGTGGACAAAGCGAAATAGAATCTTCTTTATCACAAGAAGAAATGCTGTTTTCTGATGATACTGACAATCAACTTAGTGCAAAAATAGCAAGACGTATTGAAGTTCAAGAAGATGATTGGATTGAAAGCGGAAAGTATGGCGATACTTATAAACAGACAATTATTGTTGATGGTACTCATAAAGTTATAAAAGTTGATGCACCTGATACGAAAGGTAATTATATAGGTAGCGCTTATGAGTATGACGGTCAAACATTCGGAGATTTATTGGATGTTCTTAATTATATTGATGCATCTTTGTCTTTAGCCAATGCTGTTGCAGTGGCAGAGAAAGAAACCGATACTACTCCTACGGAGAAACAGAAAGAAGCAGGCAATTATAAGAAAGGTCATGTGCAGGTTGGTACATTCAATATCACCATTGAGAACCCGAAAGGATCCGTTCGTAGTGGAATAGACACAGAGGGCAACAAGTGGGAAACGATCATGCAGAACACCTACGGCTACATTCGTGGCACGGAGGGCGTGGATGGAGACCACATAGACGTGTTCCTCTCTGACGATATTGACGGGTGGAACGGACGCAGGGTGTTCGTGGTGGACCAGTATAATGAGGACGGCAGCTTTGATGAGCATAAGGTAATGCTTGGTTTCAATGAGACTGACGATGCCGAGGCTGCTTACTTCGCGAATTATGACAGCGACTGGGCAAATAATCACAAGACAGTGGTAACTGCCGTAAACTTGGAGGATTTCGAGAAGTGGATAGATAGTAGCCACCGTAAGACTAAAGCGTTTGCTGAATACAAATCAGTCAAAAGTGTTGAGGAACAGAGTTCAAGTACACAAGTCGACAGACTTTCTGAAATCAAATCACGCATTGAAGAACTGCACAAGGAACAAGAAGCCGCACATGGTCAGAGTGATATATTTGAGGAAGCCCGCATTATTTCCGAAATAAACGACCTCTTTACTGAACAGCGGAAATTGGAACAAAACAATTCCAATGAAGAAACGACAACACCGACTGATGCTGCATACACCATTACTCAGGCACAATATACCACCAAAAGGGGTAAGGTGTTGGATATGCACCTTGTGAAGTTCAATAATAAATTAAGAGATACTGTTCGGAAGCACACCACAATGTTTGCCAAACAACTGAAAGGCTGGTGGGACAAGGAAAAGCAAGGCTTCATGATGCGGAGCAAGGAAGATGCTGAACGCTTGGCAGAATATGCAACCGATGCACAATCACAACCACCTTTGTCTTTGTCTGATTTGTCAGAAGTAAATGACGGCAATGTGCAGTTTTCAGAACCTCAACAACAGAAAGCCACGAAGCAGGAGGAAAAGCAGGAATATACTCCTATATGGCAATACTCTGTTTTTGTTGATAAAGAAACAGGGGAAACTACATTAAGTCGTGATGATGTGAGCGGTCCCATACCTATTGGTGATGCACGTTTTCGTCAGACAACCAACAGCCCAGAGGAAATGTTAGACATTCTTCGCAATCCTCAGAACGGTATGCAAGAAGTTTTGGATGCAGTTGGCATTTCGCTCGAAAATAAAATTAAGACCCGAGAACTTGATCGCAAGGCAAAGGATGAAATTCGTGACAAAAGGACAGATTTCGTTGTTGACAAGGAAATGGATAACAGATATTCTGTTCGTACTTTGATGAAGATGATTGATGCGGAAAAACAGGCTGTGATGGATTTAGGAGAGAAGCGTGGTGGAGACGTTTATCATGAAGGAAATATTATTTTCCTGACTAAAGATAGTGCAGATAAGTTTGCTAATGAAGTCCGAACTCTTATCAACGATATGCGGAGTGAGCAACAACAAGACAATTCGCAGAAAAAGACTGAAGCGAGTGGTAACCGTCTTGTTACTGATGAGCGTTATGCAGAACTTCGTGAGCGTATGCGTAAGAAGTTGCTCGGTCAAATGAATATAGGTATAGACCCTGAGATTCTTGCCATTGGAACAGAGATGGCTGTTTACCATTTGGAGAAAGGTTCACGTAAGTTTGCCGAGTATGCAACGGCCATGATTGCAGACTTGGGCGATGCCATACGCCCTTACCTTAAAGCATTTTACAATGGTGCGAGAGATTTGCCGGAGGTGGCAGAGAACGGACTGGATGCAGACATGACTCCATACGATGAGGTACAACAATTCGATGTGGCGAATTTCGATAAGAAAAGTATTGATGCGCTTGCTACCGCCGAAACCGTAACAAGAGAGACCGAGGTGGAGCAAGAGGCAGAGATTGCACAGGAACGCATCAAAAAAAGTCGCCCTGCACGTAAGAAGAATGAGAAAAAAGCAGTAAATTCACAGCAGTCAAATGAACTGGGCTTGTTTGACGATCTGATTGATAACAATAAAAACAACGAACATGGATTACAGAGAACTGATGCAGAACGCTCCGAAGGATTGTCAGCCAACGGTAATCGACACGGACAAGGATTATCAAGAGGCACTGAAACAGGTAGCGAAAGCGAACAACAAGCAGGTAGAGGAACTGACAACGAAGGAGAAAGAACAAGCGATGCAGTCAATAGGATTGTGCGACCTCGACTTTCAGATGCCATAACTGAGAAGAAGAATACCCATAACAACCATTCGGAACGTGGTAAAGACCACGCTCCGACGTCAGTAGATGCCCGTATCGAAGCCAATATCAAGGCTATCGAACTGGCAAAACAGTTGCTTGAAAGCGGCGAACGGGCTACAGAAAAACAGATGCAGACTCTTCGCAAGTTCAGTGGCTGGGGTGGCTTGGGCAAGGCTTTCAACGAAGGTACATCGTATGCTCCTAATCCCATTGCAAAGAAGCTCCGTGAGTTGCTTGGTGAAAAGGCATATCAAGAGGCCGTAATGAGTGCAAATAGTGCCTATTACACTCCGGCATACGTTGTGGATACGCTTTGGGACATTGCCGAACAAATGGGCTTCAATGGTGGAAACATTCTTGAAGGTTCTGCCGGTATCGGCAATATCTTGGGACAGATGCCTACAAACATCAGTGAGCGTAGTGACATCCATGCCATAGAGATTGACGGAACTTCGGGAGGCATCCTCTCGCTCCTCTATCCTGATGCCAAAGTGGAAATACAGGGCTTTGAACAGACCCGCATACCTAACGGCAGTGTGGATTTGGCTATTACCAATGTTCCTTTCGTTACAGGACTCCGTGTGAACGACACCACAGGCGACAAAGACCTGTCGAAGAAATTCCACAACATACACGATTTCTGTATTGCAAAGAATGTGCGCAAACTGCGTGAGGGCGGTTTGGGTATCTTTATCACATCCAACGGTACGCTTGATAACAGCAAGAAACTCCGTGATTGGATTGTGAGCGAGGGAGGAGCAGATTTCGTGGGTGCTTTCCGTATGCACAACAAGACTTTCGGTGGCACAGGGGTAACCTCCGACATCGTTGTTATTCGCAAGCGTGTGAACGAACAGAAGTCTGCCCATGCCATTGATGTAAGCGATGTGAGCGGAGAGCGCATGGCTGAATATGACACCGGGGAAACACGTAAGGTAAAAGGCAAGGAAACACCGGTCATCAAGCAGCTTTCGATGGACTACAACCGCTATTTCATTGAACACCCCGAAAACATGGCGGGTGAAATGCACTTTGCATTTGAGAAAGGCGACACATTCCGCCCGACAAGCAAGGGCTTATACCCTAAACAGGATAAGAAGCAGGAAGAAATGTTGGCTGAATTTGTCCGCTCGTTCCGTGCGGAGGAATTTGGCGAGCGTAACACAGAAGTTATCACTGATGCAATGCCCGGCAAGAAGATTGGCGAAGTGTTTGTCAAAGACGGAAAGCTGTACATCAACTCGACAGCAAGCGCACAACTCCTCGAAGTAAATGCTAATAAGGTAAAGGGGCATACGAAAGTGGAATGTTTCGAGGCGTACACCGCTATCAAGGAAGCCCTTGCAGAAGTCCTTTCCTATCAGACCGAGAATGAAAGCGATGAGGGGCTGAAACCCTTGCTTGACAAACTCAACAAGGCATACGATGATTTTGTCAGCACATACGGACACTTCAACAAGAACACCGCCATTGCGTTTCTCCGCAATGATGTAGACTATGCCAATGTATTTGCCCTTGAAAAGTTTGAAGAAACGGCAGATGAAAAAGGAAATCGGATACAGAAATTTGACAAGACCGATGTATTCAGAAAACGTGTCGTTGAAAAAGAGAAAGAACCCACCCCTGCCAATGTCAAGGACGGTATCATTGCAAGTATCTTCAAATTCGGCCGTGTGGATATACCTTACATCGCTGAACAACTTGGTACAGGTATCGGGGAGGTGAAGAAAGAAATCATCGAGAACGGCTACGGTTTCGAAAATCCTGTAAGCCGACAGATAGAAGCATCGTATCAGTACTTGAGCGGAAATATCCGTGAAAAACTGCGTCAGGCAGAGGAAAACAACGAGAATGGAGAATTTGACCGCAACATCAAGGCGTTGCAGGAAGTTATGCCAATGGAAATACCTGCACACTTGATTGACTTTACCCTCGGCAGTTCTTGGATTGCCCCGAAACTATATGAAGATTTCGTAAAGGAACGAACGGAAGTAGATGTCCGTTTTACAGCAGTAGGCGGTACTTGGTTTATGAAAGAGCCATATTTTACCAACTACGAAAAGAACCGTGCCATGGGCGTAACCAGTGAAATGCTCGGTCGAACCATCATGGGACACACCCTTATAGAAGCCGCTATTCAGAACAGAAGCATTACAGTTTCCACCACCAAGAAACACTATGACGGCACGACAGAAACAATTACCGATAAAGAAGCGACACAGGCTTGTGCCGCCAAGATTGATGAAATCCGTCAAGATTTCAAGGACTGGGCAAGGCAGAAGATGCAAAGCGACCCGGAAATGTCGGAACGTATGGAACGTATCTATAACGATATGTTCAACAACTTTGTGCCTATGAGCATACCGGACGAGTTTGTGCCGGAGTATTTTGGAGGTGCTTCACACAAATTCAAGATGCGTCCTCATCAAGGCAGAGCCATCGTGAGAGGCACACAGCAACCGTTGTTACTTGCCCATGAGGTAGGAACAGGAAAAACCTTTACCCTTATTTCCACAGCGATGGAAATGCGCCGTTTAGGTACTGCCCGCAAACCGATGATTGTAGTGCAGAATGCCACCGTCGGTCAATTTGTTGCAAGTGCAAAGGAACTGTACCCGAATGCCAAGATACTGACACTCGAAGAGGCAGACCGAAGTGCGGAGGGCAGAAAGAACTTCTATGCCAAGATACGCTACAATGACTGGGATATGATTGTCGTTCCGCAATCGACCTTTGAATTTATTCCCGACAGCGAGGAAAGAGAAATGACTTTCGTGCAGGACAAGATTGAGGAGAAGATGCTCATTCTTGAACAGATGAAAGAGGAAGACCCGGACGGAAAGAACATGATTACCCGGCAAGCCGAACGTGAAATCGAATTGTTGGAGGAACAGCTTGCCGGACTTGCAGACAATGCTTCAAAGAAACGCACCGCCAACGATGAGAAAAAACGTGCCGTAGCCTTGCAGAATGCAGAAGTCAAGGCAATGGAAATGCTTGACCGCCGTACTGACGATGTGGAGAACTTTGACGACATGGGCATTGATGCCCTGCTTGTGGATGAAGCCCACGAATACAAGCACCTTGGATTTGCCACTGCCATGCAGCGTGGAGTGAAAGGTGTGGACCCGTCATACAGCAAAAAATCACAAGGCGTATTCTTGAAAACACAGGCTGTTTTAGAAAAGAACAACGGACGAAACGTAATCTTTGCCACAGGTACGCCTATCAGCAATACCGCTGCAGAGATTTGGACGTTCATGCGCTATCTCATGCCTGCCGATACAATGAAAGAATACGGTATCTATTACTTTGATGACTTTGTACGCAACTTCGGTAACATTCAGCAAATGTTGGAATTCACCACAAGCGGAAAGTTCAAGGAGAACAATCGCTTTGCCGGATACGTGAACCTGCCCGAACTGGTGCGTATATGGTCTGGAGTGTCCGATACTGTCCTTACCAAAGAAGCCGGTGGCGTAAAGGACAAAATACCTGAAATGGAGGGAGGAAAGGCACAAGACCTCTATCTGCCACAGACACGTGCATTGCGTAGTATCATGAAGTTCGTAAAGAGCGAACTTGAACATTATGAGCAGATGAGCGGCAAAGAGAAGAAAGAGAACAGCCATATTCCGCTCACGATGTACGGTATTGCCAAAGCTGCTGCCGTGGATGCCCGATTGGTGCAGTCAGATGCAGAGGACGACCAAAACAGCAAGACCAATGAAGCCGTGCGCCAGACTTTGCGCTCACTGAAAGAAACAGCCGACTACAAAGGTACGGTTGCCATTTTTGCCGACAATTATCAAAATAAGCAGAGCGGCTTCAATCTTTATGATGACATCAGAAATAAACTGATCGCAGAGGGAGTTCCTGCTGATGAGATTGTAGTAATGAGGTCGGGAATGACTGTCAAGAAGAAACTTGAAATCTTTGAAAAGGTAAACCGTGGTGAGGTTCGCGTGATTCTCGGTTCAACCTTTACGCTCGGTACAGGCGTGAACATTCAGGAACGACTGCACACGCTGATACATTTGGATGCGCCCAACCGTCCTATGGACTATACCCAGCGCAACGGACGCATTTTGCGACAGGGAAATTTGCATAAGGACATGAACAAGCCTGTACGCATCTTGCGTTTCGGAGTTGAGGACAGTTTGGATGTTACCGCCTACCAACGCTTGAAAACAAAGGGAGCGATTGCCGACAGTATCATGAACGGCAAGCAGATGATGAACAACAGCATGACCAACCGTGTGCTTGAAGAGGAAGAAGATGTGTTTGGCGATACCGTTGCGCAGCTCTCTGGCAGTGAATATGCCATGCTGAAAAACAATGCGGAAAAGAATGTGCGCAAGTATGCAAGCCGCAAAAAGCAATGGGAAACAGACCAAACCTATATCCATAATGCCAAGCCAAGACTGAAAGCCTTTATCAAGGATGCGGAAAAGCGCATTGAGGACAACGGCAGGTACTTGGAGGCAGTACGCTCGTCATTCCCCGATGGACAATTCAAGGAGATTGTAATCGGCAAACATCGCTTTACTTCTGTTGATACAATGGATGATTTTTTCAAGGAATACAACAAGAGTGTCCTTGCCGAAATGAAGCAGATGAAAGACGGTGAGATTTCAGGAGAACAAAAACGGGAACTGATTATACAGATAGGCGATTTTTCATTTGTGGTCACAACAAAACTGGCAAGGAAAACCATGAGTGACGGTGCAACACTTTTCAATGATGTTGAGCGTAGAATGACCTACTCTTGTCTTGAACTCGGCATTGAAGATGTGCCGGTACGCCAAAACCTGCTTCGCAATGCCGTTGAGGATATTACAGACAATGTGATTACAGGAAAGGATTTTGCCGAGATATTGAGTGCCGGAGAGCGAAGCAAAAAACATAATGAAGCCGAATTGAAAGAACTCCTGTCAAGAGAGGGCAAGCCATTCGAGTATGAAGAAGAATTGGCACAGGCGAAAGCACAGTTAGAGGAATATGCCGAACTGATGAAAAAAGAGTTGGAGGAAAAGGAAGCCAAGTATGCTGAAATGGATGCCACTGTAGAAACGGCAAATAATATTTCTACCTCAGAAGAAGATGATGAATTAAAACGCGAAGGTGATGGTGCATATACCGATGATGAAGTCAGTTATGAGAATGATCCGATAGCAAAACAGCTCAGCCAGTCAAGGAGAACGGCAAAGCAGCGGAGGGAATTTGCACGGCGTGAACGCCAAAGAATGGCAGAACGTGTGGAAAGCCTTGCAGAGAAACTGCATCTTGACAATGTGGAGGTTGTTACTGATGCTTCCGTCTTGGATGGAAAGAAGCAGCGTGCAAAAGGCTTCTACTCGAAGAGTACAGGGAAGATAACCATTGTCATTCCCAACCATACAAGTACGTTTGATGTTGAGCAGACACTGCTGCATGAGGCTGTGGCGCACTATGGTTTGCGCCAGTTGTTCGGAGAACATTTTGATACATTCCTTGATAATGTATTCAACAATGCCGATGAGAACATACGCAGACGCATTGTAGATATGGCTGCAAAAAACGGTTGGGATTTCCATAAGGCTACTGAAGAATATCTGGCTTCGCTTGCAGAAGATACCGAATTTGAGAACATCAACGCAAGTTGGTGGCAACAGATAAAGGATTTCTTCCTGAATATGCTTCATAAGATAGGCTTTGAGGATTTCAGAGGGGTTACTTTATCGGATAACGAACTTCGCTACATCTTGTGGCGCAGTTACGAGAACCTTGCGGAACCGGGCAGATACAGAAACATATTGGGAGAAGCCGCTGATGTGGCAAAGCAGTATGAACTGAAAGTCGGAAATTATGCGGTTTCCGACCCACATCATCTGACTGTTGCAGAAAGTGATGATGCACTATACCGTACCGGTGACCCGGAAATACATGAAAGGGAGTTGGCTCGTGACCGTTATGAAAGGCGTGTAAAAAGCGGTATGTTCCAATCACGGGAAGCATTACAGGACAGTATGCTCGGCTTGAAAGAAGCCATGACTGCAATCCTTGGCAAGGAAACAAACATTGAGGATGTGGACGGATTTGAAAACGCATACTTGGGAGAAAACCGTCTGTCAAGTGTGAACAAAGCCGAAGCCGATGCATTTGCCCACACCCTGTTCAAGCCCATGCTTGATGAGGTTGCCAAACTTGCCAGGACTGAGGCAGAGCGTGAGGAATTGACTGATTACATGATGGCGAAACACGGACTTGAACGCAATACATATATGCGTAATGAAGCAATCAATAACGGAGCAACCGATGCAGACCAAACCGACTATGCCGGACTTACAGCCCTTACAGGTATGGATAATATTACTGATGCCGAAACGGAAGCACAGATAATGGTTAACGATTACGAACAGGCACACGACACTACCGACCTTTGGAAAAAAGTCAATGCCGCGAGCAAAGCAATACTTTCAAAGTCATACGAATGTGGTATGATGAGCAAAGCGACCTTTGACAAGATTTCAGATATGTATGATTTTTACATTCCACTACGTGGTTTTGACGAAAAGACCAGTTCTGAAGCATACGCATATCTGACGCACAAGCAAAGTGCATTCAATGCTCCTATCAAGAAAGCGGAAGGACGCAGGTCGAAAGCGGATGACCCGTTTGCCAACCTGCAATCAATGGCAGAAGGTGCTATCATGCAGGGCAACCGGAACAAATTGGTAAAACAGCGTTTCCTTAATTTCGCCCTCAACCATTCGAGCGACCTTGTCAGTGTGAGCGACATTTGGGTAGAATACGATACGGTGGCCGACGAATGGAAGCCAGTGTTTCCTGACAACATAGACAGTACAGATACTCCCGAAGTGGTAGAACGGAAGATGCTGGACTTTGAAACTAAAATGGAGTCATTGGCGCAACAATATCCTGACCGGTACAAGCACGGCAAGGATACCGTGAATATTCCTTACCGTATTGTGGAAAGCCGGGATATGAGGCAGCACCAAATTGTAGTGAAACGTGGCGGCAGGGACTATGTGATTACCATTAACGGCAATCCTCGCGCAGCACAGGCACTGAACGGACAGACAAATCCCGACAATGATATGTCGGGGGCAATCGGAGCTATTCTCCGTGCAGGAGAAAATATCAACCGACAGTTGAGTGCGTTCTATACCACACGTAACCCAGACTTCATTGTATCGAACTTCATGCGAGATATGCTATACACCAATACCATGACTTGGATAAGGGAAAGCCCGAACTACGCACTGCGTTTTCATCGTAATTATATGTATGCCAACCCTGTAAGAATAAAGCAACTCTTGGCTAAGCACCGCAAAGGGACACTTGACATGAGTAACAAGACGGAAGCGATGTTTCATCAGTTCATGATGAACGGAGGAGAAACAGGCTATGCCAATATCCGGGACATTGAACAACATAAGAACGACATACGCAGGGAACTGAAAAAATCGAACGGCAAGATTCCTGTAAAAAAAGCATGGGACTTGTTGGGCGAACGTTTCGATGAGTACAACCGAGCCGTTGAGAACTGCGCCCGTTTTGCCGCTTTCATGACATCACGCGAAATGGGCAGGAGCATTGACAGAGCCATCTATGATGCAAAGGAGATAAGCGTAAACTTCAACAAGAAAGGCAGCGGAGCAAAATTCTATGACAGTACAGGGCAGACAAAGGCTGGTAATGCCAGTGCATTGGTATCGGGACTTGGTCGTAGCGGCTATGTGTTTTGGAATGCAGCCATTCAAGGTACGGCAAACTTTGGACGACAGATGAAACGCCATCCTGCCAAAGCTTTTACAGGTATTGCGGCGATGTTCCTTCTTGGTGCCATTGTTGCCTACTTGGGTGGCGATGATGATGACGATGATGACAAGAACGCATACTATAATCTTCCCGAATATGTAAGGCGCAGCAATATTCTTTTCAGGGCAGGAAACAGTTGGGTATCAATTCCTCTTCCGGTAGAATACAGGGCTGTTTACGGCATGGGCGAACTGATGATTTCCGTTCTTAACGGAAAGGAACATCTTACAGGCGAAGAAATTGCCGAAGCCATAACAGGACAGGCTACACAGATATTACCTATTGATTTCTTGGAGGGCGGCGGAGGATTGAATGCCTTTGTACCGAGTGCCTACAAACCCTTGTGGGAAGCCTACGTTGCAGAAAAGAGTTGGACGGGTATGCCACTTTATAAAGACACACCTTACAACAAAGATATGCCCGAATGGACAAAGGCGTATAAGAGCGCAAATAAATACATTGTCGGATTGGCCAATGCCATGAATGAAGCTACGGGTGGAGACCCATATACAAAAGGAACGATTGACTTTAATCCGGCAAAGATTGAATATATGCTGAACGGTTATTTCGGTGGCGTGTTCGGAACAATCGACAAATTGAGCAAGACCGCAGAAACCATTACAGACAACCGAGAGTACGACCCTCGCAGCTTCTTGTTGGTAAACAGACTGGTCAAAGCCGGGGACGAACGCACCGAGTACAGGGCTGTGAACAATGAGTATTTCCGATTGAAAGAGGAGCATGACCGATTGAAATCCCGATTAAAGCACTATGAGGAAGATACCGACAACGACATATTTGACTATGCGGAAAAGATTGATTTCCTTTACAATTCACCCGAATACGAGCGGTATGAAATTTTTGAGGATTATCGTAGGGATATTGACGACCTCTATAATGAACTGAATGACACAGTTGATGATGAGGAACGTAAGAATATTGAGGCTGAATTGAATGAACTCAAAAAGGAAATGATAGAAGAAATGAACAAAACCCGTAAATAGTTAAACATAGGATGATTGCCCGGAGCAGTATATTTGTTCCGCGCAATCATTAAAATGATAAAAATATGCATATAAATAAAAGCGAAAGAAAATTGCTGCCAATGAGCCGTATAGCTCCGGGAAGAAATGATGCCGCCGAGATAGATACTGTTGTTTCTGTAAAACGTTATGGTGACCGCAGGGCATTTGACATTCTTATGGAAGCACAATACTATTGGAGCCAGATGGACGACTTTCGGAAAGACCGGGAGCGAAACAAACGCTATACCTATGGTTTCCAATGGGACGATATGATTTGTGTGGACGGAAAATCCATGAGCGAGGAAGAATACATTAAAAGTCAAGGCAACGTGCCTTTGAAAAACAACCTTATCCGTAGGCTTGTGCGAAGCGTGCTTGGCGTGTATCGAAGCCAAAGTAAAGAACCGACCTGTACCGCACGTGATCGGGATGAACAGAAACTTGGTGAAACGATGAGTACGATACTTCAATGCAACATGCAGCTTAACCGAATGAACGATGTATATGCCCGAACTATGGAAGAGTTCCTGATAAGCGGTTTTATCGTTCACCGTAAATCGTACGGTTGGCGTAATGGAAAAGAGGATTGTTGGACGGACTATGTGCAACCCAATAATTTCTTTATCGACAACAACATGAGAGATTTCAGAGGTTGGGATGTTTCCGTGCTTGGAGAAGTTCACGACATTTCTTTCGGACAGTTGTGTGAACAGTTCGCATCAAGTCCGCAGGAATACAGACAATTGCGTGACATTTACAAGTGGGCGGCAAGGAAAGATTACATAGCCACATACGCGGAGCGTTTCGGGTATAGCCGCTTGGAAAACTACGATTTTCTATTCACAAGCGAACCAGGACGATGCCGTGTGATAGAGATATGGCGCAAGGAGCAAAAACCGAGATACCGTTGCCATGACTACCAAAACGGCGATATTTTCAAAATAGACGAAGAAGATTACGCACAAGTGGTGCTTACTGAAAATGAAGAACGTATGCGTATGGCCAAGGAAGCCGGTATGCCGGAAGATGAGGTTCCGTTGATAAAAGCTACTTGGTTTGTGGACGATTATTGGTATTTCTATTACCTTTCTCCTTTTGGCGACATATTGAGGGAGGGGGAAACGCCTTACGAGCATGGAAGCCATCCATATGTTTTCAAGGCATATCCGTTCATTGATGGTGAAATCCATTCATTCGTTGCTGATGTAATCGACCAACAGCGATATACCAACCGATTGATAACCCTCTATGACTGGATAATGCGGGCGAGTGCCAAAGGCGTGCTGATGATGCCCGAAGATTGCTTGCCTGATGGTGTGAGCATTGACGATATTGCAGAGAGCTGGACAGAATTTAACGGTGTCATCGTATACAAGCCGAGCAAAAGCGGAAAAGTGCCGGAACAGGTGGCCAATAATTCCACAAATATAGGCATTGCGGAACTGCTTAATATGCAACTCAAATTTTTTGAAGATATATCGGGAGTTACGGGCGCATTACAAGGAAAGCCCGGGTATTCCGGTGAAAGTGCATCGCACTATAACCAACAGACAGAAAACGCCACGAAGTCATTGCTCGACCTGCTTGAATGCTTCAGTTGTTTTGTAGTGGACGGAGCATATAAGGATGTGAAGAATATGCAGCAGTTTTATGATAGCAAACGTGTTTTCAATATTGCAGGTAAGAGTGGTGCACAAATCGAATATGACCCGAAGAAAATACGTGATGTAGAATTTGATTTAAGCATTACCGAAAGCACTTCAACACCGGCATACAGGCATCTTGCTAACGATATGCTTATGCAGTTGTACCAGTCTCAGGCAATCAGTGTAGAGCAGCTGCTTGAGCATGGAGATTTCCCGTTTGCAGATGAATTGTTGCAAAGTATCAAATCACAGAAGGAACAGTTGGAGCAGGGCAAAGTGCCCGACGGTCTTTCTCCCGAACTGATGGCGCAAGCGCAGCAAGGAGCGAATATGCAGGCCGTGAACAAACTGAACAATGCAATGAGGTAATAATTTTAATTTAACGACATCATGGAACAGAAAACTATTTGTATAGACTTTGACGGTGTCATACATGACTACAGCAAAGGTTGGCAGGGTGAAGATGTATTCGGGCAGATAATACCGAACGCAGATACAGGTACAGCCACCCTAAAGAAAAACGGGTGGACTATCATCATATTTACGACACGCAAGAAAACTGAAAAATTAGAAAAGTGGTTGGAAGAAAACAATATTTCATACGACCATATAAACGAGAACCCGAATCAACCTGAACATGCAAGCGGAAAAATCATAGCCGATGTGTACCTTGATGACCGGGGTATCTGTTTCAGAGGACGGTGGGATTCATGGCTTATGAGAGATATTATAGAGTTTGAGCCTTGGCAGGAACAACAAAAGAGAGAAATAGAGCAACTTGCGACATATGGCCAAACCGAAGATGATATTTGGTCAAGAGGCAACGAGAAAAGAATCAAACAAGCCCATGTTTAGCGGATAAAGTATGAGGGTGTATCAACTGAAGATATTTGGCACACCCTCATGTCTAATTATTATTATTCTTTGGACAGTTGGAATTTCTCTATCCAGACATCTTCCTCTCCATTGTCGAAATCAACAACACAGGCTTCATTCGGAATATCCAATTCCTTGACCGTACCAATGACACCATTATCGTTGCATATTACCCGGTCCCCAACTTTGAACTTATTGATATTGTCAAGTGCGAGCGGGTCGTTGGTCAGTGTGGCTATACCGTCAATGTTTCCGTACTTTCCCATTCTCTTTGGTATTTGAAAATGAATCAAGCCATGAGAAATACTGTTTTCGTTTCAATGCAATAACAGCAGAAGGAAGCATAGCTGAACCGTTTCCATAAGTCGTGCAGTAGAAGCATTCGCGTTCAAGGTCGCCCACAAACGTATTATGATTGATGTAGCCTTTCTGTTTCAACTTACGGAAATTCTTTCTATCCATAATGATAAGTTGACCTTTTTTCCCACCGGCAGGCATAACGTAGTAACGTTCTCCAGTTTCTTTGTGTTTTTCGTCTGCCTGTCTGACTGCTTCACGTAAACGAAGCGAAGCTCTGATTTTTCTGAAAATGTTCATTGTTCCTTGTTTTTATAGTTAAACTTATATTGTAGCTGCTGAAACAGCTTTTTTCTTTTTGATAACAAATCGTCCGATACGAAGCACAATCTTTGGAATTTCCATTTCAAAGAAACATATATGCAAGCCTATGGCTCTTGTCATTAGCAAGTCATCATGTTTACCGGTAATCGCTCCGAAAGCTCCGTTCGGTTTTTTCTCGTAACACAAATATTCGTCCAGGCAACGTTCGTCACGTTCTGTGTATAAATTCTCACGAATAACCTTGACTAAGGTTGATATAATCATTGGTTTGGTTGAGACATTGGTATGGAAGCCGTATTTGGTAGGCAATCCCTCGCGTACGGCTTCTTCGGACTGACCACGTGCATAGAGATTAGGGTAAATCTCTTTGATTTGATTAAGGATGAACTGTGACTGGTCGCCATCTACCTGCCGCTCCTTGTCATGCGTTTCCAAGGTGTTGCTTTCTATCACCAAGAGTGAATTGTCATAAAAAGCCGCTATTTGTGCCGCTTTCCACGCAAGCTGGTCGATGTCGCAATGTCCGTACCATTGTGCCACTACGACAGGCTTGCCACCATCAATCATAAACAGACGGTCAAGCACAAGAACAACAGAGAAGTCTGCTTTATTGGAACGTCCACCCACATCGACAATCGTGAGGTAACGATTTGTAACAACTTCCTTTTCATCTGTTTCCGGCAACTCCCAAATATGCAACAATCCCTGTTTGTCTTTCACAAAACGCAAGTTCTGCAAAGCGTTCTTGCCCTCATCCGCATCGGCACAGACTTCACCGACATATTTAGGTTTCTTGCAGGTCTTACGCATTGCATCGACCTTGTATTTGTCGAACACACGTGCTCCCGAATGTACGAAGGCTTCCACATCATCAGACGGAAATTCGGCAGCCATCTGCCCATGGTCATTGTACTTCCTGCGTTCGGCTATGTACCAATGGATAGCTTCGAGCGTAGCACCTTTTTCCCACAGCGACCAAAGATACTTACCGCATTCCTCACGTTCGGAATCTGTATTTTCATTGTCCCGATTCTGATAAAGCCATTCTGCAAAATCCCATTTTTCTTTGTCCGAATCAAAAGCGAGTGTATATTGCTCGATGTCGAACCATGAAACGAACATTGCCTCGAACTGGGATTTCCCTTCTTTTGCGGCAGTATATTCGCGATGAAAGAAGTTCCCGGTGCCATTTGCTGTGCTTTCATAAACAATCATGGTGTAGGGCTTGAGGAGAATACCCGAACAGGCGGAGCGCACAATGTCTTCCGGTTTCTTTCCCTCCGTAGCCTTCCATATTCCCACTTCGGAGAGATGTACAAGATTGTAATCACCGCCACGACACGAATCCGGGCGTTCAGCCGTACCAATCTTGATTTTGCAGTTACGCTGCGGAATACGCGATATACTTCCCGATTTTCCCACTCCTACAATCTTCGGCTCGTTCTCATTGTAGGCTTCATCAATTTTATAGAGCATTTCGACAGGATAACTTTTAATCATCCGGTCGAACATATCCTTGATTTCATCGGAGCCTGCGCCCTGATGTGCAATGATAAGTGAGTTTAAGCCGGTTTTGTGAAGCAACTGCAACCATGCCATATAAAGCTGTGAAGTGGTGGAACCACCCCATTGCCGTGCTTTAAGCAGGATGATGCGTATCGGTTTCCCTGCAATACGCAATTTCTCAAGCCGATCCACAAAACGCCGTTGAGGTCTTGTCAGACGAAACAGGACATCCTCACCGCCGCCTTTGGCCTTGATATAGACAAATGTTGCCGCCCAAAACGGAAAATCCTCGCGGCTGCGTATTCGTACAAACTGCTCTATGACCTTCAAGCGATCATCCTGATTGTCTTCCACGCCCATGTAGTCCGTGAGAAATTTGGAAATAGAACCGGCTTCGATGAGTTGGCGTACAAGCGGCACTTTCATGATACGTTCCGGTAACCACTGGGTATGTATAGGAAAGTCACTGATGGTACACTTTACACGTTTACCGACAGAACCTTCTCCGGTAATTGGATTGAACTTTGCATATACAATCGCATTGCGGCGTTCATTCTCTGTCAATATGTCCTTGATGGCCTTATCTTTCATGGTGCATGATTTTAACAGGCTTGTTTAGCAGAGCCATGATGAGTCCCAATACATAACACCAAAGATGCAATACGGCATTTATGCCCGGAAACAGGAAGCCTGCCACAAGGTAAAACAGCATCCATAACTGATAATACCGTTTACGTAATACCTCAAACGATATTGAACCAAACAGGGCGAAAACCAATCCGGACAATCCTACCGTTGGCGAATCCATTGTCGTGAAATATCCAAGGGTATCAACTGGAACTGTAACAGCAATCATATAGGCTGACAGCAATCTTCCTATCCCAATATCGTAAATGAAAATAATCGATAATAAACACCATGAATTGAGCAAGGCATGAAACATATTCGTATGGAAAAACGGATACAGCAAGCGTTCTGGCATATTACTTCCAGCGTAAATGCCGACAGTTTGCCAATCCCATTCTCTTGAAAATGACAAACACACAATCATGGCAGAAATCAGGAGAGCCGTAATCTTCTCAACTTTTCTTGCATCCATCGTTTTTTAGCCTTGCATATCATCATCTTGGCACTACCCGGCGTGAGGTAGAATTTCGGTGCGGGTTGAGCAATCACTTTAGCACACAGCTCAGAAATGGTAAGTTCCGGGTATTCTGATTTGAGAGCGACAACCCTTGTATGAATTTCCTCATACATTTCTTTCTTCAACGGCCGCATACCGCTTAAATCGTTCTCACCCCTCATCATGACGGAAACGACCAATGCTGCACGAATATCGCTGACCCAAAACCTCCGGGACGGCATGTTTACAATTACTTTATACACTTCAGGCATACGGATATAATCACACGATGAAATGTATTCATCGTATGCTCTCATCAAGTCGTTCATACGCTCCATAGAGTATTCCATAACTGCTCCTTTATGCTTCATTTTTCTTCCCGTTATAGTACCAAAGTTACCAATAGGAGCGTAAAAAGATAAACATGACATTCTGCTTTCCCTGCCTATTTTTGTCTTGTAGAATCTGACTATAAATTAAATTTTTGAATTATGCCTAATAATACGGAAGTTAAGAGCAATCGCGAGCGATACACAGAGCGATTGAAAGCAAAGTATCCGGACAGAGAATTTGCCGATGATGAAGCGTTATTCGGTCAAATCAATGACGATTACGATGGTTACGACAAGGAATTGTCCGGTTACAAGGAACGTGAAAAAGCGCTGTCCGACCTGTTTGCAAGCAACCCGCAAAGTGCCGCTTTCCTTACTGACTGGAGAAAAGGCGAAGACCCTATCATCGGTATGGTGCGCAAATTCGGGGATGATTTCAAGGCCGCACTTGAAGACCCCGAAAAGCAGGAGGCACTTGCAACCGCCAACAAGGAATTTGCGGAACGAATCGCCCAAGAGAAAGAGTACGAGGGAGAGTATCAGAAGAACCTCGACGAAACCCTGACCACCCTTGAAACCATGCAACAGGAAGAAGGATTGCCGGATGAGGACATCGACAGCGCAATGGATTTCCTTGTAGGCATTGTACGTGACGGAATCATGGGTAAGTTTACACGTGAAAGTATAGAAATGGCCATAAAAGCAATCAGGCACGACAGCGATGTGGAAGCTGCCGGACACGAGGGTGAAGTAAAGGGGCGCAACAGCAAGATTGAAGAAAAACTACGCAAAGCAGGCAAAAATGACGGTACAGCCGACCTTGCCGGTAAAAACGGTGGTGGCAGTGGCGGTTCACGACAGATGCCTGACCTCGGTGCAATCGGGCGTTATGATGGTACACAGAACATTTGGGAGCGTGGCGGTGAAAAACGCAAGGCGATAAACAGATAAATATAAACCAATTACATTTTTAACTTTTAAAATTTCGAGCAATGAAGAAAACAATGAGTTTCTTTTGTCGCATTACGCTGATGATATTGGCGTTTGTGACGGGTGCATCAAGCGGTGTCATGATGGCAGAAGCATCGAACCTGCCTGATGCGGGTAAAACAACAGCCGGTGCGGACGGTACGGGTGGAACAGACGGTATTTCCACTGAAACAGGAGGGCGTGAAACCGGTGACCCAAATTTCTATTTGAGTGATGTGGACAAACGCATCGTGAAAATCCGTCCGATGGCTACTCCAATTGACCAAATCAGCCGTTATGCAAAATCAAGCTCCACCAATTCATTTGAAGTGAAGTATTACAGCGTGGGTACACGTGAAATCAAATGCAGTACCAACAAAAAGCTGGAAGCTATGCTCAGCGGTGCGAGCGTGTCGTTGCCGGTAGATGATTTGAATATGTTCACGTTGGATGATACCATTAGGGTAGTCGGTGTCAGTGCCATCACCAAACCGGACGGAACGAAATATACGGAAGATGACAGCAACGTTCCGGACCTCGTGCTTTGTGTGTGCGGAAAGGACAGCTCAACAAATCTTCCTACAGTGTATGCCGTAAATGGCAAAATGGATGATTCAAGCAAACAGCCGATTCTTGTTCCGGAAATTCCACAAGGAACAACGCTTGTACGCATGGGAAAAGCATGTGGGGAATTGGATGTTCAGACAGGACGATTCAATAATATCCCTATGCCTGAAACCCAGTATTGTCAGAACTTCATGATTCAGGTAGAGCAATCAACTTTTGACAAGATTGCCGCCAAAGAAGTGAACTGGAATTTCTCAGACATTGAAGAAGACGGTGTATATGATATGCGCCTCGCAATGGAAAATACTTATCTGTTCGGTGTGAAGCAGGTTATCAAGCACATTGCAAAGGACGGCATGAACACTTGGTTTACAGGTGGTATCTGGTGGATGGCCGGAAAGGACATCGAGGTGGGCGAATGGGATACTGACAAGAAATGCGCCATAATTACCGATGAAAACCTTGTGGATATTACCAAAGACCTTTTTGTTGGTACCGGCATCGGTAACAAGCGTAAGATTTTATTTTGTGGAAGTGATATGCTCTCTGCATTCTCCAAGATAAAGAGCGAAAAATTCCGCTTGAAAGATACCGTGGAGGTATGGAACTTGAAATTCAAATCTTGGGATACTGATTTCGGAGAAGTATTGACCATACATCATGAACTGTTCGATGTAAACGGAATGAGTGATTGCGGCTTTGCAATGGATCCGGAATATCTTTCCAAAAAAACACATGTGTCTTGGGCACGTAACGTACTCGACTTGCAAAAGGCCGGTATCCGCCGTACCGATGCGGTAGTTATCCAAGAGGTGAGCTGCCTGTATCTGCGCTATGCAAAGGCACATGCACGTATGAGACTGGCTAAAGCACCCGCCCAAGATTTAAATGCGGCATAATAAAGAGTTCATAAAGAATTATTAATTACCGGGGATGGGATAAGGTGTCCCGTCCCCTTTTTACTTTTAAGAATATGATTACGAAAACCTACAAGGCGAATACCAATATCAGTATTAATGTGGTACTTCCGAGCAAGAAGAACCTGCATATCGCATTCGTTCCATTGTCAAACGGAAGCAGTGTATTCACTACCGACAACGAGGACATACAGAAGTCTGTTGAGAACCATTACAAGTTTGGCAAACTGTTCAAACTTCATTCTGTGCACGGGCAATCCGAGACAGTAGAAACAGCCGGAAAAGCGTCTAAAAACGGTTCATCTGAAAAACTTCATTCCGAAAGTACGCACAATGGTGAAGACACGCCTGCCAACGAAACCGGCAGACAGGACGAAATGCCGCAAGAAGACGCAGGGGATAACAATACGACATCTCGCAAAGTCAAAGTAAGCGACATTGCAAGTGCAAAAGATTACCTTGCAGACACTTTCGGTATCAGCCGCACTTCCATGCGCTCGACCAAGGCAATCATGGAGCAGGCAGCAGCAAACGGAATTGAGTTTGAAGGTCTGGAATAAAGATAAGGGCTTATGGCTGTATATCAGAAGAACAAAATACAGGAGGATGTACGCACCGCCCTGGACCAAAACATGAACAGCGATACGTTGAAGATTATAGGCGATGTGGACACTCTTGCACTTGACGACATCATTGCATCAAAGATTTTGGAAGCAGTAAAGCGTGTGCACAGCTCTGCACCGTCCTATTTGCTTGACGGCGGACACAACTTCGGTGATGCCATATATTGGAAAGAGCATGAAAGCGGATGGATATTACTGCCGGAAGATTTCATGCGTTTTGTCGTTTTCCAAATGAACGATTGGGAGCGTGCGGTATTTAATCCCATAAACACCGATGACCCTGAATATGAAAAACAGTCTTCCCGATTTAAAGGCATAAGAGGAACGTGTCAACGGCCTGTATGCGCCATATCCATACGACCGGAAGGAAGAGTGATGGAATTTTATTCATGCAAAACGACAGAAGCGAAAGTGAGCCGTGCTGTATATCTGCCTTACCCGAAAATAGACAAATATGGCGCGGTAGAAATCTGTGAGAAATGTTATGATGCTGTGATATATACCATAGCTGCATTAGTATTAACGACATTCGGCGATACGGAAAAAAGTGCCGCATTGAACGAATTGGCTAAATCTGTATTAATATGAGTTACGAATCAAAGCATATAGACGGTGATGTCTCCGTTGGTCGCAATACAGCGATAGGTGGTGACGCGACCGTTCAGGGAAAGACCCACTTGAAAGGAAACGTAATGGTGGACGGCTGGCTTGAGGCAAAAAATATCAAGGGAGTGAGCAAAGGACTGTTCACGACCATCGAAAAACTGAAAGCGGCTTATCCTTTACCACATGACGGATGGTGGGCACTTGTGGGTGTTTCCTTACCAGCTCCCATATATGTGGGCGATGGCGGAGAATGGGTTCCGACCGGACAGAGTGGAGGCAACCCGACCATAGACAGCGGTCAGTATAACGAAGCCGTAGAAAAACTGCAAGAGGATATTACCAAATTGCAGGACGACATTACGGATATAGAAGCCCGCAACAAAGCGCAAGACACCAACCTCACCACGCTTGGTGATAGTGTCAACTCGTTGCAAGACCAAGTAAACACGACCAAGGATACTGCAAACAAGGCAAACAACAAGGCGAATGAAGTTGGAAGCCAACTGAACTCTTTCAAAGAATCAAAAGGTGAAAACGGAGGAATCGCCCCTCTTGACGAACAAGGGAAAGTACCGAGCCGACATTTGCCCGGATACATTGATGACGTGGTAGATTTTTATGGCATTTCCGTAGGCATTACTGTAAAAAATGAATCCATAGACAAAAATTCCAACGATGAGGGTTGTAAAGTTGTATATGATAAGGAACATGGTTGCTTTGTGCTTGCATACGTTCCGACAATCGGAGAATCCGAGACTGCTACTTATTATAACAACTGGTTGGATGCAGATGTTTTCGGTACGGCAAGTACAAACGGGCGAATACCCTCTTCCGGCAAAGTCTTTCTATGTGAAGAAGATGGAAAAAGTTATCGTTGGAGCGGTAAGCAACTGACTTCAATTGGCTCCGACCTTGCTCTCGGACATACAAGCTCTACTGCATTCCCCGGTGATGAAGGTGCGAAGTTACAGGAAGATATGAAGCAGGTCGAAGAAAACAAGAAGGCAATACTTTCACTCAATAAACAAGTCGTATCGCGTAGCGTTGTGAATGTCAATCATCTGTTTGACCTTTCAGATAGGGAGATAACATTTTCCGTAGCACTTGACAGGTGTGCGACTTCTGAATATGCTTCTGCTTTGCAGATTCCGGGTGTTGTCTTGATATTCCTTACAGAAGCCGGATGGGTTTCAAAACAATGGACAAATACCTCTGATTGGAGTAAAGAAAACAACTGGACGGATTTCGGGACTTCCGGTGGTGGAAACGTAGGCAACACCATCAACGTGAACGACCTTTGCGGAGATGGAGAATATACTTTGGGAACAGCCATAAAAGCTGTTGTTGACCTTGAGAAAGAAAGCGGGTTCTCTTATTTGAAAAGCGGTATCGTCCTTACATTCAAGACTGCGGAAAGTGATAAAAATGGCGCACCTGTATGGCTTGCCTATCAGTTCACACGCGATAAGAGTGACATCAGCCCTGATGATCTGAAACCGTGGGTAGCATTCGGCAGTGGCGGAAGCAAGGTGGAAACATCCGACAAACCGGCAGAGGGAGGAAAAGATGCCCTTTCCACAGGCGGGGCATACATAATGCAGGAGAAAGCTATCGGCGGATTTGATGAAGAAAGTGATGAAGACTACATTTACTACAAAGCCACCAATCTGAATGGCGGACAGATAGAGGATATTGTGCTTAAAATACCCAAAAATGGAGGTGGTGGCGGCTCCAGTGAGGATAGTACATTGTCTATCTATTTCGAGGAAGCCGCTCCTATTATGGCATTCGGCTCAGAGATAAAAATCAATGTAGCTTTGCGTAGTGTCAGCTATCCTGATGGTAACGAGGTGCTTGGTGTCATTCGTAACATCACTATTATTGATGCAGGCACCGGACTGACATTATCCAGTGAGGATATGAACACTGTAGGCTCTGCAAGTGCGACCGATTACAAGTTTGAACTTGACTTCACAAGTTATTTCAGCAGTGCCGCCAGCAAAAGCTTCTTTGTGCAAGCTACAGATTCGGATGGAAATACCAAGAAAAAAGCCATTACCATTATGGCTGTGGATATTACCGTAGAACAACCCATGGCTTTGAATTACACAAGTGATACTATCCTTGTTGCAGGTGGTCCGGCAAAAAATATCGGACAATTCTATAAATTCCCTAATAACACTTCATCCATTCTTGCAGTAGTGGAGATGTTCTATAATGGAGAATGGAAGAAACTTGGTGAAGCAACGGTAAGCGACAGTTATACCAAAGGCATCTCTGTCAATCCAACAAATGTATTCGGTGGCGGAGAAAGACTTTCGCATGGCGCATATCCTGTACGAATATACGGTACGGAGAAGAAATCCGGAGTAAAGGGAAACACCATCTATTCCGCTATCATGTGTGTGGACGAAAACAGTAATACTCCCATCGTCGCCATCAGGTTCAATGACAAGAACAACGGCACGTTACGTTTATATGACAACCTTACCGTAGAGGTGGCTGCGTATACTCCCGGCAAGACTGAAACGCATGTAGATGTTTTCTACAGCGAGGAGAAAGTTACAGCTGTGGAAGCTATGATTGCCGAAACGGTTACAGTGAACAAGCAGATAAGCGGATATAGTACGGACGGAAGCCAAAGTATTACCGTACATGCCGAAAGTGGCGGTGTATCCACCAATGAAATCAAGGTTACGATAAAAGGGAGTGCCATTGATATAGCGATCAAGGACGGTGCTTTGTTCGGATATGATTTTTCTACACGTAGCAACAGTGAGAGCGATCATACTATCACACATAACGGAGTGACAATGGATGTACGAGGTGCAAACTGGTCAAGCAACGGATTTGTAGACTTTCTTAAGGAGCGTTCTTTGCGTATTGCAGAAAATGTAACAGCTGAAATATTGGATTACCATCCTTTTGGAAACGCATCAGTGGAAACTACGAGCGGATGTGCCATCCAATTTGCCTTTGCCACCAAAAATATCAAGGAAGCTGATTCAAAGCTGATAGAATGCTATGACCCTGATAGCGGAGCCGGTTTCTATGTCTGTGGAAATAAAGCTGCGATATACTGCAAGACCGGACAACCGGCTTTGGTGGAACGCTCATTCCGACAAGGTGAAAAAATTACCATGGCCGTAGTTGTAGAACCATCTACCATTTATGTATCACGTGGGGGAAGCAATTATTCCTGTATCAAACTGTATTTGAATGGTGAAGAGGTCGGCTGTATAGGATATATCAGTAATAGCGGTGCTATCCTTAATTCAAAAACCATAACATTTGACGGAACGGAAGGAGACCTGTATTTGTATTATGTACTTGCCTACAACAGTCATTATGAATGGGCGCAAGCTTTTAGAAACTATTTGTGCAAGTTGACTGATACTTCAGCAATGATACAGGAGTATGAAGCGGAGAATGTGCTTGATACACAGAATCGTCCGACAATAGAAGCCCTTTCCGCAAAAGGCATACCTTATTATGTGGTCGTGTCAGACCAGCAAACCTTTGACACGTTTGACGGTGATATTGATACAAGCAAGAAGTTCAAATGTACGTTGTTCTATTATCATCCGACTATGCCGTGGAGAAGTTTTAAGGCTATCAATGTGCAATGGCGCAGGCAGGGAACCACTTCGGCAAAACGGCCTATCAAGAACGACCGTTTCTATCTTCAAAAGAATGATGGTTGGGAGGTAACTCCTATTTATCCGGATTATGACAGTGAAGATGCTCAAATATCATATAAACTGATGAAAATAGGTTATGTCCGTGTAGGCGAAGATTCTATTCCGGTAAAAATAATAACGGTGAAAGTGGATTATTCCGACAGCTCCAATGCCAACGACTGCGGTGTGTGCGGTTTGATGAATGCCACATTTCGTGCACTCGGAAGTAATTACCTGACTCCCGCTCAGCGTTCATTCGATGGAACTTGGGCAAAGAGTGACATATCATTAAAGGGATTGGAAATGAATCACTCGACAGCCAATCATCCCATTGCCGCATTCCGTGCTACACAGGAAAGCTTGACAGACGCATGGTTTCATGCAAAAGGAAACTGGAAAGAGGATAAGGGAGAACAGGTTGCGCTTGGGTTTAAAGATACTCCCGGTTACAATAAAGGCTGCGTGAACTATGGAGATTTTGTGGAATATTTCGGACAAAATGGCGAAAGCCTCGACCAGATAGAAACACGTTTTAAGAATGATATTACCACCGATAAAGAAAAGCTTTATCTTCTTTCCCTATATTGCGGACAGGACTACCGGTTTATGTCATACGAACGGGGAGAGTGGACGCGACAAGCCGGAGAGATGAAGCAGGAAAACGGCAAGTGGAAGATTACAGGCAAGGTCCTTAATCCGGTAAGCGGTTACGAATTGCTCACATATGATGGAATGAACTGGTGGCAAGGGGTTGGCAGCGTTGAAGATATGATGGAACCTACTACCGCAGAGTCCTCGTGGGTAACGAAACTCAAACTCGGACAGGATACTTATCCGATGTGGACAAGGTACTTTGAATGCATGATAGACGATGACCAGCTACAGATAGACTTGGCTATGGGACGGAAAGTCCCTTATGACCTTTATCAAGTCCTGAAATTCTGTGATAGTTGCGATTATGCCAAGGAAGAACTCGCAGGGAAATGGCAGGAAATTTGGAAGACAGAGATGTGGAAATACATCAATCCGTACTCATTGGTTTCCTATTATCTTTTCACCGATTATCTTGCCGCTGTCGACCAACAGGCGAAAAACATGCAACCGATGTTCTTCCTTGAAGACGGCTGCAGCGTCAAGGACGGTGTTTATAGCGGAGCAAACGGTATGGAAGCACGAAGAATGTATCTTAATAAAGTTTATGACTGTGATACCTGTAACGGTAAGGATAATGACGGCGGGCAAACCATTGACCCGGAAGTTGACCCCGGTGACCTGACAAACAGTGCATACGCCGGAAGAGGAAGCGTGCTTTGGAATGATATACGTGGTCAGCAGACTATGGATGTAGACCAAAATGCCAATACAATTACATTGCCTGCAATAGCAGATACGATGCGTTCGCTTCCCGATACACTTGGAATCGGTGCCGGACCGTTTTCTCCCAAGGGGGCTGACTATTATTTTGTAAAACAGATAATGAAAAAATGGCCTAAAGTTGTTTCAAGTTATGACGGAGAACGGAAGTATATCAAATATACAGGATATAACGACCTCTATTTCTATGCATTGCAAGGGCTGGGGCTGACATCTCTTCCCGCTTTTATAGAACAACGCTGGCGCATCCGTGACGGATACTACCGCTGTGGGGATTTCAAGGCGGAAAGCGGTTATATTGGTGGACGTATCGGTGCAAAAGAAGGTGCAGTCATCAGATTTAAAGCGGCCAAGAGTGGGTATTTCGGTATCGGTAACGATAGTGGAAACATTACACAGGGAATCTTTCTGAAGGCAGGGGAAAGCGGTACATTCACAGATTTCCAGCATGGGGAAAACATCATGCTGTACATATATCAGGCAGACCGCATGAGCATGATAGATTTAAGTGAAGTAAGTATTGACCCTCAATTCGGGAATACCCTTTCAAAAATGTCGTTGCTACAGGAACTGTATCTCGGTAGTGAAAATCATAAGGAATGGAAAATGTCGCCCGGAAACACCGGATTTCTTACCAATTTGGATTTAGGAGACATGCCGTTTCTCACTACATTGGATATTCGAAACACGGAAATTATAACCGTCAATTGCTCAAAGTGTCCACGAATGGAGAGTGTGCATGCCGATAATACTTCTTTGTCTGCAATAACGTTTGCTGAAACTTCTCCGATAAGTACGCTTGCCCTTCCCGGTACTATCACTGAACTTGTATTGAACAATCTGCCTAATCTGACTTATCCCGGCGGGCTTTCTCTTGGTGGTGTCAGTAAGGTTACAAAAATATTCGTGAATGAATGTCCGTATATTGATACGATGACTCTGTTGGAACAGGTGGTCAATGCAAGTGAATTGAAAACCGTCCGTATTCCCAACGTAAATGCTACGGCGAGTGTTGAAATGCTTCGTTCCATAAAAAACGGTGGGGCTATAGGATTGGATGCGAATGGTAATGCGTACGATGAAAAAGGACAGTGTAGCGGAATAACCGGACGATGGATATTGGTCGAACTGATAGAGCAGAACGAAATCGAAGAGCTTGTCCGGTATTTTCCCCAACTTGAACTTCATAATTCGCAGTTCTCTATTGTGAAAATCAGCGATACGGTAGACAATGATTCGTGTGAGAAGTATAGCAATCCCGAAAATAAGACGGGGGCGGATTATGGCAACACATATATTCCAAGCGGGCATACCCTTGCCATCAAGAAAGGATGCCATGCCTATAAATGCTCATTCAACACGAAGAAAAACCAGATGGAAGGCGTGCAGTTAAGCGATACGGATTTCAACTACCTGAAAAACGGCAGCAGCTTTGACATAACGGACGCCGCCGGAGAGGGCTTTGATATATTCTGGCATGCTCCGCACCATTGGTACAAGGGAGTGAACGACTACAAGAACCAAGTAAAGTATTTTTTCCCTTCTATAACAGAGACCGAACCGCTCTCAACTGCATTGCATAGCAGAAAATCCCTGTTGTCGGAATTGCTATATATGGAAAATACCGGAGTGTATGCGATTGATGCTGTTGTCGGTGAAGTCATAGGCGAGGATGTCATAACCACCGCATCCAATACGAACAGCTACAAGATGGATGTGAGAGGAATGAAGCAGGTAAGATGGCCCGGTCTGAACCATGCCCGGCTTGGAGGCGTGTTCACTGACGAAAACAACCGTGTGCTCAGTACGTTCATCATGTCTGTAAGCCATACCTATTTTGACTTCAACATCGGTGATTATGTGTTCTGTGACATACCTAACGGTGCAAAATGGTTTTATTTCACTTCTTTCCGTGACATTGGCGACATAGAGTGCCTTGTTGTAGACAGCAGCAGTATTGAAGCCATAGAACCTGAATGGACCGAACACACGGTTGGCGACAACGACAGTCTGGTCGGTGTATATCCTATTACCGTTGACGGTTTGAAGATGCCACGCAGCCTTTCCGGTGATATACGTTCGAAGAAAGGCAACGGGACGTCCGTTACATCTAACGAATGGAAATACGACAGTGAGGGTAATCCTATTGAGATGCCTATCGGCGGTTTGAATTACACGGCAAAGGATTTCCAAAACATCTGCCGCTTACGTGGAGTTGGCTATCAGTTGCAGGATTACGAACAGCATAAAGAGATTAGCAATCTATGGTGGGCTTTGAGCGGAACAACCAACGAACAGTCGGTTGTGGGCAATGGCGGACATGACAGCATTCTGAATAAACTGGATTCCATTGGCATGGCTGACAGCAATAATACCGGCAATACGCTCAACTCCATACTTGGATTGAAGCATTATGTGGGTTGTGATTCAGAATGGATGGACTATATCGCTTTTAATGTGCCGAGCTATGAAGCGTTCTACAAGGCAAAATGCACGGAGAACGACAGTTCATATCCAATAGATTATACAGCGCATATTTATGACCCCGTAAACAAAACCGAACGGACTGTTAAAACAGTTGACGCTTCCAATGGAAATTGTGTCGTGCGCATAGTACATGGTGCCAAGTGCGATGTATTGCCCAGCAGAGTACACAAGGGAGATACAAGTATGTATGTAACACATTATGCAGCAGGATTTTGGATAAGTGGAAGCCGAGGCCGTTGTGTTTTGCGGTCCGGCTACAGCTCGAATGCGTACAGCGGTCTCGCTTATGCGAACGCGAGCGACGCTTCGTCGTACTCGAACACTTACTCCGGGGCGCGTCTGGCCTTCCGCGGAAAATTCGTTATAATTGAATAGAGCGGACCTCGCGATTTCGAAAAAAGCGTTGGAGGGAGAGCCGTAGGCTGCTCCCTCTTTCTTTTTCTCGCGTAAGCGAGTCGATTTTTGAAACTAATTTTTATGTGGTTGTATTTTTGTCTGTAAAACGTTCCATATATAGAACATTTTCACTATATTTGCATTGTGAATGATATAAGATATGGAATTGAAAACGAGATTCAAAGTAATAATGTCGAGTGAAGCCGATGCATTTCTTGACACTCTGCGCCAAGATGTTAAGGATAAAATTATCTATAATGTAGATAAGGTAGCCAATGGTTATATGGACAAAGATTTATTCAAGAAATTAGATGATACTGACATTTGGGAGTTTCGCACCCTGTATAAAGGTATTCAATATCGTCTGTTGGCTTTTTGGGACACCGACGCGGAAACGTTGGTCATTGCCACGCATGGATTTGTGAAGAAAACACAAAAGACCCCACGCAAAGAGATAAACAAGGCGGAAGCCGTCAGAATATTATATTTCAACTCAAAAAAATAAGTATATGGAAGCAATTAAATTTTATACCCTTGATGAAGTTAAGGATAAACATATAGGTGAGGTCGGTACACCGCACAGGGATAAGTATGAAGCTGAATTGCAATCATTTTTGATTGGGGAAGCCATAAAAAAAGCCCGTAAATCCCAAAACATGACCCAAGAGGAATTGGCACAAAAAATCGGTGTACAGCGTTCACAAGTATCCAAGATAGAAAGCGGACGTAATCTGACCCTTTCCACCATTGCGCGAGTGTTTAAGGCCATGGGTATGAAGGCGTCTTTGAGTATTTCCGGTTTAGGAAGCATAACTCTTTAAAAAAATAAAAGGCGGACAATCCCTCGCGCCGTTGTGTTTTGCGGTCCGGCAACAACTCGAATGCGAACAGCGGTCTCGCTTATGCGAACGCGAACAACGCTTCATCGAACTCGAACACGAACTACGGGGCGCGTCTGAAATTCTGTTGGTTAAATTAATCGGAGACCCTGCACAGGTACGAGATTACCACCGCCATTCTCCGAGGGATTCGAGCCTCGGCAACAGCATGATAATATATATTTATTAATGGAAAGCCGGAACATATCTTTAACCACATGTGGGGAGAGGTTGGACCACTCCCCACGAGACCGGAAGGCGGTCAGCGATATATACGATTTATTCCAACCGGCCGTAGCTGCAACTGCGGTCTGTTATCCGTTATATAATCTCATACCGGAGATTATATCCGATGAGAATTTGGAAAGGTCATTCAAGCGTGTCATGGCAAATCTGAGAAGTGCAGATACCCGAAGCGGAAATCGGCAAAGAGAGATAGCTGTAATAGATGGCATTGAATGTTCACCAAGAATGGCCCGTTATGTAAAAAACAAGCATAAGATACTTGATGCGCTGAAAGAACAGATAGGTAACGGCACATTCCGTATAAAGAACCTCAAGTCGTTTACTGTGGATGACGGACCGAAAGTAAGAATTGTGCAAGCCCCGTCAGTCATAGAGCGTATTGGAAGCAATGCGATTATGGAGCCGTTGGAAAAGCATCTTTCACCCCTATTGATAGAAACAACGGCTGCATCCATACAAGGACGCGGACCGCATGGTCTGTTCCATCAGGTGCAGGATACATTGGCAGAGAACCCCAATATACACTATTATTATCAAAGCGATTATAAAGGATATTATGACAGTATTGACCATGATATATTAATCTCCACAATCAGGCGATATGTCGGAGACCCTGTCTTATTGCCTATTCTTGAAAATTTTGTCAAAGCACTATATCCCAACGGGAAGCATGGCATAAGCAAAGGACTGCGTTCCTCACAATTCTTTGGAAACCTTTACCATAATGATATTGATCACCGGATGATTGATGAATATGGTGCAAAACATTACTTCCGTTTTTGTGATGACATCTTTATTCTCGGTGAGAGTAAACGTGATTTGTGGAAATTGCGGGACAAACTACACTATGAAGCAGCTCAAATAGGGCTGACAATAAAACCAAGCGAAAAAGTGGCTCCCATATCCTCCGGTATGGATGCCCTTGGCTTTGTCAACTACGGCGACTATACATTGCTACGAAAACGGACAAAAGTAAATGCAGCCCGAAAACTTTCCAAGATTAAATCACGGAAACGGAGACAGCAAATAATCGGTTCATTCAAGGGTATGGCCTGCCATGCAGATTGCAAACATTTATTTTATATACTTACCAAGAACAACATGAAGAAATTTTCCGAAATGGGTGTTACGTACACTCCAGCAGATGGAAAAAAACGCTTTCCCGGCAAGGTTATGCGTTTGAGCGACATCGTAAATATTCCAATTGAGATACATGATTTTGAAACAGGAATAGACACCAAAGAGGGGGAAGACCGTTATCTGGTATCGTTCCGCAATCCCAGGACTCAAGAATGGGGAAAGTTCTTTACTGCATCGGTTGAGATGAAAGGTATTCTTGACCAAATCAGCGATATTGAGGACGGCTTTCCATTTGAAACAGTTCTCAAATGTGAAATGTTTGACGGAGGCAAACGAAAATACAATTTTACCTGACGGGAAAAAGATAACATACTAATCCGCTCGGTATCCGCTACTTTTGTCGTAAATCAAAATTCATGCAATGGAAAAGATTTACGGCACAAAGAAGCGGCAGGATTGTCTTGTACGTACAGGACGCTCCAAGTGGATACTGTTTTATGGCTTCGGGAAAGATGATGAGAATAGTGAGAATGGCTGGGAGTACCGGCATACATTCGACCATAAACCCACACTTTCCGAAGTCAAGGAACTTGTTGTGTCCGCTATAAACACGGCTACGGAGGAAAAGATTATAAACGGCTTTGTCTGGAACGGGAAAGCAGTATATCTTTCACCCGAAAACCAATTAAACTTTTCCGCTATAGAACGTAGTGAAAAGATTCCTTATCCGCTTATTCTAAAAATCAATGAACAGGAAGATGGTACGCCCATCTATCATACTTTCGAGAATGCAGATGATTTTATTGCGTTCTCCCAAGCAGCGTGCGCCTATGTGATAAAGACTGTTCAGGAAGGGTGGAAAGAAAAGGATGAAGTGGATTGGACGGTATTTAATTTAAAAAGTAATAACGATGAAAAAGTTGATTGAATGGCTCGGAATGAGTAACAGGTGGAAACACCTCATAGGAGGACTGATTATCGGCATTTTTGCATTTGGTTGGTTTACCGCAATGTATGCCGGAGTTTTGACAGCAGGTGCTTTGGAATATAAAGACAAGGTGCATGGCGGTAGATGGGATTGGATTGACTTTGGTCTTACAGTAGCCGGAGCAATGATAGGACAACTAATAGAAGGAACTTTAATATGGAACAACTAAGCACGATTATCCAAGTTGTCGGTTCGCTCATCACATTAGTTATATTGCCCTTGTTATTGCTTAGAAGCAAAAAGAAAAAGGCAGATGCCGAGGCTGAAAAAACCGAAGCAGATAACATCACAGCTTATGCTGCTGAATGGAAAGAATTGTACGAGAAGAAGGAAAAGCGAGTTGTCGAACTGGACGCCAAAATTGACCACCTTTACGCCGAGATAACCAAGTATCGTGACGCTATCCGCGAGCTAAGCGAAAAGAACAGCGAGCTTGCCGTTCAGAATCAAGCACTGGAATTCCGGAAATGCAATAAACATGGTTGTGCAGACCGCGTCCCACCAAGTGAATATTAACCAAATAAATAAGTATGAAGATATTGATTGATAACGGGCATGGTGAAAACACTCCCGGAAAACGTAGTCCTGACGGTTCGTTGCGTGAATATGCTTATGCACGTGAAATTGCAGATAGAATAGCACATGAACTTTCCGCAAGAGGTTATGATACCGAACGCATTGTTCGGGAAACAGTAGATGTTCCACTATCAGAACGTGCAAGGCGTGTAAACGAAGTTTGCGGACGATATGGAACGGCCAATGTAGTTCTTGTTTCTATCCACTGCAATGCTGCCGGAAACGGTGCAGAATGGATGAACGCAAGAGGATGGAGCGCTTATACATCGAAAGGCAAGACAAAGGCTGATAAACTGGCAACTTTCTTGTATGAAGAAGCTGAAAAAAACTTTATCAGTCAAAGAATACGCAAAGATAATTCTGACGACGATCCTGACTGGGAAGAAAACTTCTATATTTTGAGTAAGACAAAATGCCCGGCTGTACTTACGGAAAACTTTTTTCAGGATAACAAGGATGATGTCCTGTACCTTTGTTCCGAAGAAGGCAAACAAGCTATTGTTAAAACCCATGTAGAGGCAATAACCAGATATATTCAGAAGTATGGTAAAATGGTTTAAAGATATTGTAGCAATATTGTTTGTGGTATTATTTTTCACATCACTGTTTTTTAATGTGCGTTTTTGCATATCGAATAAAAAGTTACCTATAAATGATACCACAAGAATAACTGTTTTCGATACCATACCCTATTACAAGCCTGTACCCAAGGATAGTACCGTTATTAAATACATCACGCAGATTCTTCCTACTGCAAAACCGGATAGTACGAAACAGACTCCGGACGTAGCAGATACGACTAAACCTCCAAATAAAGACAAAGACAGTGTTGAGGTTGAAATCCCCATTACGCAGAAGATGTATGAAACAGACACATATCGGGCTTATGTAAGTGGCTTTCATCCACAACTTGACAGCCTGATACTTTTTGCCGGGCGTGATATAATGACCGTAACAGGTAATTATCCCAAACCCAAGAAGAAAAAGTTCAGTATCAGTCTACAGGTAGGATATGGAATAACACTGAGAGAAACGCCGCAATTTTCTCCATGTCTTAGTGTAGGTTTATCGTATAATTTGTTTGATTTCTGATTATGATAGATATTATATTAACGGTCAATAAGGAAAAAGTATATGAAGAGGTAGCAAAGACCACATCGTACACCGGTGCGAAAATGGATGATGAGCTTGCCTACGATCGTATATTTACGACGGATGAGGATAAAAGCATGCTTGAACGTTTTTGGTGCGAGAGTAAGAATACCATATGCAACAGTTTAAAGAAAATGCTTCTTGACGAAACGGAAGCTGACAGTGAATACAGGCTTTCGTTGGGGCTGTCGAATTCATTCGATGAAGCTCTAAAAGAAAGTATGCAGCGTAGCTTGTTTTCATTCTTCGTGATGAATGTCACTGCAAAGTGGTACACGTTTACCAATAAGGAAGAAGCTGCCGGATATGCAACGGAAGCTGCTACCTATATGGAGGATATAATGCGTAAGGCATTTTTCAAAAGAAAGCCCATGCGCCCGACATACGAATAATCATTAATTCAAAATATTATGGCAGAAAATAAGAAAACATTAACCGTGACACAACAGGTCAAAGAACTTGTCTATGATATTCAGAACAAAGCGTATTTGACGGGACAGGCACGAGAAGCGGCCGGCAAGAGCTATCAAGTCGCATCCAATATGCAAGCAAGTGATGACGATGAAAACAGCTATCAGATACGTCGTTCGTTGGCCAATGCCTTTTCCTCTTTAAAAAGTCTGCTTGGAGAGTATCTCAATGAGGATAATACAACAAGCGATAACCTGATGGATGAAGAGATAGATAATAACGGTAAACTTTCATTGGAGTTTTTGCTTCCGTCTAACTATAACAACGCTTCGGCGGACGCACTGGGAAATGGCATACATTCATATCTTGTAGATATGGCACTTGGAGAGTGGTTTGCCATAACCAGTCCGGAAGATGCCAATGCGTATATACAACACTCCGGGGTGAGTCTTGAAAACGTGAAGCGTGCACTCTACAAACGCAGCCGTCCGGAAAGACCGACTTATGATTAATTGATGTTCAAGCCTATGGTATATTGTCAAAACAGCCAGTCTAAAACAAAAGCGGTAACACTTGTATTTAAAAGGGAAGAACTGCTTTACGATGCGGAGAATTATTCTTTTGTAGAGGGCGACATTATGCAAGCGGAAGATGAACACGCCAGACATCAAGTATTCGACATCGGTCAGGACGGTAATGTGGACAGAGTTACGAGAATACTTAACCTCGTGCATTCTGAATGCGTGGAAATGTTGTTTCCTTATACGAAAGAAGAAATTTCCGATAAGCAGGAACCCCTTGATAATGTTATGACCGTGCCGGAAGAATACCTCATAACCCTTGTTTTGCCTGTGAATTTTTCATTGTCTACCGTGAAATTGCTAAAACATCTGATACACGAATATATGGTCTGCAAGGTCCTTGCCGACTGGATGAGCATAACAAATCCAGGCAGCCAAGCCAACTGGGAAGATAAAGCCCGAAATATCCGAATCAAGATACAGACTTCCCTTGTTTCACGAAAAGGCAAGATAAGACGAAAACTAAAACCGTTTTAAGAATAGACAAGAGCCGGGGTGCATCACGCATACCGGCTCTTTCTCCTTATAAACAATCTGATAACCTTAAAAATAACTGACCTATATGTTTCATTTATCGTAGTCTGTTGAGCATACGGGGATTGAACTGGACACTAAATCCTAACAGGCTTTCGGATTTGTCAAGTGTACAAATGAGTGCAATTCTAAATGCTTTGTACGGTGTTCCTCTGAAACCACGCATATATTTGTCTGTACTGCTCCATACAGTATGCCAATTAAACAAATCATTCGAACCGTACAGTACTTGTACTACATGTCCCGACTTAAAATATCCACGTTGAATGATGGTATCTATCGTCTTGAACACATCTGGCTCATCCATTTTGAAAGGGCGGGTAACCACTAATGCCGTTATGTTTTCAGCAGATGATGTAGAAAAATCCACAAGTCTGTTTCCGTCAGCCATTGCTAATGCTTCCGGATACGAATTGACATTGTTCACTATGTCTGACAGCATCATTCCCCAAAGCTTTGACTTCAACGAAAACACATAAGCATAGCGTACAGCCGGGTTATACACAATGATATGCTGATTGGTATAATCATATATCATCCGGCAAGCGGCAAGAAAATCAAAAAACGGAATCATAGCAATATCGTCAAGAGCCGTTCGTTCATTTTCGCTTGCTTTTCCATTATAAACTGATAGAAGTTTATCCGATCTTGGCAAATCAGAAATAGAAAACAAATCTTCCGCATTTAAACTTTCTGATATGCACTGCACAGTAGAACCACTTATCAGCATAATACCTCTATTGGTGGCAAACAGCACTGCATTATCAATTTGTGTGATACTGTTCGTATTTATACAAACCTCCCGTGTTACAGGTTGCCGTGCTGAGTATGATCCCGTATTTGATACTTCTAAGGCCCATACACCTTCTGATGTAAAAGCATAAAGTGGAAACTGACCGAACTGTCCCTCTGATAAAGCTTTTACAGCCGAAGATATACCAAGAATAGTGCCAGTACCTATTGTATTGATACCGAGAACCGGAAAGTGAAATGGATTATTGATTTCCGATGTGTATATTTTGTTCGGTAAATCAATTATTCGCTGTTCACGGGGACTTGCTGTAGGATAATCACTAAGTCCTGTCGGAGGATTTTCCCAACCGGCAAAATAAAAAGCTCCGTTAAGGAATTTGTGCTGTTCAAGTGGCACTTCATAATATTGTGGTAATCCATAATGCGTCACAATAACTGCTTTGTATGCGTTTATATTAGGGTAGAACAAAAACAGCAATGGCGGATCCAATATTGACGCTTGATAAGATTCTCCATTGACCACTATGTCCCGACCATCCTGCTTGATATAGAAGTATACAGAAACAGGCATTGTTCCATCAAAATAAGTAGGGGACATTCCATCAAAATTAGCAACATATCCGTTGGTATATGTAATCATCGCTCCTGTGTTATACAAGTTATATAATTCTTTTTGAATGTTTGCGATGTTAAGTCTTGAATTATAAACAAACGAATAATGTGGAAGCAATTTATCATGACTGTCATAATCATCTGTCATAACTTCTCGTGTTACCAATGACTGTAGATAATCTTCTTCGATTACCAGTTTTGTACGTGTAGTGGAAAGTTGTTCAATACGGAGACTTTCAAGCAGGTAGAATTGCGATGTTGAACGAATATCCTCTTTTACATCATCAATACTTCTACGAGGAATCATCAAACGTCCACTTGGATAAGTCAGTCCGTTGGGGTCAAATGTAAAGGCATATAGTTTATTGAATGTATGATGTTGATAACGAATTGGAAATTTGGAGGTAGAAGCTGCTTGATTTATATGTTTGCATACACAATAAGAATTATAGTTTTCCGATTGTGCAAATCTTGTACATTTTCCGTTTTGGTCATAAGTATAAATAGGTTTTGAAACAAACACATCAACAGATCGAACTATATCTTTCCAATTTTTAAGCATATCAAGGCGAGACTGAAGAACAACGGCACAATCAAGGTCGTGTATCATTCCACATATTCGAAGTTGTGCATCTGTATACTTTCCCTTTCCCGTCAGGTGTGTCCAAAAAACTTGCGGTGCAAGGTCTGATGAAGCAATCATCAGAATCGGAGCCGAGTGCATTGTCAATGTTCCATCGTATAGCCGATAGGCGTATCTTACAAAGAAAGGAAAAATGAATTTGCCCTTATTTGTAGACCTTTCAGCAATAAATTTATTGATATGGGCAAGTACTTGGTCTGTAATTCGCGTTTTATTGTTATCAGAGAATTCATTCCAAATGCTGCCTTCACTAATAGCATCAAATGATATTGAAAACTCATCTGTCCGAACCATTTCACCCTGCAACCCAAATGAAAGTGGGCATTCAGGTATTTTTGTACCAAGATATAAATATCCGTCATTATTTCCTTTCCATAGAAAATAATGCATACCGTCAGTTGACAAGATGAGAAGCGTATTGCCAATAGCTGTTACCTGATATACCTCGTTAAATGAACGAAGAAAAACAGGCTGATGTGCGTCAGAACCATTCCACCAACTGATAGAATTGTTGTTAAAGATGATATAGTGCTTGAAGTTAGCCGATTTATGAATATACATAACCGAATCACCACCTTTGAATTGTAATACTTCGGATGGCGGCAATATGGGTTTAAGTGCACCGTTTTCGGGAATAACACCTATCGATGTTGCCAAGTCCCCATCGGCGCACTCATAGTCCGATGGGTTGGCAGAATACCCGTTGTATTTTATTTCTTTAATCATATCTTTCTTACAAAAGGAGTTTGGTAATGATTGGTAGCAATGTGCCATGATATTGGCTTTCCTTAGGCTCTCCAACGCATAATCTCGCCTTGTCTGTTACACCCGACACATCAAGTATGGCGGAGCACAGCCTTTTAGATGAGGCTCTGAAATGTTTCCCTTGCCTATTGGATGGAAACACACATGCTTCATGCCGACCGCCGGTTGGTGAGCGGTATCTGACATAAAGATATAATTCTCCGTTCTCACTCATAATATCCAGGACATCACCTCGCGAGAGATGAAGTTGCTTGGCTATATGAGATGTAATGTCTATTCTTCCCGAAGAATAGAATACTATATCAGCCTTTCTTGTATTTCCTAATATACTTTCCATTGGGCTTTTCAATTTGATAATAGATGAGACCTTTGCTTGTATGATGTATAGACACAGACAGTTTGACTATACTATCACCGGGTAACCCATGCTCATAAAGCATAAGACCGACCGACGGGCACAGACTTTCAAAGCCTATGCACTTATACTTGTCATTATATTGAATATCGCATAGTTGAGTCGGTTGTCCGATATTTGGATTGACGGTGAAGCCGAAAGAATCTTGTCCGGCAATTCTGAAAACAAACACTTGGGCTGCATCGCCCTTTTTCGCCTTACCTTTGATATGGAGAAACAAGCGTTTGGATAGCGTGATTGAATTGTCGTTACCATCGGCAATCACATAGTAGTTACGTGACTGCCACCATGTTTTTAGTTTTTTGATAATCATAATACGAAAATAGAATGATTCACAGATTATTATGGTTTAACTTTTTACAGACGAATCGAAATATATCCGGCGTGAACGGAAAGAAACTGTTTCGACAAACCGGAATGACAGAGTTGTTTCGATTTCCAGTCGATGCCGGTTGGCGGCTTCTTTTGTTGCAAAAATGTAAGAACAGATTTCTTGCTTTGTTGTTCCTTTTGTTGCTACAATGTTGGCATAATATTTGCGTCCGAAAAGGAATGCCATGATTTCTTTTAATACAGTTGAGTTCATATTGTATGATTTAATCAGTGAATAAATTTGTCTGTCGGGGTTCTTTGGAAACGGAAGAAATTCCGGTAATACTATTTACACGTTCAATTTCTCCGTCAATTTCCGTTTCAAGTGCCTTGCATTTCCGCAAGTTTTGTTGGGTGCGACACTTGAAATAGTCTTTCTGTGCTTTGCGCATCAGGACTACCTTGGTAAAGAATGTTTTTGCATCCATATGATAAATACATTAAAATTCTTTATGGGTTGCTAATTGATAATCTTTCTTTTCTTCTTCTGATAGTTCGTTGTAGCAGCTTTCGCAAACAACAGGGTAACCGTGTTTTTCTTCAAAGTACACACCACAAAGTTGGCAACACCAACCGTCTATAATATCTTCTGCAATGCTCATGATTATTTCATTAATTCAAATTCATACGCCCAAACATAGGGATTGCTTTCCCAAGTGCCTTTACCGGAGACTTTATCTATGAGGGCGGCAAAGGCTTCACGTGGAGTATCAAATCCATTGTCTTTGTTTCCCTCAAATTCATAAAATATAGATGGCGGAAACTCATCATCACCCGAATCTTCATATATCCCTTCTTTCAAGCAATCTTCATCGCTAATGTCCTGTAAGCGTTCAACCTTACGATCTGTAAATTCAATATGGCGGGGCATTAGGTCGGCTTTCACAAACATTTTATTAGTCCAACCGGGATGTAATTTCAGTTCAGGCAATATAGAATCCAAGTATTCTAAGTAAGCTGCATTTTTCCCTTTTCTATGAAATCGGTCAACATCCATATAACTTTGCGCAATGGCAACAACTTCTCCAAGTTCATATTTCGGCAATATCTCGCCCATATCAAACTCCCTTTCATCTGCATCGTACATACAAGGAAAGCCAACTATCTCTTTATCAGAAGGACTTCTGTGTATATTGAATCCTGCGACCCATTCTCCTTTAAAAGTTCTAGGGCATTTGATTATTCTTCTCGTCATAGTCTTCCGACATTCCAATACGGCTTGGGTTAAGCCAAATTTATCCGAGAACATTATTTTCTTCATGATTATATAAGTTTTAATGCTTCTTGTATTCCAACTTCCAATGCTTCTTCATAGGTGGTGTCCCACTGACCGCCATCGTTAGGACCTTTAAATATTCCATCGGTTATATGAGTGCCATTATCAGCTTTGCATATATCATAGCCATAGCCGCAAGCGTTTCTAATGATGGAAATATGTAGGTCCTTGGTTTCACGTATCCATTTTTGGGCGATGGATTGTGGCGGTTGGGTACATACTTTTATCGGTAACTCACTATTTGTTCTACTGGTCGTATATTGTCTGCTATCTTCAACATTAATAGCAAGCGAATATGGCTCATTAAACCCTTTCTCTTTCAGAATCTTTGCTGTCTCTAATGTTACAAATTCTTCGGTCATGACTATTCATTTTTAAGTTCTTTCAATACCTTTTTCGCTATCTCATAGTGAGATAACTGCCAATCAGAACAAATATCATCCGCTTCATCATCGTAATGATTGGCGTATACGTATGAGTCCAATTCTTCCCTAAACTGTTCTCCGCATAATCCATTGTCATCACAATCATCGTACATTCTCAATTCATGGGCAACTTCCTTACATTCTTGATGTGTGATAAAGTCATACACGACTCCGTCATATACATTTGTCTGGCGAACATATTTTTGTCCCGGCTGTATCTTATAGCCACAAAACTCACATATATGCTCTTTCTTGGCTGTTGGATAAGTTTCTTTTAGTATTGTTGGCATGGTTATTCCTCCTTTTCTTTAAAGTGTTCGATTAGCTCTTCTACGGTAGCCTTGTGATAATGATTATCTCGTGCACAATCATCGTCATTGGATTTACAAAAAATCCATTCTCCTATTTCAGCATAAACTGTTGCTTCTCCATTGTCCGATCTATCCCAATGATTTACATCGCAAATAAACCACTGATTTTCATTTGTATCATCTCTCAATGCAGCAATAGCCAAGAAAAGTTCTTCGTTGGTTCCGCAATCAACACTATCGGTTTCGTCAGGATGTGGAATGTTACTGAAAAACTCAACACTATATAGACCGTATTCGGGTTCAGTGAAAATACATAAGTCTTCGTTAAGTTCCGCCCCAAACAATCTATATCCCAACTCCTCTAATTTCTTTCTAAGTTTATAGGTGCTCTTGCGTATAAAGCACGGTGTTGTAAATCCCATAGTTATTCCTCCTTTCCAACTTTAACATATCCGTTTTCAATGCACCAACACAGCATCTCGTAGGCTGATTCCAGAAGTGTAGGCTTACTAAAGAATGCAAGTTGAGTAATATCACCATCATCGTAAAATACGCTGACGCCGTTTTCATGGTAATATATGTATAATTCAAACTCATAATCTTCTGTTTCTATACGTTTCGGCAGCTTGTCAAGAATGTCCTGCAAGGTGTAAGCAGGGTATACATGATCTTCACTAAATAGGCTTTCACGCCAAACCGATAATTCCCAATCTGAAATAGGTATTTTACCAAGCATTTGTTTGTACCACAAGAGCATACTTGTATTTCTTAATTCAAGTCCAATCTCCTGTAAATGTTTCATTTGTTCAACTGATAATACTTGTTTTGATTTCATCGTTATTTCTCCTTCTTTACCAATTCAACTTCTGTCGGCTCTTCATCTTCCCATTTTACTTCGGGAAATAAAGAAGAATCTATCTTGTAGAAATCATGGGGATTGTCACTACATAATTGCCAACTTTCCGAATACTTCACGGGTTGCTTTTTATAAAGATACAAATCACCATCTTTGTCTCTTGCTATATACATATTCAATCTCCTTTCTCTTTAATCCGTTCTAGTACATCCCTGTTGACTTCGAGTATTTCATCGAAAGAGGGGATGGGCATCCAAGCTACAACATTATAGGTCTGCAATCCATACAAGAAGGAATTAGTATCTTTTGCGTAGTCTTTTTCTGTCCTATGAGATATATATACTTGTTTCCCATTATAAACTATTACTTTTTGGTTTAAAGAAGGCAGTTTATCTTCAACGCTTATCCACGGGGATTGCTTTGCCTGCCATTCTGCACCAGCTATGAAGTCTTCACTGCAATTACCCTTGCGTAGAACATAATTGTCCGCATCCACTTCTTTGAGAACGTTTCTCCGAAAATATGTTTTACCTATGGAATAATCTTTTGCCGCCTTTTCAATATCTTCTCGTTTCATTCTTCAACTCCTTTCGGTTTGTTAATCGGTTTCCAATGAGTGATAGTAACTTCAAATTCGGATTCATCAAAGTCGTCAAGATAATCTTCAGTCTATCCATATTCACCCCAAACAGATGTAAGATAACCAACTTCTACAATGCCTGTGGTTATTTCCTTGCACTCAGTCCTTAGCAAGCATGGGGTATTTCGTTCCGGCGCATCTTCCGTATTCTCTTTACACTCGTGCCATTCCTCGAACTCATTCCAACGCCTTGCTATCTCTTTGCAAAGGATGTTTGAACTTTCCACATCGCCCAAGTGGATTTCGGCTATTTGGTAATTCATGCCGTCCTTTATACAAAGTTCTGCGTCCAATTCATCAGGACCGAACACACGTTTTCCTCTTGCCGGGATGCAAACCATTTTCAATGTATCAGTATCTAATTCGCCTTTGGCGTATGTCCAATTCAGTTTTATTTTTGTCATAACCCAAAAATATTTTTGTAAAACTCAAAATTTCTGTTTTCTACCTTTGCATCTTCCGGATAATAAGTAGCGCGATGATACCATTCTTGATAGCATTTCGGGCAAAACCATTGATTTAACACAGCTATGTAATAGCCTGTAGATGCAGTTTCGTTGCAGTAGTCACAAATTCCCATTGCACCATATTGCCCTAATTCCTCTACAAGTTCTTTCCGACTTATTTGAATTACCTTGAATCCTTTTTTATTGTCTTTTATATTTGCCATACCATTCCTTTTTTATTCACAAAGCCCATAGTAGCTCATACAACTTGTTGCCACATCATCATCGAACAGAGAACCACCTGCACGTTTACTTTGTACATAACGAACAACATCGCTGATTAGAGGATATTCACCCTTATAATACTTAGATGAAATTTTATCAGGACCGAAAAAACTGCTGTTGAACTGTTGTTCGAGACCTGCAATGTAGCTTATTCTTTCTGGCTCTTGTACGCTGATATTGTAAATGTCTTGTTGTGAAGCCATCACGCAAGGAAAGCAACCAACACGTTTGTAGCCCATTCGGTAGAGCGGATTAGGCTGTATTCCATTTTCAAGTATATAGTCAATCACTTGTTGTGCCGACCAATCGAATACAGGACGCAATAGGTCATCAGCATATTTCTTTCGAAATGCCAATACATCTTTACGACGATAGGTGTGGTACTTGTCCTTACCATTCTTGTCCTTACCGTATGGCTGCACATAATACTTGAAGTACGTACATTGCTTGGACATTTCAGCACGCTTGGCACTCTCGGCAGCACGTATTCCTTGTATAATCAGAACATCATCGTTTACTTCATCGAGTATGTAGTCAATCATCGGAATGGTTTTCAATTCAGATGTGCAGAATCTCCGTTGCGAGGATGGCCAGCGTGATTTCTTTTTTGTCAAATCTACCATGCCGTTAAACTTCTTTGACTTGACGGTAATGAGATTTAAGCCCAGTTGTTCCTGTACTTCTTCGATATATTTATAGGTCAATGGGTGTTCCCAACCTGTATCACAAAATACTGTAATAAAATCTTTTGTTAGGTTATTACGCACCCAAAGAAGTGATGCAAGACTATCTTTGCCACCACTGAATGAAACTATTACTTTCATCCTTTACCTCCTTTCTTCAATTCTGCAATAAGAGCATCAGCACCGCTAATGCTCCACTGGGCTAACGTTTCGCTACTTGCATCCACACACTGATTATGTGAATTGGCTGAAAATCCTTTCATTATCTCTTTCGCAATCTCGTATCTGCGTTGTTCCCAGTCTATGGCTTTTTCAAATTCAAGTGCTGTTCCGGGCATTCTTCGACCGTCTTTCGTTATGAATGAACCGCATAAAACCTGCATAGTACCTGACGGTTCAACATCTATGACCTCGCCGGTAGCCTTTACTTTAGCTTTAAGTTTTTCAGCAGCTCTCATTTGTCTCGTGTGTTCTGCTACACAAGTTTTACACCTGTTAGGATATGATTTGCTGAACTCTGAAATATGCTTTGTTTGCCCGCACTCTGTGCATTTTTTATAAATTGAATTGTCCATGGTTATTATTGATTATAAGTTTCTTGAATAGCTTGGAATATCTCATACATTACTTGTGGGACAATCGCATTGCCATATGCCTTTATCGATTCCTGCCGCCACTTTGAAAAGGCAATACCGTCCAATCTGGTGGAAATCCCATCATCTCGGCTACAAACAGGGGATTGAGTTGGGAAGTTTTTCCACCGTTCTGCGAATGATGCTCTCCTAACATTACCGGCAGGTTGCACAGAGCATCCGTCCTCATTTTCCCATTTTTTCTTTTCAATGCTTGTGGGGAAACGGAGGGTTGATAGTCCCTCGCTGCTGGAGTAGGGAGCATCCCATTCACCGCCATTGCTGTCAAAGCTGTGCCCATTTGACTGTTCGGATTGTATTTCTTGCTGTACTTGTCCGCTTCCCGGGCATTGGGAGTAGGAAGCAACCGAACCATTCTCGCAAGTCCTACGCTTCCGTTCTGTCCGTTCTGATTGATTCTCCTCGGAGTCCCGTTTCTGGTCGTAACAAATTGGTCGTTCTTTCCAATTATCGCTCCGGTTGTTGCATCGCTCGCCATCGGAGTGGGAAGAAGCCCGAACGCAGCCCCTGACGAAAGGTTGTTGAGTTTCGTACCCGTTCTGTCTTTCGTTCTCGCAGCAGCTTTCATGGGGTGTTCCACCACTTCCACGGCACGTGGTGTCGGAAGCAGTCCTACCGGATAGAATGTTGTCTTCCCATTTTCGTTGCATACCTTTAACCCCTGCGTCTGCACGGTGGGCAATAAAGAAGACACGGTCTCTTCTGTGCGGCGCTCCGACGGCACAAGCCGGAATAACAACCGGTTGGACGAAATATCCTTCACGTTCAAGGTCGTTACACACTGTTTCGACGACGTATTCCTGCCGATGCAATATTCTTTTTCGGTCAACCTCTCCGAACAGAGATTCTTCACGTCCCAACGCAGTTTCACTGCCGGGTTGTACCATTGAGAGGATTCCAGCAACGTTTTCACCAACAACCCAATCGGGCTGAATCTCCCGTATCGCTCGTAGCATTTCCGGCCAGAGGTAGCGGTCATCTTCCGCTCCCTTTCGCTGTCCGGCGCAAGAAAAAGGCTGGCAGGGAAAACCTCCGGTGAGGACATTGATTTTTCCACGCCACTCTGTAAAATTTGTTTTCGTGATGTCTTCATAACTTTTGCTGTTTGGGAACCAATAATCAAGTATTTTTCTCCCGAACGGGTTTATTTCACAATGGAACATATTTTTCCAGCCCATTTCCTCGGCAGCTATTTCCGGACCACCGATGCCGCTGAACAAACTACCATGGGTAAACTTATTCTTTTCCATGATTACGGATTTTTTGTTTTTGCTACTTTAGTTGGTTCATAGTACTTGCATTTGTCTGTTCCCGGATTGTATGCTGGCCATACCCATTGCAAACGTGTATCGGGTGGATCGGGCAAATAGCGTTTACAACTCTTGCGGATTGAGCAGGTAACGCCCGAACAATAACTATAATCTGTATTCATCGTCATAATGTTTTTAATTAGTTTACTGTTTTCTGAATGACTGCTCATTGCCGAAATTGATGATTAGCATCATTTCACGGAAACGGTCTGCAATTCGTTCGTCGTAATATTCTGCAATTTCTTTTGCCGTAAGATTGGATGAGACCAGCGTACAGAACTGCTCTTCATAGCGAAAAGACAGCATATCCATGGCGGCGGTTACGTAATCGCCATAATGAATGCTTTCTTTCGGTTCGGAGCCGAGTTCGTCGATTGCGAGTATTTCGATTTGGCGCAGCCTTTTGTAGCGTGCCACATCGGAGGTGTTGTCGCGTGTGGGATTGTTATACGCTTTAGCCAGCAAGACGAGTTCTTTAGCCGATACCATCATGTAGCCGCGTATCGGATATGCATCCGCATTGCTGTTATACCCCTCATCAGAGCGCAAGTAGTTTATAAGGTTTTGCAATGCACGCAGAATGGTGGTTTTCCCATTTCCGGCATCGCCGCAAAGGAACAATCCGAAAGTGGAGGCTTCCGATGTAATCCAATTGGAAATGTCCCAAAGGTGCTTTTTGTATTGTTCGGTGGCATTAAATTCCCTATGCCTATGAGCAACTTCCACCCGGCACGCTTCATATAGCATAGCGTAAACTTGCTTGGCGGTATATGGCAATCTAAAACGAGTTACCATATGTTTTCTCTTCATCAGATTTGAGAAGATTACCTCTGCGTTGATTTCTGCTTTCGGGTCTAACTTTATCATCTTTTCTTTTATTTTTATCATTTACAATTCTCAACCATGCGTTGAAGTGCTGTTTGGCATCCTGTAAGGAAGAATGCCGGTCTTTCCCGTCTGCCAGGCATTGCACCCGGAAGTCGTCAAGACTGCTGCGCAAAGAGGAAATATTCGTTGCATGAAGCACTTGTAATTGGTCAAGCCAACACTCGTCTTTTTTCAGTTCGGCAATTTCTTCATCGATAGTCATGGAGTAAGGCTCGTATTGCAGTTCGTTTTGCACTGTTGTACTACCTTGTATCGTTTGTGGATTGTCATTCTTTCGTGGCAGTTTTTCAGTTTGTTTGGGCTTTCTTTTCTCGATTAGGTTATAATCCCCAATATAGCAAACACGACGGCACTGTACGCATATACGACTATACCTTTCCTGAATACCTTTAGAAGTCAATACTTTTTCAGCGTCAAACAATTCTTTTGAAAACAACCCCAGTGTCAGGCAGGTTTTGATTACTTCTGATATATATGCCTCCTCAAATCCCGTAAGCTCCGAGCAAATGAAAGGCAACTCTTTATCCCACTTCATATAATACCCACTCTTGTAGATATTGCAGAGCAGCAGAGCATATACCGTTATAGCTTTTCCACCTTGATACTTGATTAGTTTTCTTATTTTAAGGTCGTTAAATATATCTATATCCAGAGGGAAATAGTCAAGACCTTTTTTAAAAGTTCGTGCCATATCTGACTTTTTTAAAATTCATTTCTCAAATAATCATCCACTTCACGAATGAAATCATCTAGCGAAAAGCACAGAACATATTTGTATTCTCCGTTTTCACATATTATCTTTTGCCATTCTTTTTGTGATGGAGATTGATAGCCGCCTTTCTTTTTCATTTCAATGAGCAGCGCACCATAATCACGATTGCTTTTCAACAGAATCAAATCGGATACACCGGCTGTTACGCCCTCAGCTTTCAATTTGCCACCTGTAACAGTATCACGTCTTCCTCCGTTCGGCACAGCAAACAACCGGCCTTTTAACTTCGGATACTTCAAATTGAACCACTTTACGCAAGAGCATTGTATGCGATGTTCCTCATCGTCATATTTTTGCTTCTTTTTTCGTTTCCTTTCCATTTGAAGCATTTCCTCAAGTGTCATTGTCGCTTTGCTTTTCGGGTGTAACAATGGTGTCTTTTCCGGTCTTGTCTACTACAACTTTTTTCCCACCAACGGTTATCGTTGTCCTGCAACCTTCGGGGAGAGATTGTATGAAATTTCGTACAACAGGCGAATTGGCATTTTCACTGATGGTATCCGTAATGGACTCATCTGCGGCATATGGATAGACGTCCATAATGGCAGTTTCCGCTACCGATGCAATTTGGTAGTCGGCCATTGTGCCTTTCATACCCTCATCCAGTTTATTTACTGCATCACGCAAGTCGGCTGCTTGTACCAGTACGTTGGTAGCCGTCTTTTTTTCTGCTCCACTTTTTTCATCTGAGGTAATGAAATACAGCTTGCACTTGAACCAGCGGTCGGCACTGTCTTCCTCACAGGGAAAGAGCTCGCTATAGTTGGCACGTTTAATGTCGGAAACTGTAAACTCACCGGAAATAAAGGGTGTCATTTCTTCAATGATGCGTGCTTCCGCTTCCGTGAAGCTGAGCGCGTCAACCAGATAGGGTTCTGTTACTTTCTTGTTCATTCCGTTATCCATTGTCTTTTCATAACGGATTTTACATTCAAACCACGTGTGCATCATGAGTTCATTTTTTCTTTGAGTTGTTTACTGACTACAAGTTTTACTGTTCGTCTTGCCGGAATGATTACCGTTGTTCTCTTGTAGATATTACGGGCTTTCCTTTCTTTTGTGATATAAGTCTTGATAGTGCCAAAACCACGTATATAGACACTTTCACCTTTACAAAGTGCTTTCTCAATAGCATCAAAAGCACAATCTACGGCTTGAATAGCCTGTGAGCGACTAATAGTCGTATTGTTGATAACATGTTCAACGATCTCAATTTTTCTCATTGTTTTTATTTTTATTAAAATGATAGATCACTATTGTTTGGTCTACAATTCTCAGTTTTGTATTGAGTATTTTCAACTGATTTTTTCATTATGATTCTTGATTTAAATCCGCAGATAGAAGTAGGACGATGGCTGCAATGGCAAAACTCATTCCTAAAATGGCATACGTATATGCTTTAGAGGATTTGGATTCTAAAGCAAAATGAAAGTTAACAGCAAAAATGATGATATTCAAAACAATAAATATTATATCAAAATAGATTCTCATATTACTTCTTTATTTACTGGTTACTATTATTTTTCCTCATAATCACAAATGCTAATAGGGATTCTTGTTAAATGTTAACGAAAGCCCATTTGTAGCGGCTGTTATTTCTATCTCTGGATATAATCTTTCTATTCCATGGATAAACTCCGTAGCATTGCTGTTATTGTCGGACAGATGCAGGAGTAGAATGTTGCATACTTGAGACAGGTCATTGGCTTGCAATGTGAGGAGACAGTTATCATAGGACATGTGCGACTTAATGGTGCGTTCGTAGCGTTTCTTGTCAATGCGCCCGGCAGTGAAATTTGCATCAAGAATTTCCTTGCTATAATTGCACTCCAACATTACATTGTTAAGACCGGGAAATTTGTATTTTAGGAAATAGGTGTCTGTGGCAAACAGCACTGTTCCGCACTCTTCATGACGGATGAGGTATCCGTAAGGTTCCGCAGCATCATGTTGTACAGGGAACGGTATCACTCTAAATCCATTTATCACAACTTGTTCGAATGGCAACAGCCCTTTTGCCCAATAGCTGGAAGAGAAACCAAGCGCATGTTTTGTGCCTTGACTCATATAGCAAGGTATGCAGGCGTTTATAAAATCGCCCACACATTTGGCATGGTCGCCATGCTCATGGCTGACGATACAACCAACAATGCTGTTTAGATTGAAGTCAAGAACTTTTTTTACTTTGTTGAACTTAACTCCGGCTTCCACTGCAAGTACCTCACCAGTCTTTTCAGACTGGAAGAGGTAACAGTTGCCTGATGATGAAGAACCTAACACATGAAGTTTCATTTCAAATAGGATTAATAGCCCGGTCCATCATCCTCGGTTGAGGCTTGGTTTTCGGTACTTGTTTCACCTTGGGGCTCTTTAATTTCTCCTGTTTCAGGGTCAACACCTGCCGGAACTTCGTTGGAAACCGGAGCTACTGCATCATCAAAACTGATAGTGCCTTTGTTGGCTTGCGTGGAAATTTCTTTCGCAACCTGTTCTGTAACATCGACATAATCGGCGTCCTCTACATTTTCTTCAACGGTACGCATACCCATTGACAGTTCCGGTGAGTATGTAGAGCACCAGAACGAGGCGGCACGGTAACGTAACATCTGTTCGGGCATAGTACGCCACTTGCTGCCGTTTTTGCTATACCAACCCTCATCAATCGCCATTTGTATGGTAACGGCTGTACCACGTAAGGCAAGTGGTGATTTTGATGTAACCGGTTTTCCGTTCTCATCATGCGTAACACCTTTAGGAGTAGTCCATGCCACACACTTGACATTTGCCACACCGTTATTGCAAACTCCATTTGATGTCAATTCAAACTTCAGTGGTTCAAAGCGTCCACAAGTATTGATAGTGGCAATTAGGAACTTGGACGACCAAGATGGGCGACCATATACAATGTACAAGTTCTGCATTACCATAAGAGGGGATGCGCCAATGCGTGTGGCCACATCGAATGCGATTACGCAGTTGGCTACTGCTTCGGCTTCAGAGACCGTTTTTTTAGGTCCTTCTCCGGTCTTACCGCCAACAACACCGCCAATGCGGTAACTTTCGGGTACAAGACTGGAATTGGCAAACATGGTGGAGAAACGGTTGAGCGTTTCAATGGTTGTCGGGTCAAAGAAGTTGATGCCAACAGGAACGTTACTTTGATGTGTAACCGGTGTGATTTGTCTTTCGTTCATAATTCTAATAATTAAAGATTTAACTATTTATTTTACTGTTAGTTGACTGTCTGTTGTAACCTGCAAGAATATCATTTGTGCGTTGGAAGCAATGAATGTATTCACGCTTTCGGCACGGTCAATGAACATTGGAGCATAGACTTCGTAATGCCTTGCCAATGTGTTGGTGATGTCAATACCTGCGTTCACTTGCTTTGCTGTATTGCACGTACCATAGGACACACCATCAATTATAGGGATACATACTTCGTATTCGTTTCCGTCAAGAGTGGTATCGAAAAGTTTCCAGTGTACCATGCCAAACAGCGAGTTCAAACGGCTCTCACAATCATCAATGCGAGCTTTGGCAAACTTAGCAGCTATATATTCACGTTTCTCTATGTCGGCTATCTTCTGTGCGAGTTCACGACCTTCCTTTTCAAGACGCTCTATTTCTTTATCATAGTTGGCGATAATGGTACGGTTGTTTAGTTGGATTTCCAAGTTCTTAATAGCAGATTTCACCAACTCGGCACGTTCGGACAGTTCGGTATCTGTCTGAGTATATGTGATATTTGCTATTTCTTTTTCTATCTCATCCAAACGTTTTAGGTTTGCTGCATACGCAGGCAGCTCGTTTTCGTTGATGGCGGACGGTGCTGCTTTCGGGGTGGATTTCAGACGATCATACAGCCCTGCAATACATTCGTCAATGGCAGTAATCTTTTTGGAATGCTCTACAAGTTCTTCATTACGCCTGTTTAATTCCTCTCGGTATGATTCGACTTGTGTCGACAGGGATTTTCCACGTGATTGATTCTCTTTGAGCCTGTTTTGTTTATATTCTTCAAACTTTTGGAGAGCGTCTTGTATCATATTGTCGGGTAAAGGCTGGCCGCAATGAGGACAGATATTATCACCGGTGTACTGTGTGGCACGAATGGATGCCCATTCGGAACGTAATTCTTCAAGTCTGCTTGTTGTTCTAGTTATTTCTTCGTTCAAATACTTGATGCGTTCTTTTGCACGGGTAATGTCTATATTGCAATCCGATCGTTCGGAATGAATATTCTTCAACTCTTTCTCGATTTCATTACGTGTTTCGTTCTGCTTATCGGCTTCCTCCTGACGACTTCTCCTTTCTGCGGCAAGAATATCCTTCTGTTGCTGTTCGATTTGCCGTTTTTCACGGTTCAGCGCAGCTTTTTTATCGATGGCAGATTGCTTGCGAGCATCTTCAGAATGCAGAAGTTCGTTTATTTCTTCCAGCTCTTTCTTTTTGTCGGTGAGCATTTCTTCCAATGAGTTCCAATCCTCGGCTTCTGGTTTCATCTTGTCCGTTTGGTCGATACGTGGCTTGATTTCATCCGCTTGCATTTTTAGACGTTTTTTCTCTGCGGCAATCTGCCGACGATAATCCGCCAATGATTTGCCACTCAACATGTCTACGAGAGCGGTAAATTCTGCATTTCCCTGCGCCAATTCGTTGTCTGTTTTGGCTCCGGCAATGGACATTAACACTTCACGTTGAACATCTTGTTTTAACGATAGGAAATACTCGGTATTGGTTAGCATCTTGAAAAGGTTCTCATCAATGATTTCGGCATTTATACGTTCCTTATACTCATTGACACGAACAGGTACGCCGTCCCATGTGCATTCGGTGACATTCCCCTTGAACACTTCCTCTACTTGTCCACGAGGTTTGACCCATTGCTCCTTATACTCTCGTTTGATGGTAATTTCCGTTCCATCAACGACTAATGTTCCCTCTACGGAGCATTCACAATGCTGTAGGGGATTGCCCTTTTCGTCTGTGGTGCGCAAGTTGAAGTCTTTACGGTCTTTGCTGTCCTTGCCGAAAAGCAGCCAACAGAACGCATCCATGTGCCTGGACTTGCCGAGACCGTTACGACCACAGATACGTGTAACAGTGCCATCTGTATGGAACTGTGTTGTCCTTTCTTTTTCTCCACGCCAGTTGCGAAGCGTGATTGATTTTAGCTGAATTGCTTTCATCTACTTTGATTTTTAATAGTGAAAAAATAGTGGGAGGAACAGGATTTGAACCTGTGTCCTGCTGCATCTTGGCCATTTGGGTACGTACCGCCGCTCTATCCGCTGAGCTATCCTCCCTTATCATTTGAAATAGTCTTGTTGTAACCTTTGTAGTGTACGCAGTTCGATTGTGCGGTATTCAACTTTGCCCGGACGCTTGCAGGGGGTTATTTTACCCTGCTTGCGCCATCTATCCACATTGCCACGCCCAAACATAGCGTATGCTTTTCGCTGGCTGACCATTTCGGGGTCATTGTGTGTATCGGCAAGCATACGGACTACAGAGGACGCTACATCGCGGACGAAAGTGTCATAAGTAACGGATTTATCGGGAAAATCAATAGTGAGCATAGGATTACGGATTAAAGTGAATACTCTGCACGATAATTTTCATCGGTTTTAATGAAATATGTAAGCACTTTTATTAGGGAACGTTTAGAACCGGGCTTGGCAATAGAGTTAACCAGACTTTCTCTCTTTTGCTTGTCTGTAGCAATAAAGATGTAGCCCACGTGTCTTGCTTCCGGTTTAAGAGGCTTGATTTGAGAATTTAATTTTTTGAAATTGATAGACATGATATTGTAAGTTAAGAGGTTATTTGTTTTCATTTTGAAACTCCATCCATGATATACGTACCAGTTTCCATGTGAGAAAGATGAATACAGCTGATACAAGATAGCCAATGAACGATGCGATGTTTCCAAGTATGATATGTGCCACAATGCTGACAACCACCGCAAAAAGCATGATGCAGGATAGTATCAGTTGTGAAATATTTACAAATTTGTTCATGATGATTACAAATTACGATATTCTGATTACTGTTATGATACGCTTTTCTCGGTCCGTTTCTGTCTGGTACTTACGATTCAGGATAAGTCCGAGATCGGAAGCCTGAGCACGGACGCTCTTAGTCTTTTCAATGGGGAAAGTAACCGTTTTACCTACTTCCAAATCCGTTAAAGTTGGACGTACTTTTACTTGATTTTCTGCCATTTTATTTGTTTTTTATGGGTTATTGTTTAACTTTATAGTGCAAAACTAATATATTTATTCGTGGCGAACAAATATTTTCGTCATAAAATTTAGTGTATGCGAAATTAAATATTAGTCGACTAATTCAAGTTCCTGTAAATCATGAATTTAGAAATTGTTAGAAAATTGAGCGAAAACAGAGGTGGTGGATTAAAGAAACTTGCTGCTGATGTTGGAATGAGCGAACAAAATCTACATAGATGCATTAGAAACAATAAGATTCAAGCGGCAGACTTAGAGAAGATTGCTTTTCTATTAAAAGCTGACATACGAATTTTTTTTGATGATGAAGTATCAAGACTATCAAATAATACAGTTGAAACAAACGGCGATTTTAGTCCTGCTTCGATGATGGGCAACGTGTCTGTAGGCACAGATGCTATTCTTGTAGAACGAGTGAAGCATTTGGAAGAATTGTTGGCTGAAAAGGAGAGGTTGATTAAGGTTTATGAAAAGTTAGTAGAGGGAAAAAAATGAGATATATAGTTGGAATAATATGTCTTATTACTTCTTTACTGTTATGTGCTTGCAGTGAAGATGACGAGAAAGGCGCTGAACGCTATTCGGGTGTATTTTTGAGTATGGAGGCTATAGATGCTATTACTCCGGAAGATTCTTTTTCTGATGTCATATTGCATAATGTTGAGTTTGAAAAAGTGGAAGTAGGAAAAGGAGAGCCTATAGAAGCTGGTGATTACACTGTGAAGACAGAAACTACTTACGACTTAATCATGCGAGAATCCGAAGCTGATCTGTATATAAAAACAGAAAAAAGAACAGATAAAATGTTTGAGGCAACTTGTGTATATAAATATGTTTTTAAGCAGGGAACTTACGGAGTGATTGAAGTATCAGAAAATGCTATTACGGTCAACGGATATCCATATTGTAAACTTCAAAAATTTACACTAATACGTACTGAGCCAATTGGAGAAAAATATTCCAAACAAGATACAGAGACAGAAAATTACAAGGGAGTATTCTCCTGCAAAAGCAATGGTAGAAGCATAACTTTGTCAAATAGTGATTATATGTTTGAAGCCGCGCTTGGTGGTAACGAATGTAGGTTAACAGAATTATCTCCTGAACATAAAAATATCGGCACATTAGAAAAGCAATGAACGGAGAGTACCCATATTGTAAAACAGAGCCTTTTATGGATGAATTGAAAAAAGCCGCATTCAATGCTATCTACAAAGATGGTTGTGATAATTGTGGAGATTGGATAGATACATTGGTAAACTGTTATTCCGAAGAAGTGGTGGACGCTCTTGGGAATAATCCCAATGAGGTTTATGCAGAATTGGAAGATATATGGGAAACCATGGATTATGAAGACCCTCGAACCGGTATTTGCCTAACTTATCAGAATTGGGCAGAATATTTCACAGGGGAGTTTGCCCATACAATCTACAATGAATTGATTAAATCAAAGCAGGTGAACGAACGTAAATAATCCGTTTTAAAGCGTTCAAACCTTTAAGATGATTAAAAGTATCGTTTTTCGTATTTGTGTTGATTGTGGCTTATCTATTTGCCTTAAATGGGTAATATATCAAGACTGGTAGCGGCGAGTTCTTCGATAAATGGACGAAAACATTAATCATAATAGACAGATACGAAGAAATTGAATAAACGAATATTGTTGAGAAGTATTATATAACTCATTGAAAAGTATCTTATTTTGGCAGCTGCACAGGCTGCTATTGAGGGATAGCTAAATACACTGGTTAGGTACTTAACTATCTAAAGAAATAGGCTGTAAATACTTGTGAAAGTATTCGCAGCCTATTTTATTTTGTCTTTGTTTTTGCTTTGATATCCGGTGCTTCTGAGGAAATCCTTGGTATTTATTATAAAAAACTAACTAAATGTTTGTTTAATCCTAAAAACAGCTTTACATTTGCACCTCGAAAAACAGACCTGAGTGGGGTCTAATTGTTTAATTTAAAAAAAATGAGATGAAAAAGGGTTTATTATTGATAGTTGTTATGGTGGCAGCTATCGCTGTAAAAGCACAAGACATTTACGTAGGCGGATCTTTCAACGTTTGGCGTAACAGCACAGGCAATACTACGTCTTTTAAAGTAGCTCCGGAAATCGGATATAACTTTAACGAAACATGGGCGTTAGGTGCTGAATTGGATTATTCACATGACTATAACGGAAGCTTATCAACAAATGCATTCTCTGTTGCTCCGTATATCCGTTGGTCTTATTATCAAAACGATGCCGTTCGTTTGTTCTTGGACGGAGCTGCTGCCATTGGTTTTGTGAAGGTAAAAGACGGAGATACCAGCAAGGCAGGACAGATTGGTTTTAGACCGGGTATTGCTGTAAAATTGAACGATCATTTCTCTTTTATTGCTAAATATGGTTTCTTGGGATACCGCAGAAATGTAAACACTCCCGGAGATTCTTTCGGTCTTAAACTTACTAGCGAAGATCTTTCAATCGGTTTCCACTACGCATTCTGATAGATAAGAAAAATCGAACAAAAAATAGGAAAGGGAGTTCCCAAAAATAGGGAATTCCCTTTCTTTATGTATAAACTCTATAATTTATGCACTTGTTAACGAAAAAGTTGTTTAATACAAATTACAATCATACATTTGTATTGTTAAACAATGAGGTCATAAAGACTTTAAGTATTAATTTAAAACTTTAAAATTATGAAGAAGAGTATTTTGTTTGTTTTGTTTGCCCTGATTTCAGTTGCGGGCTTTTCACAAATTACAGGTTGGAATGCAAAAGTTGGTATGAACTTCAGTAATTACACAGGTGATCTTGATATGAATGCTAAGGTTGGTTTCAAGCTTGGCGGAGGTTTTGAATATGCCTTTGATGATACCTGGTCATTGCAACCTTCTTTGTTTTTGACCGGTAAAGGTGCTAAGAAAGATGCGCTTACTGTCAATGCTTATTATCTGGAACTGCCGATAATGGGAGCAGCTCGTTTCAATGTCGCTGATAATACCAATTTAGTAGTGAATGCAGGTCCTTATTTCGCATGCGGTATTGCAGGAAAAACGAAGATAGCCGGAGAAAGTGTGAAAACGTTTAGTGATGATGGTGTGGATTTTAAGCGTTTTGATGCAGGTCTCGGTGTTGGCGTAGCATTGGAATTTGGTAGAATCATAGCAGGTTTGGATGGACAATTCGGTTTGGTAGATGTACAGAAGTTGGGCAATCCGAAGAATATGAACTTTTCTATTGTTGTAGGATATAAGTTCTAAAACAGAATATTGTCAAATAAAGAAAGCCACTATGAAGATAATTTGTAGCGGCTTTTTTCGTATCTACGCTTTATCCGGATAATATCAACTCCTCTTTTAATCGGCTAACTTCTTTAATTTCTTGAAGTGCTCAATCACAGCCAAATAGTCTTGGTCGGAACATGCATCAAACCTATTCCAAAGATCGCCTAATATTGCTGCTCCTCCAAATCCGAAATCTTTGATTTCCAGTAAATTGCCTGTATTTATACCACCTAATGCCATAACTTTCGAGTCAATAATCTTAGTCCTTTGTGCATCGCGTAGTTCTTCGGCGGTATATGTGGAGTAGTAATTCACTTTAGAAATGCTGTCGTAGATAGGACTCATAAAAACATAATCATAAAAATGCTTTTTGTTTTTTACTTCCTCGACAGAGTGACAGGAACAACTGACATGTCCCGCATAATCATGCGGTTCTTTGGGATTACGTGCATTCAGATGAATCCCCATTAGATTAAATTCTTCTTTAAGATAAAAATGTTCGTGTGTCACGATGCGGCGGTGATACTTTTCCGGAATAAGTGTCAGTAGTCTTTCTGAATACATAGCTGGAGTCTCCGGCTTCCTGAGATGTAGAATATCCAGACCCTCTTCGAAAAGAGCAGTAATAATCTTATCTTCTTCAACGAAGAAGGTAGGGGTGGTAACTACAATTAGTTTCATTTCTTTCTGCTAAATTGAATTGTTTAGCAAAGTTAATAATTAACTATGTCAGAAACCAACGTTTATAGTGAAAATTTGTTAGATTGCAATGTCCGCAGGTCAATCGTCCATAGTTTACCGGCTAAAATATCACCGAATCCACAAATTATTTTCAGTACCTCCGTTGCTTCAATGCTTCCTACGACGGCGGGAGTGACTCCTATTACTCCTTTAGGGGGAGGTGGCATTCGCTTCATTTCCTCTTCATTGGGATAGAGGTCACGATAGCTCTTTTTCATCTCTCCGTAATTAAATACCGAAACCTGACCTTCAAAACCACAGATGGCACCATATACGTACGGTTTCCTTTGTTCAATGCAGATATCGTTAATCAGATAGCGTGTGGCGAAATTATCGCATCCGTCTACTACGATATCATATTTGCGGATGATATTGCCGGCATTTTCCTCTGTCAGCCGGGTGGAATAGGGCAGGATACTGATTCCGCTGTTTAGTGCGGAAAGTCTTTCTGCGGCACATACAGCTTTCGGTTTATCCAGTTCGTTCTCGGAATAGAGCACTTGCCGTTGCAAGTTGCTGATACTTACCCGGTCGTCGTCTACCAGTCCGATGCAGCCTACGCCTGCTCCTGCCAGATAGAGGGCAATGGGAGAGCCCAGCCCTCCCACACCCACGATGAGTACTTTTGCTTTTTTCAGCTTAAGCTGACCTTCTTCTCCGATTTCGGGGAGTATCATTTGTCTGTCGTATCGCATCCGTTTTTATCTTTTAAAGTCAAAAGCTTGGTCCCAGTCTTTCCATACCGGTTCACGTCCCAGTTTTTTCAGGTCACATTCTACTTCTACCGCTTTCCGTTCATCGCTCACATGAAACTGCTCCAGCGTTTGCGGATAACTATAATATCCGCCCGGTTCGGTTTTGCTTTCCGCACTCATGGTCGTCACACCCAGAGTTGCCATGTGGTTACGGATTTCCGCACTTTCACGGGTAGAGTAGGAGATATCTACATCGTGATCGAAGATTCGCATAGCAAACGTCAGTTGGGCAAGTTCCCGGTCGTTCATGATAACATTTGGCTGGAACCCTCCGTTTTCGGACGGACGCATACGTGGGAAGTTAACGCTATATTTTGTCTTCCAATAATGCTTCTGCAAGTAACGGAGATGATAGGCCAACATGGTTACATCCGTGCGCCATTCTTCCAGTCCGATTAAAACTCCCATACCGATTTTGTGTACTCCTGCCTGCCCCATACGGTCGAAACCGTTGACGCGCCATTCGAATTTGGATTTCATTCCTCTCGGGTGATAAATTTTGTAGTTCGCCTTGTTGTAAGTCTCCTGGAAGCAGATCACTCCGTTCAATCCGTGGTTCGTCAGTTCCTTGTATTCTTCTGTTTTAAGAGGCATTACTTCAATTTGCAGGTTGCTGAAGTAAGGCTTTGCCAGATCCAGTGCACGGGCAATGTAAGGGACACCTGCAGCAGCAGGATTTTCACCCGTAACAAGCAGAAGATTCTCGAAGGGTGCCAGTCGTTTGATAGCTTTGTATTCGTTGATGATTTCTTCCTCCGTCAGTATGGTCCTTTTCATCGGATTACTGATATGGAAACCGCAGTACACACAAGAATTGGTACATGAATTGGTGATGTAAAGCGGCACGAACATGGAGATTGTCTTGCCGAACCGTTCCATGGTATATTTCTGGCTGAGCCGTGCCATAACTTCCAGATAAGGAGTAGCGGCGGGCGAAATGAGTGCCATAAAATCATTGACGTCCAGATGCCCGGATTTGCCTAAAGCCCGGCGTACATCGGCATCTGTCTTGGAATAGATGGCTTTTGTCGTCTCTTCCCAGGATATTTTTTCTAATTCGTCTGAGAACATATTGTTAGAGTTATTTCTTGTTTTTCTTTAAATCACGTGATAGTCTCATAGCACAGAAGTTTGGTCCGCACATGGTACAGTATTCTCCGTCGATATGATGTCCTGCACGGAAATAGGTCTGTGCCCGTTCCGGATCAAGTGACAGGTCGAACTGGTCCTTCCAGCGGAACTCATAGCGGGCTTTGCTTAGCGCATTATCACGTACCTGTGCTCCCGGATGCCCTTTAGCCAGGTCGGCGGCATGTGCAGCTATTTTATAAGTAATGACCCCTACACGTACGTCCTCCTTGTCCGGCAGGGCGAGATGTTCCTTTGGAGTAACATAGCACAGCATAGCCGTTCCGAGCCAGCCGATTTGCGCTGCACCGATAGCGGAGGTGATATGGTCATATCCCGGAGCGATGTCCGTGACCAATGGGCCGAGCGTATAGAACGGCGCATCATGGCATTTTTCGATTTGGCGTTCCATATTTTCCTTGATCTTATGCATGGGCACGTGTCCGGGACCTTCGATAAAGGCTTGCACATTCTTGTCCCAGGCGCGGAGCACCAACTCGCCCATAGTGTCCAGCTCGGCGAATTGCGCTTCATCGTTGGCATCGTGGATAGAGCCCGGACGAAGTCCGTCACCCAAAGACACCGCAACGTCATATTGAGCCAGAATATCGCAGATATCGTCGAAGTGTTCATATAGGAAACTTTCGCGGTCATGCATCAGACACCATTTGCTCATAATACTTCCTCCACGGCTGACAATACCGCATAAACGTTTGTCGGCGAGGTGTACGTTATGGCGGCGGATACCTGCATGAATCGTGAAGTAATCCACTCCTTGCTCGCATTGTTCGATGAGGGTGTCACGGTAGATTTCCCAATTCAGGTCTTCCACTACACCGTTCACCTTTTCAAGAGCCTGGTAGATAGGTACGGTGCCGACCGGCACAGGGCAGTTACGGATAATCCATTCACGTGTTTCGTGGATATTTTCTCCTGTCGAGAGATCCATTAGTGTGTCTCCGCCCCATTTGCAGCTCCACAATGCTTTCTCTACTTCTTCATCAATACTTGAAGTAGTGGCGGAATTACCTATGTTCGTATTGATTTTCACCAGGAAATTGCGGCCGATAATCATAGGCTCAGCTTCGGGATGATTGATATTGGCGGGTAATATGGCACGTCCGGCTGCGATTTCCTGACGGACAAATTCGGGAGTAATATGTGTTTCTATTCCTAACTCCTCGCAGTTCATATTCTCACGAATAGCTACATACTCCATTTCGGGAGTGATTATTCCTTTTTTCGCATACGCCATTTGGGTAATAGCTTCTCCTTTTTTGGCACGATAAGGTAGAGCGATATGTTCAAAGCGCAGGTGGTCCAGGCTTTTATCATCCCTTCTCATTCGGCCGTATTCCGAAGTGATTTCAGGTAGACGTTCTACGTCACCCCGGCTTACAATCCATTCCTCACGCATACGAGGCAGTCCTTTCTTTAAGTCGATGTTCATTTCAGTGTCACTGAACGGACCGCTGGTGTCATATACGTATACTTCCGGATTAGGCGTAGCTATTTTTTCTTCTCCTTCGAAACTGACACTGGGCACTTGTTCTACTTTCCGCATCGCCACGCGGATATTCGGATAAAGTTTGCCGGGTAGATATACTTTTTGGGAGCGGGGAAATTTTATTCTTTGTTCCATAATTGTTTTTTAAGCAACTGAGTAGTCAGGTTGTCGACTACGCTTTAATTTTATTTATCAAGAAATGCAGTTAATGGTGAGCTTGCCTCTGCTTCAAAATTGAAGGCTTGCAGTCCCAGCCCCGCTTCGTAAGCCTGTCTTCCGGCTTCAGTAGCGGCTTTGAAAGCTTTGGCCATTTCTACCGGGTTTCCGGCAACAGCTATTGCCGTATTCACCAATACGGCGGATGCACCCAGTTCCATTGCTTCGGCAGCATGGCTAGGAGCGCCGATACCGGCGTCTACTACTACCGGAATTCCCGCCTGTTCGATAATAATCTGCAGGAATTCTTTCGTTTGCAATCCTTTGTTCGTGCCGATCGGAGCGCCGAGAGGCATGACCGTAGCCGCACCTGCTTCTTCCAGTCGTTTACAGAGCACAGGGTCTGCCTGACAATAAGGCAATACCACAAAGCCTAATTTGACAAGTTCTTCCGTGGCTTTCAGTGTCTCGATAGAGTCGGGGAGCAGATAACGCGGGTCCGGATGAATCTCCAGCTTCAGCCAGTTTGTACCGAATGCCTCACGAGCCATTTGTGCGGCAAATACAGCTTCTTCAGCGTCCCGCACGCCGGAAGTGTTGGGTAATAGCTGGATATGTGGGTGGATAATATGTTTCAGCATATCGTCCTCTTTATCGTCCATGTCGATGCGCTTCATGGCTACGGTTACCATTTCCGTACCCGATGCCAGAATAGCTTGTTCCATTACTTCGTTGGAGTTGAATTTTCCTGTTCCCAGGAAAAGGCGGGAATTAAATTCACGTCCCGCAATTACTAACTTTTCCATATCCTATAAATTAGTTGTTATTTAAAATCCTTCTTGTTTCTTCTACCGGATCGTTTGCCCGGAGAATCGTTCCCGATAGGGCAATGCCGTTCACTCCCGTGCGTAGTATGGCGGGAATATCTTCGTAAGTGATTCCTCCGATAGCTACTACCGGCAGCTCGATATGTGCCTTCTGCATTTGCGCGAGGATAGAGACATAGCCTTCCAAGCCCAGAACAGGGCTCAGATTCTGCTTGGTCGTTGTAAAGCGGAAAGGACCGATACCGAGGTAATCTGCTCCGGCACGATAATGCAGTAGGACATCCTCGAACGTATTGGCTGTGCCGCCAATGATAAAGGCTTCTCCGAGTATCTGTCTTGCCTGATCGATAGGCATATCCTTCTTTCCCAGATGCACACCGTCCACTTCCAGTTTCTTAGCCAGTTCGACGTGGTCGTCCAGAATCAGGATAGCTTCATGCTCTTTGCAGAGCGGTTTTAGTTGCAAGGCTACCGCTTCCACTTCATCGAGTGGTGCGTCCTTCATGCGTAACTGAATCCATTTGCAGCCTCCTTCGAGTGCCATACGTGCCGATTCGAAGTAAGAATACCGTTCGGTCCGGTGAGTGATAAATTGTAGACTGATCATCTTACTATCCTCCGCAAGCCGCTTTGATAATTACCAGATTGTCATTCTCGTGCAACGAAAAACGTTCCCATTCGGTACGGGGAATCATTTTGTTGTTTACGGCGATAGCGATGCCTTGAACCGGAAGCTCCAGTTGCACTGTCAGTTGGGTAAGGGTAGAGCCGGGAGTTATTTCCACCTCTTTGTTGTTCACTTGTACTTTCATTGTCCTATCAAAATAAATAAGTTGAAAGTAAATACAAAGAGCGTGCTTTTATAAGAAAGGCGATAAGAAGAAACACAATCCCTACGTCAGTGCTAACTGCCTCAGGTTCCTAGGGTATAATCTCAGCCCCTCGTGGGGCACCCCTTTGTCTTTACGGGGGCAAAGTAAGCGAAAAAGAAACAGAAAAACACTAAATCAACCGATTTTTTTTCATTTTTCTGTTGATTCCCTTTCTTTGATAGGATGAGAGAAGATAAATCGCGCTCCGCCTTTGTAATCTTTGTCAATCCAGATATCACCTCCCATATATTGAATCGTCAGTTTACAGATAGCCAGTCCCAACCCTGTTCCCTGTACAAATTCATTCAACTTCTCGAAGCGTTGGAATACAAGTTCCTGCTTGTCTTCGGGGATTCCTGTACCGGTGTCGGTCACAGAAAATAGCATACACTGTTTTTCTTTGTCCACCGTGTAATCCAATGTAATGCTTCCTCCGGCGGGAGTGAATTTTAACGCATTATTCAGCAGGTTGATGATGATTTGTTGCAGACGCAACGGGTCGGTATAGAGCATATATGGCTCTTTGGGCATTTGCAGCCTGACGTCTGCATTCGTTGTTTTGTTCCGGTTGGTCAGGGTAATCATATTTTGGCAATGAGTCACCAGTTCGCACCATTCATAGTTGAATTGCAGCTTTCCCGATTCGAGACGCGATACATCCAGTACGTCGCTGATAAGCTGTAGCAACAGGTTAGAATTGGTCTGGATGATATTGGCATATTCTTGTAATTCTTCTGAAGGTTCTACGGAATTGATTAGCAAACTGGAGAAACCTACGATTGCATTTAATGGCGTACGTATTTCGTGACTCATATTCGACACAAAAGCACTCTTTAGCTGGTTGGCTTCCTCCGCACGCTCTTTGGCGTCACGCAATTCTATCTCCGACGCTTCCAGTTTCTTTTTATCTTCCCGTAGTTGTTTCGTTGTTCTTTCCAGACGATTCTTCAGAATTTTAGTCCGGTAATAGTAATACAATGCAATCATCAGTCCGCCTATCAATACAAAGAAGGTGAGCAGGATAAACTGTACTTCCGTTTTGTAAGCCACAAAGAAAGGGATCGGCTGGTTGATTACGATTGAATTAATGGGTAACTTCTTGTCTTCAAATCCCCATTCTTTTAATTTATTGGCATCAAATTTATATTTGTTGGGTAATATATTAATGCTACGGATGTCATTTTTCCCTTTATCCAGAAACTGATATGCGTATTCTCCCATTCCTTTGGCTATCCCTTCATATTGGGGGACATATCCTCCGATAGCCCAATAACCTATTGCGGTGGACGTCAGACTGAACACAGGCAATAAAGGATTTGCTTTGGAGAAAGCATAAACGGAATTATTCATATAGGTGATTCCTCTGTTATCAATTCGCCAGATGCCAAGCAGCATTACCGAATTTTTGGGGAGAACACGTAATTGGTTGACCGCCATATCAAGTGTATGGATTCGGCCGTCGATGTAAGTGATAGACAGTTCCGGATGATTTTTCAGATTCTTTTTAAACCAGGCCTGTTCGGCAAGACCGTTGTATGTATTATCCGAAACAAATGCCAGATGTTCCATTTCCGGATAGAAATATTTCATCATTTCTATATCCTTGTTAATATCGTATTCGTATGAAGAACAGTATTTTACATTATATTCTTTCATTCGTTCCGTCAAGTCAATGCTCTGGGGTTCATATTGTTGCATATCAATAGGCTCATCCGGAATTCGGATGCCGTTGCGGGATGCCATTGCAAAGAATACGGGGAGTCTTTTGTATTTCTCATCTTCGAGATGAAGGAAGCTGCTCCATGCCTCACCGCCGAGGAAAATAACTAATTTTGCACCCGGATGTTTATCCAGAATCTCGGTTAGCGTTTCTTTCCATTTATGGGCCTGTGACAAATCCGTTACATTCATATTTTCTACGATAGTGGAGTACTTTCCGCCCAGTTGGGTATAAGTCTGTATAAATGTTGATATGTTGTCGTAGGTATATTTAGTATCAGAATTATAGGAGGTAATGAAAAGTATCTCTTCTGCAGATTCTTCTGTGTCGGCAGCATTGCATAAACGGGGGGAGAAGAATAGGAGAGCAATGAAGACAATGAACAATATCTTATTTCTTTTATAAAGTGTCATAATTGTTTGTTATGTTGATTCAAGTATCGCAAAAATACAACTTATGTAGCTGATATCCAATAAATATATTACCTTTTTTTATGCTAGAAAAAAGGCCGCTGTGAAATTCACAACGACCTTTTAAATAGTATAGTTTAGTTTATTATATGCGTCCGGTTACATTCTTTTTTCTACCACATCCCAGTCGATGATATTCCACAGGGCGTTCACGTGGTCGGCGCGGCGGTTCTGGTAATCCAGGTAGTAAGAGTGCTCCCACACGTCAAATCCGAGAAGAGGTTTCAGCCCGGCGCGTACCGGGTTACTTCCGTTACTTTCTTTGGTGATATGCAGTTTACCGTTCTTGTCTACGGACAACCAGGCCCAACCAGAACCAAACAATCCGACTGCTGCTGCATTGAATTCTTTCTTGAAGTTCTCGAAGCTGCCGAAGTCACGTTTGATTGCTTCTCCCAGTTTGCCTCCGGGTTCTTTCTTCGAAGGTTTCGGGGCGAATTGCAGGAAGTACAGATTGTGGTTCAATACTTGTCCCGCATTATTGAATATAGCTCCGTCCGGTGCTGAGGCAACGATTTCTTCTACCGTTTTACCTTCATATTCTGTTCCGGGCACAAGGCTATTCAGATTATTTACATACGTTTGTAGATGCTTTCCGTAATGGAAATCTATTGTTTGCTGACTGATTACAGGTTCCAACGCATTGTTTGCGTAGGGAAGTTTTGGCATTTCGTAAGTCATGGTCATAATTATTAAAGACATTAATATAGTATTCATAATGTTACAAGTTTTAATTGGCTTGTTATACTATAATAACAGCAGGTTGGCGGAAAAGGTTCACTACATCTCATTTTATTTGTAAATGTACTGTACACGCTCTGTTTCCTTCGGATTGTCGCGGTCTGCGCGATAGATCCATTGTCCTGTATTATCATATTCGTAATAGGAGTTACCGTCAATCCGGTTACCATAATCATCGTACAGGCAAGTCAGGTAACCGGAAGTTTTCTGGTTATTGCCCGTTATGCGTTGGTAAACTATCCGGGTCAGGTAGCCGTATTTGTCATATTCATACGATTCTTTTTGAGAAAGAATTTGATCCGGTACGTTGGCGAACTGCAGATTTTGGTGTTGTGATTCCGTCAGCCGTCCTTTTTCGTCATACTTATTGGCCTTATATGCCTGAAGTTCCCCGTTCTTGTTGTATTCCTTGGTTTCTGTCAGTTGTCCCTGCTTGTTGTAGGTGCTGACAGTGAATCTTCCGTCTGTATATTTCAGCGAGTCGCTTTCTATGCTTCCGTCGGCACCAATGCGGCGTGTTTGCCGGTAAATGTCCGTTTTGGTTTTCGGATTCGTCTTCACCTCAAAGATGCAGTGCCCTTGCGGATCGTACAGTCTGTTCGTTTGTATCTCGTTACTTATTTGCCCGTTTTTTTCGGTGATTGAAAGCATAGAGGTGAGCTGTCCTTTCTCATTGTATGTATAAGTGGTTGAGATATTTCCCGTACTATCATTTTCTACGGACTTTATCAACCTTCCCTGATTGTAATATTTTACAGAAGTAGGAGTGGCGAGAATGGCTTGCAAGACGAATGGGTTACGTAGTGCATTTGCCTGGTCACGAAATTCTTTGTAATGATGTGTACAGAGAAAATCTTTCAGTAAACTCAAAGACTCAGAATTGACAATAGCCGGTTTCAACAGTTCAAAATCAGCTTTCTCGCTCAAGTACTCCAAATCATCCAGATGAGTACGGGCGGCGGCAGTCAGGTACGGCGTATGCTTGTAGTCGTCGATAATTTGGCGGATCGCAGTGGCATTCCCTTCTTTTTGGAGACTGTCGATGTGCTGGAACAGGAAATTGTCGTAAAGCGAACGGACCTCCGCAAGATAAGGACGACTGTCTTTATCCCTAAAGAATTTCTGCATATCGGCATTGTCGAAGAATGCTTTGAAATTTCCGGAAGAAGGATCTTTTTCCACAAGTTGATAGAGCCGTTTGTTTTCGGCCGCGTTGACTTGTGCGATGAACTTTCCGTTTGGATATTCTGCGAGATACGTCTGATAAGTGCCGGGCGTGGGTGTTTTTAGCATACCTTCCAATAATGCCAGTTCGCGAATATCCCGTAGCCTTTGCAGCATTACGGAGTCGACCGGATAATCAGTCGAGCGAATGCTGTCTATCACTGCCCGGCTGAAAGGAATCTTGTCCTTCGAGCCTTCCAGGATGTAGATAATCGACTGTTCAGCTCTGTTCCGTACATCGGAAAGCTGTATTTTTTCTTCGTCACAAATCGTGGAAAAATTTCCTTGGAAAGCTTTCCCGTAACATCCGAAATAGTTTGTGGCAGCCTGTTCGCTATGTTCATTCCATAGTTGGTGGAGCACATCCAGTAGTGCCAGTTCTTCAGAGTAATAAGTTTGCGTCTCATCATCCAGCTTTTCGCGGTTCTTCTGCCATTTGTCGGCGTCGTTGTCGTTCAGATACCTGAGCAACTTTTCCATGCGGCTTTGTTTTTGCGCCATGACCTGCGGAATGCAGGTAATCAGGCACAAGCCTAAAATAATTGATAAAAATATACCTCTTTTCATTGCTTTTGGGGGTTAGGTTAAAATAGTTAGTGATGAAAAATCATAAAAATACCTTCATTCTCAAATGAATATTATACTTTTGTATTGAGAACAAAATTGAACGCCAAGGGTTTGTTAAAAATCCTCATAGTTTTTATAATGCTGTTATGAATACCAATTATAAAGATGAATTGAATGAAAGTCAGTATGAAGCTGTGACTTATATTGATGGACCGTCGTTAGTGATAGCTGGCGCAGGTTCGGGAAAGACGCGCGTGTTGACTTATAAAATTTCCTATTTGCTGGAGAACGATTATAATCCGTGGAACATCCTTGCATTGACCTTTACTAATAAGGCGGCGCGTGAGATGAAGGAACGTATTGCCCAACAGGTAGGCATGGAGCGGGCACGTTATTTATGGATGGGTACATTTCATTCTATTTTCTCCCGCATTCTTCGTACTGAAGCACAATATATTGGATTTACTTCACAATTTACTATTTATGATACAACAGATAGTAAGAGTATGATTCATTCTATCATCAAAGAAATGAAACTGGACGAGAAGATTTATAGACCGGGAATAGTGCAAGCACGTATTTCTAATGCGAAGAATCATTTGCTTTCTCCTACAAGATATGCCGCCGATAAGGAAGTGTATGAAAGTGATAGGGCTGTCAAGATGCCCATGATTCGAGAAATATATGCTCATTATTGGGAACGATGTAGATTGGCGAATGTCATGGATTTTGATGATTTACTGGTATATACTTATATTCTTTTTCGTGATTTTCCAGAAATATTAGCTCGTTATCAAGACCAATTTCGTTATGTCTTGGTGGATGAGTATCAGGATACAAATAAAGTACAAGATGAAATTGTACGTCAATTGATGCAAAACCTGAACGAAAATAAAAATACTTATAAGATGCGGGACGAAACAGTGTTGCCAAGACGGATTTGTGTGGTGGGAGATGATGCGCAGAGTATTTATTCATTTCGTGGTGCGGATATCGATAATATACTTTCTTTTACTAAAAAATACTCTAATGCAAAAGTCTTTGATTGGACATCAGGGAAAGAAAGAGAGTTTAAACTTGAGAAAAACTATCGTTCTAGAAAAACGATTGTTGATGCGGCCAATAGTCTTATAGAGAAAAATAGACAACAAATTCCTAAAAAGGTTGTTTCTGCAAAAGAGGATAAAGGAGAACCTATTGATGTATTTGAGGCTTATAGCGATGTGGAAGAAGGTGAAATTGTAGTAAACAAGATTATTGAATTGCGTCGCAAAAATGATTGTGAGTATAATGACTTTGCTATTTTATATCGCACTAATGCGCAAAGTCGAATTTTTGAAGAAGCTTTACGGAAACGTGGTATACCTTATAAAATTTATGGAGGTTTGTCTTTTTATCAGCGTAAAGAGATTAAAGATGTAATATCATATTTTCGGTTAGTGGTAAATCCTGATGATGAGGAAGCATTCAAACGGACTATTAATTATCCAACTCGTGGCATTGGTAAGACTACAATCGATAAAATAATAGATGTATCCGCAAATAATGGAGTCAGTTTGTGGACTGTGCTATGTAATCCTTTTATCTATGGATTAGATGTTAATAAAGGTACATACGCCAAAATGCAAGGTTTCCGTGAACTGATAGAAAGTTTCATTGCTGATGATATTAATAAAAATGCTTATGAAATAGGTCTAGATATTATTCGTCGGTCGGGTATTATGAATGAGGTTTGCCAAGATAATTCTTCTGAGGGGCTGAGTCGTAAGGAAAATATAGAAGAGTTTGTGAATGGAATAAATGCTTTTTGTATATCCAAACAAGAAGAAGGAAATGCAGATGTATCTTTGGTTGATTTTCTTTCGGAAGTAACATTGTATACAGACCAAGATTCTGATAAAGCAGATGATGAAGAAAAGGTAACATTAATGACCATTCATTCTGCTAAAGGGTTGGAATTTAAGAATGTATTTGTCGTTGGTTTGGAAGAAAATCTTTTTCCTAGTATCATGGTGATTGATTCTCAACGTGCATTAGAAGAAGAGCGACGACTGCTTTATGTAGCCATTACTCGTGCGGAAGAACGTTGTTTTTTGTCTTATGCCAAAAGTCGCTATCGTTACGGGAAAATGGAGTTTGGCAGTCCTAGTCGCTTTTTGCATGATATTGATGAGAAATATCTACGTTTACCTTATCAAATGAAAATACCTTGTTCGGTTGATGAAGGCGCAGGGCGTTTCCGCAGGGAGATTGAGGGAGGCTTCACTCGTTCCGCTTCTCCGTCGCGTGCTTCTTTCGGTAGTAGTTCTTCCGAACAGCGTGCACGTCCGAAAGCACAGATTATAGCCCCCAGTGTGCCGAGAAACCTGAAAAAAGTGAGTGCGGTGAGTGGAAGCAGTAGTGCACAGTCGGCAGCTTCGAATGCTGCGTCGGTGACGGGAGTACGTGCCGGACAGATGATAGAGCACGAACGTTTCGGACTGGGTGAAGTGATGAAAGTGGAAGGAACGGGAGATAATGCGAAAGCAACCATTCATTTCAAAAATGCGGGTGACAAACAACTATTATTGCGTTTTGCCCGTTTTAAAGTGATAAAATAAATAGTAACACACTAAATAGAGAAGGTCATGAAGAAACAAATAACAGTAATTTTGCTTTCCGCTTTGATTTTGAGCGGGTGTGCATCGGGGCGTATGGGAAATCCGGGAGCTATCATGGCAGGCGCTTCTATCGGAGGAAGTCTGGGCGGCTCGATAGGAGGGCTTATCGGGGATAATAATCATGGCTGGAGAGGCGGTTATCGCGGTTCTGCTATTGGAAATATTGTAGGGACCATTGCCGGTGCAGCGATAGGGAATGCATTGACAGCACCGAGACAAGAACCGATAGAGGAGGATGCTTATATTCCTGAAGTACGGGAAGTTCGTGTCCGGAAATATAAGAAACAGCCACAGGTGCAGCGACCTCTTACCCAGCTGAAACTGCGCAGGATTCGTTTTATTGATGATAACCGTAGTCATGTGATTGATGCGGGAGAGAATAGCAAGATCATCTTTGAGATTATGAATGAAGGACGGAACCCTGTCTATAATATTGTCCCCTTGGTAGAAACAGTGGGCAAGGTGAAGCATCTCGGCATTTCTCCTTCTGTGATGATAGAGGAAATCCTTCCGGGGGAAGGTATTCGTTACACCGCTTCCATTCATGCAGGCGAGAAACTGAAAGACGGTGAGGTAACATTTCGTGTAGCGGTGGCGGATGAGAACGGAATAATTTGCGATTCGCAGGAATTTACCCTGCCTACACAGCGCTGAGACTAGAAATCAACACAATTATATTGGGTTTTATATAGCGACGGTATAGGGTCGGAATAGCGTAGCTATCCGGTCTCTATACCGTTGCTATTTGTATGCGATAGCGTCACTCTGTTGATACAGAAATAAAGTATGCCATTGGCAGGGTCGGAGTGGTAATTTTCTTTTTTGACTTAGTATTTGATAGGGAAATTTTAAAAATAGGACAGATTTTCTAATGAGAAAAGATAAAATAGTGAGTGATATTCTATAATTGTCATAGATTACGTTAACTTTGTAGTTAAGACATACAAAAATGTGACACACAATGAAAACTAAAAGTACTATTTTCCATAGAAAACTAATGATTAAAACAGCCAGTTTAATAGTATTATCGATTATTATTTGTGCGTGTTCCACGAACAATAAGAGTTTGCTAAGTGGTATTGAAATAATACCGGTCGAAGTAGATGAAGTTTCGCAGGATGTTTCATTGTTTTTAGAGAAAATAGAGATTGTGCCTTTGGAAACAAATGATTCATCTTTATTTCATAGATGTAATAAAGTCCTTTATGATAAAAGGACGGATATGTTTGTGATTTATACAAGTGATCAAATCATTTATACATTTTCGGGGAATGGGCAATATGTTGCAAATTCAAAGAAGATGAAAGGGCAAGGACCGGAAGATTACGTCATGGTATTGGATATTAATCTAAATCCTTACTTAAAAGGTATTGATCTGCTCAATCCTTATGGAACAATATATACTTATAGTCCAACATTTGAGCTATTGGCAAAGAGAAAGTTTAAACCGGAATTTCCTGTGGATTACTTGATGGCTTTAGATACAGATAATTATATCTTTACTAATCCTTTTATGTGGACGGATCAAGAAGTTTCATTTGTTAATTTGAGAACTCAAGAAGCTATTAGTGCAAATTATGAAGGAACTATTTCCGAAAACACTATGGCGCATAATTGTTTTTATCATATAGGAGAACAATTTTATTTTGTTCCTTTCGGACTTAATTATTATTTCTATCAAATAGATGCGAAAGAAAAGAAACTTAATCCTATTATGTATCTTGATTTTGGGGATGCGGAAGTTGAAGATGATAACTTGCCTGGAAGGGCGAGCGGAAAGAGAACTGACTCTGATGAGGAAAGAAGAAAAATAACAGAAGACGCAACGGAAAGATATCAATATCTGAGGAAATCAGGAAAGACTTTGCCATTGCTTAAATTTTTCAATGATGATTATGTATATATCTTTTTAGCTAAAGCAGTGAGAGGATATGGCAGTCATTATATTTATAATAGGAAAAAGAATGAAGGTTTTCTGTTGAAAGAAGGAAAGCCCTTCTTTATGTATCCTTGTTTTGGTATAATAGATAATGTATTACTTGCTATTTGCCAACCGGATGAGTTGTCTCAATATATGGATCGTAATTTGATGTCACCACAAGAAATTCATAAAATGGAGACGCTGAAAGAAGACGATAATCCTGTAATATTGAAATATTATTTGAAATGATGAAGTTTCCCAGTTGGGGAATAATGCCGATTGCTGGATAATGAATATTAAGATAAGTAGTTTGCTTGGATGTACATGGAAAAAGAGGTATGAATGGCTAAATAGTTTTTAATATTATCTGTTGGTTATTATAAATAATATTATCTTTGTGTTATTCAAACATATAAATAAATCACGTGATGAAATTAATGGCAAGACGAAATAGCATGATTACATCTATTGGTAAATCGAGGTGGAATATGTCAGTGTGTATTACAGTTCTGAAAAATAGTATCGTTTTTCTATTCTTTTTCTTCCTTTTAGTTTTAGTATCTTCATGCAGGCGGTCTTCTACTATAAACACTCCGAATGGTGAATATAAGATGATTGATTGTCAGGAGATTAATGGCGGGAAATTTAAGTTGTCAAGCATAGCTTCATCTTTTTCCGTTATTCCACTTGAAACCAATGATAGTTGTCTGATAGGCGGGATAAGTAAGTTGGAATTTTATGATGGGAAGATATTTGTTTTGGATAAAATGCATAGTGCCCGTTTGTATGTATTCGATACCCAGGGAGAATATAAATTTGCTATTGGAAAAAGAGGGAGCGGGCCTAATGAATATATGCAAATTAATGATTTTTCCATAGACAAGGAAAAGAATTTAATTTATGTGCTTTGTGATAAGAAAAAACTCTTTACTTATTCTTTGTCTGGACAGCCTCTTGGGACAATAACTCTCGATTTCTTTGCTGATGCTATGGAATATCAGAAAAATCAGTTGCATTTTGTGTGTGATAGACTTGATAGGGGTAATCTTATTGTGACTGATATAAAAGGAAGGATACTATATGAAGATTTTCCGAATAAACGAATGGGAGATAATCTTTTGATGCTTATACACCCTTTTTCTAAACAAGATTCTATTTTGCTATATCGGATCTATTTGGATAATAAGATTTATGAGATGCAATCCGATCATAGAATAAAGGTTGCCTATGAAGTGAACTTTGGCGAAGAAAGTATTGATTTTGAGGATTTAGAAGATATTCCTCATAGGGAAGTAAAAAAGAAATTAGCAAATTCTCGTGGAAAAATTAAATATTTAACGGAAAATAGAAATTACATACAATTAATATTCTTCGACAAGCAAATGCCTTGTGTTGCTGTATATGATAAAAGACAGGGAGTAACCCGGTCATATACATTTGAAAATTGTGTTGATGATTTAACCGGACTACAATATCCTCTTTTTGAGTTCACGAAAGGGCAAGATGAATTTATTGCAATTTTGAGTCCAATGGACATTGAAAATGCAGGAAGTGAACTTACGGAAAAAGGGAAGGCGGTTTTTAAAGACGTTAATTTTGTTGACGATGATAACCCTATATTATATATAGTAAAAACGGAATAAGAACTTAATCAGCTGGGGAATAATGCCGATTGCTGGATAATGAAATATTAAGATAAGTAGTTTGCTTGGATGTACATGGAAAAAGAGGTATGAATGGCTAAAAATAGTTTTTAATATCGTCCGTTGGTTTTTGCAAATTATTACCTTTGCGCTATTCAAACAGATAAATAAGTCACGTGATGAGATTAATGAGAAAGCTAAGCGATATGATTGTGTATATTGGAAAACAAAAGATGTATCCTTTATTAATAGTTTTTTTCTTGGGGATAGCCTTTTTTTTCATTTTAGGACAGCTATATTATAGTGTTAGAAAAAAAGCGTATTGCGAAAAGTTGGAAAGAACATTCAAAGAGGTTTTATTGCGACAATTGCAAGAAGATTCTTTTGAAGGCTATCTTTCCACTAGTGAACGGAAACGTCAATTGGAGGAATATCCTGATACTGTTTATCTGACAGATGAAAGTGGGGAACATGGGTATTATTTGGATAGAGAAAAAAGTAGAAGAAATATAGCTCATGATCCACGATTGCGTATTTTACATTCCGCTTATTTGGTAGAACACCCTTTAGTGGTGGATTCTTTATATGGGAAGTGGCAACAACACTTGGAACAGCAAAAAATGTTTACCGCTTTTGCTTTACAATTTTTCTTGTCTGATAAAGACGGAAATACTACAAGTTGCGTATTTCCGAACGACCTTCTTCTTGAAGATTATATAGCTTGTTTTGATATAACGATAGGTTATCGTTGCGAAGTTGAATTAAAAGGCTTTTGTAGCTTTTCGTTTTTTGATCTTGTAGGTACAAGAGGAATCATTTATGCTTTCATCTATTGGTTACTCATAATTACTAGTATTATAATGTTGTTTTTTCTTTCGAAAAAACATAAAAATATTCTTATTCCTACTTCTGCTCATGTCTATCAATTAGATCAAAATATTATATTTGATGCAGACTTAAAAAAGCTAATAGTTGGTAAAGAGGAAATTCTAATGAAACCACAAATATCTGTTTTATTAAGACATTTCTTGGAAGCTCCGGAATTTATATTAAAAGATGAAGAAATACAAGAAATTTTTTGGTCGAACAAATCGAATAATGAGTCGAGACTTCATAATGCAATAAGTCGTTTACGAGGAGTCTTTGAAAATATTCCTTCTATTGAGGTTCAAAGATATGAAAAGGTTGGCTACCAGTTGTATATTAGAAGAATTTGATTGAATAACTATAATCTCCGATGAAAAGGGAGATTTTTGCATAAATACCTTTTCTGTAGAGTAGTATATACAATGGATAGAATCGGTTGGATAGAAATGGTTAGGTGAATTCCTTTGTTGTTGTAAGCCAATTGCATACTTTCGCTTCCATTAATTAATCGATAAAATTATGTATATATGAAAAAACTATTATTCTTTTTTATTTTGGTAGTAGCGGTTATTTCTGTAAAGTACTCACTAAAAGAGCCTCGGGTAAATACATTGTTATTAGATAATGTGGAAGCTTTAGCTGCTTATGAGCAAGATATGCCTCATACTTGTCTTGGGAGTGGTTCTGTCGACTGTCCAATCTCTAAAGTTAAAGTAAAATATGTCTTTAGCGGTTACAGTCTTGAAGAATAGTGCTGTTCTTCTTCTTTTTTTGCTCTTTATTTCTTGCGGAACGAAAAATAAGGAATATGCAAACAATGTATTTCCTTATTCCCAATTTCCACAAGAAAAAGAATTGAAAGGAGAAGTAATAGAACTTGATACAGCCTTGTTTCGTTATCCTTTTCGGATACGGATAGAAGGAGATAAAGCTATTGTGTTGGATTTGCATGGTTCCGATTATTATGGGCACTTATTTCAATACCCAAGTTTCCGGTATCTATCCTCTTTCGGTAGGCGGGGTGATTCTCCTTTAGAAATGTTGTCAATGGAAAATTTCCGTTTACATAACCATACATTATGGACTTTAGATGCTAACAAAAGCGAATTAACTAGGTTAGATTTTTCTTCATCCGGTGATTCACTGCTTCGTGAGGAAACGGTAGCATTGGATGAAGATATACTTCGACCACTTGATTTTGCTATATATAACGATACAACATTTGTCATTCCTGACTATTCAGGTGAGAGTCGCTTTTTAAAAGTTGATTGTAAGGGTAAGCTAATAGAGAAAATAGGAACTATACCAACGACAAATAAGAAAGCCCTGCAAGAAGCCCGTCCGGCATTAGCCCAGGCATGGCGCAGCTTTTTAGATTATAATTCTCATAATAGTGTTTTGGCTACCGTTACTCAGTTAGGAGAAGTGGTTGAAATCTATAATTTAAAAGATAGTACTCATGTCATTCGTGTTGGTGAATATGATGAACCTGAATTCAAAGTATCAGATGGCTATGGTATACCAACAGGTATTATGGGATTCAGTGATGTGCAAGTTACTGATGATGCTATTTATGCGGTGTTTCATGGAACCTCTTTTAAAGATATAGCTAGACAAAGCGGAAGACTTTCTGACGGAGGTAAGTACATTTATGTTTTTAGTTTGAAAGGAGAACCATTATGTAAATATGTGCTAGACCATTATATATATGGTATTTGGGTGGATGAAGTTACTAAAACGATTATGGCGACGGATGTAAATAACGATCAGCCAATACTGAAATTTAGCTTTGGCTAAGATTAGATAATTAACTTGATTAAAAAGGAGCAGGATGATGAGTTTGTTCATCTTGCCGGATTTGCTTACATATCATCTGCTCCTTAACCTTTAAAAAAAGATTCCGATGCAAACATAAGAATAAAAAATTAATGTAGCAAACTATTGCTATTCTGTTGAAATGATAGATACAGAAGAAATGAAAGTTTATTCACTAATATAAAGTATTAAATATGAAAAAGAAATTATTAGGTATGGTAGTTGTGGTAGTAGTTGCAATAGTTGCAGGATACAATGTTTATATATCACAAAATGAAACAAAATTGTCAGATCTGGTTTTAGCTAACGTAGAAGCTTTTGCATGGGGAGGAGAAACTAGTGGCTCATATTATTTACATCCATGCCCTACTCATGCTGGCGCAGAGTGTAGTTCAAAGAAATATGACGAAGGTAACAGATGTGCAAAATTAACTTATTGTTGATTATTATGTCATATTTAAAAATCTTTTTTCTTATGTTGTGTATGATTTTAGTGTCGTGCACAGGACAAAAAACGGGGAAAGAGAATGATAATAATGATAAGATTGCAATAGAGGTGGGGGAAATTAAATTTCCCCCACAAGATGTTCTGCAACTAAAATCATACTATTTATCTTCGTCTGTTCATGTTGATTCAATAGATTATTTGATTGGTTATAATTATAGATTGCATTCGTTGGATTGTATGAATCTGAAATCTAAGTCGGTAACTCAGATTGTATTGCCAGGCGATGGTCCTGATGCTATTGTCCGCTTGTCGGGAATATATGCACAATCGTTAGATTCTGTATGGATATCTGATGAGTCAGAACGCGCTTTCCTAATTGATAGTGTGGGAACGATAAAAAGAATGATTGATTTAAAGAAATATTTGGAGGATCAGGAGCAGTTACTAATAAATACTAATTATGCAATGTTCACTTCTCACTTGTTTTATAATGCCTCTCGTCATTCATTAATGTTTTTAGTAAAACATACACCTTCTAACACATTCATAGTAAAAGAAGTTTTTATAGATGAAGTTGGCAAGATGGCAACTTATCAGTTATCATCGTCTAAGGTTGTTCCTGATATGAGTAAGGGATATGCATATATCAATTTCCCCAATGTTAATTTTGTAGGTGAAAATATTGTATACAATTATCCTGTTGAATCTTCTATTTATATGCTAGACATAAGAACAAACGAACGGAAATACATATTGGCAGACAGTCACTATACTTCTAATATAATAGAGAAATGTACGACAAGCGGGGATTATGCTACTTTGGAAAAACACTGGCTCGAAAATTCTCATTTTTATGATATTATGTATTTACCTAAATATAAAATATATGCTCGTTTACATGCTGATAAAGTTGATTTTGATGAAAAAAAAGGTATGGAGAAGCTTATCAATGAGCGTGACTTATATTTAATGCTGTTCGATGAAAATATGGAAAAAATCGGTGAAACGAAATTATCTAATTGCAGATATAGTCCTTTTACAAGTTGGAATGCAACTTATGGTGGTATAGCTCTTTTTGTTGACAATGTTTTAGACGAAAAGAATAATACTGACGATTTAACTATAGATATAATATCTCTGAAATGAAATTACTTTGTGTAGTTTGGCTTTGAAAAGAATAGAAATATTATTGTCTTTTGTTATTTTTATATTCAACATTATGATTAATGGAAAGTATGCTTAAGGTTCTATTTTATATAAATATATTTGCTATTTTAATGAGTTGCCATTCATGTCGTCGAGAGAAGGCAAATGTTGAAATTACTAATGTGGTTGAAGAATGGATTAATAAAGAGATTAAATTTGATAATGAGTATGTTTTTACTCGATTAGGTAAGGACTCTGTTTATAATTCAATACCTACAAGTAAATATAAGATCTTGGTTTATACCGATTCAATAGGATGCGTAGGGTGTAATTTGAGGTTGTCACAGTGGTTGGAATGGATGATACAAATAGATTCTATATCTGATAACAAAGTTTCCTTTTTGTTTTTTATACATCCTAAAGATATGAGAGATTTGTTGTTGTTACTATGTAGCCAGAGTTTTGATATTCCAGTTTGTATAGATAGGAATGATTCTCTTAATAAGTTGAATCACTTTCCTTCCAATGCAATGTTGCAAACATTCTTGTTGGATGAGCATAATAAAGTTTTGGCTATAGGCAATCCCATGCATAACCCTAAAATAAAGGAGTTATATATGAATATAATATTTGATAAACAGAATATTTCCGAGGTAGAAAAAAGGAAACAAACAGAAGTTTCGATAGATAAAAAGTACATGGATTTGGGAACATTTGATTGGAAGAAACAAAAGTCTTGTGAATTTATTCTAACTAATATCGGACAGGAATTACTAGTGGTGGATAATGTAATTACTTCTTGTGGTTGTACAACTGTAGAGTATTCAAAAACACCAGTGCAACCAGAGAAGAATTTAACTCTGAAAGTGAAGTATACAGCGGACCGACCTGAATATTTCAATAAGACTATAACTGTATATTGTAATGAAAAAGATTCACCTATTTTGCTGAATATTTCAGGAAATGCTAAGTGAGATTAAGTTATGATGAAGAAACATAGAATATATATCCGATTTATTCTTGTTTTGGCATTTTTCTTATTGGGATGGTGGTATATAGGAAAATGTTTTTTAGAAGAAAAACTAATATCTTCACTTGAAGTTGCTTTACAATCTGCTGAAGATAATGAGGGAGAACTACACAAAGTGATTCGTCACTATCAAAAGTACCCTGCTGATAGCCTAAAGTATAAAGCAGCCTGCTTTTTGATAGAGAATATACCTTTCTATTTCTATTCTGAAGGAGAGCAATTAGAAAACTATAAATCTTATTATGCTTGGCTAAAAACAAGCAAAGGAAAAGTTTCAGAACAAGTTGCAGACTCGGTGAAAAAAGTCTTTGGACTAATGCAGGTCCCTAAAAATAAACGAGATATAATAGAGATAGATTCTGCTTATCTATGCCATAATATTGATTGGGCATTTAAAGTCTGGCAGGAGCAACCGTGGGGAAAGAATATTTCATTTGAAACATTTTGTGAGTATTTGTTGCCTTATCGAATAGCTGATGAGCCATTAGCATACTGGCGTGAAACATATTATGAAAAATATAATTCGTTACTGGATTCATTGCGTATGTCTGATTCATTGGATATAGAAGATCCGGTGGTTGCCGCTAATTTTCTAATAAGTAAATTGCCTGATAAGAACTATTATTATACTTCTGTAACGCCATATCCATTTGGACATATAGGACCGGAATATGTACAGTATTTATCCGGGACGTGTAGAGAAGTTACAGATTTTGCCGTATACCTATTTCGAGCTTTGGGTATTCCTTGTGCTATTGACTTTGTACCTGTGCGAAGTTATATAAATGCCGGGCATTTTTGGCTGACAACATGGAATAAAGACGGAGAGGAATATATGACAGACTTTCCGCAAAAATTAGTGCCGGTACGCGAGAATTGGTGGTATCGGTGGGATGACAGTTCCAAAGTGTACAGATATACTTTTAGTGCGAATAGGGAAATGTATGAACAGATGGCAAAGTACGGCGAAGAACTATACCCTTTTTGGCGTTTACCTAAATTTATTGACGTAACTCACGAATATGGTTATTATCTCAAAGAAGAGTTGGTTATTCCTTTAGAAAAACAGTATAAAGTGAAACGGAGCAGAAAAATAGCTTATTTATGCGTTAGCGATAGAGACCGTTGGACTCCTGTTGATTGGACTGAATATGATGCTGGTCATTTGGCATTCCGGTATGTGCGGAAAGGTACATTTATGAGAGCAGCTACTTATGAAAATGGCGTATTATGCTTTTTGACAGATCCCTTTTATATTGATAAGCAAAGCAATGAAATCTGCTATTATCCTGTCACTATAGAGAAGCAGGATGTAGTATTATATGCCAAGTGTGATATTGGGAGAGAAGATATATATAGAAATCGAATGTTAGGAGGAGTTTTTGAGGGAAGTAATCATCCTGATTTTTTGGAGAAAGATACCTTGTTTATTATACAAAGTAAACCTGAACGTCTGAGTACTACTGTAAAAAGTTGGTCTGATAAGGAGTACCGTTATCTTAGATATTTTGGTCCGGCTAAAGGGTCTTGTAATGTTTCGGAAGTCGCTTTTTATGAGAAGAATGACACAGTAGCCTTATCTGGGAAAATCATAGGAACTCCCGGCTGTTATCAACATGACGGGACGCATGAATATACAAATGTCTTTGACGGGAAAACATGGACCTCTTTCGATTATTTTAAACCTACCGGCGGATGGGCAGGACTTGATTTGGGTAGAAAAGTACGGGTAGAGCGTATTGTTTATACTCCGCGCAATAGGGATAACTATGTTCGTCCCGGTGATGTTTATGAATTATTTTATTGTGACAACGACTGGAAGTCTGCCGGAAAAATTAAGGCGACTGCCGATTCATTGGTTTTTCGGGATATTCCTGCAAACGCATTGTTACTTTTGAGAAATCATACACGTGGGCTGGATGAAAGAATTTTTATTTATGAAAACAAAACTCAGCTATGGAAATGAAAACTAATGTCAGGCTTGTTGGAGTATGGAGGGTAATTATTATTTCGGTTATTGTCTCTCTGATATATGCTTGTTCCTGTCCGGATAGGAAGATTTTGTCTCTTTCCGACATTACTCCTTCTGAACATACGCTATTGGCGATTACTCCCGACTTTAGTCTCAAGGTGTTGGGAGATACATTAAATAAAAGTTATCCGAAGTTGAGAACCGGAAAGGTATTTCCGATAACAGGTGTTTTGTGTGTAGATGGTAAGGCTTATCGTTTCATGGGGAGTGACTCTTTACGCATATTTTCCTTAGCTCCTCTTTCTAATGACAGTATCGGCTGGGAGGGAAAGTATTCTTTTTTGTTTCCGGGAAAAGGTTGGGAGCAAAAGGAATATGATGATTCTTTATGGGATGAAGGTAAAGGGGCTTTTGGACCTGTAAAAGGTAATTATCCGGCTCATACATTATGGGGAGCAGAGAATATATATGTTCGCAGACATATCAGAGTTGATGATAAAGACCTGTTGAAGGAACATAAAGTCTATGTCCGTTATATATGCGACGATCAAATAAAGCTTTTTTGTAATGGAAGATATCTGTTAAAAAGTGGATTTACAAATCAAACGAAATGTCAACGTTTGACAGATGAAGCTATTAATCAAATAGTTAATGGAGATAATGTTCTGGCCGCATACTGTCGGAATACGGGAGGTCCTGCCTTATTGGATTTTGGTTTGTACATAGAAAATAAAACATATACTGATGCGGAACCGGCAATATTGAAGCAGAAGGATGTGCAAGCCACTCGGACTCAATTTGTTTTTCAATGTGGAGATGTAGAACTTCAGATTGATTTTATCTCGTCTTCTTTATCAGAAAAGTGGGATATGACAGGCTGGCCTGTCGGCCTTCTTTCTTATCAGATTCGTACGGAAAGAGAAAAAGAGCATACGGTGAAAATACTGTTTGATGTGGATACGGAGTGGATGTTCGGTAAGAGAGAAGTCAATAGTTGGGTGGAGCAGGGGTGGCGTTTTACGAAGTCCGATAGTTTGTATTTGGCTATGAGGACGGATGAGACAAGGTTTTCATATGAAGACAATCATATCATTTTGTCACAAAAGTTGTGTTCGGGGAAGGAAGATAGAGGTGTGTTGCTTATTGGATATAAAGAAGGGCAGACTTTACAATATGGTGGGGAGAACTTACGCCCTTTTTGGAATAATGATGGAGCAAAAGAGGTAAAAGAACTAATGAAATCTGTAGGAAACAGGTGTCAGGAGCTTAGGCAGGAAAGTGAAAAACTGGATTATAAGTGGAATGACAAGGCTTTACAAGTAGGAGGTGAAACGCTTGCCGAGTATATACTTCCTGCTTACCGTAATTTTTTATCTTCCCATAGATTTGTATTGTCTCCGGATGATAAATTGTTTTGTTTCGGTGATACTTTAGGTAATGTAAGAGAAGCTTATAAAAGCTTTCCGGCATTGTTGTTTTTCAATCGTGTCGACTGGATGAAGAGTTTGTTGGACCCTGTATTTATATATTGTGAGGGGATATATTGGAACAAGAAACATCCGCCTTATGATATTGGTTTGTATCCGGTATCCGGTAAGCAGGTAAAATTGGAAAGTTGTGCTGTGGAAGCCGCTGCCAATATGTTGATAATGACAACTGCTATTGTGGAAGCGGAACAAGACTTCGGTTATGCTGATATGCATTGGAGCCAGTTGATTTTGTGGGCAGATTATTTGCAAAAGAGGATAAAGAAAGAGACTTTCCCTTTGGAGGGATTATTGGGTGAAAATGATGAATGTGTGAAATGTACGTTGGGACTGGAGGCTTATCGTAGGCTGATTCAACTAAAGGAAGCATATGAATAGAGTAAAGAAAGTTGTAGCAATATTCGAGAATCTGGCAGTCTTCCTATTCTGCACAGTGGTAATTTTGTTTTTGATGCAGTTATTCTGTTTTACTTCATTCAGGATACCTTCGGACTCAATGGAACCTGCATTGAAGGATGGCGACCGGATCTTGGTTAATAAGATGATAAAGGGTGCGCGGTTGTTCGATGTGTTTGCTGCGTTGAATAATGAAGATATTACTATTCATCGAATGCCCGGATGGGGAAATTTCAAGAGGAATGATATATTGGTTTTTAATTTCCCTTATCGAATGAATCGTTGGGATAGTATCCGGCTTGATGTGATGCAATATTATGTAAAGCGGTGTATTGCGCTTCCGGGAGATACTTTAGAGATTCGGGAAGGATTTTATAAAATACGGGGGTGTGACGAACGGTTGGGAAATTATAATGCTCAACAATCTCTTGCGAATCTGAAGTATCCGGAACAATATGGTATTGTGGTAGGTACATTTCCTTATGATAAGCAAATGGATTGGACTATCCGTGAGTTCGGACCTTTGCCGATTCCTCAAAAAGGTCAGACAGTAAAGATGAACCGTACGAATTGTCTTTTATACAGGCAATTGATAGGGTGGGAACAGAAGAAGAAATTACGTATAAAGGATGGACAGATAGTATTGGGTGACAGCGTGATTGCACAGTATCGCTTTAAAAAGAACTATTATTTTGTTTCCGGTGATAATATGGCTAACTCGCAGGATTCGAGATATTGGGGGATGCTGCCGGAAGAATACATTGTAGGTAAGGCTACCCGTATATGGTATTCGGAAGATAAGTTTACGGGGAAATCCCGTTGGAATAGGATGATGAAGAAAATCAAATAAAGAATGAAGCTAAAGTTGGAATTGATGCAAATGACAAAAAAGAATATGGCGGATGTGGTAACTTGTATAGGAGTTGCGGCAATTCTGAGCGTAATAGTTTTTACTATCCCGAATGAGATTCCTATCGGCGAAATGGCATATCAGAAACTATGGTTGGGACGTATGGCTGTTGTTTTTGTCGTTTGCAGTCTGTTGTCTCTTTGCCTGAACAGGAAACAATATCTGTCTTTTCCGGCGATAGTAACATGGGTATTGATTGCATTGGGAGGAATTGAAGCTGCCTGGGGGATGAGACAGATATACGGTCTGGCTGTTTCCAATCATTCCCTGTATGCGCTTACGGGGTCTTTCTATAATCCGGGACCTTATTCCGGATATTTGGCGATGATATTTCCGCTTTGTCTGCATGAGTGGTTAAACTTGAAAGAAAGAACGGAACGCACATGGGTAGAACAGGGAAAGTATTATATGGCATTAGGAGTTATGCTGTTGATTTTGTGTGTACTACCTGCCGGAATGAGCCGTTCGGCATGGATGGCTGCCGCAGTTTCGGGTATATGGGTATACGGAATACATGCTTCTTGGGCAACATGGTTGAAAGAGGCGGGGCAGAAATACAAGAAGACAATGATAACAGGTTTGGTGATTGGGGGATTAGTGTTGATAATGATAGGTTATGTCCTTTTTCAGCTGAAAGCAGCTTCTGCCAACGGACGTTTGTTAATGTGGAAAATCAGTTGTCTGGCTATTGCTGAAAGTCCGGTTGTTGGACATGGTGCAGATGGATTTGTTTCTGCTTATGGGAGGGCTCAGGAAGAATATTTTGCAAATGGAGAATATTCGGAGACGGAGGAATTGGTAGCAGGTAGTCCGGAATATGCTTTTAATGAATATCTGCAGGTGGCGGTGGAATATGGAATCCCTTTCTTATTTGTTGTTTTACTAGTTATTGCTTTTTGTTTTTGGAGAGGAATTACCGAAAAACAAATAGGTATTTGTGGTGGGGTGATTTCGGTTTTAGTGTTTGCCTTATCTTCCTATCCGATGCAGATTCCGGGATTTGCAATGACATTCTATTTCTTGTTAGCCGCTTGTGTCATAGGGCGTTCAAAGGTGGCGTTGCTATTCTTTATTTTGATGATAGCTTTGTTAGGAGCATATTACTGGAAGAATAATCAATATAAGGCTTGTAAAGAGTGGTATCGAAGTAAAATGCTTTATAATATTGGCGCTTATCAGGCAGCTAAAGAAGGGTATGAAAAGCTGTATCCGGATTTGAAGACTCGGGGAACTTTCCTTTTTGAATATGGACACTGTTTGCATAAATTGAAAGAATATGATAATTCTACAAGATTGATGCAAGAAGCAATGAAATATACTTGTGATCCGATGGTTCTTAATATTATCGGAAAAAACTATCAGGCAACAGGAGAATACGAAGAGGCGGAAGAGAGTTTGATACGGTCTACTCATCGACTTCCGGGACGGATTTATCCTTATTATCTTTTGGTGAAACTTTATGCGGAATCGGAATATCGGCAGCCTGAGAAGTTGAAATATGCGGCGGAGGTTGTATTAACGAAAGAACCGAAAGTGCAATCGACGGCAGTAAAAGAGATGCGGGCGGAAGTACAGAAATATTTGAAATGAACGCATAGGTTAGGGCGAAATGTAAATGTATACTGTTAAGAATAGTTATGATATTATGTATCTGAGAAAATTATTACTGATAAAAAAAATATAGATATTCCAATTATGTTACTTTTGTAGCTAAGTAGAACATAAAATAAAATGCTATGAAAACAAATATCCTTATGAGAAAATACAGTTGTATATGGATGCTGCTATGTTGTTTAGCTTATGGTGGAATGACATCTTGCTCTGGCAAGAAAAGTGATGCAGACGAGCAGGATAAAGGTGTTTCTACCGTTCTTCCGGATTCAAAGAATGAAGTCACCGTTCAAATTCTAAAGAGGTGTGATTTTCATCACGAACTAGTCAGTAACGGTAAGGTAAGTGCCCGCGGGCAGGCTGATCTTCGTTTTGAAACGAATGAGGTTATTGCTCATGTCTATGTGAAAAACGGTGATCGTGTTCGTAAGGGGCAGAAGTTGGCCGAGCTGGATAAATTCCGTCTGGAACAGAAATTATCACAGGCGGAAGATGCTTTGTTGAAAGCGGAGCTTGAACTGAAAGATGTACTTATCGGGCAGGGATATACGCCGGATGATTTTAGCAAGGTGCCTGAAGAAACCATGAAACTTGCGAAAGTAAAGAGCGGCTATGAACAGTCGAAGTCCCAGTATGAACTTACGAAAAGAGAAACGGAACATGCTACACTTGTTGCCCCCTTTGACGGGATAGTAGCTAATCTGTTTTCAAAACCTTATAATCTCGCTAATACGTCCGAGGCATTTTGTACTGTCATTGACACTCGTGGGATGGAAACTGATTTCACCGTGTTGGAGAACGAACTGGCTTTTATTAAAACCGGTGACAAAGTAATGATTACTCCTTATGCCGGCGGAGGTTCTTATGAAGGTAGTGTATCTGAAATCAATCCGCTGGTGGATGCGAACGGAATGGTAAAAGTAAAAGCTGCGGTAAACGGACAGGGGAAGTTGTTTAGCGGCATGAACGTAAGGGTAAGCGTCAAGCGGAGTTTAGGGGAGCAGTTGGTCATTCCTAAAACGGCTGTGGTGCTGCGTTCCGGCAAACAGGTTGTGTTTACCTTAAAAGAAGGCAAGGCAATGTGGAATTATGTACATACGGGATTGGAGAATGCTACGGAATATGTTGTCTCGGATAAATCTCAGGGTGGTGTTGAAGATGGCCTCTTGGAAGGAGATACGGTTATTGTCACCGGGAACTTGAATTTAGCGCATGAAACGGAGGTGACTATAAGCGGTGAATGATTGACTGCAAACGATAAATACAGAGAAAAGCATGATAAAATTCTTAATCCAGCGTCCTATTGCCGTGCTGATGGCTTTCACCGCCTGTTTTATAATCGGGCTGGTGACTTATTCTACACTTCCGATATCTCTGCTTCCGAATATCGCTATTCCGGAGATCACTATACAGGTGTCTGCTGCCAATACATCTGCCCGCGAACTGGAAAATACGATTGTGAAACCTTTGCGCAGCCAGTTGATACAGGTTTCTACATTGAAAGATATTCACAGTGAGTCTAGAGACGGCGCCGGTATTATCCGCTTGTCTTTTGATTTCGGTACTAATACGGATCTGGCCTTTATCGAGGTAAATGAAAAGATAGACGCTGCAATGAACTATCTCCCGAAGGAAACGGAACGTCCGAAAGTCATTAAGGCGAGCGCAACGGATATACCTGTTTTTTACCTGAATCTGACTTTGAAGAATGACAGTGCTTATAGCATTACGGGACAACAGTCCTTTCTGGATCTGTGTGAATTTGCCGAATCGGTCATTAAACGTAGGATAGAGCAGCTTGAAGAAGTGGCTATGGTAGATGTGACCGGATTGGTGGAACGTCAGGTGCAGATTGTGCCCGATGAGGATATGCTCTCCATGTTGGGAATTTCTATTGAGGATATAGAATCGACTCTGGCTGCCAATAATGTGGAACCGGGTAGTATGACGGTACGTGACGGATATTATGAATATAACATAAAGTTTTCCACCCTCCTGCGTACTGCGGAAGATGTAGAAAATATTTATCTGCGTAAAGGAGACCGGATTGTGCAGTTAAAGGATTTCTGCCGGGTGAATATCGTGCCCGTAAAAGAAAAAGGGGTATCTGTATCTAACGGGAAAAGGGCAGTGACGCTGGCTGTTATCAAGCAGGCGGATGAGAATATGGATAAGATGAAGAAATCTCTGGTAGAGACGATGGAGTACTTCCAACGGGTATATCCGGATATTGATTTCAGTATCAGCCGTAATCAGACGGAATTGCTGGACTACACAATTTCGAATCTGCAACAGAATCTGTCTTTAGGTTTTCTCTTTATCTGCCTGGTAGCGGTCTTGTTTCTGGGGGATGTAAAATCTCCGTTGGTTATCGGACTTAGCATGGTGGTTTCTATCGTAATCAGTTTCGTTTTCTTCTATCTGTGCAATATGTCCCTGAATATCATTTCACTCGCCGGATTGATTCTGGCATTGGGTATGATGATTGACAGTTCGATTATTGTAACTGAGAATATATCGCAATACCGGGAACGGGGATATTCGTTGCGCCGTGCCTGTATCACGGGAACAAGCGAAGTGGTGACTCCCATGTTGAGTTCCTCCTTAACGACCATTGCCGTGTTTGCACCGTTGATTTTTATGAGTGGTATTGCCGGAGCTATCTTTTACGATCAGGCTTTTTCAGTTACAGTGGGACTTATGGTTTCTTATTTTACGGGTATCATGTTGCTTCCCGTACTTTATCTGCTGGTCTACCGGACCGGTATCCATACCCGGAAATGGAAGTGGCTTTCCTTTAAATTCAATAACCCGATAAAAGATCATACATTAGACCGTTTTTATGATGCGGGGGTGGACTGGGTATTCAGTCATAAAACGTTCAGTGTTTTGTTCTGTGCTATTTCCATTCCGCTTTGTGTATTTTTCTTTTTCTTTATCGACAAGCAGCGCATGCCCGATATTGAGGAGAATGAATTGATTGCCAGGATTGAGTGGAATGAGAATATTCATGTGGATGAAAACAGGAGGCGTGTGGACGAACTTTTTAAAGAACTGGAAGAACCGGTAGCCGAGCACACGGCGTCCATTGGCAGGCAGGATTTCCTTCTGAACCGTGAAAGGGAGCTTTCTTCTTCCGAGGCTGAACTTTACTTCCGTACGGAGACGCCCGAAACTATTTCTCCTTTACAGCAAGAAATTTATCGCAGACTGAAAGAGCGTTATCCGCTTTCTGTCATTTCTTTCTCTCCGCCGGAGACTGTGTTTGAGAAACTCTTTGTCACAGGCGAACCGGATATCATAGCCGAATTTTATACCCGTAATAAGGCAAAGGCACCGGAAGCGGAAACCATCCGGCGCGTGGAGAAGGACTTGGCACGGAAGACGGGAATCGCCCCTACGGGTATCGCTTTCGAGAATCAACTGAATCTAAGTATTAGCAAAGAGAAACTGTTGCTTTACCGTGTTTCCTATAATGAGCTCTACCGTATCTTGAAAACTGCTTTTCGTGAGAATAGTGTGACAATGTTGCATTCTTACCAACAATATCTTCCGATCAGCGTTGCCGGCAGCGAAAAGACTGTGAATGAAATATTGCAGGAGACGTTGATACAGACTGAACCGGATAATAAAGGAAACATAGAATATATCCCTCTTCGGGAGCTGGTTACGATAGCTCCTGCTGAGGATCTGAAAAGTATTACTTCGGGGCGTAATGGTGAATATGTCCCCTTTAATTTTTATGACGTGCAGAACGGGGACAAGTTGATGCGGGAAGTGAAGCAGGTAGCGGAGGAAACGAAAGAATGGGATACAGGCTTCTCCGGAAGTTTCTTTTCCAACAGGGAGATGTTGGACGAGCTGGTGGTAATCCTGTTTATTTCGTTGTTGCTGATGTACTTTATTCTTGCCTCGCAGTTTGAAAGTTTCTTGCAACCTTTGCTTGTTCTGGCGGAGATACCGATAGATGTGGCCTTTGCGTTATTACTGCTTTGGCTTTGCGGGCATACACTGAATCTGATGTCTGCTATCGGACTTATTGTCACCTGTGGTATTGTAATCAATGACTCTATCCTGAAACTGGACGCTATCAATGAACTGCGCAAAGCGGGTGTTCCGTTGTTGGAGGCTATCCATGAAGCAGGACGCAGGCGTTTGCGCCCGATTATCATGACTTCGCTGACTACTATCTTTGCAATGGTGCCGTTACTGTTTTCATCGGATATGGGTTCGGAATTACAGAAACCATTGTCTATCGCCATGATAGGGACAATGTCGGTCGGTACGGCAGTGAGTCTGTTCATCATACCATTGCTTTACTGGTTTATTTACAGAAAGAAAGAAGAAATAAGTAGCAAGTAATAACGAATAGTTCAAATATGAGAGTTATGAATGGATTATTAAATTTTACCACGGAGGAGACAAAGTTATTCTTTTCAGCAAAGAAAAGGATATGGGCATTTCTCTGTATTCTTGGTGTCCTCTGTGGTGAATCCCTGCTTCATGCACAGAAACGTCTGGTACTGGATTTGAACCGGACAATCGCTCTTGCCAATGACAGTTCATTGGAGTCATTCCGTACACAGAATATGTACTTGTCCGGTTATTGGGAGTACAGGACATATAAGGCAAACCGCCTGCCCAGTCTGACGCTGGATCTTACTCCGGCGCAATATAACCGGGATATTACGAAACGTTACGATTCGGGACAGGATTTGGATGTGTACCGTACGCAACAGTCTTATTATGCTTATGGAGGGTTAAGTGTCCGGCAGAATCTTGACCTGACCGGAGGTACATTTTATCTGGAATCGAATCTTGCCTATATGCGTAATTTCGGGGATAATAGTGCGACACAGCTGACCAGTGTCCCGATAAGGATTGGGTATTCGCAAAGTCTGGTGGGGTATAATCCATTCAAATGGGAACGGAAGATAGAGCCTTTGAAATATGAACGTGTGAAAAAGGAATTTCTTTATAATGTGGAGAAAGTTTCGGAAACGGCAACGAGTTATTTCTTCTCTCTGGCTATGGCACAAGCGGAATATAACCTGGCAAAAGAAAATCTGGCTTCTACGGATACGTTGTACCGCATCGGGCAACAACGGCACCGGATCGCAGCTATCTCGCAAGCCGACCTGTTGACTCTGAAGCTGGATCGGGTGAATGCGCAGAACACATTGCAGAATAAAGCAAGCGATTTGAAGCGGGCTATGTTCTCATTGGCTTCTTTTCTCAATCTGGATAAGAATACGCAGATCGAACTGGAACTTCCTTCCCGTCCGGGAATGCTGGAGATTCCGATAGATGAGGCTTTGAGGTGGGGAAGGAGCAACAACCCGCAATTGTTGGAATTGAAACAGAATGTGCTGGAAGCGGAGCGTAATGTGGATAAGACTAAAAAGGAGTCGCGCTTTAATGCAAGTGTGAATGCCAGTATCGGTTTTAATCAGGTGGCGGACAATTTCGGGGATGTCTATCATAAGCCCATGCAGCAGGATTTGGTGGCGGTCAGTGTCTCTATTCCGTTGCTGGACTGGGGCGTCCGCAAAGGAAAGTATAATATGGCACGGAATAACCTGAATGTGGTGAAGATTTCGGCACGCCAGGACGAGATAAGTATTGAGGAGGAAGTGATAATGACAGTGAGTGATTTTAATATCCAGCAACAATTGATTGCCAGTGCGGAAGAAGCTTTGGATTTGTCCATACTCGCTTATAATGAGACAAAGCAGCGTTTTATCATCGGCAAAGCGGATATAAACAGCCTGACTCTTTCTCTGAACAGGCAGCAGCAGGCACAGCGTAACTTTATCTCTGCTTTGCAGAATTACTGGTTGAATTATTACAAGATACGACGGCTTACGTTGTTTGATTTTGCTACAAAACTTTCACTTTCGGACAGGTTCGATTTTAACGGAGGCAAGCTGATCAAATGATAATTGCGGCGTTTATTCTCGGTAGTATCTCCATTAAGTCTATCATAAACAGAGATGCTGTCGTTTATATGACAGAGATTTCTATTTACATAAATAATGGTAATGCAAAATATAAATCTTGAAATAAAAAAGTCCTCGAAGGCTTCCGCTTTCACCCTGATTGTGGCTTTTGTCTGCGTGGCATTGGTCGGGCTGGCGCTTGTGCCGTTGCTTCCGGTCAAACTGAACCCCTCACGGACATTACCCGGCTTCACGGTGCGTTTCAGTATGCCCGGCACTTCGGCACGCGTGGTGGAAATGACAGCTACCAGCAAACTGGAGGCGATGCTTGCCCGCGTGAAAGGGATTCGGGGTATCTATTCTACTTCAGGAAACGGGTGGGGCAGTATCAGCGTGAATCTGGATAAACATGTGGATGTTGCAGTTGCACGTTTTGAAGCGTCCACCATCATTCGTCAGACATGGCCGGAACTGCCGGACGGGGTGAGCTATCCGTATATTCAGATGCAGAGTCCGGGGCAGAACAACCAGGGCCCTTTTATGGCATTTACGATTAATGCGCCTGCTATTCCCATTCTGATACAACAGTATGCGGAAGAACATATTAAGACACGTTTGGCACAACTTCCGGGAATTTATAAGATTAATCTTGGCGGGGCTACTCCAATGGAATGGCGGTTGGAATATGACTCCGAACAGTTACATACGCTTGGGATAAGTACGGATGATATCCGTCAGGCTGTCCGGTTGCATTACCAGAAAGAGTTTCTGGGTACATACGATATGGAACAGGGGAGTTCGGGCAGGCAATGGATCCGTCTGGCGCTGGTTCCCGAATATAATAACCGGGACTTTGATGCGGAACGGATACAGGTGAAGATGAAAGATGGCAAAATCATTGGTCTGAATGAATTGGTAAAAGTTTCCCGTGTGGAGGAACAGCCGCAAAGTTACTACCGAATTAACGGTCTGAACTCTATCTATCTGTCTGTCGTGGCGGAGGAAACGGCCAATCAGTTGGCATTGAGCAAGGAAGTGAAAGCATATATGGATGATATCCGGTTACTTCTTCCGGTGGGATACGAGATTCATACCAGCTATGATGCAACGGAGTTTATTCAGGAAGAACTGGGGAAGATTTATCTGCGAACGGGGGTGACGGTAGCGATTCTGCTTCTGTTTGTGCTATTGATTACCTTTAGTCCGAAGTATTTGTTTCTGATTGTAACCAGTCTGGCAGTTAATGTAGCGATAGCCGTTATCTTCTATTATGCATTCGGACTTGAAATGCAGCTGTATTCTCTGGCAGGTATCACGGTTTCTCTAAACCTGGTGATTGACAATACGATTGTGATGAGCGACCATTATCTGCGGCGTGGAAACCGGAAGGCTTTTATGTCCGTACTGGCGGCTACGTTGACTACAATGGGGGCTTTGGTCATTATCTTTTTCCTCGATGAGAAGATACGCCTGAACTTGCAGGATTTTGCTGCGGTAGTGATTATTAATCTTGGGGTATCACTGCTGGTTGCCCTGTTTTTTGTTCCTTCCCTGATCGACAAAACCGGATTGAAGCGGAGGAAAAAATCTTCGCTTTCAGGTGCGAAGTGGAAGTCGGGAAATATACGTTTCTTTATGTGGATACGTTCTAAAATGCATCGTTTTCCGGTATATTTCAGCCGTTTTTACAGTTGGCTGATACGGATTCTTTGCCGGTGGAGGGTGGCGGTCTGCATTTTATTGTTGCTGGCTTTCGGATTACCGGTATTTCTGTTGCCGGAAAAGATGAAGGGGGAAGATAAATGGGCGGAATTTTATAATAAGACACTGGGTACTTCTACGTATAAAGAGAAGGTAAAACCGGTAGTGGATAAAGCATTGGGAGGAGCTTTAAGACTTTTTGTACAGAAAGTATATGAAGGAAGTTATTTTACGCGTAATGAAGAAGTGGTGCTTCATGCCAATGCCAATTTGCCGAATGGGAGTACGCTGGAGCAGATGAATACGTTGATTAAGCGAATGGAAACTTACTTGAGCGAATTTAAAGAAATCAAGCAGTTCCAGACGTCTGTGGAAAGTGCACGCAGGGCATCTATTCATATTTATTTCACGAAAGAGCACCAAAAGAGCGGTTTCCCGTATACGCTGAAAGCTAATATGATAAACAAGGCACTTCAATTGGGTGGAGGAGATTGGAGTATTTACGGATTGCAGGACCAAGGATTCAGTAATAATGTGCGTGAGAGTGCGGGTTCATTCCGGGTGAAAATGTATGGGTATAATTATGACGAACTGTATGACCGGGCGGAACAACTGAAAGAGAAGTTCTTGTCTCACCGCCGCATCAAGGAAGTGACGATCGGTTCCGACTTCTCGTGGTGGAAGGATGATTATATGGAATTTTATTTCAGTCTGGACAAGCTCCGAATGGCAGAGGAAAATATCGGAGCCGGAAGATTGTTTTCCGCTATCCGACCGATATATGGACGGAATATGGAGATTGGTTCGGTGACGACGGAAGAAGGTACGGAAAAAATAAAATTGTCTTCCCGCCAGTCGGAAGAAAGGGATGTGTGGGCAATGCAGTATTATCCTTTTTCGGCAGGCGGAAAAGAATATAAACTGTCGGAACTGGCAACAGTGGAAAAAGGGCAGATGCCGCAGGAAGTAGCCAAGGAAAACCAGCAGTACCGGCTGTGCCTGCAATATGAGTATATCGGTTCTTCGGAACAGGGGCATAAGCTGTTGAAGAAAGATCTGGAGGAATTTAATGAGATTCTTCCAATGGGATATACTGCCAAATCGGAGGACAATAACTGGTCGTGGGGAGGAAAGGACAATAAGCAATATCGTCTGTTGCTTATTGTGATTGCTATCATTTTCTTTATTACGAGTATTCTGTTCAATTCTTTGAAACAGCCGTTAGCGATTATTTTTGTGATTCCGGTGTCTTATATCGGAGTGTTTCTTACATTCTACTGGTTCAAACTGAATTTTGATCAGGGAGGTTTTGCTTCTTTTGTTCTGCTTTGCGGTATCACAGTAAATGCAAGTATCTATATCCTGAACGAATATAATTCTATTCGTAAACGTTACCCGTGTCTCTCGCCGCTCCGGGCATACGTGAAAGCCTGGAACACGAAAGTGATTCCTATTTTCCTGACGGTGGTTTCCACTATTTTGGGATTTATTCCTTTCATGATAGGTGCGGAGAAAGAAGGTTTCTGGTTTCCGTTGGCGGCAGGTACGATTGGGGGATTGGTTATGTCGGTAATTGGAGTTTTTATTTTCCTGCCGGTATTGACGCTGAAGAAGAAGTGGTTTACGAGGTCTAAAGCAGTGCTTTAGGGATGCTAAAGCGTAGCTTTAGGACGGATAAAGCTACGCTTTTTATTGTTTTACCAATTATTCCCTGCGTTACTGCTATTGATAAGCATTTCTATCCGTTGCTTATATGAATTCGCTCCTTCGGCAATATTTTTTCCTGCATCTGCAGTTCCCATTCCGTAAACGACAATAGGTGTCTGCCACGCCATACCCGAATGAATAGCACTGCCTTGATACGGACGTAGAAGTTCATCGGTTGTGAATCGGTTTCGTCCGCCACTACGATAAGCGTCGTATTCGGAGCCGGTGGTCGTTACTATCATTAACGGTTTGCCCGCGACAGCCGGAGTCTTGGACAAGTGAGTGAACACTTCGTCCTGCCATTTTTTTAGTAATGACGGGGCAGACATCCAGTAGAAAGGAAACTGGTAGATAACGGCCGAAGCGTCGGAGATGATTTTACTCCATTCGTCCACATTGAAAGCAATGTCCTCTGACAGTTCGTAAAGGTTGAACACCGCCACTCCTTCAATGTCACTGACAGCATCGATTAATGCTTTGTTTGCCTGTGATCCTTTGATGTTGGGGTGTGCCAGCAGAATCACTACTTTTCTTAAGTCTTTATTCATAATCAGTCAAGTATTTGGGATGAAACAATTACACGTCTTATATAATAAGGTCTAAAAATAAGAAAAAGTTCTCGAAAAGCAATATCTTAATTAAAAATAAAACAATCCCTCTTTGCTTTTGAATTTGTATTTTTGCATCCGTATTTGTAAGACGTTACTTTAGATAACAATATTGTATATGATAGATTTTACCCAGTTTCCTTCTCCCTGCTACATCATGGAAGAAGAACTTTTAAGAAAGAACTTGAGTTTGATAAAAAGCGTAGCCGACAGGGCGGGAGTGGAGATTATTCTTGCTTTCAAGTCGTTTGCTATGTGGCGCTCTTTCCCTATATTCCGTGAATACATAGACCATTCTACAGCAAGCTCGGTCTATGAGGCACGTCTGGCGCTGGAAGAGTTCGGAAGTAAGGCACATACTTATTCACCTGCATATACAGAACAGGATTTCCCGGAAATCATGCGTTGCAGTAGCCATATTACTTTTAATTCTATGGCACAGTTCGAACGTTTCTATCCGATGACCGTAGCAAAAGGAGGCGGTATCTCTTGTGGTATCCGTGTGAACCCTGAATATTCGGAGGTAGAAACGGAACTTTACAATCCTTGCGCTCCCGGTACGCGTTTCGGAATTACTGCCGATTTATTGCCGGATACGTTGCCACAAGGTATCGAAGGCTTTCATTGCCATTGCCATTGCGAGTCTTCTTCTTTTGAGTTGGAACGAACGTTGGAACATCTCGAAGAAAAGTTTTCCCGTTGGTTTCCGCAACTGAAATGGTTGAATCTGGGCGGCGGACATCTGATGACACGTAAAGATTATGATACGGAACATCTGATAAAATTATTGCAGGGACTGAAAGCCCGTTATCCTCATTTACGTATTATTCTTGAACCCGGTTCGGCCTTTACCTGGCAGACGGGTGTGCTGACTTCTGAAGTCGTGGATATTGTAGAAAGCCGTGGTATTAAAACTGCCATATTGAATGTCAGCTTCACCTGCCACATGCCCGACTGTCTGGAAATGCCTTATCAGCCTGCCGTTCGCGGTGCGGAAATGGGAAATGAAGGAAAATATATTTATCGTTTAGGAGGAAACTCCTGTTTGAGCGGTGACTATATGGGGCTGTGGAGTTTCGATCATGAACTGCAAATCGGAGAACGGATCGTGTTTGAAGATATGATTCATTACACCATGGTAAAGACGAATATGTTTAACGGAATTCATCATCCTGCCATTGCTTTGTGGACGAAAGAAGGGAAGGCTGAAATATACAAGCAATTTTCTTATGAAGATTATCGTGACCGAATGAGTTGATAATCAAAAAGATTGTTTGGCGGTGGAGGCAAAGTGCAGAGATTTCTGTGAAAAAAAGTGTGCAGAATGTTTGCAGGTTTACGGAAAATCCCTACCTTTGCAACCGCAAACGAAAAAATGCGGAAATAGCTCAGTTGGTAGAGCATAACCTTGCCAAGGTTAGGGTCGCGAGT
>ERZ1036455.13-NODE-13-length-179843-cov-21.793740_pt1 | contig 179843 bp, 158 predicted proteins | sample MGYA00514228_ERZ1036455 | MGnify/ENA primary metagenome ERZ1036455 (study PRJEB33795, sample SAMN09464920) | human gut metagenome | host: Homo sapiens | place: USA: Stanford, California | collected 2016-07 | study: EMG produced TPA metagenomics assembly of the... | reverse complement strand
AGGAGGGATTTGAACCCTCGCGCCGGTTTCCCGACCTACGCCCTTAGCAGGGGCGCCTCGTCACCACTTGAGTACTTCTCCAAAATGGCAGCGTTCATTTTTCCGCTATTCTGTTTTATGCACCAGCCGCCGGTTCCTTAAATGGCGGAGAAGGTGGGATTCGAACCCACGGAACATTGCTGTTCAACGGTTTTCAAGACCGCCTCCTTAAACCACTCGGACACCTCTCCCCGGTCTTGCGGCTTAGAGTGCGTTAATAATGATAACATATCCTTCCGTCGCTGTCAATATTATCGCCAAGATTTCGCACCGAAAAACATCTTCTATATTTTTTTGGGGAAATATGCTTTCAAACAGTTCTTTTTGCAAATAATCATCCACCGGCAAATGAACTGTTCCGGAACCAGAGGACAGTTCACGAGCCGGTGGTTTTCGGGATGCAAAGAAACAGGCGCCCGGGCAGGCGCCTGTTTCTTACAAATTGAAATTATTCCGCATTATCCACAAGGACAACTTCCGTATTACCGGCTTTGGCCTGCTTCTCAACAGCTGCCATCAGTACTTTCACGGACTCGCTGGACGAAGTTGCGCCAGCCACAGCCTCGATCTTATCGGCAGTACCAGCGGCTTTGACGTTTTCCTCAAGCTGGGGAATCCACTCGGAAGGAAGCGGATCCATCGGGTAAGTCTCTGCCGTGGCTTCGCTCTTCAGGTTGCCGTTGGCATCCTTCGCATCAAAATCCACATCCGTGATCACGCCGTCCTTATAAGTGACGGACAGATACTCCGTCCAATCATGGGACGGTTCCTTGTACTGGGCGGTATATGTGCCGTCCTTGATGCTGCCGCTGCCGCCGCAGGCCACCAGAGAAAGCGCCAGCACAGCCGCCAGAGCCAAAGTAAGCAGTTTCTTCATAGGGAATTACCTCCTAATTCAATCGCAAAACTCTGCTTGTGAAAGTTTTGTCATGGTTAGAATATCATTATCTGCACTGTAAGTCAACAGCAAAATAGTTACAATTCCTATTTTTTTACTCTGCTATCATCAATGCCCGTAAAACTATCTTTCCCATCCTGTGCCCAATCATGCAACACGCATGGGTGTCTGTTCCTTGGCAGCAACGCGCAGCACCGGCGCTTTGGGCGCGGGACGGAACAGGTTTTTCTCAGCCTGATACGCGGCATAAGCCAGTGCCGCACAGGCAGGCGTCAGCAGCATTTCCGCGCAAAGTTTTCCGGCGCCATAGGCTCCTACAAAGCAGATCGCGCCCAATACCAACAGAACGACCGCCATACGCAACAAAAAGCTTTTCATTTCCTTTTTCATCATGATTCCTCTTTTCACAGCTTGAATCGCTGAATATTTCCTCTGTGTTTTCACAATAATACAACCGTTAGTTGTTGTCAAGACCGTTTAACAACTTTTTTTACAATTTAAAAGAAAAATCCGCTTTACTTTGACAACCATAAGTAGTAAAATCAAATATAGAATGATAGATAGAAATGAGGCATCCGCATGTTTGCACAACGTTTGAAAGAGCTGCGCAAGCTGAATGGGCTCTCCCAGGCGGCGCTTTCCAGCCTGCTGGGCGTCACGCAGCAGGCTGTCGGCAAGTGGGAGACCGGGCGTTCCACCCCGGACCCACAGACGCTCGCGCGCGTTGCCGCTTACTTTAAAGTAAGCACCGATTATTTGCTGGGCTGTGCTCCCGCCCCTATCACCTCCGCCGTTGCGGCAGCGGATGGTCCCCGTGAATTTCCCATACCCATTATCGGCACAGTGCGCGCAGGTTTTGGCGCGTTCGCCTTTGAAGAGGACTACGGCGAGGAATACGCCCGCGTAAAAGACCCCGGCAGTTATTTTTATCTGTTGGTAAAAGGCGACAGCATGGAACCCCGCATCAGCGACGGTGACCTTGCTCTGGTGCACCGCCAGCCCACGCTCGAGAACGGAGATCTGGGTGTCGTTATTTTCGGAGAGGGTGAGGGAACGCTGAAAAAATTCATCCGGCGGGGCAACACCATCATCCTGCAGCCCTTCAACAATGTATATGCGCCGCAGATCATCATGGGTGAAGATCTGGAACACCTATATATCGCCGGCAAGGTTGTGGAGACACGTGCACGCTGGTAGACCGCTCCTCTTTGTCTCTCAGGATATCAGAATATTTGTCCCATAATACGTACTTTTGGAGGAAATATGCCAGCAACTGAAATTTACCTGATACGCCACGGCCAGACCGATTACAACCGGCAGTTCCGTCTGCAGGGCCGCAGCGATATTCCGCTGAACAGGCTCGGGCTCGCCCAAGCCCGGGCTGCGCACGAAGCATTGCGCGGCGTTCATTTTGACGCTGTATACGCAAGCCCGCTGCGGCGTGCGGTAGATACCGCATGTATCGTCTCGGGCTGGCCCGAAGAAAAAATAGAGCTGGACCCACGCCTGATCGAGATTGGTTTCGGCATTTGGGAAGGCAGCGATTTCCGCACGCTTGGCCCTGCCGGTACGGCCTTTTTTGAAACGCCGCAAAATTATACGCCGCCGCAGGGCGGCGAAAGCCTGGATTCCGTGCTGCGCCGCACCGGAGGTTTTCTGGATGCCCTTCAACAACTGCCGGAAGATCGGCACGTCCTTGTCGCCAGCCATGGCGCTGCACTGAACGCGCTCTACCTGCAGATCAAAGGACTTCCTCTCTCCCTGTTTTGGACGCATCGTTTCGGCAATTGCAGCATTGTCCGCCTAGGCCTCTCCGGCGGCAGGCTGTCGGTTCTGGAGGAATATCCGGAGCCGGTCGCCCCCGCCTGAGCCCGGAGGGGACCGCGCGCCGGGAGCATGCTGGCCGCGGAAATTGCACAAAAGCGCGTGCAATGATGCCCCTGTGTAAGGAAAACCTCTTTTTTCTTATTTGAAATCCCACAAAGCCCTGTGAAAAAACACGTGTTTCGTCAGGGCTTTCTTTTTTACACCCTTTTTCAAAACTGCCGTATACCGGCACGGAGGAACGAGCATGGATGTGCTGGAAAAACTGACGATCCTGACGGAAAGCGCAAAATATGACGTGGCCTGTACGTCCAGCGGCTCCGAGCGGCCGGGCGACGAGACCGGCCTTGGCAGCACTGTGGCCGCCGGGCTGTGCCATGCCTTTGCGGCTGACGGCCGGTGCATCAGCCTGCTGAAGGTACTGCTGAGCAACTGCTGCGTTTACGACTGCAAATACTGTGTGAACCGTGTGACCAATGATGTGCCCCGCGCCGCCTTTACGCCGCGCGAACTGGCGGATCTGACCATCGGGTTCTACCGCCGCAATTACATCGAGGGGCTGTTCCTCTCCAGTGCGGTGCTGCGCAGTCCGGATTACACGATGGAACAGATGATCGGCGTGCTGGAGCTGCTGCGGGGCGAGTACCGCTTTCGCGGTTATATCCACGCAAAAGCCATTCCCGGAGCGGACCCGGCGCTGGTGGCGCGGCTCGGCCTGCTGGCGGACCGCATCAGCATCAATATCGAACTTCCCAGTGAGCGGAGCCTTTCGCTGCTGGCTCCAGACAAGAGCAAACGCGCCATTCTTGCCCCCATGAAGCAGGTGAGCCAAAGCGTCACGCAAAGCAAAGCTGAGCTGATGCGCTACCGCAAAGCCCCGCAGTTCGCGCCCGCGGGGCAGAGCACGCAGATGATCATCGGCGCAAGCCCCGAAACGGATTATCAGATTTTGCGGCTGACCGAGGGGCTTTACCAAAAATACAGCCTAAAGCGCGTATTTTTCTCCGCCTACATTCCGGTGGCCGAAGATTCGCTGCTGCCCGCGCTGGACACCAAACCCCCGCTGCTGCGCGAGCACCGGCTGTATCAGGCCGACTGGCTGCTGCGCTTCTACCAGTTTTCCGCCTCCGAGATCCTCGACGAGCAGCATCCGGACTTCAATCCCTACCTGGACCCCAAATGCAACTGGGCCGTCCATAACATGCATTTGTTCCCTGTGGACGTAAACCGCTGTTCCTACGAAATGCTGCTGCGGGTTCCGGGCATCGGCGTAAAAAGCGCCCAGCGCATTCGGGTGGCCCGGCGCAGCGGGCAGCTGGACCTTGCCGACCTGAAGCGTATCGGCGTGGTGCTCAAACGGGCCCAGTATTTCATCACCTGCAAAGGCTTTTCCCGTGGCGTGACTGCCGGGCCGGAGGCCACCGTGCGCGCCCTGCTCGACCCCGCCGCCTTTGGCGTTGGCACGGAACAGCTAAGCCTGTTTGCCGCGCCCGCCGTACAGGAGCTGGCGGCACAGGGAATGCGCCCTGCGTCGGCCGCGCGGGAAGTATGTGAGGAGGCGGTCTCGTGCCTGGCACGTCAGATGTGATCTACCTGTACGACGGCAGCTTTGAAGGGCTTTTGTGCTGCGTGCACGAAAGCGTATATACCCATGAGCTTCCTGTGGATATCCAGCCCGAAGAAGCGGCCCAGCCTACGCTGTTCCGCCAGAAATATATCGCAGCAGACGAGGAAAAGGCTGCGCGCGTCTACGATTCCATTCCACGGAAGATCTCGCCCGACGCGGCCGCTCTGGTGCAGTGCGTATTTTTGAGCTGTATGCCGGGCAAGGAGCTGGCGATTCTCCGCTTCCTTCTGCTGGGCTACCGGCGCGGACGGCAGACGATGTATCTGTTGTCCCACACTGCTGTTCAGCCGATGCTGGCCGCGCGGCAGAATCTGCTGAACGAAGCCCATCTGCTCAAGGAATTCCTGCGTTTTTCTGACTACGACGGGGCTTTGGCCGCGACCATCACGCCGAAAAACTATGTGCTCCCCTTTCTGAAAGAGCATTTCTGCTCCCGCCTGATGAATGAAACCTTTCTGATCTTCGACCGTACCCACAAAGCCGCACTGGTCTGGCAGGACCGCAAAGCGCGAATCATCTCCCTGGATACGCTGGAGCTGCCGCCCGCCACCGCCGAGGAGCTGCGCTACCGCGTCCTTTGGAGGCGATTTTACAAGACCATCGCCATCGCTGCGCGGGAAAACCCCCGCTGCCGCATGACGCACTGTCCCAAAAGATACTGGGAAAACATGCTGGAGATGGAGGATGAGCTGCGGCGCACGCCGGACAGTCTGGATGCCTTGCCAGCCGCCGCGCCCGCCTTGCTCCCACAAAAGGAGGGGCATTATGGAGCCCAATATTCCTTCCCCCGTTTGCCGTAAAGACGGCGTCGAGATACACGCCGCCGTCCCTAATGACATCACAGAAGCCTTTTCCGTCATTGCGGTACGGGAAAACGGCGCCTGGCTTCTGGTGCGCCACAGCGCGCGAAAAACCTGGGAGCTCCCCGGCGGACACCGGGAGCCGGACGAAACACCGCTGGAGGCCGCATGCCGTGAACTATACGAGGAAACGGGCGCTTTGAGGTTCCGTCTGTGCGCCTGCGGCTGCTATAGCGTCACACAGGGCGGACAGACGAGCTGGGGTGCACTGTTTCTGGCGGAGGCCATCACGCGCGGCCCTCTGCCCGAAAGCGAAATCGCGCAAGTACGTGCCTTTGCCGCACTGCCCAGCGCGCTCACCTACCCGACGATACAGCCCGTACTCCACGCTTGTGCGGAGAAATACCTGCGCGGCGGCGCGCTGGAAAACGCACCTCTCTTCCGCGCGCCCGTACGGAAGGGGGAACGCCCGTGAACGATGCTCTCTATCTTCGCGCCGTGGGGATTGCCGCCGCGGTGCAGCCTGATTATTCCTTTTCCCTGCCGGCTGTTCGGGCGCTGGCCCGTATGGGGCGCCTGCGGCTGGAAAAACCTGTCACGTTTTTGGTGGGAGAAAACGGCACGGGCAAATCCACGCTGCTGGAGGCCATCGCGGCGGCATGGGGTTTCAATCCCGAGGGCGGCACGCGGAATTTCCGCTTCTCTACCGCCAGAACGCACGCGGAGCTGTACCGCTCGCTGGTGCTGCAGCGCGGCCCGCGCCGCCCCCGGGATGGTTTTTTCCTTCGGGCAGAAAGCTTTTACAATGTTGCCACAGAGATCGACCGTCTGGATGAGATTGCGCCGCTGAAAGGCGCCTACGGCGGCCGTTCGCTTCATGAGCAGTCCCACGGTGAAAGCTTTCTCGCGCTTGTACTCAACCGTTTTTCAGGCAGCGGCCTGTACCTGCTGGACGAACCGGAGGCCGCTCTTTCGCCCGCGCGTCAGCTTGCGCTTCTGGCTGCTCTGGACGGACTGGTCCGCAAAAATTCCCAGTTTCTCATCGCCACCCATTCCCCGCTGCTTCTGGCGTATCCGAACGCCGAAATTTTTGTTTTGAGCGAACGGGGCATCGAAAAAACGCCCTACCGGCAAACAGAGCCTTACCTTTTGACCAAACGCTTTCTGGAGGCACCTGAACGTATGCTGAACGAGTTGCTCGGAACGGAGGAGGAAGCATTCGAGGCCAGATAAGTTCGACGTCCGCAGACATAAAACAGACGGACAAGAAAGAATAGATACAGATCTAGGAAAAGCTGGCGGTGGCAAAGCAATGCAGCTTTGCGAAGCAAAATACAGGCCATGGGACGAACGCCGCAAAAAAGGTTGCGGCTACGCCCGCAGACACGTACCGGAGAAACGGAAAGCCTCCCTTGCAGATAATCGTGCTAAAAACGCAGCTCTTAGCGTTCAGACGGCCTTTTTTGCGCAAAATAGCCTCGCGATGCTCCACAGGGTCTGTGCCAAGACGTGTAGAACGAAGCGGCCGCCGAAGGCCGCCATGTCGCAGCGACCGCGGCCGAAACCCCTGTTCGCAGGCAGATTGGCGAAAAAGCCGCGCTTTCCCGCCAATCCGGATGCACTTGCCCTGCCGGGAAGCTGCTTTTCCGCATTCTGCCTGTTCCTGCCCGGCAGAAAACCGGTCTGTGGAACTGTGCCGTCCATGTGTCCTCTCTTTTTTCGATTTCTGTTTTGCAACCCTGTTTCCAATCATTTATAATAAAGGAGGATTCCTAACATGTCCGATCCGGAATACATCGGGCGCATCGCCCGCAGCATCGCGCCATGCGGGCTGGTCTGCGCCCTGTGCGGCAAGCCGTCCTGCAAGGGCTGCCGGGAGAGTACGGATGCCGAGCTTTCCTGTTTGTGCCGCCAGCGTACATGCTGCCGGGAGAAAGGCTTCTCCGGATGCTGGGAATGCCCGCTTTTTCCCTGCGGGGAGGGCATGTTTTCCTCTGCGCAGAGCAGCAGCAGACGCCTTACCGCCTTTGTGCGCTGCGTGCGGGAGGACGGCGCAGACGCGCTTGCGTCGTATCTGGCCGCCAATGAAGCGCAGGGCCTGCTGTACCATCGCGACACAGTGCATTTTACCGGCGATTATGACATATCGGAAGATGAGGCGGAGATTTTACGCCTGCTGCGGGAGGGATCCAAACCATGATTCCGGGCGCATGGCGCGCCTGATTTTTGCAAAGAGGTGTTTTGAATGAAAGTACTGCTGTTAAACGGCAGCCCCCATGCGAAGGGCTGTACCTACACTGCGCTGGCTGAGGCTGCCGGCGCGCTGGAGGCTGCCGGTGTGGAAACGGAATTTGTCCATATCGGTACAAAGGCGATCCGCGGCTGCATCGGCTGCGGCAAATGCCGGGAGGCAAAGCGCTGCGTTTTTGACGACGATCCTGTAAATGAGGCCATCGAAAAAGCCCGGGCCTGCGACGGCTTCATTTTCGGTTCCCCTGTGTACTATGCCTCGCCCAACGGCGCTGCGCTGGCGTTTCTGGACCGGTTGTTCTACGCGGGCGGCAGCGCGCTGCGGTACAAGCCCGGCGCGGCGGTCGTCTCGGCCCGGCGCGGCGGCACAACCGCCGCGCTGGACGCGCTGAACAAATATTTTACCATCAACTGTATGCCGGTAGTATCTTCAAAATACTGGAACATGGTGCATGGCAACACGCCCGATGAGGTGCGGCATGACCTGGAAGGCATGCAGGTGATGCGCACACTGGGACGCAATATGGCCTGGCTGCTCAAATGCATTGAGATCGGCCGCGCGGCCGGCATCACCACGCCGGAGCCGGAACCGCCCGTGCGCACAAATTTCATCCGCTGAGGACGCTCTTTTGTTCAACAACCGCCGCCCGGCGGACATTCCGGAGGCAAAAACATGACCCCTGAAACAAACGCGCTCATTCCCGTGGGCATTGCCGCGCTGTGCTTTTTACTCGCTTTTCTGTATGGACGGCACCGGCGGGCACTGGCGCTGCGCCGCCGTGTGGCGGAAAGCTTCGGTCAGACGCCGGCAGAGCCGGAACGGCCCCGCGCCATGACACGGGAATTCTGGGAACTCCTGCGCGCAGGCGAGCCTGCCGGCCAGTGCATCGACGACGCGACCTGGGACGACCTGGACATGGACGACGTGTTCGCGCGCATTGATATCTGCCAAAGCGCCGTGGGGCGTGCCTGCCTTTATGCAGCGCTGCACCGCCTGAGCACCGGGCCGGAGCTTGCCCGGCGCGCCCGTCTCTGCGGCCTTTTCGCGGCGCGGCCCGCGCTTCGGCTGAACGTCCAGCTCTGCCTTGCACGCCTGGGCCGCAAGCGCGGGCAGGAATTCGCCGGTTTCCTGTTTGACCCATCTCCCATGCGTCTGCCGCTGGCCGGGTTGTACCGCATTTGTATGTTTCTTCCCTTTCTGGCATTGCCCTCACTTTTCTTCGGGCCGTGGGCGTTGTGCTTTCTTGCCGCCTGCGTGTTGAACACGGCGCTGTATTATCACGCCAAAGATAAAATACGCGCGCATCTGGACACATTGGGTTATTTTTCAATGCTGCTTTCTGCGGCAAAGCGCCTTTCCCGGCTCGTGCAAACCGACGCGCCCCAGCTTTCCGATGCGCTGAACGATGCCGCCCGGCCGCTGAAGGCGGTTTCCGGCGGCGTGGGGGCGCTGGCCCGCCCCTCCACGGGCGAGCTGAACGACATGCTGTTCGAGCTGATGGGGGCGCTGACGCTGGCGCCCCTGCTGTATTACGACCGCGCCGTCCGTGTGATGCAGCGCGAACACGCTGCGCTGCTGCGCCTGTGCATGCTGCTGGGCGAAACGGAGCTTGCCATAGCCGCGCTTTCATTCCGTGAGAGCCTTCCCCTCCGGTGTACGCCGGAATTTACTTCCGAAATGGCACTTGTCTGCGACGAACTGTACCATCCGCTCCTGGAAACGCCCGTGGCGAACAGCGCGGTATTCCGGCGCCACACATTGTTCACTGGTTCCAATGCGTCCGGCAAATCCACATTCATCAAAGCACTGGCCGTCAACGCCATTCTGGCGCAGACGCTGGGCGTATGCGCCGCCCGTGCATTCACGCTGCCCCGGGCACTGGTGGTATCCTCCATGGCGGTTTCCGACAACCTCTGCGCCGGAGACAGCTATTTTGTGGCGGAGCTGAAATCTCTGCGCCGCCTGCTGGCCTGCGCGCAAACCGGAACGCCCTGCCTGTGCTTTATTGACGAGATTCTGAAGGGGACCAACACCGTGGAGCGCATCGCAGCCTCGGCGGCGGTGCTGCGCCATCTGGCCGGGTGCCGCTGTCTGTGCTTCGTCGCCACCCATGACCGGGAACTGACGGAAATGCTTGCGGGCCTGTATGAAAACCGCCACTTCTCCGAACAGGTGGGGCCGGAGGGCGTCACCTTTGACTATCTGCTCAGGGAGGGTCCCGCGCACACACGCAACGCCATCGCGCTGCTGGCGCAGTTGGGTTTCCCTGCAAAGGTGACGCAGGCGGCGGAGGATGCGGCCCGCGCCTTCGAGGCGGAGGGACGGTGGCCCGCGGAACGGAGCGGCAGAAAGGATAATTGTGGCACCTGCTTTCCGGAAACGCCCTGCAGCTGGGACAAAGCAGCGAAAAAATGATGTACAGGCTGTCTTTCTCGCCCTGAAAGCACCCGGTACGCCATGGCATATGTGAATACCGGCGGCATGCACCGCGGTTTATGCGCTTTCCCGCATCGACCTCGTGCCCAATTTTATCCCTATGCCGAGATACCCGGACGACCTTTTGCTTTTGCCGCTGTCGGCGGCATGCACCGTAAGGCAAATCCCGCCGCAGATTTTTACCGCATGCAGTCCACGAGCCGATGGTCTGGTCTGTGGAATGAAGGCAGACCCAAACGCTAGTACTGCGCCATTCCTACCGCTCCGGCATGGGCCCTGGGGCTGCTGCTTTTGAAAGCCGTGCTTTGAGAAAGCCCGCGCAGGACCGCCCCCCGGACGGAAAGGAGAAATTCCTGAATGCATATGCCTGATGCCATTCCCGAAAATATGTTCGCGCCGTGCGGCATGAACTGCATGGTATGCTATAAGCACTGTACCGTTTGCAAAAGCGTGCGTCCCTGTGCAGGATGCCTGAGCGGGGACGAAGGCAAGCCGCGTCACTGCCGTGCCTGTGCCATCAGGGACTGCTGCCGTGAAAAGGGCCTGCGCTATTGCCTTGAATGCACCGCGTTCCCCTGCCGGCGCCTGAACCGTCTGGAAAAAAGCTATCGTACGCGCTACGACGCCAGTCTTTTGTCCAACAGCCGCGCCGTTCTCACACGCGGGCTTGCCGTCTTTCTGGAGAATGAACGGCAAAAATATACCTGTTCCGTGTGCGGCGGCATTGTTTCGCTGCATGACGGTGTGTGCGGAACCTGCGGCGCATCCACGGCCGCGCTGGAATAGAAGCATGCGCTGCGCGGTGCCGGTCGCGGAAAAAGGAACCTTTCCGCTGCGCGCTTTTTGTGCTATACTCTTTTTGTGGCTGCAAGCGTATCGGCGCACAAAGGTGCCGGGACGCCCGGCGGACGCGGCAAGATCCGCGCAGCCGCCGCAGGAATGAAATAGAAACGGAGAAATGAAACATGATCGAGATCACCATGGAAAACGGCAAGACCATCCGCATTGAACTGGACGCCGAGGCCGCGCCCATCACGGTGGAAAATTTCACTAAGCTGGTGAAACAGGGTTTTTATGACGGCCTGACGTTCCACCGCATCATTCCCGGCTTTATGATCCAGGGCGGCTGTCCCGAGGGCACCGGCATGGGCGGCCCGGGCTATGGCATCAAAGGCGAATTTGCCGCAAACGGCGTTGAAAACCCCATCCGCCATACCCGCGGCGTCATCAGCATGGCCCGCAGCCAGATGCCCAACTCCGCGGGCAGCCAATTCTTCATCATGCATGCCGACGCGCCGCATCTGGACGGCAGTTACGCCGCTTTCGGCCATGTGGTGGAAGGCATGGACGTTGTCGACGAGATCGCGTCCGTCGCCACGGATTTCCGCGACAAGCCCAAAACGCCCGTTGTGATGAAGTGTGTGAAGGTCGTGGACTGAGATGCGCCTGTTTAAAAAACTGTTCTCGTTTTTCTGGGACAGGAGCCTGCTGATCTTTCTTATCATCGGCGGGCTGAACACACTCGTCAGCATGGTCGGCAGCCAGCTTTTGTACGGCGCGCTGGGCTATTGGGGCGCGACCGCGCTGATGTTCACCGTATGCAGCGTGTTCAGCTTTATCTTCAACCGGAAATACAGTTTTGAAAGCAAGGCCCCTCTGCTGCAAAGCGCCGTGCGCTTTTCTGTGGTCATCGCGGTGTGCTACCTCATCAGCTTCGGCCTTTCGGATTTTCTGGTGCCGATGTTCATGGGGCGCTTCTTTCCCGCTGTTTCCACAGACTGGCAGGCGCGCATCGCCATGCTGGTAGCGCAGGTGATCTTTACCGCCTGCAACTATCTGGGGCAGCGCCTGTGGGCTTTTAAAGAATAAGCCCGTTCCGCATCCCATTTTTGCAAAAAAGCCTTTGCCCCGGACATTGCGTCCCGGGGCAAAGGCTTTTTCCGTATCTGCAATCGGCGGTGCCGGGCCGGAGACGGGATTGCCTGCGGCCTTTTCGCGCCGCGCTCCGTTCCATCACTCCCGCCGTGGCGCACCGGCAGCGCTTAAGGCTCCGGCCCGCGTCTCCTCCTCTTCATGAAACGCAGAGTGCTCACCGAAGGAGGGCACGAACAGGAATTTCCGGATGGCAAAGATCAGCGCGATGGTGACGATGCCGATGAGATTTTCCAGCGGCGAAGTATGCTCCACCACCATCTGCCGGGCGATGGCGAACAGAAGCACCTCAATGGCGGAGCCGGGCGTATGCTTTGCCAGCATCTTGATAAACTCCACGCCGATGATCAGGTTGAACGCGTGGCCCAAAAACACTGTAAAGCCCTCGTGGGCTTTCGGATCGCCCGCAAGGCTGAACACCTCGCGCACCACCTGTATACCCGCGATAACAATGGCGATGAGCACGATGATGGAAATGGCGATTTCAATAACGCTTGCAAAAAACGCTACCTTGCGCCGTAAATATTCCTTGACACGCACGGCAAATCCTCCTTTTCTGCTGCTCCGTCCCGGCCGCGCTCAGCCAGCCAAAGGCCTGTGGACGCACGCTTTGCGGTAAACCGACCAAACGAACAGGCAAACCGCGGCGTTCACCGCCAGAATGATTCCTTCACTGCACCACATGCTCCGCAGCAGCCCCAACTGGGACAGCGCCGCGGGAATATTCGCCGCGGCATGCAGCAGCACCGCCGCGAAATAGTACCAGATGGGAACGCGCCGGGTGACCGCCATCCACACCAGGATGGACAGCGCCATATGCAGCGCCATTGCCGCGATGCGTTCTACACCGGCAGCCCAGAACGCGCCCGCCCCCGCGGCCCCAAGCGCGTCCGTTACCTGCGGCGCGGCGGGCGCGCCCAGCATCACCGCAGCGTTCACGGCGGCGTTCACCCCTGCCAGCAGCGCAGCCTCCACGCCGCCGTGGCCAATGCCGTAGCCTACGCCCAACGCCAGATCCCTGTCTTTTTTGCACAGCAGCGACAGACCCATCAGGCGGCCTGTTTCCTCAAACAGGCCCGCGGCAAGGCAGCCGTAAGCCGTATAGGCCGCCGGATACAGCGTAATAGCCGGAAACAGGGAGAACACCGCCGCGTGGAGCAGCTGCTCCAGCACCAACGCATAGCCGATGAAACAACCGGCGCCCACCAGCGCGGCCAGCAAGCCGCGGCCTGTTTTACGCTTGAGGACGGCAAGCGCCGCAACAGGCAGTGCGATGGAAACCAGCACCGTAAAAATGCATCCTGCAATGGATGCGGCTGAGAAGACGGGGGCAGCAGACACAGAGCATCCTCCTTTTCCGGACGTTGACACCGCTTATTGAAACAGAGAACCTGACAGCCGATACCGGAGCGTCCACCCCTTTTTGGCGGCATTCGCCGGGTGGCTTGCACTTTGCCGCGCAAAGATGCATGGCCTTGCCACCGCCAGCTTTTTCCCCGGATTTTTCTTTTTTATCTCTTTGCCTTTTTCGACAGTCTGCGTCCGTCCCTTTTCAAGAAGCGGACGTTTCTCCGGTTTGTTACGGTTTTTTTGCAAAGGGAACGGATGCGATGATGGCGCACCATACGAGCTGATACGCCAGCACCGTGCCCAGAGAAAGGCCCGTAAGGCCCTCGTAAAAGCCCAACGCCACACTGAGCACCGCACCCAGCGCCACAGCGGCCGTCTGCACAACGCCCGCAAGGCGTTCGCCTGCGGCCGCGCGCGCGGCCGCGCGCATGCCGCCCAGGAAGGACGCGCATGCACCTGTGTGCATCATCACGCCCTCGCTCTCGGGACGGTAGGCAAGCTCGGTCTCCAGGGCGTCCTGCTCATGCTGAGACAGCACCTTGACCGTTCCCTCCGGAATGCCGTAAGTCGCGGCCACCAGCGGCGCGGTAATGTTGAAATCGTCTGCCTGCACCAGCACGCTGATGCCGCTCTGCGCCAGACTGTCCAATGTTTCTGCGGCGCGGCGGTCGGGCCGGTAGCTGACGAGGAACATGCCGAACAGCTTGCCCGCCACCGCAAGATAGATGGGAGAGCGCTGGCCGTTCTTCGTATATTTTTTCTCGTAGTCCAAAGAGGGTACTTCAATGTCATGGCGCTTCATCATCTCGCGGCTGCCCAGCAGAACACGGCGGTGCTCGATCCACCCGGTAAAGCCGTAACCGATTTCCACCGAGGCGTTTTCCACGCCGGCCAGCAGCTTCTCGTTGTTGTCCAGCATGCCCATGAACACGCCGCGCAGCGTCTCGCAGCTGGGCGACAGCAGGCTGGCTGCATAAAGGATGGCAATGTCGATGCGCTCTTTTTCAAAGGTTTTGATGCCGTGCAGGCGCACGCTGCCCGCGGGGAACAGCTCCCGCGCGCTCAGCAGCACCGTGTTGGCGCTCCCCAGTGTTTCCACTGCGCTCGGCCCCGGAACCACGGCGCCGCAGCGGGACGTAGCCTGCTGCATCAAGCTGGTGGGCAGCGCGTACACAAGCGTCGCCGCCAGAGGCGCGCTCAGGCTCAAGGCCGCAGCCAGGCCGGAGAGCGCAGATATCACGCCGCCGCCCTTTACGCCTGCGACAACAGCGCACACCAGCGCCGCGCCGCCCAGGCCCCAGCACAACTTCTGCACCACGGCGTCCGCCGCGCGGGGAGAAAAGCTCTGGCGCAAAAATCCCTTGACCAGCGCTGTAGGACGGTTCAGCAGCAGACGCGGTTCCGGCTCGCCCAAACCGTCGCACAGCCGCTTTGCCAGCTGTTCCTTTTCCAGCAGAAACGCGGCCGCATGCTCCTCGCCGGAGCTTGCCAGCGCAAAATTCGCGCACACAGCGCGGATCTGCAGCCATTTGCCCAGCGCGTTGCCGCACAGCAGCAGCGCCGCCACGGGCGCAAACAGCGTCACGGCCTCCGGATCAAAATTTTTCGCATCAAACAGCAGCGCCGCATTCTGCAGCGCCGCTCCCACCACGGCCAGCGCAGTGAAGCTGTCGGACGTAGGCTGAAGCGCAAGGCCCCGCAGGCCTGCCCCCAGCGTGGTGATGGAGCTGAAAGCCGCTACGGCCAACAGAACGAAATTTGTGACAAGATAAGTAAGCGGAGCCGTGTGCGGGTCCAGCACGCCAATGGGCGGCAGCCAGCCCGTGCGGGCCGAGAGGCCCAAATACAACAGGAACAGCGTCAGCACGCCCGTAAGCACGGTGCGCGCCAGGCGTGTCTGGCGCATGGAGGCCAGTTCCTGGGCAACCGCCGGCGCGTCGGACAGGCGGTTGTATTCGCCTATCTCCTCCTCCGGTGCCAGCGCGCCGGAGTTTTTCCTGCGCAGCGGCTCGTATTCGCCCGTGCCGTCGCCGTCCAGCGGGATATCGATGTCCATTGCGCGGGTATCGCGCCGCTTGCGCGCAGCGCCCAGGTCGAATGTGTCGGCTCTGGCAATGGCCCGTGCCAAAAAGGAGGCGGACATAGGTGCGGGCGTGTCCTGCGGGTTTACCTGGGGCACGTCCAGATCCAGCGTGCTGCCGAAAGTGCGCCCATTGGCTCCGGGCGCGCCCTGCTCCGGCGCATCCGCCCGGCCCGGCACGGGCGCGCCCGGAATGCACTGCTCGGGGCGGATGGCGTCAAATTCCCCGGTATAGCCCTCCTCCAGAGCGGCCTCATAGTACTCGCCTGCCTCGCCCTGGGCAAACTCATCCTCGAATTCCTCTTCTTCTTTTTTGGCAAACAGCTTCGCCCAGAAGCCGCTCTTTTCTTTTTTACGACGGCCGCTCTCACCCAGCGTAGGGTCGTCGATCACGGCGGTTGCGAAGAAATCGCGGAAACGGTCGTCTACTTCGCCGAACAGATTATTTCCGGTAACGGGGGCGGCCTGCTCCTGTTCCTGCGCAGGCTGGGAGCCGCGCCGGAGCACCGCCTCCCGCGCCGCGCTCAGCACGGCTTCACCCGCGGCACTGTGCAGCGTATTTTCCGCCTCGCGGCGTGCCTCTTCCATAATGCGCGCGCGTTCCTCCGCCTGCTTTTGCGCCTCGGCCTCGGAATACGCCTTAATGTCCGGCAGCTCCACCGTGGGCACTTCGTCCTCAACAGGCGCGGGCTCCGGTTCAGGCTCCGCCGCGGGTTCCGGCGCTTTCTCGGGAGCGGGCTGGGGAATCTCCGGCAGCGGATCGTTTTTTTCATGGGCAAACTCAGGCACCGGCAGCAAGATCGGCTCTACCGGAGCGCGCTTTTTTCCGGTCCCGACGCCCAGTTCGGATAAAATGGCGTCCAGGTCCGCATCCGAACTCTGTGCCGGACGGGCTGCCGCGGGCGCGTCCGCCCGCTTCTTCTGCACCTGCTCGAGGATATGGTCGAGCTCTGAAGCTGTGATATGCGGTTTCTGATCGCTCAAATAGAACCCTCCGTTCCGCGCTGGCGCATAATCTCATACAGAATAATGCCGGTGGCGACCGACACGTTGAAACTGTCCACCCCCGTGCCGCCGCCCGCCATGGGCAGACTGAGAACACCGTCGCACAGGGACTTCACCAGCGGCGAAACACCGCTGCCCTCACTGCCCGCCACCAGCGCGATGGGGCCTGTAAGGTTTTGCTGGAAAGCGGGGCGTCCGTCCATGTCCGCGCAATAGACAAATACATTCTGCGTCTTCAGCCTGCGGACAGCCTCGCCGATGTTGGCCACACGCGCCACGGGCAGCCTTGCCGCCGCGCCCGCGCTGCTTTTGAGTACAGTAGGTGTAACAGGTACGCCGCCGCGCCGCGGTATCACCACGCCGTGAGCACCGCACAGCAGCGCCGTGCGGATGATCGCGCCCAGGTTATGGGGATCCTCCACGCCGTCCGCCAGCAGCAAAAAGGGCGGCTCGCCCCGGCGCGCCGCCTCGGCCAGCAAGTCATCCAGCGAGACATAATCCACACTGGCCGCCCACGCCGCAACGCCCTGGTGGCCTTCCGTGCCGCACATGCCGCGCAGCTTGGCCGCGTGCACGCGCTTGACCACAGCGCCCGCCTCGCGGGCGATGGCCGTATAATATCCCGCCTGTGCGGCGTTCATGGTATCCTGTACGAACACGGTATCCACGGCCGCACCGCTTTTGAGCAGCTCCGTCACGGCATTTTTGCCGTACACAATTGTGGGATCCTGCTCTGTTTTGTGTTCAAATCTATCGTTTTTCTTCTCTGCCCGTTCCATCCGCAGCCTCCAGAATTTTCAAAAAAGCCCCGCCCGTCCGGTTCCCGCATACTGCGCTCCGCATGCAGCGTGCGCGCAGCCGCGCAGCGGCCTCAACAAAACCACACTTGCTGCGGTTTTGCGTGTTTCAACGTTCTCAAACCCATGCGCACCGGCGCATCCGCGTGTGCCGGACACACGCGCAGCCGCGCAAGCGGCGGGTTTGAGGCTATTATAACACGATGCCGCGCAGCGGCCTCGACAAAACCGCACTTGCTGCGGTTTTGCGTGTTTCAATGTTCTCAAACCCATGCGCACCAGCGCATCCGCGTGTGCCGGGCACACGCGCAGCCGCGCAAGCGGCGGGTTTGAGGCTATTATAACACAGATACCGCATCTTTGCTATAATTTCCGCCGGATTTCGGGCATTTTCGCCTGAGGATGACAACGGCGCGCTTACAAAAGGAACCACAGCAGCACAGCGGCGGCCGTGGCAGCCGCTGCCCACAGCGCGGCGCGCGCGCCCGGTCCCAGCGGCAAAATACTGCGCCGCCACGAAACCAGGCCGGAAACATATTTTTCCGCCGCATCCTGCTGGCACCCCAACTGCACCGCGCGGCTTTCCGGCTTAAAAAACACCAGCACCCGTTCGATGCTCTCGTCCTGCGGCTCCACAATTTCCACCACACACTTGTTTACGCCTTTCATTCCGGTCCCCCTTTCCCGCCCGCCTGCCGCGGGCTTACGGAAAGTTTTGTCTCCGGTGCGCAATTTAAACAATTTCTTCTTTTAAATTTCGGCGTTCACTGTTTAATGGAATTCGTAAAGGTGCATATACATTTTGTAAAAGGTAATTTTTTCCTTATTGAATGTTGAAAACTCTGTTGAAAGTGTTGACAACCCGCCTGTTTTGCCCATTTGCGGGCTTTTTGAGAGAAGTTTTCGACTGTGTTTTCAACACCCTGTTGAAAACTTTCCACAAAACCCCGGGTTTATTCCAAAGTGTCAAGTTGGAATTTTGACGATTTTAAACGGGAAACATTTCCACTTTTCGCCGTTTTTACAAAAAATTCGCGCAAGGTTTACACCTTTACGCACCTTGAAATTTTTGCAAATATACCTGGGAATCGCTTCCATCGCGGGCGGCCTTCCATGCATTTTTCTGCGCTTGCCGCAGGGCGGCGTTTGTGATATCATTCATTTAGACGAGCGTCGAAAGAAAAGCAGCGGAAGGAGCGGTGCGCGCGTGTTCGACAAAACGTTCAAAGCCCTGTCCGACCCCACCCGCCGCCAGATCCTGGAGCTGCTGCGCAGAGGGCCGAAAAGCGCCGGTGAGATATCCGAACAGTTCGGCACCAGCGGAGCCACCATCTCCCACCATCTTTCCGTTCTGAAAGACGCGGGCCTGGTGAGTGACGAAAAGCGCGGCAAGTATATTTTTTACGAGCTGGACACCAGTGTTTTACAGGACATGCTTGCATGGGTGGCCGGTTTTGCAAAGGGAGACGGCGATGAAACAAAGCAATAAAACAGAATGGGCCATCTGGGGCGTGTGCGCCCTGTCGTTTGCCGTGACGCTGGCGCTGCTGCCTCTGCTGCCCGCACGCATCCCCGTCCATTGGAACGTGGACGGGCAGATCGACGGCTGGGCGGCACGCCCGGGAGCGTTTTTCGGCCCGGCCATGGGGCTGGGCCTGAGCCTTTTGATGAAATTTCTGCCCTACATCGACCCGCGCCGCCGCAGCTACGAAAAGTTCGGCCGCGCGTACGATGCGTTCCGGCTGGCGCTGGCGCTGTTCGCGCTTATCCTGCAGGGCGTTACGCTGTACGCTGCGTTTTATCCGGATGGACTGGATGTTTCCCGCATCATTGCCGCCTGTGTGGGCGCGCTGCTGTGCGTAGCGGGCAATTATATGCCCAAGTTCCGGCACAACTATTTCTGCGGTATCCGTACGCCGTGGACGCTGGCCAGCGAAACGTGCTGGCGGCGCACCCACCGCTTTGCGGGGCCGCTGTGGTTCTGGGGCGGTCTGGCGCTGGCGGCGGGCAGCTTTTTCCTCTCCGGCCGCTGGCTGGCCGCGGCCACGGCGGCTCTGGGAGCCGTGCTCGTCGTGCCCGCTTATCTTTATTCGTACTTTATTTATAAAAGCGGCGGTGAAGATTGATTTTGCCGCCGCGATGCGTTATACTATCCTTGGTTAAATTTGTGACAAGGGCTTGTCCTCTTTCACTGTGGGACCGATACGCGCTGGGCGGGCCAATGCGCTTGGAGCGCCCGCCCAAAACAGGAACGATTTTTTGGAGGGTAATGAATTATGCTGGTAAACGCTACCGAAATGCTGCAGAAAGCCCGCGACGGCCACTACGCCGTAGGCCAGTTCAACATCAACAATCTGGAGTGGACGAAGGCCGCGCTGCAGGCTGCGCAGGAAATGAACAGCCCCATCATTCTCGGCGTGTCCGAAGGCGCGGGCAAATATATGACAGGCTTCAAAACCGTCGCCGCCATGGTCAAGGCCATGATCGACACGCTGGGCATCACCGTGCCCGTGGCGCTGCATCTGGACCACGGCTCCTACGAGGGCGCCAAGGCCTGTGTTGAGGCCGGGTTCTCCTCCATCATGTTCGACGGCAGCCACTACGCCATCGACGAAAACGTGGCCAAGACCACCGAGCTGGTGGCTCTGGCTCACGAGAACGGCCTTTCCATCGAGGCCGAGGTCGGCAGCATCGGCGGTGAAGAGGACGGTGTCGTGGGCATGGGCGAGATTGCGGACGCCGCCGAGTGTGCGCGCATCGCTTCCCTGGGCATCGACTTCCTGGCCGCAGGCATCGGCAACATCCACGGTGTGTACCCGTCCAACTGGAAAGGCTTGGACTTCGACGCGCTGGAGAAGATTCACAACGCGACGGATCACATTCCCCTTGTGCTGCACGGCGGCACCGGCATCCCCGACGATATGATCAAAAAGGCCATCAGCCTGGGTGTTTCCAAGATCAATGTGAACACCGAATGCCAGCTCGCCTTCGCCAAGGCCACCCGTGAATACATCGAGGCCGGAAAGGACCAGCAGGGCAAGGGCTTTGATCCGCGCAAGCTGCTTGCGCCGGGCGCCGAGGCCATCAAGAACACCGTCAAGGAAAAAATGGAGTTGTTCGGCTCTGTGGGCAAGGCGTAATCGCTGCCCACAGGCGTTCGGTACCTTTCAAAGCAACGGAAAAGCCCCCGGATTTCCCGCAATGGGAAAGCCCGGGGGCTTTTTCTGCACACCGGCGTATCTGCGTGCGGCGCCCCGCCAAAGCGCAAAAAAGCGGCGGCCCCATACGGAACCGCCGCCTGTGCCGGACATCCGGCTTATTTCGTCTGTACGCCGCCGATGAAGATTTTTTCCGGGTGCAGCGTCTCGTCCAGCACCAGTATGTCAGCGCGCTTGCCGGCGGTGATGCTGCCCAGCTCATCAAACAGGCCCACAGCCTGCGCCGGGTTGATGGTAGCCGCGCGCAGCGCCGCGTCCAGGGGCACGCCGAAGCTGACGGCGCGGCGGAAGCATTCGGCCAGGCAGGTAGCGCTGCCCGCGATGGTGCCGTCCTCCAGCGTGGCCTTGCCGTCCGTCATATACACAGTCTGGCCGCCCAGCGAATACACGCCGTTGGGCATGCCCGCGGCGCGCATGGAATCGCTGATGAGGCACACGCGCTCGGCGCCGAACCAGCGGAACACACTGCGCACCACAGCCGGATGCAGGTGGATGCCGTCGGAGATCATCTCCACATGGGCCGCGTCATCGCTGGCCGCGCCCACGACGCCCGGATCGCGGTGGTTGAACGGCGGCATGGCGTTGAACAGGTGCGTCACATGGGATGCGCCCGCGGCAAAGGCCGCCTTGGCCTGGTCGTAATTGGCCGTGGTGTGCGCAATGGACACCACGCATTTTTTGCTGGCCCGCTCGATGAAAGGCACCGCACCCGGCAGCTCCGGCGCAACGTCGATGAGCTTGATGGCGCCGCCGGACAGCTCATACAGGCGGTCAAACATCTCGATCTCCGGGTCCACAATGTATTTTTCCGCCTGAGCGCCCTTTTTCGCCTTGTTGAAGAAGGGCCCCTCCATATTGATGCCGCGCAGCACGGCTCCGCCGGTCTCTTTGTTGATGTAGGGCTTCGCAATGTTGAAGATATTGGTGAGGATGGGCTCGTCGAAAGCCATCGTGGTGCCGCAGAAGGCCGTTACGCCCTCGCCGCCCAGATAGGCGGACATTGTTTCGATGTGCTCCGCGCCCGCGTCGCAAAAATCAGAGCCTTTGGAGCCGTGGATGTGGATATCCACAAAACCCGGGGTGACGTATTTGCCGGAAACGTCCACTGCGTCGGGGCCGTCCAGCGTGCCGGGGGCAGCCACCTGAGCGATCTTTCCGTCCGCGATCTCCACGTCCGCCAGCACAAAGCGCGCGTCTTCGGTGAAAACAAGGCCGTTTTTCAGGATCATATTGATACACTCCTTTGATTGATTGTATGGTCTTGCGCGCCGGGTGGGGCGCGCGGATTTCCCTGCTTTCATTATAACGTTTTTTTCGGCGCGCAAAAGTTTTTTTTGCAAAAAAAGCGCTTTGTGCCAAGATTGCATATGATACGGCAAAACGCGCAAAGGCCGCCCGGTGCCGGGCGGCCTTTGCAGGCGGGGCGGCGGCGCGGCCCGGCAGGGCCGCGCCGCTTCCGCGGAAAAGGGGGAAACGGGCTCACACCTTCCGGCCTACGGGGATGGTGCCGCAGCAGTTCCAGGTGTAGTCCATGGGGTGGGCGATGATACGCACACGGAAGGTGCGCCCTGTGCACATGCCGTTGTTGCAGCCGCATGCGTCCGGGTCTTCCGGCAGAACAAAGGGCACGCACATCACATGTACGTCGCGGCAGCCTGAGCCGGTGTGGGCGGGGATCGTCAGTACCTTGAAGCCGCGGGAAGCCTCGATGCCGTCATCCATCAGCTCTGTTACAATAATGCCGACGGAGGTGCGGCGGTGCGGGCAGATGTCGTGCAGTACGAAGTCCACCTGAAGGATACGGCCCAGATCCGTCATGATGATGTCCCCGGCATCGACGAATATGGAATCCTGACAGGGGTCGGCGTGGACGTCGATGGGTTCCGGGCACTCCGGCACGATGATGGAACCGCAGTCTACCGTTACAAAGGGGGACGGGAATTCTACGCCAGAGCCTTCATCGTCGGTGAGCTGGATGGAATCGTTCACTTCGATATGCCCGCCTGAGCCGGACATATGGCGCACCGTGAACATCAGCTCCGCAGTCTCCTCTTCACTGTCCGCCAGTTCGGAGATATACCAGTGGATGATCTGCGAACTCTCCAGCTCCGCTTCGCCGATGAGCGGCGGCTCGAAGCCGATGATGGCAAATTCTGTGCTGATGATATCCTCAATGTGAATATTCGTCGCGCCCGGCCCGGCGATGGTATCGGCCAGATCGTGGAATGCACGCTCCAATTCCTCTTCATTTGGGGTGGTAATGACGTGTTCGTCCACAGGTTCGCTGGCCCAGCTGCGCAGTGTTTCCTCGTTCAGGCCTGTGCGGCCCACCAGGCCGATGCAGTAGATCTCCACATCGTCGTCGCGCAGCGCGGCGGCTATCGGCGCCGGGTCCGGCCCGACGGTCGTCTCGCCGTCGGTGAAAATGACCAGCACTTTTTTGCGCATGGTAGCGCCGAACAGTGTTCCCGCCTGAGTGAACGCATCGGCGTGGTTGGTATTACCCTGCGCCTGCAGCGCGTCTACCGCCTGCTTCAGCACTTCCACATCCTCGGTGAGCGGCACGTCTATGCTTGCCGTGCCCGCAAAGCTTACGATGCCGATACGGTTGCCGTTGGCTAGCCTTCCCATGCGTCCGCCAGTGCGTTTCATGACGATGTCGATAAACTCCTTGGCCCCCGCTTTCAAATGCATCATCGGGGTGCCCGTCATGCTGCCGGAACGGTCCAAAACAAGCGCGATATCCACGGGATTGTTAACGACGTCCGGCTGCGCCGTAACGCTGAGCGTTACGTTCAGAATGCCGTCGCAGTCGATCCTCTCTTCGCTGAGGATTTTGTCTACATGTGTGATACCCATACTGATTTCCTTTCATCAGCGGCCGGGCCTGCACCCGCTCGCCGCGTTTTTTCGGGGCGCACCCGGCACGGCTTTTCCACCCGCGCCCCGTGTGCCCCATTGGCTTCTGCGCTATCGTATGCGTCCGATGGGGACGTTGTGCCGCCGGACAGGGATAGCGCATTCGGATGGGTTTCCCATTTTTCCCGCCGCAGTGGATTTTGCGGGCGCAAAACGCGCGCATCGTCGTTTTCCAGACGGGTTTATGATATAATAGACGCAGCAGCAAAAATTTCTGCCTGCTGCTGCGGCGCGCCGGGCAGGGCTTGTGAGGGAATGGGAATGCAGTTAAAAGATATTAAAAAAGAGGGGATTTTTACCACCTTATATTATGAGTTGACCTGGAAGATCGGCTGGGAGCAGCTGCTCTCCATTCTGAATGTTGTGATCCGCACCGATTTTCAAGAAAAGGGATTCCAATCCCTTGCGGTGGGTATGATCGCCGGAACAAGTCCACAGGATGTCACCAGGGACGTTCTGGCAAACGGCGGCGACATCAGACGGTCTGCTTTTGCCAAAGGGGAATCCGGTTATGCAGTGTTGACCGGCTATTCGCATCTCATGAAAGTTACAATGCGGATCATCGTCTGGAACCAGAGCGACCGCTTTATACTTCAATTGGCCGACGACCGGGCAATCGACAAGGATGGCAAGCACTCCTATGATAAATATGCCGACAGCATTGAAATTCTGGCGCATATTGATTATGCTAAAAAACAGCCTGCGGCTGTTTTTTAGGACATGCGGACCGTCCCCGGCCCGCGGCCATCCGGATAAGTTTTTGTTGCGGAGCAATAAAAACAGGGATAATGATAACGTCGCAGCCAACGCTTTGGGCGGAACAAGCCGCCAGCTGCTTTGAAAAGCCTGTTTGTGTGCATTGTATGGAAAGGGGAACATCATGAAAAACGATATCGACGATCTGCTGAACAGCGTGTTCGGTTCGCGCACACTGCGCACCGGCGGGCAGGCGGCAGGCCGGGAGAAGCCGGAAACGCCACGTCTGACGCTGGAGCCTGAACCGAAACAGCCGTCCCCGCGCGGCCGGAGCCCTCAGCGCCGCACCGCGCCGGGACGGCCCGCGGCACCCTCCCGCGGCGCCTCGCGGGAGGACGCGCGCCCCAAGGCGGACGTACCAGTCATTGACTTTGACGCCATCGGAAAGCAGCCCCCCGGGACAGATCTCCACGCCGCGCCGGACTTTGCCGCCATAGAACGCCGGGCTGCAAACGCCGCGCGGGAGCTGCAGGCTCTGGAGCGCGCAGCTCCACGCACGGGCGCGGCGCTGGACGAGGCCATCGCGCGCCAGCGAAAGGAGATCGAGGCCCTGAACCGCAGCGCGCTGGAGGACATCCACCGCATCGGGCGTGAGCTGGAGACTCCTGAAGTGCGCGGCCTTTCCGGCGGGTCCGCACAAGAGGCGGCCGCGGCTCCCCTGCCCAACCACGCCGCCCCGCGGGGCAAGGCGGGGCTGGAGGGCTTCGACGGGTTGGCCGAAGCGCTGGGCGGAACCGTACTGGGTCAGCCGGATTATCTTCAAAAGCTGGTCATCGCGCTCAAGCGGCCGTATGTGATGGGCCACGAGGGTGAAAGCGCGCGCAACGCTTTCCTCGTCACCGGTCCGGCGGACACAGGCAAGCATCTGAGTCTGTGTGCCGCCGCAGAGGAACTGGCCCGGCGCGGCGTGTTCGTCAGCGGGGATATCTCCTGGATGGATCTGTCGCTGTACCCAACCGCCGCAGAGGAAAAGCTTTTTTTGCAGGATCTGTATATGGCGCTGGCCGCCAAGGGCGACATCGTAGTGTTCGAACACTACGAGCGCTGCCAGCCTGCGTTCCTGACGGTCCTGTCCAATCTGGTGCAGCGGGGCAAAAGCCCGCTGGCCGGGCGCTACGTATTGCAGAACGGCCGTCTGGTGGACGCGGGCAACGCCCTTGTCACCGACGCCGTGGGCGCGCTCACGCCACGGGGCAAATACCTTGTGCTGCTCAGCGAGGCCCCCGTTGCCAAACTGGCGGACAGCTTCGGCGCGCCGTTTGTTTCGGCGCTGGGAGATATCTGTGAGACGGCCGCCCTCACGCCCGAAAGCTTGTCCGCTGTGGCGAAAGCGGAATTTGACAAGCTGGCTGCCCGCGCGCAAAAGGCGCTGGGCTTCACCGTCACAGCCGGGGATGCGGCACTGCTCCTCGCCGCCGAAAGCAGCGGACGCGCCAAGGGCGCGCAGGGCGTGCTGGCATTCTGGGACCGCGCCTACCGCGCGCTGGCCCAGTACCGGCTGGAACACGACGACGCACCCAAAGCCGCCGCGCTGGGCGCAGCGGACGGCCGCCTGACTGCAGACTTCGGCGCAGGCCCGGCGGATCTGCTCTCCCTGCTTCCTGAAGCTTACCAAGGCGAGGTGGAAGCTGTAAAGGCAGAATTGGACGGCATCGTAGGCCTTGCAGCCGTAAAGGAATACGTACTCAGTTTGGAGGACAATTTTGCCGTGCAGGCGCGGCGCAAAGCCGCCGGCCTCAAGACGGCCAGCGTTTCCATGCATATGATCTTCACCGGGAACCCCGGCACAGGCAAAACGACCATTGCCCGGCTGGTGAGCCGTTACCTGAAGGCCATCGGGGTGCTGAGCGGCGGGCAGCTGGTGGAAGTGACACGCGCCGACCTTGTGGGCCGTTATGTGGGCCACACCGCACCGCTCACCACACAGGTGCTCAAATCCGCCGTGGGCGGCGTGCTGTTCATCGACGAAGCATACAGCCTGTACCGCGGAAAAGACGACAGCTTCGGGCTGGAGGCCATTGATACGCTGGTCAAAGGTATGGAGGACCACCGGGACGATCTCATCGTTATCCTGGCCGGCTATTCCAAAGAGATGGCCGAATTTTTGACGGCCAACAGCGGCCTGAAAAGCCGTTTTCCAAACATCATTGAATTCCCCGATTATACCGGCGAAGAGCTGCTGGCCATTGCAAAGCTGCAGGCGGGCGGCAAGGGGTATACGCTGGACGAGCGCTGCGACGCAAATCTGCTGGCCTATTTCAACGCCGTGCAGCTCACCCGCGCGCGGGACGCAGGCAACGGGCGGCTGGCCCGCAACAAAGTGGAGGAGGCCATCCTCAACCAGTCCCGCCGCCTTGTGGCCCAGCCCGAAGCAGACCTGTGCCTGCTGCTGCCCGAGGATTTCCAGTTGGACGATGTGGGCGGAGTATAAACAGCCTTCCGCAGGTCTGCCTGCGTTTTTATAGATATCTGACAAGCAAAGGAGATGTTCACTATGCGAAAATATCAGGCTCTTTTTTTTCGCAATAAGACCGGGAGGGTCCTGCAATGCTGACCCTTCGCATCAAGGGAGGCTGTCATGATAAAATTGACGCAGATAGACGAAACAAATTTTCTGGAATGCTTTGCGCTACGGCTGGATAATGGGCAGGAGCGCTTTGTCTCATCCCCCATCCGCAGTCTGGCACAGGCTTATGTGTACCGGGACCAGTGTATGCCCTTCGGCATTTACGCCGGGGACAAGATGATTGGATACGTCATGGTTATTTACGACCGTGAGGAACAGACCTACAATATCTGGCATTTCATGATCGACGCGGCGCACCAGCGAAAGGGGTACGGCAAAGCTGCTTTGGCGCAGGTGATCCGATATATCAAAACAAAGCCGTTTGGGCCGTCCGGCACGGTGCTGCTCACCTGCAGCCCGGAAAACCAGGCAGCGTACGCCCTGTATACAGATTTTGGCTTTTGCCCAACGGGACGGTGCGACGGAAAGGAACAGGAGCTTTGCCTGAAGCTCGCCCCGGCGCGGCCGAATACGGAGATAAAAGTATAATACGCCAACAGAAAACGCGCCCCGCAGGCCGGATATATTTCGGATGCGGGCGCGTTTTTATTGTAGAGGAACCACCGGTTTTGCATATGCGTGCAAAGCCCTGTATTACCGGCATGCGCGCCCGGTGGCACAAGTACGGTCCGCCAGCCGCAAAAATTTTACTGCCGGCTGCCCGCAAGCGGGCTTATTCCAGCATCGTCAGATGTTTTCCCGCTCTGTTTTCCTCCATCCGGTTTTGATGTGCTCCACGATTTTTACCGCATCCTTTCCTGCGATATTTTGGCGCAGCCGCAATGGTGATATTTGCAAATCCAGCTCGTATGCGATAACGCATTTACATCATTCAGCTGAATCGGATAAGCAGAAGCAGGCGCTTTCGCACCGGCTCGCCTGTTATGGCCTGTGCTGCGGTATGAGCCAGCAGCTTGTCTGCAATCGGGTCTGGATTTGTAGCTTTCCTTCCTATTGTGTATCCTCCCTTTTTGCCTTCGACCGTACCAGAAGACTGCTGCAGAAATTAAAAAAGAGCACTTCTCAGATGAACTCTAAGAAGTGCTCTCATAGCATTGCTAAACCTGTAGCTTATTCGTTTGAACTCCGTCATTCTTCATAACGATGCATTATTCTTCAACAATTTGCTGTCAAAATGCTGTCATCCACAGTTTGACAGCACAGAGCTCCGCAGCATATAGGGCAACACCGCACAATTCACGGCTGATGCCTAAGCGTCGTCTCGCTTGCAGATTTTCCGACAACTGTCACAAAAATCTGTCGGCGCGGTTCGACACTTAGAATTGTGCGGTGTTGCCATAGTTGTTTTCCATTGCGAATTCAACTATAGATTATGGTTTTATCAGTCGATGGGTTTCATCGTGGGGAAAAGGATGACCTCGCGGATGGTGCTGGAATTCGTCAGCAGCATTACACAGCGGTCAATGCCCATACCCATGCCGCCCGTCGGGGGCATGCCGTATTCCAGAGCCGTCAGGAAATCCTCGTCCAGCATCTCGGCCTCGTCGTCGCCGCGCTCGCGCTGCTCCGCCTGCTTGACGAAGCGCTCGCGCTGGTCGATGGGGTCGTTCAGCTCGGAATAGGCATTTGCCATCTCACTGTGGCAAATAAACAGCTCGAAGCGTTCCGTCAAACGCTTGTCCTGCGGGCTGCGCTTTGTCAGAGGAGATACCTCCACCGGATACATTGTGATGAATGTGGGCTGAATGAGCTTTTCCTCCACACGCTGGTCAAAGCAGGCGTACAGCGCGTTGCCCCAAGTGGGCTCCGCCGCCTCCGGCAGCTCCACACCGATGGCTTCGGCCGCGGCAACCGCCTGGGCATTGTCGGAGATGGCGCCGAAGTCGATGCCTGCATACTCCTTCACGGCGTCCACCATAGTCAGGCGGCGCCAGCCCGGCGTAAGGTCGATCTTTTCGCCCAGCCACTCCACCTCATAGCCGCCCAGCAGCTCCAGCGCGGCCGAGGAAAGGATCCCCTCGGCAATGTCCATCATCGTATGGAAATCCGCATACGCCTGATACAACTCCACGGTCGTAAATTCCGGGTTATGCTTCGGGTCCATGCCCTCGTTGCGGAAAATACGGCCGATCTCATACACGCGGTCGATGCCTCCTACGATCAGCCGCTTGAGCGGCAGCTCTGTGGCGATACGCATATACATATCAATATCCAGCGTGTTGTGGTGGGTCACGAAAGGACGCGCCGCAGCCCCGCCTGCGATGGTGTTCAGCACCGGCGTTTCCACTTCCATATAGCCGCGCTCATCCAGGTAATTGCGCATATGGCGAATAAATTTGGAGCGCACCTCAAACGTCTTGCGCACCTCCGGGTTGACGATCAGGTCCACATAGCGCTGGCGGTACCGCGCCTCGCGGTCCTTCAGGCCGTGGAATTTTTCTGGCAGAGGCAGCAGGCTCTTGCTCAGCAGTACGATCTCGGTGACATGCACGCTGATTTCGCCCATCTTCGTACGGAACACAAAGCCTCTGACGCCGATGATATCGCCGATATCAAATTTCTTGAACGCCTGATACTCCTCCACACCCACGTCGTCCCGGCGGACATAAAGCTGGATGTTGCCCGTGGTGTCCCGAAGGTCCGCAAAGCTGGCCTTGCCCATCACGCGCTTGCTCATCATGCGGCCCGCCATGCACACGCTGCGGCCCTGTTCACCCTCGGGCACGTCCACAAAGCTCTCTTTCACCTCGGCGGCAAAATCCGCCTGGGGATAGCTTGTCAGCTCAAAGGGGTCGTTTCCGGCCTCCTGCAAGCCGCGCAGCTTTTCGCGCCGGATGGCGACCAGCTCGTTATACGCCTGCTCACTCACTTCTTCGGCTACGGCCCCGATCTTCTGCTGGGCTGCCTCCAACGCATTGCCCAACTGTTCCAACGTTTCGTTTGCCATGCTTGTCCTCCAACATCTCGCAATTTGTCCCATCCAGTATAGCACAAAATATAACACAAAAACAGGTGCTTTCGCACCTGTTTTTGAAAAAAGCCTGATTTTGTGCGGCTTACAGCTCTGCTCGGCCGATCTCCATCACTTCGTACTGCACAACTGCACCGCTGGGCAGCGTGATATCCACCTTATCGCCCACGGAATGGCCAATAAGGGCCGCTCCGATGGGAGATTCATCCGAGATCTTTCCGTTCACCGGGTCAGCCTCGGTGGAACCGGTGATATCGTATTCGTCTTCATCCCCGTCTTCATCCTTGATGCGCACATGACTGCCGACGCTGATATGGTCGGTAGAAAGCTCGTCCTCGGTGACGACGCGGGCATGCTTGAGCATTTTTTCCAAAAGTGCGATGCGGCCTTCCACAAGGCCCTGCTCGTTTTTGGCTTCGTCATATTCACTGTTTTCGGAAAGGTCGCCGTAGCCGCGGGCCACTTTGATCTTTTCGGCCACCTCTTTGCGCTTGACGGTTTTCAGCTGTTCAAGCTCGTCCTCCAATGCACGCAAGCCGGCATAGGTCATGACAATTTCTTTTTCCAAGGTCTCCGGTCTCCTTCACAGATATTGGTACCGCGCCGCGCCACAGTACAAAATGTGGGGCACTTGTACAATATGGGTTATTATAGTGTTTTTGCTTTTGGCTGTCAAGCGGAAAACCAAAATTATACAAATTGCACCAGTAAATGGGGATTTCTTTGTATATTACGGCTGAACAGACATTTTTTGCGAGCCTGTTCCGTTCCCTTGTATACAATGGGCGGCGGCAGACGGGCGTACACAAACACCGTCCTGCTGTAAAATCCCCCTGATGCTGCTATTTTATGCATCGTCCGGACAAAAGAGAACCACAGAAGGGAAAATCATCTCCCTCCTGTGGCGGTTTTCCGCTGGTATTGGGACGTTACTCCTCGTCGTCCTTCATATCAATGAACTTCTTCGCTTCCTCGATGACCTTCGGCTCCAAATTGGAGGGCAGCGGCTCATAGCGGGTGAATTCAAATACAAAGCTGCCGCGTCCTTGCGTGAGCTGGCGCAGATAGGTGGTGAAATCATGCATCTCACTGACCGGCACGTCGGCTTCCAGCGTCTGCTGACCATCCTCGGCCGGATGCATGCCCAGCACGCGGCCGCGCCGCTTTGTCACCTCACCCATGATGTCCCCCAGCACATCGCCCGGAACAGTAGCCATCAGGTTGCCGATGGGCTCCAGCAGCACGGGGCCAGCCTCGGGCAGCGCAGCCTTGTAGGCCAGCTTCGCAGCCATCTTAAACGCCATTTCGGAAGAATCCACCGGGTGGTAGCTGCCGTCCAGCAGCGTGGCCTTCAGGCCCACCACGGGGTAGCCGGCCAGCACGCCGTGGCGCACGGCCTCCTGCAGGCCTTTTTCCACCGCCGGGAAATAGTTCTTGGGCACGCTGCCGCCGAACACGTTCTCGGCAAATACAAACTCTCCCTCGTCCGTCGGCTCGAATTCGATCCATACGTCGCCAAACTGGCCGTGACCGCCCGTCTGCTTCTTATGGCGGCCCTGCGCCTTACATTTCTTACGGATGGATTCACGGTATGCGATACGCGGCTCGGTGAGGCTCACCTCCACGCCAAACTTGCTTTTGAGTTTGGCGCACACCACATCCAGATGCTGCTCTCCCAAACCGGATATCACCTGCTGCACCGTCTCGGTGTTGACGGCGTACCCCAGCGTCGGGTCCTCTTCCATCAGGCGCTGCAACGCGCCGCTGATCTTGCTCTCGTCGCCTTTCTGCTTTACCTTGATGGCCATGGACAGCGTAGGCCGGGGGAACTCGGGGCGCGGCAGGCTCACCACACGGCCCGGCGCACACAGCGTGTCGCCCGTCTGCGCGGCAGGCAGCTTGGTAATGGCACCGATGTCGCCCGCGCCGATCTCCGCCGCATCCGTCTGCTTTTTTCCTTTCACGAACACCAGCTTGCCCATACGTTCGGGCTCGCCCGTGCGGCTGTTTACCACCGGAGAGTCCGCCTTGAGCGTGCCGCTGACAACCTTGACATAGCTCATCTTACCCACAAACGGGTCTGCTACTGTTTTGAATACATATGCGCACAGCGGGTCTTTCGCCTCGCAGGCGATCTCCACTTCGTTTCCGTCGCGGTCCGCCGCAACGCACCCAGCGCCGCGCGCTGCGCTGGGCAGCAGCTTTTTGATGTAGCGCAGCACCATGTCCGTACCCGCCAGCGCAGTGGAGCAGCCGCAGAGTACCGGCGTGATGGCGCCCGTTTTAACGCCTACGCGCACACCCTCCGTCAACTCCTCCTGCGTGAAGGGCTCACCCTCGAAGAATTTCTCCATCAGCGCGTCATCGGTCTCGGCCACAGCCTCGCGCATGGCCTCGATCAGCCCGTCCTCCCGATGGCCGTATTTGGGCATAGGCACTTCGCGGGCCGTGCCGTTGACGTAGCTGTACGCCTTGGATTCGATCAGGTTCACAAACACGCGGCCGCCGGCCTGCTCGATGGGCACGACCACCGGACAGATGGACGGGCCGAACTCCGCTTTCAGCTCTTCAAATACTTTATAGAAATCGGCATGCTCGGCGTCGATTTTAGAGATGTAGATCATACGGCTCTTGCCGTGTTTCAGCGCCAGCTTGTACGCCTTCTGCGCACCGACGGTGAGGCCGCTGCGGCCGGACACTGTAATGAGCACGCTCTCGGCGGCGCGGATGCCCTCGTGCAGACCCAGCTCAAAATCAAACAGACCCGGCGTGTCGATCAGATTTATTTTTACGCCGTCATACTCGACAGGCGCTACGGCCAGCGACAGGGATGCGCGGCGCTTGGCCTCCTCGGGGTCGTAATCGCATACGGTGTTCCCGTCTTCCACACGGCCCAGGCGGTCGGTGCTCTTGGCGGTAAACAGCAGCGCTTCGGCGAGGCTGGTTTTCCCGGCGCCGCCGTGGCCCGCTATGAGGACGTTTCGGATGTGATCGTTTGCGTAATTCATAAACAACAACCCTCTTTTCCGCCCTGCGCAAAACGCATGGCAGCAACTTATACAAAAATAGTATCACAATCGCGTCGCTTTTTAAAGATAATGTTGTAAAAAAAGAAAGAATCTTACGTACAATCTTCCAGCATAAGATTGTATAGTTTGACAAGAGGTTTTCAACAATGGCTGCCCGGCGCAAACAATAAGCCGTCCTCGTGCCTGCGGCGCAGACAAAATGCAGAAAAACACATACCGCCGCGCTTTCGTCAAAAAAAGCTGGTATGCGGACGATGTGCATGATAAAATGATGCCACAAGGCGGGCCGGCACCAAAGGCGCCCGCGGAACATCGAGCCGGGCGCGTTCAGCCGTCCGGAGAAAGGGACGCGTTATGACGGCATATGAAAAAAGCCTGGAGGTCCTGCGCGAGCTTTTCGAAAAGGACTGCACCTTCGTATTGGCGACCGCGCGGGAGAACGTTCCTTCGCAGCGGGTGGTGGACGCCTGTTATATGGGCGGCGCATTCTGGGTGGTCACGCACGGCCGTTCCGCCAAAGTGCGGGAGATGAAAGCAAACCCCTGTGTTTCGCTCTGCAGCAGTTTTCACACCTTTAAGTGCAAAGCCCATTTCATGGGACATCCGCTGCTGCCTGCCAACCAGGCGGCGCGCGAAGCGCTGGCGGGGGCGTTCGAGCCGTGGCACTTTGCCTGCAACGATGAAGGCGACTCCAACCTGTGTTATCTGCGCATCGTACCGGAGAGCGGTTTTTTCCACAAGGACGGGACAGGCTACCGGGTGGATTTCATCAACGGGACGGCGGCGGAATTCCCCTTTACAGCTCAGGTCGAAATGGCTTTACAGCCGCGCGCAAATATTCCGGTATTCTGAAAAGGGCGGGAGCACACAAGGCTCCCGCCCTTATATTACATCTATAAAAGCCTCAGACGACAAACCCGCCGTTGGGCGCCAATACCTGCCCCGTGAAAAAAGCGCCCGCGTCCGATGCGAGAAACGCGACGGCAGCGGCCACGTCCTCCGGCGCGCCCAGACGGCACAGCGGCGTTTCCTCTGCAAGCGCCGCCTTATCCTCCGGGGAGAAAACAGCCATCATATCCGTTTCCACTACGCCCGGCGCCACACAATTTACCGTTATTCCGCTTGGGCCTTCCTCCTTGGCCAATGCCTTGGTAAAGCCGATAAGCGCCGCCTTTGCCGCGGAATAGTGCACCTCGCAGGAGGCCCCCACCTGCCCCCACATGGAAGAAATATTGATGATGCGGCCCCACTTTTGGCGTATCATATGCGGCAGCGCGGCCTGGCAGCAGTGGAACGCGCCTTTCACGCATACGCCGAACATGGCGTCCCACTCAGCCGCAGTGATATCTGTGAACAGCTTCTGCTGTGCAACGCCCGCATTATTGACAAGGATGTCCGCCGGCCCCAGCGCCTGCTCTACCTGCGCAAACATCGTGCGCACCGCCGCTTCGTCAGAGACATCTGCACAGAATACTGCCGCCGTGCCGCCCGCAGCGCGGATACGAGCCGCCACGCTTTCGGCACTGTCCCGCCGGGTGCGGCAGCACACGGCCACACGGCACCCCTGCGCGGCCAGCGCCAGCGCTGCGGCTGCGCCGATGCCGCGGGAAGCTCCTGTCACGATTGCGGTTTTTTCCATTTCGGCTTGCTCCCCTCTCTGCGCCTGCGGCGCAGCTCTTCAAAAAACGCCGCCAGCAGCGCGGCGCATTCGTCCTCCAGCAGCCCGCCCTCCACCTGGGGGCGGTGATTGAAAGGCAGCGCAAACAGATCCGTTACGCTGCCGCAGCAACCCGCCTTTGCATCCCGTGCGCCGTACACGACGCGCTTGATACGGCTGTTGACGATGGCCCCTGCGCACATGGGGCACGGCTCCAGCGTCACAAATAACTCGCATTGCCACAGCCGCCAGCCGCCCAAAGCGCGGCATGCCGCGTCTATGGCCAGCAGCTCGGCGTGATGCGTGGCATTCTTGCCGGTCTCCCGCGTGTTGTGTGCCACCGCCACAGGCTCCCCGTCCTTCGCCACTACCGCGCCTACAGGCACCTCGCCCAACGCAGCGGCTTTTTCCGCTTCGGCCAGCGCCAGACGCATCAACGTGATATCATCCATATGAAACCAACTTTCCTTATTTCGCGAACAGCGGCCATGCCGCGCGCAGCGCCATGCACGCCATCACCAGCGGGAACAGCGGCGCAGACGCCAGGCGCTCCAGACGGCTCTGGCGGTTCTTGGGGTCGTATACCCGGGGGATGGGCCTGAAACGGCGCATTACGCCCAGGCGGCGAATGGCCGCAAGACACACCACGGCCCCCACGCAGAACACGGCCACCAGGTATCCCGCAAACGCAAAGGCGGACACACCGTCCATCTTCTGCGCCGCATATAAAAAAAGAAACGACATTGTATTATAAGCAAAGTGCAACGCCATTCCCAGCGCCAGAGAGCCGGTACAGTAGGCCGCCAGCCCCATGAGCACCGACAGGATGAACAGAGACGGCATCTGCGCGATATCGCCGTGCAGCAGCGTGAACACCACACTGGATACAACGATGGAAAACCATGTTCCCCAGCGGGAAAGCACTGCCTGCATGGCGCCGCGCACCAGCAGCTCCTCCAGTACGGCGGGTACCACACACATGCCGATGAAATACAAAAACGTGGCAAATCCGCTTTGCGGCAGACGGATGGCCTCCGGCGCGCGGTACCGGGTGAACGCGGCCAGCAGCCGCTGCAAAAGCGTAGTAAGCAGGCTGCATAGAAAGCCCGCCCCTAAAAACACCGGCACGAACAGCCACAGCCGCCCGTCCCGAGGCATCTGCACCGAAATCCGCAGGCGCATGGGCGTAGCGCGCACTCCCACGGCCAGCAGCCAGAACGCTGCCGCCAACCCGGCGGCGGGCAGAAGAACGTTGAATACGCCCAGCACCCACTCAGGCACAGCAATGGGGTTTTCCAGCGTAGCGCTTTTGTTGAACAGGCGCAGCAGCTGCCCTACGGCCAAACGCAGCAGCGCCGTGACGCCCAAATACACCGCCGCCGCCAGCGCCGTCAGGTTCGCCGCATAGCGCAGCGGGTCATTCTGTTGTTTGCGCGCCATCCCGCAGCCACCTCCCTCTGTTTATTCCGCCGGCCCGCGCGGGGCCCGCGCCGATGATATCCAGCTTCTATATTACAATATTCCGGCAAAAAAAACCACTGTGAAATCGCATCGCGTTTTCACAGCGGAAATATTTTTATGAAGGACTCACCGGGAGAAGCGGCGAATCAAAACAACCGCGCCGGTTCAGGCATATGCACGGGAAACGGAAGCGTAAACAGCCTCAGAGGTATCCTCCCCTTCGATCCACCCGGTGTAGGACACGCGGACCGTATCGCCTTTTTTCAGCTCCTCCGGAAAAGACTTTCCCGGCACAGCTTCAAATTTCAGTGTCCGGCCGTCGGCGGCGGCCAGCGTCAGTGCGGTATCGCTCACGGCACGCACCGTACCGAGCACGGCGCTCTTATTGGCATCTTTCCGGGCCGTGACCTCCAGTGACAGAAGCTGTGCGGAACGGGTGGATTCCCCGCTGATGCAACCGGAATAAGTGACGCGCACACCATCTCCCGGCTCCACTCCGCCCTGCTGCCCGGTGAGGGATTTCCCCGTGTAGAAGGCAAGTACACGTCCGTCCGCCGTACATACCCCGATGCTGCCCTGTTTGCTGTTCACGGAACACACCGTGCCCCGCACAGCCTGTGCATCCGCCAGCTTTTCCGCCTGCACACGCAGCAGCATGGCATGGGATGTATCCTCCGGCGCGGCGCTGCCCGAATAGCTCAGCACCGCGCGGCTTCCCGCGCGCAGGCCATCCGGCATATCCACCTCGGCGAAGCCCAGCGCGAAGATATAACGTTCCCCTGTATCTGCCAAAAAGGTGATCGTATCCGCCTTTTCATCCACGGCGCGGATACGTCCCGCCAAGGTGAACACATCTCCCTCCGATACGCGCGCTGTCACACGGCTCACCACCGCGCCGTCCGGTGCGCCATCAAAATACACGCGCGCCCACATTCCCTCGCGTGGTTCGCCCTTCAGCGCACGTACGCTCCGGCCCGCCGCAAAGGTGTAGGTTTCACCGCCCGCCGTCCGAAGTGTGATGCTCTCTTCATCGAACGCCGTTACAACGCCGTCGGCCGTGCTCCCCATCGAAAGGGAGTCGGGCTGCGTTTCCTGCGCGGCCTCTATGCGCAGCAGCTTTACATTTCGGGCGTTGGTGTCCGTCAAAACGCCGTCGTACCAGATGCGCACATACTGGCCGGCCTGTACGCCGCCTTCTACCATGTCCTCGGCGCCGTCCATACGGAACACATACTCTCCGCCGCCTGCGGCACGGAGGATGAACTGTCCGTCCGAGGCGTCCAGTACCACGCCTTCTTCTTTTTTAGCTCCCTCGGGAAGCACCGTTCCCGCCTGAGGGTCCTGTATGGGTCGCCCTCCGCCGGACCCGGCGCATGCCTGCAGCCCCAACACCAGCATCAGGCACAGCGCTGCTGTCAGCACCGCTACACATCTTTTCTTCATTGCTCTCAAACCCACATCTGCAACCCTTCCTGCCAAACCTCCACGGTCCGCGGCATACTTTATCAGTGTATGCAAAAACGGCACATGATATCCCGCCGCCGCAGTATCGCTGACATTGTCTTTCCATTATAGTAGACGCGCCCGCATCCGGTTTCATTTCAAAAAAAATCTTAAAAATCTATGACAATCTTCCAAACACACCGGAACGGACCGTCGGAAGCATTTTTGCCGCGGCACAATAAAAAACGGCCATACGGATCGCTCCGCATGGCCGTTTTCCGGTTTTAAATCACTCGGCGTCCTCGCCGTCCGCTTCGCTGCCGGAGAGCAGCGCCTTCATCGAAAGGCTGATGCGCTTTTTCTCGAAGTCCACATCGGTGAGTTTCACTTCCACTTCCTGGCCTACGCTCAGCACATCGGAGACCTTCTCAACACGCTCGTTGGAAATCTCACTGATATGCACCAGGCCGTCGATGCCCGGCAGGATGCGCACAAATGCGCCGAACTTGGTGATGGACACCACGGGCGCCTTGAACACGCTGCCGATGGGATATTCGGCCTTGAATTTCTCCCAGGGATTGTCCTCGGCTTTCTTATAGCCCAGAGACACTTTTTTGTTCTCGGTGTCGATATCCTTGACGTACACATCGATGGTATCGCCGACGCTCACGACCTCGGACGGATGCTTGATGCGGTTCCAGGACAGTTCGCTGATATGAACCAGGCCGTCCACGCCGCCGATATCCACGAACGCACCGTAGTTGGTCAGGCTCTTGACAACGCCCGTGTACTGCTTGCCGATCTCCACATTGGCCCAGAACTCCTCGCGCTTGGCATCGTTCTCGGCGGCCAGAACCTCGCGGATGGAACCCACGATGTGGCGGCCTTCGCACTGCTTCATCTTCAGGCGGACATTCGTTTTCACCAGGGCGGTATAATCCTCGCCATGGCGCAGCGTGGCCTGGGAGCGCGGCACGAACACGCGCACGTTATTCACCAGCACCACAACGCCGCCGGAGTTGGCCTCGGTGACGAAGCCCTCCAGGATCTCGCCGCTCTCGACAGCAGCGGCAACGGCCTCGCGGCCCTTGTTCTCATCCAGACGCTTTTTGGAAAGATAGACAACGCCTTCCTGGTCGTTTACCTTTGTTACGATGAGGTCGAGCTCGTCACCTTTCTTGACCAGATCCTCCGCTTTGGCGGACGGGTCATTGGTGAGTTCCTCGAGCTTGACGAAACCGGTCTGCTTCGTGCCGATATCCACCTGGATCTCGCTGGGGGAAACGCCGGTGACGATGCCCTTTACGACCTTTCCATTGTATACCGGCTTCAAGGAAGCGTCGATCATTTCCTCAAAGCTCAATTCCTCTTCACGAATTTCCTCGCTCATACTGCTCAGTACCTCCTCAATAATAGACGAGGGCGTGGATGCACCCGCCGTCACTCCCACCGTGCCTGCGCCGCGCCACCATGCGGGGTCCAGCTCCTGTGCTGTCTCCACGGCGGCGGCCTTTGTATGGCGCCCGGCAACGGATACGAGTTTCTGGGTGTTGGAGGACTGCCGCCCGCCGATGACGACCATCAGGTCGCATTGGCGCGCAAGGCACTCCGCCTCATGCTGCCTCGCCCATGTTGCATTACATATTGTATCAAATATGCTCGGATTTGTATATACTTTTTTGAGAAACTCTACGCATTCTTGCCACTTTTTCACCTCAAAAGTGGTTTGAGCTACCACAAAAATCCCATTTTTGGTATTTTCTGGTGTTAAAAGTGCTTTTAACTCCTCCAAATCGGCAAAAACAAATACACTGCCCCGTGTGTGTCCAACGATGCCCTGCACCTCGGGATGGTTTTTGTCGCCTGCGACCAGCAGGGTCCTGCCCTCCTCACCCGCCCTGCGGGCCAGGCGGTGGATCTTGGCCACAAAGGGGCAGGTGGCGTCATGCACCACAAGGCCCCGGGCCCCAAGCGCATCGTACACGCACTGCGGCACGCCGTGGCTGCGCACCACCACCTCGTAGCCGTCGGGCACCTGTTCGGGTGTATCCACGGTAACGGCGCCCCGGGCCGCAAGGTCCGCCACGCATTGAGGATTATGGATGAGCGGCCCCAGCGTAGCCACCCGCACGCCCTGCTCCAGCAGGCCGTAGGTGAGCTTTACCGCACGGTCCACTCCGAAGCAGAAGCCCGCCGTCTTTGCCTTAATGATCTTCATATCACAGCTCCTTGGAAAAAGGGCGCCGCAGGCAGCGCACTTTCTCTTTTACACTTTTATAAGTATTGCCGGTTTTCCTCCAGCAGCTTTTCCAGCTCTTCCGCCAGCAACGCCTTGCATTCGCGCAGGCGGGCGGCGCTGCGCGGCTCGCCCAGCTTCAATTTTTCCGCGGGGATCGGCTTGCCGAACACTACGGTGCAGCGACCGAACACCCGCATTTTTCCGCCCTTGTAGATGATACGGCAGGGGATCATATCCACGCCCGCTTCGGCCGCAATGACAAATGCTCCGCTTTTCAGCTTACCCAGGTTGCCGTCCTTGGTACGCGTGCCCTCGGGGAAGACCAGCGCCCCGCGTCCCTCACGCACCTCGCGCACAGTGTTTTCCACCACTGTGGTGTCGCCCTTTCCCCGGCGCACACAAACAACGCCCACATGCCGCCAGGCCCAGTTCAGCAGGCGGCTGATCTCGAACAGCTCTTCTTTGGCCATGATGACCATGGGCCTGCCCCAAAACCGGGCAATAACGACGAATACAGGGTCGATGGCGGAGATGTGGTTGGGCGCGATGACGAAGCCCCTGTCATGGATGAGGTTCTCCCTTCCGATGACCCTGATCCGGAACGCGATGTGCCACACCAGCCACGCCAACGGCACGATGATCCAGTAAAACCACATCGTTACCCCTCCTGCCCCAGACGCGCGCGGATGGTGGACAGCAGCAGCGCGAACGCATCGTCGAAGGTAAAGCCCGTGGTGTCCACGGTAACGGCATCCGCAGCGGGGCGCAACGGCGCGGCGGCACGGTGGGTGTCGTTATAGTCCCGCCGTTCCACATCCGCCAGCACCTGCTCGTAGCTCACCCATTCCCCACGGGCAATCAATTCATCGTAGCGGCGCCGGGCGCGGTCTCCCGCGCTGGCCGTCAGAAATATCTTCACCTGCGCACCGGGCAGCACCACAGTACCGATGTCGCGCCCATCCATAAGCACATTGTTATCCTTTGCCAATGCACGCTGTTCGTCCAGCAGGAACGCGCGCACCGACGGGTGTGCCGAAACATGGGATGCAGCCATGGACACCTCCTCGGTGCGGATGAGGCCGGAAACGTCCTCCCCGTTCAAAAACATATGCTGCACACCGTCCACATAGCGCATCTCCAGCCGGATGCCCGGCAGGAGCGCCGCCACGGCATCCTCATCCTCGGTGTCTGCGCCGCTGCGCAGCACATACAGCCCGATGGTACGGTACATGGCGCCGGTATCGACATAAATGTAGCCAAGCTCCGCGGCAAGCCGCCGCGACAGACTGGATTTGCCCGCACCGGACGGGCCGTCGATGGCAATGGAAATCATATTTTTCTCCTCTTCCCCCCAGGACGCTCCGCACTGCGGCATGCGCCCGGTCATGATTGACAGCCGTCCGGCCGATTACAGATGGCTTGCCGCCGCATATGCTGTGGCGAACGCGATTCCCAGGTTGTAGCCGCCCGTGTACGCGTCCACATCCAGCACCTCGCCCGCGAAATACAGCCCCGGACACAGCTTGCTCTGCATTGTTTTGGGGTCCACTTCCTTTACGCTGACGCCGCCGCTGGTAACGACGGCATGGGCAAGGTCGCCCTTTCCGGCCAGCTCGACCGGGAAGGCTTTCAGCAGCTCCACCAGGCGCCGGCGCTCCTCCCGAGTGATCTGGTTCACCTTGCGCTGCGGGTCCATGCCCCACACGTCCAGCATCACAGGCTGCATGGAGGCCGGAAGCAGCTTCACAAGGCAGTTCGCAGCCTCCCGGTTCGCAAGAAGCGCAAAGTCCTCGGAGACGCGCTTATAAAGCTTTTCCGGCGGCAGCGCAGGCTTGAGGTCAATACAGACGCGGTAGCCGTATTTTTTCATATCCCGGATGTGTGCGCTGGCGGAAAGCACCAGCGGCCCGGACATGCCGAAATGCGTGAACAGCATCTCACCCTGCTCGCAAAACAGCGCCTTTTTTCCTTCGTACAGTGTGAGCGCCACATTTTTAAGGGAAAGACCCATCATACGCCTGCACACCCCTCCGCGCTCCACCAGGGAAACAAGGCTCGGCTCCGGCGGCACTACGGTGTGGCCCGCCTGCCGTGCGAAACGGTAGCCGTCGCCCGTGGAGCCCGTCACCGGATAAGACACGCCGCCCGTTGCCACGAGCACGGCCCCGGCACGCAGCGCTTCGCCGCTCTGCAGGCGCACGCCCGTGCAGCGACCGTTCTCCAACATCAGCTCCCGTGCGCCCTCGTACCGCAGACGCGCACCCTTCGCCCAGCGCAGCAGAGCGTCCAGCACGTCCTGCGCGCGGTCGCTCTGAGGAAATACCCGCCGCCCCCGCTCCGTTTTAAGCGGCACGCCCAGCCCTTTTTCCAGCAGCTCCATCACGAAAGCGGGCGGGCAGGCGTTGAGCGCCGAATACAAAAAACGCGGATTGCGGCGCACATTTTTCAAAAACTCATCCGGACCGCAGTTGTTGGTGACATTGCACCGCCCCTTGCCTGTAATGAGCAGCTTTTTGCCCGGCGCGTCCATATGCTCCAGAACCGTGACGCGTTTGCCCGCGTGCACGGCAGCGCCGGCGGCAAACAGCCCGGCCGCGCCTGCTCCGATGATGATACAATCCTCCATGGCTTATCCTTCCCGCACGACGACAGTCCGCCGCGCGACCTTTTCGGCATCTTTTGCATCAGGGAAGCCGTCCGGGACGGTCTCAGCAAAAACGCGGCGGAGTTTTGTCCCCGAAGCTGCGTTTGAGAAAAGCGCAAGCACGGCAGACCAAAATATCCGCGAAATGTGCAGCCGCCCGGACCGGACCGCGCATCAAACGCCCGCCACGCTTTTGGCTGGCGGGGAACTGCCGCGGTTTTCCGCGATGCAATATTTCAGGCCCATGCGCAAAAGCGCATCAGCGCACGAAGTGCGCGCAGCCGCGCAAGCGGCGGGTTTGAGGTTATTATACCATCAATCCCCTTGTGCAACAACCGTTTTCCCTCAGCTCCCGCGGCAGCCGGCCGCCATATGCCAGACATTATTATAACGGCCCGTGCAGAAATACTCAACCTCTCATGCTTATTTCACCCTTCAGCACGCACATGTGCCGCCCGTGTTGCGCACGCAGTACTTATAGTGATATAATAATATACAATTGTGGCCATAGCCGTGTGCGGTACATCTGCACGGCTGCCAAGCAAACGGCGCCCGGCCCCGGCGCGCCGCAAAAGGAGACAAGCCATGTCGAAACTGAAAAAGCTGCTGCCGAAGCGGGATCTGCGCGCACGGTGGCTGTGGGTACTGGCGCTGGCCCTCACTGCCGTCAAGCTGGGCCTGTGCAGCTTCCAGCTCATCGTCGCCTCGCCGGATCTTTCCCCCATCGACGACACGCTGATGTTCAACCTTGCCAAGAGCATCTCCGCCGGGAACTGGCTGGGCGAATACGATTGGCTCACGTTGGGCAAGCATTCGTTTTATGCGCTCTGGCTGGCGTTTTTGAACCTGCTGCACGTCAACATCGTCGTAGGCGGTCAGGCGTTGTTCGCGGTGAGCTGCCTGGTGCTGCTGGCGGCACTGAAGCCCGTGATGCGCACAAACTGGGGACGGCTGTTCGTATTCGCCGTCACGCTGTATACCCCGGCCTCCTGGGCGGAAAATACGCTGCGCGTCTACCGCGACAATATCTATCCCTCCCTGGTGCTGCTGGCGCTGGCAGGACTATTGGGCGCATTCACGCGCTTTCGGGAAAAACCGCTGCGCGCGCTGCCTTATTATGTTGCCGCCGGCCTTTCCCTTGCGGCGGCCTGGCTGTGCCACGAGGACAACGCGCTGCTGCTGCCGTTCGTTCTGTGCGCGGCGGCGGTTTATCTTGCTTATCTGTTTCTGGACAAAAGCATTGCGCACAAAAAGAGCCGCCTGGCGCTGCTGCTGGTACCATTAGCGCTGTGGGGCGGCGGCATCGCGGCCTGGTGCGGCATGAACTACAAGTATTATGGCCGTTTTATCATCAGCGATTTCACTTCCAGCGAATTCAATGACGCTATGGGTGCGCTGTCCCGCGCGTATCCGGATGACCAGAAGCGCTACGAGCTCATCCCTTTGTCCACACGCCTTGCATTGTATGAAGTATCCCCCACCTTCGCCAAACTTCAGGATGTGCTGGAGACGCCCGAGATGTACAACGGCTACGGCGACCCGGAAACAGGCGAGCTGAATTCCGGCGGCATCCATTGGGTGCTGCGCAAGGCTGCCTGGACGGCCGGTTACTACGACACGGCCCAGGACGCAGAAAACTTCTGGCGCGCGGTGGCCGACGAGATAAACGCCGCCTGTGATGCAGGGCTTGTCCCCGCCGGGCGCAGACACAGCGGTGTGTTTTCTCCGATCAAGGCGGAATATGTTGCCCCTACCATCGGTAAATTTTTTGACGAGGTCAAGGTGTTCGTTCTCTTCGAGCAGACCGAACCGACCCAGATACTTTCCATCGCCCGGCCCGACCAAACTGAAGAATGGGAGAGTTATCTGCACTGCCAGAGCACCATCGCCGCACAGGCCAACACCGATCTGCCCTACTTTGCGCCTCTCAATCAAATTGCCTACAAGCTGCTGAATCTTGTAACCTGGGTGCAGCGCATCCTGCTTTGGCCCATGCTGCTGCTCACCGTGCTGTGGCTTGTGCGGTATGCGCCCGCTTGCGTACGCGGACTGAAAAAAAAGCAGCCGCCTGCGGACCTTGCGGGCAGCGTGCTGATGCTGGGCTTCTTCCTCACCGGGCTTCTGCGCATGGCTGCTATTGCCTATCTCATGGCCGTGACGCTTTCATTCGACATCTATCTGATGTACCTCTCGGCAGCCTGTGCGCCCATGCTGGCGTTTCTGGCTTACGGCACGGCCAAATGGTTCGAGGGGCACGCCTTGTCCGCTTCCCCGTACAGCCTTAAATAAGAAAGGACGTTCTTCAACATGAAAGACTATATCAAGATCGCCCGTCCGGACCACTGGATCAAAAACCTGTTCATCTTCCCCGGCACGCTGTTCGCGCTGCTGCTGGTAGGCTGGAAGGGCTCCTACGGCGGCCTGGCCGGTATCGCGCTGGTCAGTTTCTTCTGCACCTGCATGATCGCCTCGGCCAACTATGTCATCAACGAATGGCTGGACGCCCGGTTCGACAAGTACCATCCCACCAAGAAAAAACGCCCCGTGGTGCAGAACACTATGAGCGGAAAAATCGTTGCCGCGGAATATGCGGTGCTGGCCGCGGTTGGGCTTGGCGCTTCGCTGCTGGTGAACATCCCGTTCTTTGTATGCGAGCTGTGGCTGCTGGTGATGGGTGTTCTGTACAATGTCAAGCCCTTCCGCACCAAGGATATCGCATATCTGGACGTACTGTCGGAGTCCATCAACAATGCCATCCGCCTGCTGCTGGGCTGGTTTTTCGTAACGGCGGACTATCTGCCGCCGGTCACCATCGTGCTGGGCTACTGGCTGGGCGGCGCGTTTCTCATGGCCATCAAGCGCTATGCCGAATACCGTATGATCGGTGACAAAAGCACCGCCGCGCTGTACCGCAAATCCTTCGGCCAGTACACCGAACAATCTCTCCTGATCTCCGCGTTCTTCTACGCCATGTGCTCGCTGTTTCTGTGCGGTATCTTCATCATCAAATACAAGATCGAGCTGCTGCTGGTGGTCCCCTTCCTGTGCGGGCTGTTCTGTTTTTACTTTCATCTTGCCTTCAAAAAGGATTCCGCCGTGCAGAAGCCGGAGAAGCTTTACCGGGAGAAAGGGCTGCTGATGTACATGATCATACTGGCCGCCGTATTCATTCTGGCGCTGTTCATCAAGATCCCGGCGCTGGAGGTCTTTCTCGACTCCAAGATCATCGGCTTGTAATGGTGCGCCGCCATGAACGTATACGATTTTGACGACACGATCTTTCGCGGCGACAGCACCCGCGCTTTCTGGGCCTACTGCCTGAAGCGCGCGCCAGGGCTGGCACGCTTTCTGCCCCGGCAGTGCGCCGCCGCCGTGCGCTATGCGCTGGGCCGCACGGCTAAGGAAGCGTTCAAGGAAGCGTTTTTTTCCTTTTTGCAGGGCGTGCCGGACGCGGACGCCTGGGCGGAGGATTTCTGGCGCACGCATGAACGCCGGTTCCGCCCGTGGTATCTGGCCCAGAAGCAGCCGGACGACCTGGTCATTTCTGCCTCACCGGAATTTCTGCTGGCGCCCGCCTGCCGCAGGCTGGGTATCCGCCCGCCCATCGCCTCCCGTGTAGATGCGCGCACCGGGCGTTACACGGGCCTCAACTGCAAGGGAGCGGAAAAGGTGTCGCGTTTCCGGGAGCAATATCCGGATGCGGAAATCGGGCAGTTTTATTCCGATTCCCGCTCAGACGCGCCGTTGGCGCACCTGGCACGCCGTGCCTTTCTGGTCCGGGGAGATTCTTACACCTCATGGGAGGTGTAATGCTCCGTTCCCGCGCGGCTGCGGCAGATATTTTCAGCACAACAAAAGCGCGCCCTGAGCAGGCCAACAGGCCGATTCAGGGCGCGCTTTTTCAATTTGACGTTTCCGCCAGCCGCGCAGCCGGTCAATCTCTGCCGCGGGAAGCGCCCATGGCTGTGCGGCCGGCGGGCACGCCTTCCGCGCGGCCTCCCTGCACTACGCGCAGCGCGGGCGCAGGCTCCCGCGTCATGGCCGGGCCGTGTACGGGCCGCGGCTGCTGCACGCGGGGCATAAGGCCCTGCTGCGCCGCGAGCATGGCAGCACGGCGGCGTGCCAGCCTGCGCTTTTTGCGCTGCGCCTTAACGTACGCCACATAAGCGATGCGCCCGGCCACCAGAGCGGCCAGTAAAAGAAAGATACAGAACAGCACGCCCAGCACCTTGAGCGCGACCTCCCACCAGGCGGGCCTGTCCACAAATTCCTTCGCATTGGCGTCCAAAAGCGCGGACACTGCGCTCTCGTCGATGCCCAACGTATAAACGCCGATCTCGCGGTTCATACAGCTCCCGGCCGAAAGGCCCTCCCTCAGGCTGACCGTCATTGCTGCGGTGAACGGCTCGTCCACCATGTAGCGCTCCGGCGTATCAAACGTGACCTGCACGTCATCCGCAGCCAGCGCACTGTGGAGCAGGAACGTGTAGCCCTCCACCGAAAGGGCCAGCGGCGCGCTGCCCACCGAGGGCGCTCCTTCGGCGTAATACACCGGCACCTGCGGGGACGTAATATCCGAAGCCGCCAGCGTGACGGGCGTGAAATGATCGAAGCAATAATCCAGCAATGCGATGCTGTCGGAAAACTTGTCATACTTTTTTGCGCTTCCCATCACCACGCAGATCAGACTTCTGCCGCTGCGGGTGACGGTTTCCACCATCGTGTAGCCCGCCTCCTCCGTCCAGCCGCTCTTACCGCCGGTGGTGCCCTCATACTGGTATTTGTTCGTTACCAGCATGCAGTTATCGGTGCCAAACAGACGCTCCTGCTCCTGCTTGTTGGTGGGCTGCATGGTATAGGACGTTGCGCCGAACAACTCGGAAAAGCCCGGCACCGTCATCGCCCACTGTGTCAGGCGGGCCATGTCGTAGGGCGTGGTGTAGTGGTCGGCGCTGTGCAGGCCGTTGGCATTTACAAAATGGGTGCCCGCCAGGCCCAGCTCCGCGGCTTTGGCGTTCATCAACTCCACAAACGCCTCCATGCTGCCGGCGGTGTACTCTGCCAGCACATTGGCCGCGTCGTTGGCACTGGCCAGGATCGTGGCATGGAACAGATCGTTGAGAGACACGACCTCTCCCGGCTGCAGCGCGACATGGGACGAGCCCGCCTCCAGCGAATAGACCGCGTCCGGGCTGACCGTGACCTGCTGCGTCATGTCGCCGCCGCATTTTTCCATAGCCAGCGCCAGCGTCATAATCTTCGTGATACTGGCTGGATAATTCCGCTCGGCGCCGCCCTTCTGTACGAGCACCTGCCCCGTCTGTGCATCCATGACAAGGTATGCGTGCGCCGTCACCTCCGGCGGCACGGTGCTGCTTTCGGCGTACACCGGCCAAGCCAGACCCGCCGCCAGCGCCAGCGTCAGGATCATCCCCAGCAGTTTCTTCACTTGCCGCACTCCTCACCTCTGCTTTCAGCGCTTCCACCGAAAACAAGTTAAAGTTATCAATGGTATTATACAATTTGTATATCACAAGTGCAAGCCTTCCGCCGCCTATTTCCAGTGTTTTCACATTTTCGGCGGCTCATGCCTGCCCGGCCAGCGTTTTCGCCAGCGCCAGCAGCGCTTCCGGGAAGTTGATCTGCGGCGCGGCGATGACCGCGTCCAGCAGGCCCCGCAGGACCCATGCCTGCCGTCCGCCCCGAATGTGCGCCGCCGTCAGCTCCGCACTGGTGACGGCGAGCTGGGCGGGAAGATAAGGCTCACGGGAGAGGCGCAGCGCCGCGTACAGTGCGGGCTGGCTGTTCCAGCGCGGGTCCGCCAGAGCCAGCGTGCGCGCGGCAGCGTCATAGTCCAGCGCCTCCGGCAGGCGGCTCAGCACACGCTTCAGCTCCTGCCGGTCCGCGGGCGGTGTTTTGCGGGCAGCAAGCACGTCCAGAGCAGCCATCAGCTCCGGCAGAGCGGCGTCCAGTTCCAGCGCGGCGCACAGCGATGCGTCCCGCACGGCGGATGTCCCGCACCGCCGCAGATACAGCCACCACCGCGCCATAGGCACGGCGGGCGCCTCCGCCAGGCCATGCAGACAGGGCGCGCGCTGCGGCAGCCCGAAAGATGCATACGCCCCTGCGGCGCACAAAACGCCCAGTGCCTCGGGTGCGCCGGAGAGCAAAAGCCGCTGTGCCGCTGCACCCGCCGCGCGCCCGGACAGGCTCCGCACGCCCGGCGCAGCCCCGGCCGCAGCCAGCAGCGTGTCCGCCTTCAGCTCCAGCCCCTGCTCCGCCGCCAGCACGAACAGCTCCAGCACCCGCCGCGCATCCGCTGCATAGTAGGCCTCCGGGTCGTCCGCCGTGCAGCAGAGCACACCGTCCCATATCATATGCGCGCCTTCAAACGCTACATCCATCCGTATCCGCGCCCCTTTGCTTCCGGTTTTGTTTTTTCCAGTATACCAGAAAATGCCCTTTCCGGCCAAATTTACGGGAAATTGTTTATTTTACCATCAAATCAATATATAATGTTAAAAGAACAAGGCGTATTTTTACGAGGTGATAGATATGAACGCATTCGACAGCAAACTGCTGGACGGCAAAACCAAGCTGCACTTTGTGGGCATTGGCGGCAGCGGCATGTTCCCGCTGGTGCAGATCCTGCATGAAGTGGGCTATGAGATCACAGGCTCGGACGTGAACGAGGGCGATATCATCGACCGCGAGCGCAAGCTGGGCATCCCGATCTCCATGGGACACAAGGCCGAAAACGTGCACGGAGCCGAGCTGGTGGTGTATACCGCCGCCATCATGAAGGGCAACCCGGAGATCGAAGAGGCCCACCGGCTGGGTATCCCCACCGTGGAGCGCAGCATCCTTCTGGGTTATGTGGCCAACACCTACCCCCATCCCATCTGCATCGCGGGCACACACGGAAAAACCACCACCACGGCTATGACAACGCAGATCATGGTGATGGCTCACGCGGACCCCGCCGCCGTCATCGGCGGCAAGCTGCCGCTCATCGACGCCTACGGCCGCTACGGCACAGGGCGCGAGATCGTGGTGGAGGCATGCGAATACAGCAACACCTTCCTGCATCTGGTGCCCTATATCTCGGTGCTCCTGAACGTGGACGCGGACCATCTGGAATTCTTCAAGACCATGGAGAACCTGGAGGAATCCTTCCGCAAATTCGCACTGCTCACCACGCACACCGTCATTGCCAACCTGGACGACGCCAATACCGTTAAGGTCATACACAATCTGGACCGCCACATCCGCACCATCGGCATCGACACGCCCGCGGATTACCGCGCCGTGCATGTGCGCGAATACCGCCCATCGTTCTTCTGCTTCGACGTGCAGGTACTGGGTGTGCCCGCAGTGCACATTGAACTTTCGGTGCCCGGACGCCACAATGTGTACAATGCGCTGGCCGCTTTCGCATGCGCCACGATGTCCGGCTGCACGGCCGACGAGTGCGCCCGGGGCATCAACGCATTCCGGGGCGCCGGCCGCCGCTTTGAGTTTCTGGGAGAGGTAAACGGCGTGACCATCGCCGACGACTACGCCCATCACCCCACCGAGTTGGAGGCCACGCTGCGCGCCGCCAAGGAAATGGACTACAAACGCGTGTGGGCCGTGTTCCAGCCCTTCACCTACACCCGCACGCAGATGCTGCTGGACGATTTTGCCCGGGTGCTGCAGATCGCGGACAAAGTGGTGATGACGGAGATCATGGGCAGCCGGGAACGCGCGGAGGATTACGCCGTCCGAACAAAGGACCTTGCCGCCAAGGTCCCCGGCAGCGTGTGGTACGACACCTTTGACGAGGTCGTGGACCATGTGATGAAAAACGCCCGGCCGGGCGACCTTGTCATCACGCTGGGCTGCGGCGATATCTATAAAGCCGCAAAAAAGATGGTCGCCTGGGAAGCGTAAGGCGCACCCTGCGAAAAGCCCGGTCCCCACAGCGGGGCCGGGCTTTGCAGTTTTGCACACGGAAAAGCGGCGCCCGGCATGCAGCATGCCAGGCGCCGCTTTGTTCTGTCTGAAAGGTCCAGGGCAATACCGCACAATTCTAAGTGCTGAATTGAGCCGGCAGATTTTTTGGCAATTTAAACAAAAAACGCAGCGAATACTTTGTGTATTCACGAAGTTTTTTGTGACAACTGCCGGAAAATATGCAAGCGGGGCGGCACTTAAGGCGACAGCCATGAATTGTGCGGTGCTGCCCTAGAACGTCTCCAGCCCGAAGCTGATTTCCAGCGCCTCGTCCACACGGCGCTGCACGTCGGGGTCTATCTGCCCCGCCCGCTCCCGCAGACGGCGCTTGTCCAACGTGCGCACCTGTTCCAGCAGGACTACGCTGTCCCGCGTGAGGCCCCCGGTGCCCGCCTTGATGCCAATGTGGGTGGGCAGGTTCGTCTTATCCTGCTTGGACGTGATAGCCGCCGCGATCACCGTGGGGCTGTGGCGGTTGCCCACGTCGTTCTGCACGATAAGTACGGGGCGCACGCCGCCTTGCTCGCTGCCAACGACAGGGCTCAGGTCGGCGTAAAATACCTCGCCGCGCTTTACTTCCTTGTGCTCCAATCAAAAACCTCCCTGCGTGAAAAACTTCCTGCTTGCCGGCAAGAATAGCTTTCCCGCGCCGGGAGGCGCTTAATCACATGCGCCAAAACACGGCACATTGTTCCGTTTTTCGCCGCGCTTACAGCACCGTCTGGCCATTCACCACCAGCCGGAAGGAAAGGCCCAGCTTTTCAGCGGCCTTGCGGCACAGCAGCATGCGCTCGAGGAATATTTCAAAATAGTCGATGACGGGCGACATACCGGTGTCCAGCTGCAGGTCCAGCACTACGGCCTTTCCGGCGGCGTCCAGCGTGGTGCTGGCCTTTTCCACCGCGTAGTTCACACGGTCGTGGATGTCAAAGGTGGCCTTGTCCCGGTTGCGCACGCGGGTGCGGCGCACGTCCGTTTTGTCAGCCAAAATCAGCGCGGCGGCCACAGCGTTCACGGGGAAGGCCGTGCTTTCGTCGTGGTTGCCGATGGCCGAGCACACGGTTGCGATCTCATCCGCGGGCATGCCCAGCTTGTCCAGAATACGGAACGCCATCACCGCGCCGCTCTGGGCGTGGTCGATGCGGTTAATGACGTTGCCGATGTCGTGCATATACCCGGCGATCCACGCCAGCTCCTGCATGCGCCGGGGATAGCCCAGGTCGGCCATGATCTTTTCGGCAAAATGCGCAACGCGCGTCACGTGTGCGTAGCTGTGCTCGGTATAGCCCAGCGCGGCCAGCGCTTCGTCTGCCTTTTCAATGTAAGTGCGGATCTGTTCGTTTTGTTTGATCTCGGTTGGTGTTATCATGCTTTGTTGCTCCCATTTTTCAAATCACAGGCGGCGCGCCATTCCAGCGCGTCGCGCTCCAGCGCCCCAACAAAGGCGTCCTTGCCGTCGCAGTAGCCGTCGATGTCATAAGGGAACCGGGCCGCCAGTTCCAGCTTGAGCGCGCCGTAAGCCGCCGCGCGGGCGGGATGGGCGCGCAGATAATCCCGCACGGCCAAGTGCCGCGCAATGGCGTGCACATCGTCCGAGGCAAAAATATGCATCTGATGCGTCCGTTCATCGCCGCCCTTGCGCAGATACCTGCGTTCCGGAATGCCGAACTCGCCCAAATATTCGTAGCCCAACGCCTCGAAATCCGCGCGGCATTCATCGGTCTCCGTGACGGCCCGCACCACCGGCATAATGTCGATGATGGGCTTTGCAGCCAGCCCGGGCACCGCCGTGCTGCCGATGTGATGGATGGCCGTGAGCCGCTGTCCCAGCACCCCCGCGATGGCCTGCGCCTCCGCTTCATAAAGGCCAGGCTGGGTCGTAAGGCACTACCGTAATGTGCTGCATTCCGGTTCCTCCTTCAGGGAGGCCGATGCCTCGCGCCGCTCCAGCACCACAAAGGCCGCGGCGGCGCCGCCCTCGTGGGTCAGCGAAAGATGCGCCGTCAGGCCGCGCGCCTGCATCAGCGCCGCCGCCCGGCCTGAAAAGGAAAAATACGGCGCGCCGTTTTCATCCCGCAGCGCCTCGGCCTCGCACAGTGCGAACTCCCGCAAAAGCCCTGTGCCAAGTGCCTTGCCAAAGGCTTCCTTTGCGGCAAAATTGGCCGCCGCCGTCTGCGGGCGCATGCCCCGGCCCTCCAGCAAAGCGCGCTCCGCAGGGCCGTATACCTTTTCCAGAAAGCCCGGCCGCTTGATGCTTCGCGCAACGCGCGCCTCGCTTACCATGTCCACGCCGATGCCCATGATCATCCGCCGCTCCCCCTCGTTTCCCTTCCACACTGCGCTCTAGTTTCAGTATATCCCATCCGCGTGCAAAAAGGAAGCGGAGGAATGTAAAATCCGTCGCTGCAAAATGCAAAAAAGGAAAAGAGATGCCCGGGGAAAAGCTATGTAAAGTTCTGTTGCTTTACAGAAAACGCAGCCCCGGCAAACGCCTTTTTGCACCGCGCCCTTTCCTTTTATTTTCTTTTATCATATACCATTCCGCCGCTCCGCCATTTCCCCCGCGTCCGGCGTCCTTCTGCCAAAAAAGCCTTGCAATCCGGCGCAAAGGCTTGTATAATAAATGCGTCAAACATGTTGACTGAGAGAGTACGCGCGAGGTTCCGTCCTCCTGCAGAGAGGGGCGCCGCAGGCTGCAAGCGCCCGGGGATGGTTTCGCGCCGAAGTTCACTCACGAGTGGCTTTGTTGAAGGCTGCGGCTGGTAGGCAGAGACGGGTGTTCCCGTTACAGAACAACAGAGTGTTTGCTCTTGTACAATCGTACGGCAAAAACGTGGGTGGTACCGCGGAGTTTACGAACAGGTAAGCTTCGTCCCTGTCAAAGCGCAGGGGCGGGGCTTTTTCTTTTTCCGCTTCGTCCCGCAAAACATACAAAGGAGAGAACGGTATGAAGGAAGCATTGCAAAACATCCGGCAAAGCGCGGACGCGCTGATTGCCCAGGCGGCCGACGCCGCCGCCGTGGACGAACTGCGCGTGCGCTTTCTGGGCAAGAAGGGCGAGCTGACGGCCATTTTAAAGCAGATGGGCCGGCTTTCCGCCGAAGAACGGCCCGTCGTCGGCGCGCTGGCCAACGAGGTGCGCGAGGCCATCACAGCCGATATCGCGCGCCGCACCAAAGAGCTGGAAAGCGCGGCGCTCGCCGCGCGCCTGGCCGCTGAGGAAATCGACGTAACGCTGCCGGGCAAAGCGCCCGCGCAGGGCAAGCGCCACCCTTTCGAGCAGGTGCTGGGCGAGCTGAAGGAAATTTTTCTGGGCATGGGCTTCGACATCGTTTCCGGCCCCGAGGTGGAGCTGGACCACTACAATTTTGAAATGCTCAATATGCCCAAGAGCCACCCGGCCCGGGACACCCAGGATACGTTCTATTTCACCGAAAACGTGCTGCTGCGCACGCAGACCAGCCCCATGCAGATTCGCACGATGGAAAAGCAGAAGCCGCCCATCCGCATCATCTGCCCGGGCCGCGTTTACCGCTCCGACGCGGTGGACGCCACACACAGCCCCATTTTCCACCAGTGCGAAGGCCTTGTGGTGGATAAGGGCGTGACGTTCAGCGATTTGAAAGGCACGCTGGAGCTTTTCATCAAAAAGCTGTACGGCGAAGAAACGCGCGTGCGCTTCCGCCCGCACCACTTCCCCTACACCGAGCCGTCCGCCGAAATGGACATGAGCTGTTTTAAGTGCGGCGGTAAGGGCTGCAGCATGTGCAAGGGCGAGGGCTGGATCGAGATCCTCGGCTGCGGCATGGTGCACCCGCAGGTGCTGGAAAACTGCGGCATCGACCCCGAGGTGTATTCCGGCTTCGCCTTCGGCGTGGGGCTGGAGCGCATCGCCATGATGCGCTACGGCATCGACGATATGCGCCTGCTGTACGAAAACGACCTGCGTTTTCTCAAACAATTCTGAACAAAGGAGTGTATAGACCATGAAAATGCCGATGAACTGGGCGAAAGAGTTCGCCGAATTTGAATGCACTCCCCAGGAATTTGCCGACCGCATGACCATGAGCGGCAGCAAGGTGGAAACCTACGAGTGCGAGGCCGACGGCATAAAAAACGTCGTCGTGGGCAAAATTTTGGAGATCGTCCCCCATCCGGATTCCGACCATATGGTAGTGTGCCAGGTGGACGTGGGCCGCGATGCGCCGGTACAGATCGTCACAGGCGCAAACAACCTGAAGGTGGGCGACCTTGTGCCCGCCGCACTGCACGTGGCAAAGCTGCCCGGCGGCAAGGAGATCCGCAGGGGTAAGCTGCGCGGCGTGGAATCGGGCGGCATGCTGTGCAGCCTGTCCGAGCTGGGCCTTACTACACACGATTTTCCAAACGCCGTCGAGGACGGCATTCTGGTGCTGGACGAGGAATGGCCCGTGGGCACAGACGCTGTGAAGGCGCTTGGTATGGACGACGTGTGCGTGGATTTTGAGATCACGCCCAACCGGCCCGACTGTCTGGCCGTGCGCGGTCTGGCGCGGGAGGCCGCCGCTACCTTCGGCGTGCCCTTTCTGGACCACGAGCCGCAGGTAAAACCCGGCCACGGCGATGTGAACCGCTTTTTGAAGGTAGACATTGAAAACCCCGGACTGTGCTACCGTTATGTGGGCGCAGTGGTGGAAAACGTGCGCGTGAAGCCCAGCCCCCGCTGGATGCGCGAGCGCCTGCGCCTGTGCGGCGTGCGCCCCATCAACAACCTGGTGGACATCACCAACTATGTCATGCTGGAATACGGCCAGCCCATGCACTGCTTCGACTATAAATATGTAAACGGCGGGCACATTACCGTGCGCAACGCGAAGCCCGGCGAGGAAATTGAAACGCTGGACGGCGCAAACCGCACGCTGGGTGAGGAAATGCTCGTCATCGCCGACGAAAAAGGCCCCATCGCCGTGGCGGGTGTCATGGGCGGCGAGTTTTCCGGCGTGTATGACGACACTACCACCATCGTGTTCGAAAGCGCCATGTTCAACGGCCCCTCCGTGCGCACCACGGCCAAAAAGCTGGGCATGCGCACCGAGGCCAGCGGCCGCTATGAAAAAGGGCTGGACCCCAACGGCTGCCGCCGCTGCCTGGACCGTGCGCTGGAGCTGGTGCAGCTTCTGGACGCGGGCGACGTGGTGAACGGCGTGGTGGACGTCTGGGTGCACAAGCGCGAAGAACGCCGCATCCCCTTGCGCGTGGATGCGGTGAACCGCCTGCTGGGCACGCAGCTGGACAAAGCGCAGATGGTAAATATCCTGCTGCCGCTGGGCTTCGGGATGGACGGCGACGATATTATCATCCCTTCCAGCCGCTGGGATATGGAGCGGGACTGCGACGTGGCCGAAGAGGTTGCCCGTTTTGTGGGCTACAACAAAATGCCCAGCACGGCCATCCGGGGCGTGGCCAGCGCCCGCCCCACCGAGCGCCAGACCTTCCATGAAACGCTGATGAACGCGCTGGTGGGCTACGGCATGTACGAGATCGAAACCTTCAGCTTTTACAGCCGAAAGGCCTTCGACGCCGTCAATCTGCCGGAAAACGACCCGCTGCGCAACGCGCTGGTCATCTCGAACCCTCTGGGCGAGGACACCAGCATCATGCGCACCACGGCGCTGCCCAGCATGATGGATGTAATCGCGCGCAACTGCAACGCCCGCGCCGCCGAGTGCGCGCTGTTTGAGGACACCACCACCTATACCCCCAACGCCGACCCGGACCAGCTCCCCACCGAGACGGAAACCCTGATGCTGGGCGCCTACGGCGCGGGCTGGGATTATCTCGGCCTGAAGGGCGTGGTGGAAAAGCTGCTGGAAACGGCCCGCGTTGCAGACGCGCGCTTTGCGCGCAACACGGCGGGCACATCGTATCATCCGGGCCGCTGCGCGGATATCTGGCTGGGCGAAGATAAGCTGGGAACCATTGGCGAGGTACACCCCGCCGTGCTGGCCAACTACGGCGTAAAGCCGCGCGTTGTGGCCGCCGAGCTGCGCATGGACGTTCTGTTCGCTCACCGCGGCGGCACCCCCGCGTTCAAGCAGCTGCCCAAGCACCCGGCCATTACCCGTGACCTTGCGCTGGTGGCGGACGACGCCGTGCCCGCGGCAGACATCGCGTCGCGCATCCGTAAGGCTGCCGGAAAAGCGCTGGAAAGCCTGACGCTGTTCGACGTATACACCGGCGAGCATATGGCTCCGGGCAAAAAGAGTCTGGCGTACAGTCTGGTTCTGCGCGCGGCGGACCGCACGCTCACCGACGAAGAAGCCGAAAACGCCGTGAAAAAGGTACTGGCGAACCTGGCGGAAATCGGCGTGGAGCTGCGCAGCTGAAAATGGGGTTCGAACCGGAATGGGGCTGCCGGTAAGCCCGGCGCCAATGCTTCTCAGGCGCTGCTTTGCCGGCAGCCCCCAATACCGATTGCGGCGTTTTTGCCCCAAATGCTTGCATCGGCGGCTCTTTTAGGCTACAATATAGATTGATACCGAACGCTTTTGTAGGAGGGAATGAGAGTATGAGCGAACCGACCACCATCTTCTCCATTTACGATGATAAGGACCGCGAGATCCGCGCCGTGCTGACGGAGGTTTACCGCGCCCTGAAGGAGAAAGGCTACAACCCCATCAACCAGCTTGTGGGGTACATCCTCTCGGAAGATCCCACCTATATCACTACTTATCAGGGCGCCCGCTCCCTAATCCGCAAGATCGACCGCGACGATCTGCTGCAGGCGCTGCTGAAAAGTTACCTCGGCGAATAATCTTAAAAGGAGACCCGTTTCATGGCTTTTACACCCAAACTCACATATAAGGGCCGTCCGCTGGTGCGCTGCAAAAACGACATCTATTACGGCAGCCTGTCGGACCCGTACGTCATCTTCATGCAGGTGCTCACCAGCAAGGAAGAAAACGGCGTGCAGGTGGCGGACCGCATCCACGTTACGCTGCTGTCCACCGACACCACCAAAAGCCCCATCGAGCGCATGAAGAAGCAGAGCGATAAAAACGGCCTGTGGAGCGCGCTGGAGATCGGCACCATCTGGTTGGAGAAATCCCTGCTGGACGCGAAAAAGGAAGAGAAAAAATAATCGGCGAAGCCGGGCGGGGAAAGACTCCGCTCGGCTTTTTTGTGTACAAAAAAGCCCCGGCGCAAAAGCGCCGGGGCTTTGGTTGCTGTTATTGCTCTGTACTGCTTAGTTCAGGATGGCCAGTTCGGTCTCCGGGTCGAACAGGTGCAGCTTCTTGGTGTTGATGGCGACCTTCACATCGGTGCCATTCTTCGCGCTGCTGCCCGGGTTCACGCGGGCCGTCATCTTGTAATCCTTGTACTCCAGGTACAGGTAGATCTCAGAGCCCATCAGCTCGGAAACTTCCACATGCGCGGTGATGGTGGCGTCCTTGTGCTTCTCCATGAACTCCTCGTCGTCCTTGATGTCCTCCGGACGGATACCGGCCTTGATCGCCTTGCCGACATAAGCATCCAGCGCGGAAGTAACCTTCTCCGGAGCGATGAGCAGCTTGTCGCCGCCCAGGTCAACATAGTAGTTGGAGCCTTCCTTCACCAGAGTAGCGTCCAGGAAGTTCATCTGCGGGCTGCCGATGAAGCCGCCGACGAACATATTGCACGGATAATCGTACAGGTTCTGCGGAGTGTCCACCTGCTGGATCAGGCCGTCCTTCATAACCACGATGCGGTCGCCCATGGTCATAGCCTCGGTCTGGTCATGCGTAACGTAGATGAACGTGGTGCCCAGCTTCTGGTGCAGCTTGATGATCTCGGTGCGCATCGAGGTACGCAGCTTGGCGTCCAAGTTGGAAAGGGGCTCGTCGAGCAGGAACACGGCCGGGTTACGCACCATGGCGCGGCCCAGGGCAACACGCTGGCGCTGGCCGCCGGACAAAGCCTTCGGCTTGCGGTCGAGCAGATGCTCGATGTCCAGCACGCGGGCGGCTTCACGCACGCGCTTGTCGATTTCGTCCTTCGGGGTCTTGCGCAGCTCAAGGCCGAAAGCCATGTTCTTGTAAACCGTCATGTGCGGATACAGAGCATAGTTCTGGAACACCATCGCGATATCGCGGTCCTTCGGGGGAACGTCATTCACCAGGCGGTCACCGATGTACAACTCGCCCTTGGAGATCTCCTCCAGGCCGGCGATCATGCGCAGCGTGGTGGATTTACCGCAGCCGGAAGGGCCGACGAGAATGATAAACTCTTTGTCTTCGATCTCAAGGTTGAAATCGGAAACGGCGGTCACGTCGCCCGGATAAATCTTGTAGATGCCTTTCAAGCTAATGCTTGCCATAAGAATCAGCCTCCGTATTCTTCTATAATTTTGGATTTTGTTGATATCCTTGACGGTTGGTTCCGTCTTTAATATAATAATATCAGCTGGAAACGCTGTTTTAAATAGTAAAATATTGATACGGAGTGGATATTGTTGATATTTGACGAAAGCGCCGTCTGCACGCCGGTGTTCTGCCGGGAGGTCACAGGCGAAACGCCTGTGCTGCTGCCCGCCGCGCCTTTTACGGTGGTGCTGGCCAGCAGCGGGCGCGCGGCCGCTTCCGCGGACAGCGAGCCCGTGCTTCTGGTGGCGGGCGGGCTGTTCCTTGCGGGAGGCGTGGCTGTTGAGGTAACGCCCGTGACCGGCTGCCACGTGCTGGCGGCTGGTTTTTCCGGCACAGCTGCACAGGCCGCAGCCGCGGGCCTGCCCGCCCCGCTTGCCAGCGACTGCAGCGCCTGCCCCATGGCCGCCCAGCTGCTGGGCGAGCTTGCCGCCGCCATGGAACGCGGCGGCGCGGCCGGGCTTTCCGCGCTGTGCTACCATATTCTGTGCGAACTTGCCGCCGCCGACGCGGCCGTTCCCCGGCTTTCGCCGCTGGTGGCGGATGCGGTGCTGGCCATCCGCCAGAATTATGCAGGCCTGTACGGCGTGGAGGAGCTGAGCGCCCAGCTGGGCGTGAGCAAAAGCCATCTGGTGCGGGTGTTTTCGGCTGAAATGGGCGTGGGGCCGGGGCAGTATTTGACGGGTGTCCGGCTGGACGCCGCCAAGGCGCTTTTGGCCCGGCGGGATTACCCGCTGGAAGTAGTGGCCACGCTGTGCGGCTTTTCGGGCGCGAACTACCTGTGCAAGGTGTTCAAAAAGCACACCGGGCAAACGCCCGCCGCTTTCCGCGCGCAGAACGCGGGCGCGGCGCGCGGAGGCGCGGTGAACGAGCTGGAAAGCGCGCTGTACATTTGAGAGGGCCGCATTTTGCAGCGCCGCGCACGTTTGTGCAAAATTAAAGGCTTTTTACGCCTTTTAACCCCACGCAAAAAACGCTATGATTAAAAGTAAAGAAGCCTTTAAAATAAAGAAAAAGGAGCGACTTCCATGAAAGTTATCGTAACGAACAGCTATGACGAGACCTGCGCGGTCATCGCCAATATGATCAAGGAACTTGTAAACGCCAAGCCCGATGCCAAGCTCGGCCTTGCCACGGGCGGTACGCCGGTGCCCATCTACAAAAAGCTCATTGAGATGAATAAGGCCGGCGAGGTGGATTTCTCCCGCGTGCACACCGTGAACCTGGATGAATACTGCGGTATCCCCGGCACGCATGACCAGAGCTACCGCTATTTCATGGACACCAATCTGTTCGACCACATCAACATTGATAAAAAGAACACCTTTGTAGCCAGCGGCATGGGCGATTTCGAGGCCAATGCCCGCGAGCTGGAGGAAAAGGTGCGTGAGGGCGGCGCGGCGGATCTGCAGCTGCTGGGCATCGGCAACAACGGCCACATCGCATTCAACGAGGCCAGCGACCACCTCATCGCCGTGGCCCACACCGAAAAGCTGACCGAGAGCACCATCAACGCCAACGCCCGCTTCTTTGAGAAAAAAGAGGACGTGCCCACCATGGCCATCACCATGGGCATGGGCGATATCCTCGCCGCGAAAAAGGTCGTTCTGGCCGCTACGGGCCTTGCCAAGGTCCCGGCCATCAAGGGGCTGATCATGGACGACGTCATCACCACGCAAAACCCCTCCACGATGCTGAAGATGCACGAGGACGCCGTCGTCGTCATCGACAGGGAGCTGGCCGACGCCGTGGGCTACAGAGCCTGACGCCAACAGCTGAAAAACGCCGTTGCAGCGGCCCGCCGCCGGGAAACCGGAGCGGGCCGCTGTGTTTTTCACAGCAGAAAAACCGCCCTGCCGCCGCTGCGTTCGCCGCGCGAAAACGCGTGGCCTCTTACTCTCTCCGCAAATATCTTGTTCCGCCTCTTTTGAGGCCTGTCGCAAAGGCGCACTCAAGATTGACTTTTATCTCTATTCCGGATAAAGTTAAGGTAATAAACGTCCAATGAGGTGTAATATGTTTGGCCTTTACATCCATATCCCCTATTGCCGTTCCAAATGCCGTTACTGCGACTTCTATTCCACCCCATGCCCGGACGGTGTACCCGAGGCGTACATTGACGCCCTGTGCCGGGAAATGGACCGTTTTTCGCCTTGCGGCTCCACGCCGCTGCGCCCCGACACGCTCTATTTCGGCGGCGGCACGCCCTCGCTGCTGACGCCCGCGCAGGCGGCCCGTCTCATCCGCGCCGCCGGGCCGGCGCCCGGTGCGGAGATCACGCTCGAAGCCAACCCCGAGACCGTCACGCCCGAGCGATTGGCCGCGTTCCGCCGGGCCGGTGTGAACCGCCTTTCGCTGGGCATACAGACGGCGCGGGACGACAGCCTGGCCCGCCTGGGCCGCCGCCATACCGCGGCGCAAAGCCGCCGCGCGCTGGGAATGGCCGTGCAGGCCGGGTTCACCGACATCAGCGGCGACCTGATGCTTGCGCTGCCCGCTTATACCATGGCCGAGCTGGACGAAACCATCGCCCTGCTGGCGGAGAGCGGCTGCACCCACATCAGCGGCTATCTGCTGAAGATCGAGCCGAACACGGTGTTCGGCAAGCGCCCGCCGGAAGCACTGCCCGACGACGACGCGGCTGCGGATTTTTATCTTGCCGCCGTGGAAAAGCTGGCGGCGCTGGGCTACGCGCAATACGAAATTTCCAATTTCGCCCGCCCCGGCTTTGAAAGCCGCCACAACCGGATCTATTGGGACTGCGGCGATTATCTCGGCCTTGGCCCCGCGGCGCACAGCTGCATGGGCGGCAAGCGCTTTGCCACGCCGGCGGGCACGGCCGCGTTCCTTGCCGCGCCCGCGGTGTACGAACCCCAGGGCGAATGCACCGCCGAAGATTACATCATGCTCCAGCTCCGTCTTTCCCGCGGGCTTTCATTGAGCGCGCTGCGCGCGCGGTACGGCGTATCCTTCTCCTCCGAAAAGCTCCGGTTCCTGCAAACGCTTGCGGAGCATGGGCTGGCTGTTTTCGACGGCAGCGTCCTGCGCCTGACGCCCCGGGGAATGCTGGTTCAGAACAGCATCCTGTGCGAGCTTGTGTAAAGCTTTTTTACTGTCCGGTACACTTTCTTTCCATTTCAAAAAAACACCCGGCGCAGGCTCTGTGCCGGAGTGCAGGGCGTTCTTCTCTCCAGGTGTCCTATGATTTAACTTTTTTATAACTTTGCACAGCAAAGCTATAAAAAGCTCATTTTAATGGCCGCAGGCCGGGGACGGCCCGCATGGCCAAAAAACAGCCTGCGACTATTTTTTATTTATTGCCGCGCAGAAGGCTTTTTCAATACTCCACGCCCTCCCGGGCCGCGGTGCGCGCGCCGTCGGCAAAGGGATGCTTGCGCGCCTCGATGACGCTCACATAATCCGCCAGGGCAATCAGCTCCTCCGGCGCACCGCGCCCGGTGAGCACCAGCTCCGTGTTCGGCGCTTTCTCCCGCACTGTGCGCAGCACATCCGCCAGAGACAGCATCCCGGCGTTCACCGCGCACAGCACCTCGTCCAGTACCACAAGGTCATACTCCGCCATGTGTGCCGCCGCACGGGCAAGCGTGTCCGCCTGGCGGGCGCGGCATTCCGCTTTTTCCGTTTCTGTCATCGTCCAGGTGAATTTTTCCCGTTCCACCGGGCAGTAAAACTCCACGCCAAGCGCAGCCAGGCTCTTTGCCTCGCCAGTTTTTGCACCCTTTAAAAATTCATAGAACGCGGCTTTTTTACCGTGGCCCGCGGCCCGGGTGCAAAGGCCCACGGCAGCCGTCGTCTTGCCTTTTCCGTCCCCGGTATAGATGTGTACCATGCCCATCATTTTCCCTCCTCTCCATCCAGATATCCAAACGGGATGATATCGCTCACTTCCACGATGCCGTCGCGCATCCACAGCTCCGGGCTGCACTGAAGCAGATAACCGCAGCCGCTGTCCGCCATCCAAAGCTCCGGCGCGCGGCGCGGCATGCCGCGCTGGGCCAGCATGCTCATGATGACGCCGCCGTGGGTGACGCACGCCGCTTCGGAGATATTGCTTTTCATCATAAATTCAAACATGCCCATCAGCACATCCGAACAGCGCTTGTGGAACTCCGCCGCAGGCTCCCCGCCCTCGGGCGTATAGTGCTGCGCCGGGTCCATCCACTGCTTGAAATGCGCATCCTGCACCAGCTCCGTCACCTTACGGCCCTCAAATTCGCCAAAGGCGTTTTCCCGCAGGTCCGCCAGGATGATCTTATCCTTTGCGTCCGGGAACAGCAGCTCCACAGTCTCCACCGCGCGGCGCATAGGGCTTGAAAACACCGTTTCTGCTTTAGGATACGGAAAGCGTGCGGCCAACGCGCGCAGCTGCGCCGCGCCCTGTGCGCACAGGGGCTGGTCCGTCCCGCTGCCCATATAAATGCCGTCCAGGTTGCCCTGCGTGACGCCGTGGCGCACAAGATACAGGCGGTAATTTTTCATAAAAGTTCCTCCTATCGGTCCGCTGCGGGAATTTCAGCGGTTTTAATTATTTTTCAGCCACATTTTTGGCCAAAATCTCCAGCCCGCCCACTATATTTAGGCACATGGGCGGCGTTGGGCCGAAGATATAGCAAACCCTGTCGGACCCGGCCGGGCCGTGGGGTTTTTTCGGAAATTTTTGTATTTACAAAATGTTTTTGCTGTACTATAATTTACAGTACGTAATTGTGTAAGGGGTATGCGGTAATGGTATCGGATTTCAGCAGGATCATCACGCTTCTGCGCAAAGAAAAGGGCGTGACGCAAAAGCAGGCCGCCGAAGATCTGGGCGTTTCCCAGGCGCTGCTGTCGCACTACGAAAAAGGCATCCGCGAATGCGGGCTTGAATTTGTGGTGCGCGTGGCTGATTATTACGGGGTTTCCTGCGATTACCTGCTGGGCCGCAGCGCGGACCGAAGCGGTCTCACCCTTTCGGTGGAGGATATCCCCAGCCCCGAAGGCGCAAAGGACGGCGTGTTCCGCGGCAGCGTGCTGCCCACTTTCAACAAAAAGCTCATCTCCAACAGCCTGAATATCCTGTACGACAAGCTGAACGCCTGCCCGGACAAGGGCCTTGTGGGCGAGATTTCCGGTTATCTGATGCTGGCCGTGTATAAAATGTTCCGTCTGGTATATGGCGCGGGACCGAAAAACACCAGCAGCATGTTCGGCGTGAAGAAAAATCTGTACGGCGGCTATTCCGACGCCGCGATGCACATTGCGGAATCCAACGTTAAGGCCATTCTCGCGGGCGAGGACATCGGCCTGGGCGCGCCGCTGAAGGACACCAGCGCCTTTGCCATGACGACAGAAAGCCTTTCGCGGGATTATCCTCTGTATGCCACCAGCCTGCTGAACCTCATCAAGACGAGCGAGGCCCGCATCGAAAAGGAAAAATAAGCTTTTTTATCATAGCATGAATTTTCACAAAAGGAAAGCCGCCACTTTGTGGCGGCTTTTTACGCGCTGCTGGCTACACGGAAAACAGCCGGAATGCGTTGGACGCAGCTCCGGCAGCGGGGACGCCCCGCCTTTTATTTAAGGGCCGCGATCGCCTCGCGGCATGCGCCGCAGATGTTCCGGCCCTGATACTGCGCGACGCCTTCGGCGCTGCCGCAGAAGATGCACGCAGGCTGGTACTTTTTGAGCACAATGCTGTCATTGTCCACATATACTTCCAGCGCGGCGTCCTTGTCGATATCCAGTACCCGGCGCAGCTCGATCGGCAGCACAATACGGCCCAGATTATCCACCGGACGTACGATTCCCGTAGATTTCAATTCTCCCACTTCCTTTTTCCGGCGGGTATCCCTCCCGCCGGATATCATTGATATTACTATACAGAATTTTACAGAATCTGTCAATATGTGGAATAAAAAGAATATTTTAACAATTTGTAAACTGATATACGCTAAAATACGGTTAAATTTGCAAAAAACCGACTTTTTTGTAGACTTTTGTCACTGTGCGGTCCGCAATGGCGGCAGCACGCCGCGCGCCCCCGGTGAGCACGCCGTCCAGATAAGCCTTGTCCGCCAGGATGCGTTTGTATTCGGCCTGGATGGGGGCGAAAGCATCCTTCACCACCTCGGCCACGGCCAGCTTGAACTCGCCGTAGCCCCTGCCCGCGAACTCCTTCTCAATGGCGGCATAATCGCGGCCCGTGAACACACTGTAAATGCTCATCAGATTTGTGACGCCGGGCTTGTCCCCGGCGGCGCGCACGCATCCGTCGGAGTCCGTTACGGCGCGCTTGAATTTGCGCACGATGGTATCCGCGTCGTCCAGCATCAGCACAAAGCCGTTGACGTTGGTGTCGCTTTTGCTCATTTTCTTCTCCGGCTCCTGCAGGCTCATGATTTTGGCTCCTGTTTTGGGGATGTAGCCGTCGGGCACCACGAAGGTGTCGCCGTATACGCCGTTGAACCTCTGGGCGACATTGCGCGCCAGCTCCAGATGCTGCTTCTGGTCGATGCCCACGGGTACGAGGTCGGCATTGTAGATGAGGATGTCAGCCGCCATGAGCACAGGATAGGTAAACAGGCCCGCGTTGATATCCTCCGGATGCCTGGCACTCTTTTCCTTAAACTGGTGCATACGCGTCAGCTCGCCGAAGGGCGTGCTGCAGGAGAGCACCCACGACAGCTCCGCATGAGCGGGCACATGGCTCTGTACGAACAGCACGCTCCTGTCCGGGTCGATGCCGCAGGCCAGCAGCAGCGCCGCAGCCTCCCGCGTCTGGCGGCGCAGGTCCGCCGGCGTTTGGCGCACGGTGATGGCGTGCATGTTGGCGATCATATAAATACAGTTATAATCGCTTTGCAGCGCGTCCCAGTTGCGCACCGCGCCCACATAATTGCCCAGCGTAAAAGTGCCGGTGGGCTGGATGCCGCTCAGGATGCGTTTTTTTTGTTCTTCCATTTCGGGTTCCCCCTGCTTTTTTACAATATATAAATTATTGTAGCACACCCTAAGCCTGAAAGCAATCGAGGCCGCCGGCAAAATCGCCAACCTCTGCGGGACGCCAAACGCTTTGTGCTGCGCGGCCGCTTTTTGGGCCCCTCCGTTCTCCTTTCCGGCGCGCAAAAGGGCAATTTTGCGCTGTAGGGGTGTTTTCCCGGCGCGTGTCCGGGCTGCAAACGTTTTTTAACCTTTTTCAACAGGCCGGGCAATTGACAAACAGCCTGCTTGCGGCTAAACTTAATAAGGAATAAAAGCGCGGCGGAACGCCGTTTTTTCATGTCCGTCCGGCTGCGCCGGGCAAAATCCAAAAATTGAGGAGTACCAAAGCTATGGCATCGAATATCGTCCGTACCCGTTTCGCCCCCAGCCCCACGGGCTACATGCACGTAGGCAACCTGCGCACCGCCCTCTATGCGTTTTTAAAAGCCAAAAGCGCCGGCGGAACGTTTATTCTGCGCATCGAAGACACCGACCAGGAGCGTTATGTGGAGGGTGCGGTGGACATCATCTACAATACCCTGCGCGAAACGGGCCTCATCTGGGACGAGGGGCCGGACATCGGCGGCCCCGTCGGCCCCTATGTGCAGAGTGAACGCATGGGCATGTTCAAGGGCTATGCCGAGCAGCTTGTGAAAGAAGGCAAGGCTTATTACTGCTTCTGCGACAAGGAGCGTCTGGATGAAATGCGCCTGGTGCAGAAAGCCAGCGGCCAGGCTCCCCACTACGACGGCCACTGCCGCAGCCTTTCGCCCCAGGAGGTGCAGGCAAAGCTGGACGCCGGCCTTCCCTACGTCATCCGCCAGAAAATGCCCAAAACCGGCACCACCAGCTTTGAGGACGTGGTGTACGGCCACATCGAGGTGGACAACGCCACGCTGGATGACCAGATCCTCATCAAGACCGACGGCATGCCCACCTACAACTTCGCCAACGTGGTGGACGACCATCTGATGGGCATCACCCATGTCATCCGAGGCTCGGAATACCTTTCCAGCACGCCCAAATACAATCTGCTGTACAAGGATTTCGGCTGGGATATCCCCACCTATATTCACTGCCCGCCCGTGATGAAGGACGCGCAGAACAAGCTGTCCAAGCGCAACGGAGACGCAAGCTATCAGGACCTCGTCGCCAAAGGCTACCTGAAAGAAGCCGTGCTCAACTACATTCTGCTGCTGGGCTGGAGTCCCAAGGGCGAGCGCGAGATTTTCACGCTGCCAGAGATGATCGAGGTGTTCGACGAGAGCGGCATCGGCAAGGCTCCCGCCATTTTCGACCCCGCGAAGCTGCGCTATATCAATGCCGAATACATCCGCGCCATGAGCGAGGAGGCGTTTTTCGAAAAAGCCGAGCCGTATATCGACAGTGTCGTCAAGACGCCCTGCAACAAGGCCCTGCTGGCCCAGGTGCTGCACCAGAGGTGCGAGCTGATGAGCGATATCCCCGAGCAGATCGACTTTATCGACGAAATGCCCGAGTATGACCTTGCCATGTATACCAACAAGAAAATGAAGACCACCGCCGAGACCGCCAAGGAAGCGCTGGAAGCCATTCTGCCCGTACTGGAGGCCATTCCGGCCGACGGCTTCACCCGGGACGCGGTGCATGCTGCCCTGTTTGCTCTGATTGAGGAAAAAGGCGTGAAAAACGGCTTTATGCTGTGGCCTCTGCGTGTGGCGGTGTCCGGCAAGCAGTTCACCCCCGGCGGCGGCATCGAGCTGGCCGCTGTGCTGGGCAAGGAAAAAGCGGTCGCCCGTGTCAAAGCCGCCATCCAGCGCCTGTAAAGGCTATCTCCCTGTCACATCGGCAAAACGGAGGTAATTGTAAAAAATTACCAATTTTAACAAGTCCCCGGCATGAAGAGACAAAATCTTCTGCCGGGGACTTTTATAATTGTGGGTACCCTGCCATAGATATGCGGCCCGCGCGCGGTTTATGCCTTTCTTCGGGAAAGCGCCCCGCCCGGGCGGGAAAAGAAAGCGGGCAGATCCGGCGCACACCGTCCAACGCCGTGCCGGAAAAGCCCGGAAGGAAAGAATGGTGACCCACATGTCCGTCAAACTCCGTGAAAGGCCCGTGGTGCGAAAGGCGATGCGCACGGGCGTGCCCCAGCGCCTTCTGCCTCTTGCGTTCCAGCTTTGCGCCGCATTGCTGGGCTGGCTGGGCGCCGGCGCGCCGCTGCTGGGCGGCCTGCGCCCTCTGGGGCTCTGCTTCGCGGCGGCTGTGCCCACACCCTACGCGGTGTGCGCCGCCGCGGGCGCGGCGGCCGGATACGCCTTTGCGCTGCCGCTGGCAGACGCCGCGCCTTACCTGGCCGGCGCGGCCGTGGTGGCGCTCCTGCGCGGCCTGGCCGGTACGCGCCGTCAGAATTATGCGCCCATGGCCCCCGCCACGGCGGCGGGCATCGTATTCTGTCTCATCCGCTCCGGCCTGGCCGTGGCGGGCTATGCCGGGCTGCCGGGCATCCTCTCCGCCGCGGCCGAAGCGCTGCTTGTGCTGGGGCTGTCCTATCTTCTGGTGGGCTTTTTTGCCGTGCCCCGGCAGGGCGGAATGCCTCAGGACGCCGAGGAGCGCGCCGCGCTTTGCTTCGCCTTTATGGCGCTGCTGGCCTGCCTGACGCCCTACACGGTACTGGGGCTGTCCGTCGCCCGCGCCGCCGCCGCGCTGACGGTGCTGGCTGTTGCGGCCCGCGGGCAGGAGGGAGCAGCCGCCGTAACGGCCGTGGGCGCCATGGCGGCGCTGTGCGCGGCGGACCCCGCCAACCTGTATGCCGGGCTTGGCATCGCGGCAGGCGGGCTTGCCGCTGGCTTGTTCACAGGCAGCAGCCGCCCGGTGACGGCTCTGGTGTTCTGCGGCGCGGGGCTGGTGGGCGTGTCCTGCGCGCCCGGCAACAACGCGGGGCTGCAGCTGGCCGTGGAGCTTTGCATTGCGGGCGCGGCGTACTGCCTGCTGCCCGCCGGACTGTTCCAGCGTGTTCCCGCCGCGCCGCCGTCCGCCCCCTTTGCCTCACGAGCGGCGCTCACCACGCTCTCCGGGCGGCTGGAGGCTGTGTCCGGCGCGCTGTGCGCCGTGGGCGACACCGTGCAGGCCGTATGCGAACGGCTGCCGCCCCGGCGCGAGACCACTGCCGACCTGTGCGACGCCGTGGCGGAGCGTTGCTGCAAGGCCTGCGGCAAACGCCTGTATTGCTGGGTGGACTGCGCCGGCGAGACCTACGACGCGTTCAACAATCTTTCTCCGCTCATTGCCATGCCAGACGGCGTGGCCGCGGCGGACCTGCCCCCGGTTTTGCAGCGGCGGTGCCAGACACCTGTGCGGCTGGCCAACGCCATCAATGTGGCCGCCGCCGAACAGGCTGCGCGGCGGGCGGCACGCACACACGACGGCGCGGCGCGTGCCGCTTTGTGCGAACAGTACAGCGCCCTGGCCGCGGCTCTGGCCGAGCTGGCCGGGCAGGTGTACCAGACGGATGTTCCGGACAAGCGCAAGGCCCGCCGGCTGGAGCAATTGTTCTCGGAGATCGGCCTGGAGCCGCTGGAGACCACCGTTGCCCAGGACGCTTCCGGCCGCGTGACGGCCACCGTATGCGTGCCGCGCCTGTCCTTCACGGCCGACGAGCTGAAGGTCATCACCGATGAGGTCTCCACCCTGTGCCGCCGCACCTTCGCGCCCGCCCAATGCATCCATTCCGGCACGGTGACCAAGCTGCTGTTCCGTGAACGGCCCCGCTTTGCCGTGGACTGCGCAGTCTGCGCCCTGCCCGCCGGCGGCGACATATCCGCCGATGCGATACAGGCCTTCCCCGATGAAACAGGCCATTTTCACGCGGTGCTGTGCGACGGTATGGGCACCGGTAAGGCGGCGGCGGTGGGCGGCGTGCTGGCCGCCTCCCTTACGAAAGAGCTGCTGCACGCCGGGTTCGAAAGCGCCAGCACGGCGCGGCTGGTGAACATCGCGCTGGCGCTGAAGAGCGACGACGAAAGCGCCGTGGCACTGGACGCGCTTTCCATCGACCTGTACACCGGGGACGCAGTGCTGTACAAGGCGGGGGCCGCGGCTTCGTTTCTATTAAGGGACGGTAAGGCCGCCGTTTACAGCGGCGACACGCTTCCCATCGGCATTCTCGGCAGCGTGACGGGCCGCCGGGAGCTGCTGTGCCTTTCCCCCGGCGATACCGCTGTGCTGGTGAGCGATGGCGCGCTGGCTCCGGGCGCCTCCTGGCTGCGCGCGCAGCTCGTGGCTCACGCGGACGACGCGCCCCAAAAGCTGGCGGATGCGGTGGCCCGCGCGGCGAGGGAAAAGCAGCAGGACATGCCCGACGACGTAACCGTGATGGCACTGCGCCTGCGCGCGGTAGAATAACCGCCCCGGGGCGGGCCGCTCCTGCCGCTTGCCTCCTCCGCGCCCGGCCGCGGAAACTTTTTCTTGATTCGCTCCATGCCCCATACTATAATAGAGACCAAATACGACTGGCTCTGTAAGGAGGTGCCGCATGGAAGCAAATCAATACCTGAACGATTTTTACAACCATTACGACGAGGACAGCCGCCTGCTGTTTCAGCACGGCAGCGTCGAATTTCTCACCACGATGCGCTACATCGAGAAACATCTCAAGCACGGCGACAAAGTCCTCGAGATCGGCGCCGGAACGGGCCGCTATTCTCACGCGCTGGCGCGCCGGGGGCATCCCGTGGACGCGGTGGAGCTGGTCGCGCACAACATCGAGGTTTTCCGCCAAAACACCCGTCCCGGGGAAAGCGTCACCATCGCACAGGGCAATGCTCTGGATCTGTCCGCCTTTGCGGACAACGCCTACGATGTCACGCTTCTGCTCGGCCCGCTTTATCATCTGTATACGCAGGACGACAAGCGCCGGGCGCTGCGGGAGGCGATCCGCGTCACAAAGCCGGGCGGCGTTGTCTTTGCCGCTTATGTCATCTCCGACGGCTGCCTTCTGGACGAGGGCTTCCGCCGCGGCAATATCTCTGTTGCCGAATATGTGCGGGACGGGCTGCTGGACGCCCGGACGTTTGCCGCCAGCTCCCAGCCAAAGGATTTGTTCGAGCTGGTGCGCAAAGAGGATGTTGATGAGCTGATGTCCGTGTTCCCTGTAACGCGGCTGCACTATGTGGCCTCCGACAGCTGCGCCCTGCTTTTGCGCGACGAGATCGACGCGATGGACGCTGACGCCTTCGCCCTGTATCTGAAATACCATTTCGCCACCTGTGAACGCGCGGACCTGGCGGGCATTACAAGCCATGCGGTGGATATCTTCCGCAAGTGACCGACTGTGTCTGAATGCTGCGCCAGCTTTCCCGTTCATCTGACACACGGCGGGAATACCCCGCCGGCCCGTCTGTTCATTTTACCGCTTCAAGCTGTTTCCGCCTTCTATTACATAGGATTGCAGCCCTTTTTGACATCCGTTCTTTTCATAAAAATGCTCCAAGCCCGGCTGCGCGCCAAAATACAACATTGTTGGAGCGTTTTCCCTGGCAAGCCGGAGGAGTGTGCTGCCGATTCCCTGTCTTCGATATTCCGGAAGAACGAGAAGCTCTGTGATCGTCCCGAAAAAACAGCCGTCTGAAAGAATGCGCAGGCATCCTGCAAGCTTTTTCTTATCATAGGCAGCTATATTGATTGTTTTGGACAGCGCGGCCCGGGTTTTATTTTCATCATAATTTCCAGGCCATATCCGATTGGCAAACTGAATAAAGGCCGCAGCGTCCAATTCTTTGTCATCCACTGTGTATTCCATCATCTTCCCCGCTTTTTTCATACTTTGACCGTTGTTTGCTCTTTTATGAAAAGCTCCGGGCCCGGCTTTCCGCCGCACCCGGAGCTTTTTTCTGTCTGCGTGCTGTTGTTACTCGTACAGCGGGAAACGGGCCGTCAGGGCGGCTACCTCGGCGGCGACGGCTTCCTTCTGCGCCTCAAAATCAAAGGTGCAGGCCGCGATCCATTTTGCAATCTTCCGCATTTCCTCCGGCCCGAAGCCGCGGGTGGTGACAGCGGGCGTTCCGATGCGCACGCCGGAGGTAACGAAAGGCTTCTCCGGGTCGTTGGGAACGGTGTTTTTGTTTGCTGTGATGTGCACCTCGTCCAGACGGCGCTCCAGCTCCTTGCCCGTAACGCCCGTGCCGCGCAGGTCCACGGTCATCAGGTGGTTGTCCGTGCCGCCGGAGACAAGGCCCAGCCCCTCGTCCAGCAGCGCTTGGGCCAGCACGCGGGCGTTCTCTGCGATATTCTTCTGATATTCTTTGAATTCCGGCTTCAGCGCTTCGCCGAAGCACACGGCCTTGGCCGCGATGATATGCTCCAGCGGGCCGCCCTGGGTACCCGGGAAAATAGCCTTGTCGATGGCCTTGGCGTACTCCTCCCGGCACAGGATCAGGCCGCCGCGGGGGCCGCGCAGCGTTTTGTGGGTGGTGGTTGTCACCACGTCGGCATAGGGCACGGGGTTCGGGTGCAGGCCAGCGGCCACAAGCCCCGCGATGTGCGCCATATCCACCATAAACAGCGCGCCGTTTTCCCGGGCGATCTTCGCGATGCGTTCAAAATCAATGGTGCGGGAGTAGGCCGAAGCGCCCGCGACGATCATTTTGGGCTGGTGCTCCTTTGCTTTTTTCTCCAGATCCGCATAATCCAGATAGCCGTTTTCGTCCACGCCGTATGCGATGAAATTGTAGTTCTTTCCGCTCATGTTCACAGGGCTGCCGTGGGTGAGGTGGCCGCCGTTGGAAAGATCCATGCCCAGGACGGTATCGCCCACGTTCAGCAGCGCAAAATAAACGGCCAGATTGGCCTGCGCGCCCGAATGCGGCTGCACATTGGCGTGCTCGGCGCCGAACAGCCTGCACGCGCGGTCGCGGGCAATGTTCTCCACCACGTCCACGCACTGGCATCCGCCGTAGTAGCGGTGGCCGGGATACCCTTCGGCGTACTTGTTGGTGAGCACGCTGCCCATGGCGGCCATTACCGCGGGCGAGACGATATTTTCAGAGGCGATCAGCTCGATATTGCCCCGCTGGCGTTTGAGTTCGGCCTCCATCGCCGCGCCGACCTCGGGGTCGGCCTGTGTGACGAAGCCGATGGTGTCCATCATTTCTTTGAACATGGGTGTGCCCTCCTGTACTGTTTTACTTCCTGCGGCGGTTTTCCCCGCCTTCTTCCCAATTATAGATTATACACCCGCCGCGCGCGGCGCACAAGACGCTTTAGCCTGTTAAACTGCTGAATTTTCAGCGGCACAGACGTTCCCCCTTTTGCTTTTGGACGAAATGTGCTATCATAATATCAATTTATCGGCGGCTTTCTTTTATGCGCGAAAGCGCGCGGGGCGGCCGCCGTGCAACAGGGAGGCGTCTTTTTGCGCACAAAAGCAGATACCAGGCTCATTGTAGAGCGCCTGAAAAAGGAATACCCCGTGAGCGAATGCTCGCTTGCCTATGACGACGCGTGGCAGCTTCTTGTCAGCGTGCGGCTTTCGGCCCAATGCACCGACGCCCGCGTGAATATCGTGACAAAGGACCTGTTTGCCAAATATCCCACGCTGGAGGCGCTGGCTGCGGCCGGGCCGGACGCCATAGAGGCCATCATCAAGCCCTGCGGCCTGGGCAAAAGCAAGGCGCGGGACCTTGCCGGCATGGCAAACATGCTGCTGCGGGAATACGGCGGCAAAGTGCCCCAGGCCATGGAGGATCTTCTGCGCCTGCCGGGCGTGGGCCGCAAAAGCGCCAATCTCATCCGGGGCGATATCTTCCACCTGCCCGCCGTCGTGGCGGACACCCACTGCATCCGCATGGCAAACCGCATCGGCTTCGTGACGGACACCACCGACCCGGTGCAGGTGGAGCGCGCGCTGGTGAAGGTCCTGCCGCCTGAGGAGTCCAACGATTTCTGCCACCGCTGCGTGATGCACGGACGCGTGGTGTGCACCGCCCGCAAGGCTCTGTGCGAGGTGTGCTGCCTGCAGGACGTCTGCCGCACTGGCAAAAAAACCATCAAACAGGAAACATTGGAGGAACTGGTATGAAACGCACTTTATCGCTTGCTTTGTGCCTGATTTTAAGCCTGGCTTTGCTGGCCGGGTGCGGCGCCGCGCCGCTGCCCGACGGCCTGACGCAGGAAAGCGTGACGGACGCCGCGGCGCAGACCGTGGCGCAGCTGAACGACGAGGACTATGACGCGTTGTTCGCCGGAATGACAGAGGAGATGACCTCCGCCATGACGGCCGAGGACCTTGCCGCCGTATGGCAGCCGGTGCTGGAAGCCGCCGGCGCGTTCGATTCCATCACAAAAACGACCGTGGGCGGCAAGGACGGCTACGGCGTGGCCGTGGTACAGGCAAAATATGAAAACGCCGCGGTGACCTTTACGCTCTCCTACACACCGGAGGGCAAGCTGGGCGGGCTGTTCTTCAAATAACCCCTTCCCCGCCCCATTCTTTTTTCGAGGTGTTCCCCTTGCAGCAGACACAGCAAACCACCGCGCCCGTCCAGAATTCTTTCTGGGCGGGCTTTCACGACGGCGTGCCCATTGGCCTGGGTTATCTTTCCGTCTCCGTCACGTTCGGCATGATGGCCGTGACGGGCGGCCTGCCGGTGTGGGCCGCCGTGGCCATCAGCATGACGAACGTCACCAGCGCCGGGCAGTTCGCCGGGCTTTCCCTCATTTTCGGCGGCGGCACGCTGTTTGAAACGGCGCTCACGCAGTTCGTCATCAATCTGCGCTATGCCCTGATGAGCCTTTCCCTCTCCCAAAAGCTGGAGCGCCGCGTCGGCCTCATCGACCGCATGCTGTTCAGCTTTATGATGACGGACGAGGTGTTCGCCGTGGCGTCCGGGCAAAAGGGAGAGGTGGGCAAGCGCTATCTGTTCGGCGTGATGATCGCGCCTTACTGCGGCTGGGCGCTGGGCACGCTGTGCGGCGCCGTGGCCAGCGGCTTTTTGCCGCCGTCGGTGCGCAGCGCGCTGTCCATCGCCATTTACGGCATGTTCATCGCCATCGTGGTGCCCGTTGCAAAGCAGAGCCGCGCCGTGCTGGGCGTGGTGGCTCTGGCTGTCGCGCTCAGTTGCGCCATGCACTGGGTGCCTGTGCTGAACACGGTTTCCAGCGGTTTTTCCATCATTCTCTGCACCGTGCTGGCGGCGGGCTTGGGCGCGCTGGCCGCGCCGGTGCCGGACGAGCCTTCCGGAGCACCGGACGGGGAGGTGGCGTAAATGGATGCAAAGACCATCTGGCTGTACATCGTGGTAATGGCGGGCGTAACATACCTCATACGCATGCTGCCGCTGGCGCTGCTGCGCAAAAAGCTACGTAGCCGTTTTATCAAAAGCTTTCTGTTCTATGTTCCTTACGCCGTGCTGGCCGTAATGACGGTGCCCGCCATCTTTGAGAGCACGGGCAGCGTGTTTTCCGCCGCCGTGGGCTTCGCCGCGGCTGTGCTTCTGGCTTACCGCGGCGCGGCTCTGCTGCCTGTGGCATTGGCCGCCTGCGGCGTGGTATTCTGCACGGAGTGGATGATGCGCCTGTTTTAGCCCATAAAAGAGGAATTCGCCTATGAATTGGATCAGCTGGTTCGGCCTTGGCATCGTGTTGCTGCTGCTCATTCCCAACGCCGTATACGCCGCCGCAAACAAAAACACGCAACCGCCCCGCACAAGCCGCATCCTCGGCTTGGCTGAACAGGCAGGCCGCTATGGATGCATGTTTCTGATGATATTCCACGCCGGCCTTACGGAATTCGGTTTTGCCTCGGCGGAAGGATTCATCGCGTGGCTGGCCGGCACCGGTGCGCTGCTCGTACTGTACTGGGTATTCTGGCTGCTGTATTTCCGCGCCGCGAAGCCCCGGTACGCGCTGCCGCTGGCTGTGCTGCCCTGCCTGATCTTTTTGCTGAACGGCCTTTTTCTGCGCCACTGGCTGCTGGTTTTCTTTTCCGTGTTGTTTGCTGCCGCGCACATCGCCATTACCTGGCAAAACACCCGCGCGCCATAGGCGGGCGTCCCCTCCATAACAAAGCAAAGCGGCCGGGCGTGCACAGTGCACGTCCGGCCGCCTTCTGCATCATGCCGTATATCCGCTGTATGCGTGGAGCGTGGAGAAACTGATGGACTGGATGACGCGGTCCAGCACCTTGTCGTACACCAGCACATTGACGCCCGGACGGTTGCGGCTCTGTTCTTCTCCGTCCACGGTTGTGGAGGAATTGTCCGCCGCGCTGCGCAGCGTCACATCGTGCCCGCCCCAGGAAAGCGTGTATTCCAGCGGGCCGGCGCCGGTCTTCTGGTACACGACTTTTCCGCCGTCCACCACATATAGGCCCTGCATGCCGCTTTGTTCCAGCGGCAGCGTGTCCAGCCCCCATTGCCTGAACACTGCGCGCGGAGCGGAGGGATCCGCTTCCGTGGCGTCGCCCTGTGTCGTGATGACCGCTGCCAAGTCCTTATCCTGCATCAGCAGGCGGAAATATTCGGCCATGTCCAGCGTGAAGCGCAACGTTATATTCTGTGCGTCCCGGTGCTCCATCCTTGCCGCCTCGTCCCACGCCGCGTAGGCCGCGTCGCCGCGCTTGTCGGGCATACCGTAATGCTCCGCCAGATAAGCCGCCAGATCCGTGCTGATTTTTTGCGCGCCTGCGGTGTTCACATGGGCATGGTCGGCCAGGTCTGTTGCATAGTCAAAGCCGATATCCCGCCCACCGGGCGTGTTGTAATCCAGCACGGGCACACCGTTTTCCGCGCAGATGCGCGCCGCGCGGCGGAACACGCCGTACTCGGCCCCGCTCGTCTCATAGGGCGTCACCACGAACACCAGCGGCACATCCTTTTTTCTGCAAAGTGCGATAAGCTTGTAAAGATATTCCTCAGCCTGGGGATAGATGGGCGTTTTCTCCGGTTCCCCTTCCAGTATGGGCACGGGGAATTCCTCCACCGTCTGTAAAGGGCCGTAGCCTTTTCCCGTGGTCGCATGATCCTGAAAAAACCAGGTGAAATCTTCCGCCGTCAGGCTCTTCCACCGGGTGTGGTAGCGCAGCATCGGCAGATAGCGGTAAAACGGCGGCGAGTTCTGCTGGCACCGGCTCATGGCGACGGCAAGCGCCGCGCGGTTGAGGGACGGCGGGATGCGCAGCGAATAATCGTCCGAGGTGCCGTCCACGTCCGCAGGCGTCATATAGGTGGTGCCATAGCACAGCCCGAACCCCTCCAGCACCACGACCCTGGGCGTCTGCCGCTTGAACGCCTCCACCGCGTAATGGTAGCTCACCCACATCGGCTGGCTCCAGGAGTACAATACATATCCCGTGAAACCCTGCTCGCGCCACATCTGCGCGGGCGCAAACGCCGCGTTGGCATGGCTGCTGCCCAGAAAGATCACATCGATGGTATCCTCCGGCTCGGCATAAAAGCCGTCGATGCACCCGCCCTTGGGGGCCAGCACCTCCTGCGTACACAAGAGCAGCGCCAGCAGGATGCACCCGAACGCCAGCGCGCGGACAAGCGGCGGCAGGCCGCGCGTCTGCTTTGAGACCGGTCCTTTCCCCAATGTTTACGCCCTCCCCCGCTCAGAACTGGAAATAGATGAACGGCTTTTCCACATAGCCCTCGCCGTACATACCGAATATCGCCACCGTGAGCACCCCCGCCAGCAGCACGGCCCATTGCACAGCCAGCGGCTTTTGCAGCAGCCGCGCCGAAAGGCTGCCCCAACGCCGCCGCAGCACGTCGCACAAAACAACAGCCGCCACGCACACAGCCGAAAGCAACAGGTCGGGCCCGTCCATACCCCAGGCGAGCACCGCTTCCCGGCCCGGGAACGCGCCCGGGCGCAGCAGGCTTCGCACCATGCTCAACGCCGCGTCCATGCCGCCGGCGCGGAAGAAAATCATCGAAAACGCCACCAGCGCAAACGTCCACGCCGTGCGCCAAAGCCGCGCGGGCAAACAGCCATAGGGTACCCGCAGCGCCGTATACAGCCGTTTGCGGAGGGGCAGCGTCAGGCGGCCGCACACAAGGTACAGCCCGTGCAAAAGCCCCCATGCCACAAATGTCCATGCCGCGCCGTGCCACAGCCCGCTGCACAGAAAAACAACCATCGTGTTCACACAGGTGCGCGCCAGTCCCCTGCGGCTGCCTCCCAGCGGGATATACAGGTAATCTCGAAAAAAACTGGACAGGCTGATGTGCCAGTTGCGCCAGAACTCCGCCACGGATTGAGAGAGGAACGGACTGCGGAAATTTTCCATCAGTTCCACGCCCAAAATGCGCGCCGCGCCCCGGGCGATGTCGGTGTAGGAAGAAAAATCGCAGTAAAGCTCAAAGCAGAACAGCACCGTGGCCGTCGCCGTGGCCCAGCCGCCCAAAGCGCCGCCTTGGGCATAGACGGTGTCCGCCAGCAGCGCCAGCCTGTCCGCCACAACCATTTTCTGAATATAACCCCACAGCATCAGCACAAGGCCGCTTTTGGCCCGCTCGTAGGAAAAACGGGCAGGCAGCTGCAGTTGGGGCAGGATATTGCCGCTGCGTTCAATGGGCCCGGCCACCAGCTGCGGAAAGAAGGAGATAAACAGCAAATACCGCCAAAAGCGCTGCTCGGCGGACACGCTGCCCCGGTATACGTCCACAGTGTAACCGATCGCCTGAAACGTGTAGAAGCTGATACCGACAGGCAGGAGCACGCCCAGCATCGGTACGGCGGGGAAGCCCCGCGCAGCCAGCAGACCGTTCGCACTCTGCGCAAAAAAATTATAATATTTGAAGAAAAACAGAATCCCCAGATTTGCCGCCAGCGAAACGGCCATGGCCGCCCTGCGCCTGCCCCGGTTCCCGGCGGCCGGCGCACCCAATACCGCCAGCGCACGCCCGCACAAATAGGTGCTGAACGCGGAAAACAGGATGAGCACAATATAGGCCGGATTCCAGCACATATAGAAAAAGCAGCTGCACGCAAGCAGCCATGGCTGCCGCGCGCGGCGCGGCAGCACATAATAAACAAAAACCGCCGCAACGAAAAACGCACAAAAGCGCAGCGAAACGAAGTTCAAAGCCGCAATCCTCCCCTGTTCACCATTCCAAGGCACCACCGGGCCTTTTACGGCGCCGCAGCCGCAGACAGCCCGTCCGGTTTCGCAGGCGGCCGCCGCTGTGCGGGCGGCCTTCCAAGCGAATGATACCATATCGCACGCGGGCTTGCCAAGCAGGATATACGAAAAAAATGCCTTTTTGACGTTCCCGGTACGTCCTGCCGGAAAAATAATACGCTCAACACGGTTGACACCGCCGCCGCCAGCGCCTATAATACATACGGACATAAAAACAGGGGTGCCGAAAGGCTGAGATTTGTACGCGTACGCGTGTGCATGAACCCTTTACCTGATCCGGGTAATGCCGGCGTAGGAAGTTTTGGCGCAGAAATGCGCAATTGGGAAACTTTGGCGCGCCCGCAGTTTGCGGACGCGCCTGTTTTTATGTTACGACATAAAAAAGGGGTTTTTCTCTATGGCAACAAAATCGTATTCCCGCACCCGAACGCTTGTTGAATGCGCGCTGATGATCGCGGTGGGCACCGTACTCGCGCAGATCAAGATCTTCGAAATGCCCTTCGGCGGCAGCGTTACGCTGGTGTCCATGCTGCCGTTTATCCTCGTCTCGTTCCGTCACGGCGTGAAGTGGGGCCTGGCCACGGGCTTCGTCAACAGCCTTTTGCAGATGCTGCTGGGCTTTTACGCGCCTCCCGCCGGCACTGTGGCCGCGTTTGTGGGCGTCGTTCTGCTGGACTACGTGCTGGCTTTCACCCTGCTGGGCCTGGCGGGCGTTATCGCCAAGCCCTTCAAAAACCATCTGCTGGGCGTAGCCGCGGGCACCGCCGCTGTGTGCGTCATCCGCTTTTTGTGCAGCTTTTTGTCCGGCGCGCTTCTGTGGGGCAGCTACCAGGAAAGCTACGAATGGGCGAGGGGGATGTCCGTTTGGCTGTACAGCTTTATCTATAACGGCAGCTACATGCTGCCCGAACTGCTCATCACCACCGTGTGCGCCGTCATTTTGTGCAAAGCCGCGCCGAAATTCTTTCTGCCCGAGAACTAGAACTCCGCACCAAAATATGGTATACTTGCCCTAGAAGGCGGACCGCTTTCGAATCCGTTTCAAGGGGAGGCTGTACTTTTATGGAGAAGCATTTGGTCATTTGCATCGGCAGGCAGTTCGGCAGCGGCGGGCGCGAGATTGGGCTGGGCCTGGCCAAAAAGCTGGGCATCCGGTTCTACGACAAGGAGATCCTGAAAAAGGCGGCCGAGGAGAGCGGCATCGTAGAAGAGCTGTTTGAAAAGGCGGACGAAAAGCCCACCAACAGCTTTTTGTACTCCCTGTCCATGGGTACGCACGGACAGGCCATGAATTTCACCAATTACAACGATTACCTCACCAACGACAAGCTGTTCCTGTTCCAGAGCAATACCATCCGCGATATGGCGGAAAAGGATTCGTGCGTCATCATCGGCCGTTGTGCGGATTATATCCTGCGCGGACGCAAGGACATGCTTTCGGTGTTCATCCACGCCCCTATGGAGCTGCGCATCCAGCGTATCTCCCGCGTGCGCAATGTAGAGGAAGACGCCGCGCGGTCCCTCATCAAAAAGACGGACCGTCAGCGTGCCAATTACTACAACTTCTACGCGGACAACGACTGGGGCGCGGCCGACAGCTACGACGTGGCCATCAACTCCGGCAAGCTGGGCGTGGAAAAATCCATTGAGGTTCTCGCCGGTATTTGTGAACACCTGTAAATTGCTGCAAAAACCGCATGGCAAAAGCCATGCGGTTTTTGATTTCTCCGCAATAAAAAAGTTTATCCCGATGGCTGCGGGCCGGGGACGGCCCGCAGAAAAACTTTACCGTTCACCGAAGCCGGATGTGCAGCGTGCCGTCGCTGTACGCAAAGCGGCCTGCGGGAACCAGGCGGGCGGGCGCTTTGGGCGCGCACGTTCCCTGCGGCTCGCGCAGCACGTCGTCCAGCCGGAAGGCCGAGAGCAAAAGCCCTGCAAGCCCCGCCTGCATTACACCCGTCCAGCCGCCGTCTAAAAAGGGCAGCATCCCTCTCGCGGAACTCCAGCCCAGACAGGAGAGCAGGTTGAGCACGCCGTGCATCGTGAGCAGTGCACAGCAGCCCACCGCGCACAGCCGCCCGATGCCGCTGCGGGTGCGCAGGGCCGTGCGCCACAGCCATGCCAGCGCACCCGCGACAGCTGCGGCCAGCGCTGCGGCGCAGGCAATACCGTACCGCCAGCCCGCGTAAGCCAGCAGGTAATCGGCACGCAGCTCCCGCACCGCCTTCCCTGCAAATTCTCCCACGGTGCCGAGCGCCGCTTTTTCCCCGAGCGGCAAACTGCCGTCTCCGGGGCCAAGCCACCGCATCCCGTCCCACATGCGCCGCAGGGCGTTCATCCAATAGCCCGCGCCCGCTGCATTTGCATCCGGTGCAAGCAGCACCTCCAGATGCCGCTGAAGGCTCCCGGCCAGACCCGGCATCAACAGCAGCACCAGCAAAAATGTCACCACAAGAGAGCCCGCTGTCACTCCCAGCACAACCGCAAAGCTTTTCTTTCCGCCAAGCCCATACCAATCGCCTGCGCAGCATACCAGACACACGGCAAGCCCCGCAAGCCCCAGCACACACGCCGCGGCCAGATGCGGCACCATGATACACAGCCAGAGCCCCGGCACAATGGCAAAACCGCTGACCAGCAGCCCCGCCCAGCCGCGGCCGCGCTGCCGGTACACCACGGCCGCGTAAATGGGAATAAAAATCATGCTGAAATGAGTGGCGTCGTAAGATACACCCCAAACAGTCCAAAGACGCCGCCCGTTCATCAGGGTATATCCGGCCAGAAAACCATAAGCCGAAACGGCCGCCAGCCCTATATAGAGCGCCTTTGTCCAGCGTGCCAACAGGGACACATCCATACAGAAATATACCGCCGCAAGCACAGCAATTCCCGCCAAGGCGGCGGCCAGGCTTTGGTACGCGCCCTCGCGCCACAGGTACACGCCTTGTGCCGAAACGGGCACGCTCCAGAAAAAACGCAGCAGCGCACCCGCCAGCAACAGCGCCGCCACCATAAAAAACGGCCCCCAGGCCGGGCGGGGCCTGTGCACGCGGTCCAGCGCGCCGCCTGCCAGCACCGGGTCTCCCATGCTCTCCACCGTCCTGCGCTCGGCTTCTTCCGGCGCGCAGCCTTGAGCCACAAAGGCGTTATACTGTTCGCTGAGATGATTCTCCAGCTCCCGCTCCACACCCGGCACCGCACGGCGGCAGCGCAGCTGGGCTGTGACGGTCTGCAGCCATTCCTTTCGCGTCTGTCCCATTACAGCACCACCCCTGCGCGAGCATCCATTGTTTCCAACACAGCGTTGATCGCCCGGGACACCCGGCGCCACTCCGTTTGCTGCGCCTCCAGCGCACCACGCCCGGCCCTGGTGATACGGTAGTAGCGCCGCGGCTTGCCTGCTGTGGCCGCGCCGCCCGGCTGTTCATAGCTTTCAATGCTGCCGTCCGCCTCCAGCGCATGCAGAATGGGATACAGCGTCCCCGCCTTCAGCGCGAATGTATCGTTGGAGCGCTGTGCCAGCTCCTCGATCATCTGATACCCATACATGTCCCGCTCCGCCAGCAGGCGCAGCAGCAGCATCTGGGCCGAGCCCGGCACAAGGTTTTTTCCCGCCGCCATGTAAATTCCTCCCTTTTGCCCCGTGCTGTGCACGGCGGTCATTTATACAGATTATCTATATATTCTATTGTTTAGTATATATCGACGCCCTATATATGTCAACGGTTTTCAAAAATTTTTCCAAGCACAAAAACGCCCCCGCTGCTTTTGCAGCGGGGGCGTTTGAAAACAGAGGGAATTATTTGGAAAGGCGCTCGCGCAGGGCAGCAGCCTCGGCGTGCAGCTCGGCGGGAACATGGTCGCCGATTTGGGCGTACAGTTCCTCAACACCCTTCACGTCTTCCAGCCACAGCTCCTTATCCACATCCAGCAGGCCCTTGATGGTGTCAACGGTGACGCCGTCCAGACCGGTGATGTCGATATCCTCGGGCTTGGGCTCGTAGCCGATGGCCGTCTCAACAGCCTCAGCCTCGCCCTTGCAGCGCTTCAGGATCCACATCAGCACGCGCATGTTGTCGCCGAAGCCCGGCCAAATAAAGTGGCCTTCGTCGTCGGTGCGGAACCAGTTGACGTTGAAGATCTTCGGCGCCTTGTCGCCCAGCTTCTTGCCCATCTCCAGCCAGTGCGCGAAGTAATCGCCCACATTGTAGCCGAAGAACGGACGCATGGCCATCGGATCGCGGCGGACAACGCCCACAGCGCCGGCAGCGGCGGCAGTTGTCTCAGAAGCCATGGCAGAGCCGACATACACGCCGTGCGCCCAGCTGAAGGACTGGTAGACCAGCGGAGCCGTCTTGGCGCGGCGGCCGCCGAACACCATCGCGGTGACAGGTACGCCGTTGGGGTTGTTAAACTCCTTGGACAGGCAGGGGCAGTTCGCGGCCGGAGCGGTGAAGCGGCTGTTGGGGTGGGCCAGCTTGCCGCCGTTTGCAATGTACTCCTTGCCGTCCACGGCCAGGCCCGTCCACTCCTGAACATCCTCAGGCGGGTTCTTGTCCAGACCTTCCCACCACACGGTGTTGTTCTCCAGGTTATGCGCAACGTTGGTGAAAATCGTGCCCTTCATCGTGGTGTGCAGGGCGTTGGGGTTGGATTTCTCGTTGGTGCCGGGAGCCACGCCGAAGAAGCCGTTCTCCGGGTTGATGGCATACAGGCGGCCGTCGTCGCCAATGTGCATCCAGGCGATATCGTCGCCCACCGTCCACACCTTGTAGCCCTGCTTGGCATACACTTCGGGCGGGATGAGCATGGCCAGGTTGGTTTTGCCGCAGGCAGAGGGGAACGCGGCGGTGATGTAGTCCACGTTGCCCTGCGGGTCCTCGATGCCGAGGATCAGCATGTGCTCGGCCATCCAGCCTTCCTTGTAGCCCTGGTAGCTGGCGATGCGCAGCGCGAAACATTTTTTGCCCAGCAGCACGTTTCCGCCGTAGCCGGAGTTGATGGACCAGATGGCGTTGTCCTCGGGGAACTGGACGATGTAGCGGTTCTCCGGGTCGATGTCCGCACGGGCATGCTGGCCGCGCACGAAATCGTTGGAATCGCCCAGCTGCCGCAGGGCCTTCACACCCACGCGGGTCATGATATCCATGTTCAGCACAACGTAGATGGAGTCGGTCACTTCAACGCCGACCTTGGAGAACGGGCTGCCGATGGGGCCCATGCAGTAAGGAATGACGTACATGGTGCGGCCCGCCATCACATTTTTGTACAGGGGCAGCAGCTTGGCCTTCATTTCGTTGGGGTCCATCCAGTTGACCATCATGCAGTCGTCCGCCTTGTTGGAGGTGCAGATGAACGTGCGGTCCTCCACGCGGGCCACGTCGTTTTTCGCGGTATGGTGCAGCACGCAGCCGGGCAGCTCCTCCTGGTTCAGCTCCGTCAGCTCGCCCGTGGCGAACGCCTGCTCACGCAGGGCGCGCAGCTGGCCTTCCGAACCGTCGATCCAGATGGTTTTGTCCGGGGTCATGAGCTCTTCCATCTCTTTGACCCAGTCCAGAACATGCTGGTTGCTTGTCAATGCCATAATCAAATCACCTTTCTTTAATGTAATTCCCTCTGTTTTGAAACGCGCGCCCATGGCCCGCGCTTCCTTTCGCATCGCGGGGCCTGCCCCCGCTTTCCAATAAAATGCGATTTGGATTTATTATACCTCTTTGTTAAAAAAAGCTCAAGCTGTTTTACGGAAAATGAGCCGAAAAGACAAAAGATTTACATCGTATTCACAGATTTCCCGTAGGGATTGTACGATCGTGCAATCCGGGCCGCGGACGCGTTCCGCACAGCGGCACGCGCGGGGAAGCGTCGCGTTCATTCAAAAACGGGGCGCCCGCGCCGCAGCCTTTCGCCGCGCCGGAGCGCCCTGCCCTTATGCCGTCACAGCGGCGGCATCATATCTCATACCATTTGATCTCGTTGGCCGCCATATCCAGCGCAAAGCTGGAGCCGTCGCCCTTGTAAACAACGGTGCTCTGCGGCTCGTAGGTGTTGTTCACAACGCAGTACTTGCCGTTCTTCACATAGGCGTGTACCTCCACGTTGAAGTTACTGCTGAACCATTTGTGCAGGCTTTCTTCGTCGTGGGCGCTCCACAGGATGCTGCGGTACAAAACGCGGCTGTTTTCAAAGCTGTACGGCAGGCCGCTGATGTACACCGCCCGGCCTTTGCCAAACGCGTGCACGGCCATCTGCACCTCTTTTTCCCGCTGCACCAGGATCTCCGTGTCCGGCAGCGCGTAGATGCCCTTTTTTCCCTCGCCGAAATCCACCGGCTTCGTGCAGTCCTCCAGAATGAAGTGGCCGGGATGCTCGTCCCAGTTGTATTTGTCGTAGCCCAGCGTGAAGCCCGTCTCCTTCTCCACGCCCAGTACACCGGCCAGCTGCAGATAATGTCCCTCGTACTGGTGGCCCGATGGTTCGCCCACGCCGACGATGCCGCCGCCATTGTACACGAAGCCGCGCACAGCAGCCGCCACAGCCGGGTCCTCCCATTCGCCGCCGCCGGTGTGGGCCGTGTCGCCGTCGCCCACATTGATGAGCACGTCCACGCCGTCCAGCACATGGGCGTCCGCGCGCAGGTCGTCAAAGCTGATGAACCGCACGTCGAACGGCGCGCCCGAAAGCGCCTCAATTACGCCCGCATAGCTGTAATTCTGCTTCTGGTACAGCGCGTGGTGCACCATATGGCAGCCCCAGGCGCGCATTTTGCCCCAGCAGTTCAGCACCGCCACGGTTTTTACGCAGTATGGCGTCGTGCCCTTGATGTTGTCGTACAGCTCGCGGAACTCATTGCACACGCTCTCCACATAATCGATGAATTCCGGAAACGCACAGGCCAGCTTCAGGTATCCGCCGTAGCCGATGCGGTCGATGGGCTTGCGCAGGATGGCGCGCCGCGCTGTCACCCAGTTTTCCTTGGCCTCCCGCACAGGGTCGCCGCCCTCGTGGAAGGTGTCCGGGAAGAAGTAAGGCAAAAAGCGGCCCTCGGTATATTTCACGCCCGGAATATCGCTGATAAGGCGCAGCGTGCTGCCATTGCCCACGCTGCCCACCACGGCATCCAGGCCAATGCTTTTGAACTCCTCCATGAACGGCTCGGTGCCGATCCAGTGGTCGCCCAGAAACATCATGGCTTCCTTGCCCAGCTCGTGGGTGACGTCCACCATTTCCCTGGCCAGTTTTGCCACCTCGCGCCGCTGGAACGCCTGGAAGTCCTTGAATTCTTTCGAGGGCACGCGGTACTGGTTGTTGTAATAACCCTGGTCGATGATGAATTCGGGCCGGAATTTGTAGCCAGCCTCCCGCTCGAACTGCTCCAGAATATACGGAGACACGCTGGCGGAATAACCGTACCAGTCCACGTATTTTTCCCGCTGCAGCTCATCGAACACCAGCGTGAACTGGTGGAAGAACGTGGTGTAGCGGATGACGTTCACATACGGGTGCTCCGCGATAAATTTGCGCAGGCGCTCCATCGTGTACCTGCGGGTCTTGGGCTGGCGCACGTCAAAGGTGATCTGGTGCTCGAAGTTTTTCCAGCCGTTGGTGACGGCGTTGTACATGTGCACCGGGTCCCAGATCAGATACGCAAGAAAACTCACCGTATATTCGTGAAATCTTTCTACAGCATGTACTGTTACGTTCCCGCTCTTTTCGTCATAACTCCAGTCCTGCGGGGGCACCACGCGGCCGGCGGTGCGGTCCACGACCTCCCACCAGCGCTTGATGTCGTCTCGGGTGTTCACGGCCATCAGCTCCGGGCTGATGCCCTGCATCAGCGGGATGGAAAGCGAATCGGCCACGGCTGTATGAAAGCCCGTCATGATGTAGCACTGCTGCACCTCGTCCGGGTTTGCCTTGGCCCAGGCATTGTCCTTTCGGGTCGTGTAATAGGTGGAATACACCTTCGCGTCCACGCTTTTCAGCGCCTCGGGGTAATCCGTTCCGTCACAGTCCCGGATGGCGTCCGCGCCCCAGCGCTCCAGGATCTCCAGCGTCTCGGGCACCACATCCACGTCTGTTGGGATCGTCACGCGCCCTTTGCGTTTTGTTTCACTCATTGCTTTTCTCCTCGTCAATCGATGTAAGGCTGCATGCTAACCCGCGAAGGGCTTGTTATACAGAAACAGCAGCCCCAGAAGACCGGCCAGACCGGCCAGCATGCGCAAAAGCCCGCCGGGCGTACCCGTGAGCTGCTGCCCGCTGACAACGAGCCACAGGCACAGCGCAAACACCGCCAGCGCCAAAATAAAGCGCAGCGCTTTGTTTTCCCTGAGAAAATCCATATTCGTTTCTCCTCTCTGGCTGTGGCCGCCGCTCAGCCCTTCAGGCCGCCGAGCGTCATGCCCTGGGTAAGTTTCTTCTGTACGCAGATATATAGAATCAATGTAGGCAGCATCACAAGCACAAGGCCCGCATACATCTGCCCGTACTGCGCCGCCGCATTCTGTGCGCGCATCAGGTTCATCAGGCCCACGGGCAGCGTTTTGCCGCCGTTGGGGTCCGTGAGCATCGTCATGGCAATGATGTACTCGTTCCAGAACGAGAGAAAGTTGAACAGAATGACGGTAATGATGCTGGGCTGAGCCATGGGCATGATAATGCGCAGCATGGTCCTGCCGTAACCCGCGCCGTCCACATAAGCGGCTTCTTCATACGCCTTGGGCAGCGTAGCAAAATAGCCGGACAACAGATAGATGGTGAACGGCAGCGCCGTAGCCGCATATACCAGCGCCAGCACGAAAATATTGTTCAGGAAAAAGCCTGTGCCGAACACCTTGCGCAGCATTTTATCGCCGTCCACAAACATCAGGAAGATCGGCACGACGATATAGTTGACATTGATGAACAGGCCGCCCATGAACGCCGTGTTGAAAAAGCCCCTGCCGCGAAAATTAAAGCGGGAGAGCACATATGCGGCGGGCAGCGCAACGATAAGCAGGATACCCAGCGCAAGCGCCGTGACAACGACGGAATTGAGCATGTATTCGCCCATGCGTGCCTTTGTCCAGGCATCCACAAAGTTCTGCCAGTAGAACCCGGCAGGCAGCGTCCAGGGGTTGCCGTAAAACTCGCTGTTCTGCTTGACGGATGCCATGAACACCCACGCCACGGGAACGATGATTGTGACGGCCAGTGTAATGAGAGCCACGTAAATGAACACACGATACAGCGTATCTCCGGAGGAGCTTTTTTTCAATTTGATGTCTTTGTTCATACCGTCCCCTCCTTAAAATTCCAGCGGCTCGCGCTTCGTCACCTTGTTGACGATGGCGGAAAGCGCGAACGAAAAGATGAACACCACAGCGCCGATGGCCATACCGTAGCCGTAGCTCGAGTTGGTGTACGCCTGCTTATACATATAGCTCAGGATGACCTCGCTGGCGCCGTCCGGCCCGCCGCTGGTCATCGCCTTGACGAACAGGAACGACAGGTTGATGGTACTGATGATGAAAAACGTGAGCGTCGTTCGGATGTTTGTCCACACCAGCGGGATCGTGATGGAAAAAAATGTTTTGACACGGCCCGCGCCGTCCAGGTTGACGCTTTCGTAAATGCTCTCGGGAATACTGGCCATGCTGGCCATATACATCACCATGTAGTAGCCAATGGCCTGCCAGACCAGCGCGATGGCAATGCTGTAAATCACGAGCTGCTGGTTGCCCAGCCACAGCGTAGGCACCTCGCCGGGTTCACGGAACAGGGCGATCAGGCTGTTGAGCATACCGTTGTTCGGGTCATAAATGGCGCTGAAAATGGCGCTGATAACGACCACGGACAGGATATTCGGAATGTAGAAGATCACGCGGAAGAAATTCTGCCCCTTGATCTTTTCCCGCGAGAGGATCGCCGCAAATACCAGGGCGAACGCAAATGTAATGATGGTGACAATGACGATCAGCAGGATCGTATTCTGGAAGGACTGGTAAAATTTAGGGTCCGCAAACAGCTTCTTGAAATTGTCCAGGCCGACAAATTCCTGGTTGGCGGAATATCCGCCCCATTTATAAAGCGACATGCGGAACACGTTGATGGTGGGGATCACCATGAACACCGTGAACAGGATCACGGCCGGGGCCAGGCAGAGGAATACAAACCGTCCGCGCCCTTTCTGCTTATCCATGCGCGCATCTTCCTTTCTCCATGATGCCGGACGCTCCCGCGTCCGCTTCAAAAAGTAACGGTGAGCAGGTTTCTCTACTCACCGTTACTTTCACGTACTTACAAATCGTTCTGTTTCCGAGCGCTTATTTCAGCGCCGCGCGCAGCTGATCGCTGGCGGCTTTCACGCCGTCGATCCAATCCTGCTCGGTCTTGTCGCCCGTCACAAGGCTGTTGACGGGGTCGAACCAGACGCTGCGGGTATCGAGGCCCTCGATGGCCTCAGTGGCGGCAAAGCTGCCCAGCGCGGCCTTCGCGCCGTTGTCATAAATGGAATAGAACATCTTGTTGTCGCCCTCCAGCGTTTCCGCCAGGCCCACGATGGGCTGGATGGCGCCCGCCTTGGCAAAGATGGCCGCGGCTTCGTCGCTGTACAGGTAGGCGATGAACTGCTTGGCAAGGTCCTGATGCTCGGCTGCCGCCGGGATCCAGGCCTGCTCAAACCAGGTGTAGCTGTAACGGTCGCCGCCCTCTTTCACAGCGGGCAGGGCCGTGAAGCCCCATTTAAAGCCATCGGCGCGGGGCGCTTCCGCCATCTCGCCCACGATCCAGGTGCCGTTGGGCATAAAGATGGCCTTATTGTCCAGCACAAGCTGCTGGTTCTTTGTAAAGTTGTCGTCGTTGGCATTGGCCGGGGTGGTAGGCTCGGTGTACTCGGCCAGCTTGGCAACAATGTCGAAGCAGGTCTTGGCCTCCTCGGTGTCCCAGATGCCTTCTTCATAACGCGTGGCCTTGTCGAAGAACTCGGGGCCGCCCGCCGTGTACATCAGAGCGTAGAAGAAAGCGTCGAAGTAACCGGTGGTGGGGTAGGTAAACAGGCTGATGCCTTCGGCCTTCGCCTTGTCGCCCAGCTCCCACATCTCATCCCAGGTGGCGGGCACTTCCCAGCCCTTTTCTTCCAGCAGGCCGGCGTTATAGAACAGGCCGCAGGGGCTGTAGAACATGGGTGCCAGATACGTTTTGCCGTCGCCATACGGATTGGTCAGGGAGGAATCCGTGAAGCCACCCGCAATTTTATCCTTCACCTTGACGTCCTCACCGGGCACCGTCATGTCCAGCACATCGGTAATGTCCAGAATGCCGTTGTCTTTAATGAACGTTTCGGTCAAAGCCGCCTCGCGGCCCGTGGCCAGATGGATGACGTCGGGATAATCGCCGGCCTTCATACTCGGACCGATAACATCCTCCAGCTTCTTGTCGGCCGTCAGTTCAACCGTAACGCCGGGGTTGGCAGCCTCAAACGCCGCGCACACTTCTTTCCACATGTCGCTGCCATAGGCCGTCTCGATGGCGGCCACCTTCAGCGTCTGCTCAGCGGGCGCCGAAGAGCTGCCAGCCGTGGAGCCGGAGCTTGCCGCCGGCGTCGAAGACGAGCCGGAGCCGCCGCAGCCGGCGAGCAGGGTGAGCGCCATGGTGAGCACCAGCATAATGCTAAGTAGCTTTTTCATAGTTTACCTCCTGAAAATCTTGTTCGCGTTTGTTTGCGCCGGGCCTTGCGCCCGGTGCATCCGTCCCCTTTAGTATATCTTTTCCCTTTTCGCATTCAACAATATTCTTGCTCCATTTTTTATTTATCTTGTCTTTTTATCATCTGCGATATTAATTTTGACTTACTTTTGTAATTTTTATGCACAGTATCCACAAAACAAGCTTTTTGTGTTTGTTCACCTTTCCAAATGTGTTCAATTGCAGATTATTTTTTCACAAACAGCGCTTTATGGCTTTCGCGCAAAATATTTGCGCCCGGTTCCCAAAAGTATTATAATGGTTAACGGCAGCAACTTTGCTTAAACAAAAGCAATATTCATAAAACAATCTTGCGAAAATTTATACTTGGCCGTTTCTGCATGCGGCGCACGAAAGAAAGTTGGGAAAACCGTCATGAGCAACAAACGATACGAGGTAAACACCCCCGGCGTCAGCCCTGTGGACCGGGACGTCACCAAACTGCTGTACGTGAGCACCGCCAAATACGGGGGCGACTGGCACAGCCTGATGCATACCCACGCCTGCACCGAGCTTTTCTATGTGGTTGGCGGCATGGGGCAGTTCAAAGTGGCGGAAAAGCTGATTCCCGTCTCTCCGGACGACCTTGTCATCGTCAACCCCAATGTGGAGCACACGGAGGTGAGCCTGAACGCCAGCCCGCTGGAATATATCGTGCTGGGCGTGGAGGGCATGGAATTCGCCGCGGACGAAAACGGTGACAGGCGGTACAGCGCATTCAACTTCCACAGCGGACGCGAGGATATTCTGCCCTATCTGCGGGGCATGCTGCGGGAGATCGAGCAGAAATCCGCAGGTTACGAAGTCGTCTGCCAGGATCTTCTGGAGGTTCTGGTCGTTAAGCTGATGCGCCACACGGATTTTTCCCTCACGGTCACGCCCGCCCAACAGTCCAGCAAGGAATGCGCCGAGGCCCGGCGGTACATCGACAGCAATTTTAAAGAAAATATTTCTCTGGACCAGCTGGCGGAACTGACGCATGTGAACAAATACTATCTTGTCCACTCCTTCAGCAAAGAATACGGCGTGTCGCCCATCAATTATCTGATCGGACGGCGCATCGAGGAGAGCCGCTACCTGCTGGCGGACACCAATCACTCCCTGTCCCAGATCTCCCACATGCTGGGTTTTTCCTCCCCCAGTTACTTCTCCCAGAGTTTCCGTAAGCTGGAAGGCATCAGCCCTATGGAATACCGGAAGCGGCAGCGGGCCGCGCGGGAGGGACATCCGGAATAACAGCAGTTGTACTTTTGTTCATTTATCTTTACACAATCGTCCGTATATGCTTTAATAGATTATAATGTAACAGTCTGACAGAAAGGCGGAATACTGGCATGGGCTACGAGGCCATACGGCTGCAGCGGCCGCTGGCGGTGGACGATATCGTCTCCGTGCATTATTTTGAATATTCCAGCAATTACTATTTTGAAGGGGAGTGCCACGATTTCTGGGAATTTTTGTATGTGGACAAGGGTGAGCTGGATGTGCGCGCCGGGGACGTGGTGCAGCATTTGAAGAAAGGGCAGATCATTTTCCATAAACCGGGCGAGTTCCACGCGCTCTCGGCCAACGGTGTGGTGGCGCCCAATCTTGTTGTGGTGGGTTTTGTCTGCCACGGCGAGGCCATGCGTTTTTTTGAAAACAGAGTATTGAGCGTGGGCGATTCCGGCCGCGCCCTGCTGGCGCGCATCGTGGAGGAGGGCGAGGCCGCATTCTCCACGCCGCTCAACGACCCGCAGACCATGCAGCTGGCCCGGCGGGAGGATGCGCCCTTCGGCGCCGAGCAGCTCATCGGAAGCAGCATCGAGCAGCTGCTCATCGGCTTCATCCGCCGCGGCGCGGACGAGGCCGCGGCCGCCGCAAAGCCCACCAGCCTCATCCGGGAACGCACACAGCAGGAATTCATCGACCGTGTGAGCAAATATCTGGAGGACAACATCGCAAAACGCCTGACGCTCTCGGATATCTGCCGGGACAATCTGGTGGGCCGCAGCTATCTGCAAAAGATCTTCCGGGAAAAGACGGGCGGCGGCGCAATGGAATACTTCGGCACGCTGAAGATCGACGCGGCCAAGCGCATGATCCGGGAGGGCACGCACAATTTCACCGAGATCGCCGCGCTGCTGGGCTATAACTCCATCCACTATTTCTCCCGCCATTTCAAAAAGGTGACGGGCATGACGCCCAGCGAATACGCCTCCAGCGTCAAAATTCTGGCCACCAAAAACCGTACGGAATGAGTTTTTCGCCATCGTGGACGTTTGTGCAAATATTCGGGATTTCTGCGGCCTTGCATAGTTCAATTGTGCAAATATTGTATTAAAAAATCTATTTAACACGCTGCCCGGAGCGGCTACAATGAAAAGCAATGAAGAGTGTTCCGGGCAGCACAAAAGCAACGCGTGAAAAACAAAACAGAAAAGGAGCTGGCAACTATGGCGATTTTGGTAAACGGGGGCGCCGGATACATCGGCAGCCACACCTGCATCGAGCTGATGAAAGCGGGTTATGAGATCATCGTGGCCGACAACCTGTACAATTCCTGCGAGGAGGCCCTGCGCCGCGTGGAACAGATCAGCGGCAAAAAGGTCCCCTTCGTCAATGTGGACCTGTGCGACGGCGAGGCCGTGGACGCGCTGTTCGCCTCCCATCCGGAGATCGACGCCGTCATCCATTTCGCGGCATACAAGGCCGTGGGTGAAAGCGTTCAAAAACCGCTGGAATATTACACCAACAACCTGGGCTGCACGCTGACGGTGCTGAACGCCATGCGCAAATACAATGTAAAAAACTTTGTGTTCTCGTCCTCCGCCACGGTTTACGGAGACCCGGCCAGCGTGCCCATCACCGAGGACTTCCCCACCGGCGCCACCACCAACCCCTACGGCACCACCAAGGTGATGATGGAGCAGATTTTAAAGGATTACTGCAAGGCGGACCCCACGATGAATGTGGCCCTGCTGCGCTATTTCAACCCCATCGGCGCTCATGAAAGCGGCCTCATCGGCGAGGACCCCAACGGCATCCCCAACAACCTGGTGCCCTACATCGCCAAGGTGGCCGTGGGCACGCTGGAAAAGGTGCATGTGTTCGGCAACGATTACCCCACGCCCGACGGCACCGGCGTGCGCGATTATATCCATGTGGTGGACCTGGCCCGCGGCCATGTGGCGGCGCTGAAAAAGCTGGCTTCGAACTGCGGCCTGTTCATCTGCAACCTGGGCACGGGCAAGGGCTACAGCGTGCTGGACGTCATCAAAGCATACAGCAAGGCCTGCGGCAAGGACCTGCCCTATGTCATCGACCCGCGCCGCCCCGGCGACATTGCCGAATGCTACGCGGACCCCGCCAAGGCCCGGGACGAGCTGGGCTGGACGGCCGAGTACGGCATTGAAGAGATGTGTGCCTCCAGCTGGAAATGGCAGAGCATGAACCCCAACGGCTACAAGGGCTGAGCCGCGCCCGCCCTTGGATACAAGAATCGGAGCAAAAAGGAGAATAACGCAATGAACAAACCTGTACTCGTTGTTATGGCCGCCGGCATGGGCAGCCGCTACGGCGGCCTCAAGCAGATCGACCCGGTGGGCGGCCACGGCCAGCTCATCATCGACTATTCCATCTTCGACGCCCGCCGCGCGGGCTTCGAGACCGTGGTGTTCATCATCAAGCACGAGATCGAGGCCGACTTCAAGGCCGCCATCGGCGACCGCCTGTCCAAAGTGATGGACGTGCGCTATGCGTTCCAGCAGCTGGACGACCTGCCCGCCGGCTACGCCGTGCCCGAAGGCCGCGTCAAGCCCTGGGGCACCAGCCACGCCATCCTGTCGGCCCGGGACGTCATCGACGGCCCGTTCGCCGTGATCAACGCCGACGACTATTACGGCCCCGAGGCGTTCCAGAAGATCTACGATTACCTGCTCGCCAACCCGGACCGGGACGGCAAATATGAATACGCCATGGTCGGCTATCTGCTGGAGAACACGGTAACCGAAAACGGCCACGTGGCCCGCGGCATCTGCGTGACGAATGCGGAGGGCTATCTGGACAGCGTCACCGAACGCACCCACATCGAAAAAACCGCAGCGGGCGCGCGCTTCACGGAGGATGACGGCGCCACTTGGACGGACCTGCCCGGCGACACCATCGTATCCATGAACATGTGGGGCTTTACCCGGAGCTTTCTGGCCGAGACCGGGGCCCGCTTTGCGGCGTTTCTGGACAACGCGCTGAAAACGAACCCCCTTAAGGGCGAGTACTTCCTCCCCAGCGTGGTGAGCCAGCTCATCGCCGAGGATAAGGCGCAGGTGAAGGTGCTGCACAGCCGCGACAAGTGGTACGGCGTGACCTACAAAGAAGATAAGCCCGTGGTGGTGGCGGCCATTGCCGAAAAAACGGCGCAGGGCCTGTACCCCGACAATCTGTGGGAGGTGTAAGCATGGCAAATCCCGCTGAAAACACGCTCTCCGAAGTGCTTGCCGCCTATGTGTTCGCGGGCGAGGTCGTAGGCGCGGCGCGCTTCGGCCAGGGCCATATCAACGACACGTTCTGCGTATACACCCAGACGGCAGAAGGCGACTGCGTGCGCTACATCCTCCAGCGCATGAGCGCCGCCGCATTCAAGCACCCGGACCAGCTCATGCAAAACATCGTGGGCGTGACGGACTATCTGCGCGATCTCATTGAGAAAAACGGCGGCGACGCGGCGCGGGAAACCATGACGGTGCTGCGCACCAAAAACGGCGCGGCATATTTCACCGACAGCGAGGGCGGCGCATGGCGCGTGTATCCCTTTGTGGAAAATACGCTGTGCCTGCAGAAAGCAGAAACGCCGGAGCTGTTCTATGCTTCCGCCAAGGCGTTCGGCAATTTCCAACGCATGCTGAAGGATTATCCCGCCGATACCCTGTTCGAGACCATTGAAAAATTCCACGACACTGAAAACCGCCTCGCCAATTTTGAAAAGGCGCTGGCTGCGGACAAGCTGGGCCGCGCGAAGGACTGCGCGCCGGAGATCGCGTTCGTAAAGGCCCATGCGGCGGATTGCAGCGTGGCGCTGGAGGCGCTGCGCGCCGGCAGGCTGCCCCTGCGCGTGACGCACAACGACACCAAACTCAACAACATCCTCATCGACAAGGACACCGGCGAGGGCATCTGCGTCATTGACCTGGACACCGTGATGCCGGGCCTGTCCATCAATGATTTCGGCGATTCCATCCGCTTCGGCGCGAACCATTCCGCCGAGGACGAGCGCGATCTTTCCAAGGTGAATTTCGACCTTCCGCTGTTTGATATTTACACCAAGGGCTTTCTCGAGGGCGCGGCCGGCACGCTGACGGACGCAGAGAAGGAGTACCTGCCCTGGGGCGCGAAGCTGATGACGCTGGAGTGCGGCATCCGCTTCCTGACGGACTATCTGGAGGGCGACACCTACTTCAAGATCCACCGGGACGGACAGAACCTGGACCGCTGCCGCACCCAGTTCAAGCTGGTGCGCGACATGGAGGCCCGCTGGGACGAGATGGCCGCCGTTGTGAAAAAATATTCCTGAGCCGTTTTACACAAAACAAAAGCGCGGACGCATCGAAGCGTCCGCGCTTTCCTGTTTTCTTCATCGCGCCCCGGGCGCTTTGTCACACGATCTCATACCCCATACCCGCCAGCAGGGCCAGCGCACGGGCGTGCCCCTCGGGCGTGGCGGCGGCGCACAGGTCCTTCAATACCGCCACGCGGGCATTCAGAAAGGCCGAATGCAGCAAAACGGCGTTGCTCACCACACAAATGTCCGTCACCACGCCGCAGATCTCAATGCTGTCCGGCGCGCCGCCGCACAGCGCCTCTGCCTCGGCCGGCAGCGCCGCGCAGCCGAATGTGGGCTTGTCCACAATGGACACGCCGTCCCGCACGCCCGTCTCATACTGCGACAATGAGCCGTACAGGCCCCAGCCCTGGCTGCCCTTAATGCAGTGCGCCACGGGAAGAAAGCGGCCCTCCCGCGTGTTCAGGTAATCCGTGCCGTGGGTATCCCGGGTAAACAGCACGCGGCCGCCCCTTTCCAACTGCGCGGCCACCCGCGCGGCAATGCCCGGCTCCAGCGCGGCGGCGGCCGGGTTGCCCAGCGCGCCCGTTACAAAATCGTTCTGGTAGTCAATCACAACAAGCAGCTCCCGCATCGTCTATTCCCCTTTCAGATAGTCCACCAATTCCACTTCTGCGCCGTTTTCCACATATACGCGCTGCACGCGGCGCCCCACGTCGCACAGCACTTCATAATTGATGGTGCCCGTCATGCGGGCCACGTCGTCTACGCTGTCCGCCGCGCCGCCGCCGAACACAATAGCCGCATCCCCGGCCTTCACGTCCGGGATGTCTGTCACGTCCACAACGATCTGGTCCATACACACCCGGCCCAACACCCGCGCCGGCCTGCCGTGCAGCGAGACCGTGCCCCGGCCCGACAGCGCCCGCGGATAACCGTCCGCGTAGCCCACGGCCAGCGTGGCCGCGCGCATGGGCTTTGGCGCGCGGAAGGTGCAGCCGTAGCTGACGGCGTCGCCCGCCGCCAGTTCCTTCACCATGGATACCGCCGCGCGCAGGCGCAGCGCGGGCACAAGCCCGGGCAGCACCGTATCAGCCGAGGGCTGTTCGCCGTACAGGATGATGCCCGGCCGCACCATGTCCAGATGGAACTCCGGCCAGGCGAAGGTACCCGCCGAATTGCAGCAATGCTTCACCGCAAAGGTACAGCCCCGGGCGGCCATCTCCTCCACTGCCGCGCACAAAATATCGTACTGGCGGCGCGTATAGGCGATATCCTCCGGCGCGGTGCTGTCCGCCGCTGCGAAATGCGTAAAGACACCCACGGGCACAAGCCCCGGCAGCGCACAGGCCTCGGCCATCTCCGCCACGGCACGCTCCATATCGTCGTCCGCCGTAAAGCCGATGCGGCCCATGCCCGTGTCTACTTTCAAATGCACGCGCACCGCCACGCCCGCACGCAGCGCGGCCTCCGAAAGCGCCCGCGCATATTCCAGCGAGAACACCGTCTGGCTGATGCCGCCCACGGCCAGCGCGGCCGCGTTCTGCACGCCGGTATAACCCAGGATCAGGATGGGCTTCGTAACGCCCGCCCGGCGCAGGCACACCGCCTCGCCAAAGCCGGACACCGCAAACTGGTCCGCGCCCTCCTGCTCCAGAAGCGGGGCCACCACCGCGTCGCCGTGGCCGTATGCATCGGCCTTTACCACGGCCATCACCGCCGCATCCCCGGCCCTTTCCCGCACCAGCTTAAAGTTGTGCCGCAGCGCGCCGAGGTCCACCTCGGCCCAGCAGCGCCGTTCAAATTCCATCGTATCCACCGGCCTTCCTTTATCTTTATGGCATGCCGCCTTATCCGCTTCTTCCAGTATAACATTTTCGTGGGCAGAGTAAACAAAAAGCGGGCAAATTTTTATAAAAACAGCCCGTGAGCATTCAAGAGCATTAAAGAGCAAAACAGAGCATTTTAAAGCGCTCGCTTTCTAAATCAAAAAAATGCAAAAAAGGGGTTGACGCGGCGCCGGGCATCCGCTATAATCAATCTTGCGCCTGTTTGCACGGGCCTTTCGATTGTTTGTAGAGACTATTAGGAGGAAAACACCATGAGCACAACTCTTGCTAAACCCGGCACCGTGGAACGCAAGTGGTACATCATCGATGCCGCCGGCAAGCCCCTGGGCCGCACTGCCGCCACTGCCGCCGTGCTGCTCCGCGGCAAAAATAAGGTCACCTTCACGCCCAATGTCGATTGCGGCGACCATGTGATCATCATCAACTGCGACCAGGCTGTCCTTACCGGCAGCAAGCTGGACAAGAAGTATTACTACCACCACAGCGGCTGGATCGGCGGCATGAAAGCCGTGCAGTACCGCACGCTGATGGCCGAGAAATCCGATAAGGCCATGATGCTGGCCGTGAAGGGCATGCTGCCCGGCAACACCCTGGGTGCCGCCGCGCTGAAGCGCCTGCGCGTCTACAAGGGCGCCGAGCACAACAACGCCGCCCAGAAGCCCGAAGCTTACACACTGTAATAGGAGGCAATGAGAATGTACGAGACGAAACCTTATTTCTACGGCACCGGCCGTCGTAAGAATTCCGTTGCCCGCGTTCGTGTGTACAACGGCACCGGCAAGATCACCATCAACGACCGTGATATCGACGATTATTTCGGTCTTGAGACCCTGAAGCTCATCGTGCGCCAGCCGCTGGCTGTCGCGGGCGTCGAGGGCAAATTCGACATCGTTGTGCGCGTTGCGGGCGGCGGTGTTTCCGGGCAGGCGGGCGCCATCCGCCACGGCCTGTCCCGCGCGCTGCTCGTTTATGACGAGAACCTGCGCGGCGAACTGAAGAAAGCCGGCTTCCTGACGCGCGATCCGCGCATGAAGGAGCGCAAGAAATACGGTCTCAAGGCCGCACGCCGCGCGCCGCAGTTCAGCAAGCGCTGAATTTCCGTTTGCCAGCTTTCCGCGCGAAGGCTGCGAGCCATGCAACACAACCCGTGCCGCAATGCCTTTCTGGCAATGCGGCACGGGTTTTCTTATTTTCCGTCTCCGATCATGGGCCGGAAAACGTCCACGGCCCGTTTTATCCGAGGAAGGAGCTTTATGCAGACAGAACAACTCGATCTGGGCGGAATCCCCGCCCTTGTGTGGGGACCGCCGGGCGATGGGGCGGTCGTTGCCGTCCACGGCAATTTGTCCCACAAAGCCGATACGCCCATTCAGCTGCTTGCCGAAGCCGCGTCCGCCCGGGCGCTGCAGGTGCTCAGCTTCGATCTGCCCGGACACGGCGGCCGCAAAGACGAGCCTGCGCCGTGCAGGATACAAGTCTGCGTACCCGAGCTTAAGGCCGTGATGGGGTACGCCAAAAAGCGCTGGGCGCACGTGGGCCTGTTCGCCTGCAGCCTGGGAGCCTGCTTCAGCCTAGCAGCCTACGCGGACGAGCCGCTGGAACAGGCGCTGTTCCTTTCCCCTGTCTTGGATATGCGGCGGCTCATTGAAAACATGATGGGCTGGTTCGGCGTAACACAGGAGCGCCTGTGCCGGGAACGGGCCATAGAAACACCCACCGGAGAAACGCTGTACTGGGATTACTACTGCTATGTGAAAGAACATCCCGTGCGCCGCTGGGACACGCCCACATCCATTCTGTGCGGCGGACGGGACGAGCTGTGTGAGCCGGATGTCACCGCCCGTTTTGCCCGGCAATACGGCTGCAGGCTGCTGACACGCCCCGAAGCGGGCCACTATTTCCACACGCCAAAGGAGCTGGAGGCTCTGCGGCAATGGCTGACGGCAAGCCTTTGAGCAGAAGGCATATTCAAACAGAACAGGAGGAAAGAGCATGGCAATGGAAAAAATCACAGAAAACGGAGTCGCCATCGCCCTTGTAACAGGCACGTGCGCACTGACGGACGAGCAGACGGCGCTGGACTTGATCATGGAAGCGCGCTACACACTGGGCGCAGAGCGCATCGCCATTGAAAAGGCCGCTGTTTCGCCGGATTTTTTCATTTTGAGCACGGGCCTTGCCGGGGCCGTACTGCAAAAATTCATCAATTACGGCGCAAAGCTGGCGGTGTACGGCGATTATTCCGGATATACCAGCAAACCCCTGCGGGATTTTATCCGCGAGAGCAACCGGGGCCGGGATATCTTTTTCCCCGCCACCCGGCAGGAAGCCATCCTCCGTCTGGCCGGGGTGTGACCGCGTGCGGCGCGGCAGCCGCGGACGCTTTCCGCCACGCCGTGCCCGCACCGAGGCCGCAGCCATACCGCTTGGCAAAGCCTGGGCTTGAACAAGTTCAAAAAGGTAAAGCAAAACCCGCCGCGTTCCAAAAGAGTGCGGCGGGCTGCAGCTTGTCGAAAAAGCTTCGCTTTTGCGCCAAGCTGCCTATGAACAGGGCCTGCGGCCCCGTTCGCCGTGCACGGCGCGGGGTTATTTTAAATGAAAAAAGGGGCGTCTACACGCTAAGAGCCGCGCTTTCAGCGCTGTTGCGCTCCGACACGCGCCTGCGGGCGCAGTCTTCACCCCTTTTTCAAGCTTTTTTCCCGGATATTTCTTTTACCTCTCCGACTTTTTCAGCAGTCTGAAACCCGCCGCACTCCAAAAGAGTGCGGCGGGCTGTTTTCTATATAATAGACGCGCTTACGCTGCGGCGTTTGCCTGCGCCTCGGCCACGCGGCTGTCCGCGTCGGCCTGTGCCTGCGCAACGCGCTCGTCGGCTTCGGCCTGTACCTGTGCAACGCGTTCCTCCGCTTCCGCACGGGCTTGCTCCACGGCAGCTTCGGCTTCATCCAGGCGGGCCTGCCACTCGGCCTCCAGCGCCTCAAGCTCGGCGTCACGGGCAGCGCTGCTCTGTTCGCTCTGCCAGCCGGCAAGCTCTTCGGCGTCCATATAATATCCCGCGTCATCCACATAGATGCGTTCCGTCACGCACTGGGCCAGCTGCTCCGCCGTCATATCCGCCTGATAGGATCCCTCCACGGCCAGGCTGTACAGCGGTGTTTCTGTATCCCGGCTTTCCCGCATATACAGGCTGATATACGGGTCGCGCACGCCCGTGGCGCGCACGGCTTCAATGACAGGCCGGCACGCGGCCACAAATTCCTCCCGGGTGGCCCACGTTCCTTTCAGCTCGGCGCTCACACCCACGTAATCGCCCGCCTTCAGATCCGCCGCGCCGGTCACGTCTTCCGGCGTGCGCAGCTCACCCAGGTGAACGTCATAGGTGACATTCACAATATCTCCGTTGCCCTTGAGCCGGGCGTAGGTCGATTCGTACAGCTCCTGCTCCACCCGCTGCTCGGCGGCACTGCGCCCCGGCCCGGCATATTGCAGTGCCACAGGCACGCATGCCGCTCCCAGCGCTGTGACAATCAGCAGAAAACACACGAACATGGAGAGAAAGTCATATTTCAGCCGCATGCCTTTGGCTGTGGACGCCGCGAAGATCACCTCGCAGCCCAGCGCCACCAGTACCAACGGCGACAGCTTGAACAGCAGAAGAAAATCCACATTGGGGAAGAACAGCCCCACGCACAGCGCCGCGCCTACCACTACCAGCGCAAGGCCCATGGTGAGCGTGCCCACCCGGCGCACCGGGCGCGCCGGCTCGTACACCGGCATTTCAGAGGGCGGGGTATCCAAAGCCGCCGGCTCCTGCGGTGAATCCGGAGCCTCCTGCACGGCGGAGACCCGGTTCTCGTTCTCAGCCATTGCTTCCGTCCCCCTTGAACGCGGTGTAATCATCCCCGGATGCATCCTCGTGCCGGGAAGGACCCTTTACCAGATACAGCCCCAGCAGGATAATGAGCACGGCGATCACAAGGGTTGGAATGCCGTCCATGATATTGCCCAGCCAGACCAGCCCATAGGTGCGGTACAGATCCCACAGCAGAGGACGCAGAAATGTGTTGTACAGAATGTACGCCCCCAGAAAGATAAGCAGGCCGCCGAACAGGTTGTGACGCCTGGCCACAACATTTTTCCAGTTGGAACCGGCAATGCTCTCCACATCGAACAGATAGGCGTCCGGGTTTGCCGCCACCTGCTCGGGCGTCTGCGCGCGCAGATTGAAAGTATCGAAGAACGAGTAAGCCCAAATGATGGGCGCAAGGATGCCCAGGATGCCCATATTCAGCAGCGACGCCACAAAGATGAGGCCCCAGAAGGCAATCATCACGGACAGGCCGCGTTTCATATAACCAAGATACATCTCTCCCGCGCCGGGCAGGCAGGCGAAGCAGAATGTCAGAAATCCACTTTTTCTTTGCATGATATGTCTCTCCCTTGTCTTATTTCGCATCTGCCGGGGCGGCGTCCGCGCGCGGCAGGATATTCGTGAGCGCGGCGCTGATGGAGTCTCCCGCACTGCGGAAGAAATCATTCACGCGCGTTGCGGCGCTGATGGGCGCCGTGATCCGGGCCGGCTCCTGCTGGCGGATGGTGCGGTCCGGCACAAGGCTGTTGAATACGCCAGTACCCCACAGCACCACCGCGAATGCCGCAACGGCGGCTACACGGGTATACCGGTTGAAAAACACCCGCACGGCCCTGCGCCGCACCCGCGCCAGCACCGTGGGCGTCAAGGGCATTTCGGGAACGAGCAGCGTGTCGTCCGCAAGCAGTTCCGTGTAACGCACAAGGCAGCTGTCGCAGAAGCTCAAATGCTCCGAGGCTTCCAGCCGGCCCATCTCATCCAGCGTGCCGTCCACAACGGCTCGCAGGCCCTCGTCCGTGAGATGGCCCTCTTTATTGAACAATTCCATGCCCGTTTCCCCTTTCTATGGCGTTCTGCAGCAATTGCTTGGCGCGGTAGATCTGCGTATGTACTGTTTTGGGCGGCCGCCGCAGCGCCGAGGCGATCTCGTCCACGCTTTTTTCCTCCAGGAAGAACAGTACGGCGACCTGGTGGTAAGGCTCTTTCAAGGCGAGGATGGTATCCCGGATGCGCGCCGCTTCATCTTTGGCAATGGTGATATCCTCGGGCGGCGGCATGGTATTCAGCACGTCTGCCACGGCAGGCATCTCGCCGTCCTCAGCCGCGGATACGCGCCGGTGGTAGGCGCTTTTCAAATAATCCTTGGCCTTGTTCGTGGCAATGCGGGCGAGCCAGGGCTTGTAACTGCCGGGCGGGCAGTCGTCGCGGTGGGTGTAGGCGGAAAGGAACGTCTCCTGGGCAAGATCCTCGGCCAGCTGGTGGTCTTTTGTGAACTGGTAGCAGATGGTGTACACCAGCCGTTCGTACTGCCGTACGAGCTGGGAAAATTCATCACTTGTCATATTCTGTGCGATCCGCTCCACCACCTTTGCCCGCCCTTGTTTCATCGCCCTACACCCATGAAACGCCGCCGGAAGATCATTTTCTTCAAGAAAAATAAAGTTTTTGATACTTTTCCAGAAATTGCCCTGTTGCCGCTTGTCCGGAAGGGCCGAAAATCAAAAAAACCTGCGGGGGGAAATCCCCCCGCAGGGTGCTGCGTAACAGGTTCACGCAAAAATCATGCCAAGAGCGCCCAGCAGGCCAGCCGAGGCCGCGCCCATGATGAGGCCGGCCGTCATGACGCCGCACAGCACCGCCAGCACGCTGGGCCAAAACTTGAGGTCCAACAGCGTCGCCGCCAGGCAGCCCGTCCATGCGCCGGTGCCCGGCAGCGGGATGGCCACAAACAGGAACAGCGCCCAGTAAATTCCGCGCCCGGCCTTCGCCTGCATCTTTTCGCCGGCTTTGACGCCCTTGTCGTAAATTTTCATAAAAAAACGGCCCAGCCCGCCGGGCAGCTTGGTACACCACAGCAGAACCGCCTTGGCAAACAGCAGGATGACGGGGACAGGCAGCATATTGCCGATGACCGAAACAATATAGGTGGGAATCACCGGCAGGCCCATGGCAAGCCCCGCCGGGACCGCACCGCGCAGCTCAACGATGGGCACCATGGAAATGAAAAAGATCCAAAAATATTCTTTTACCAGTGCAAGCATCCGTTTGCTCCTTTTGCTTTTTTCAAATTTTCCGCCCTGCTGTTTCAGGGCGTTCTCTCGGCGCGGCAGGGCCGTGCACAGGCATTATCATACCGTATCCGGCGTTATTTTGCAAGTTCCCGCTGTTTTCGCCGCGCATATTGTGTTATACTGTTGGCAGTATTGGCTTTGCCGTACCGGGCAAACCAAAAAAGCGGAGGAAAGCACATGAAGAAACTCATCTGCCTGCTGGCCGCGGCGGCGCTGCTTGTATGCTGCGCTCTGCCCGCATTTGCCGAAGCTTCCGGCGTTTCCCGCGCGGATTATACCATTACCGCATACAGCGTGGACGCCACCCTGCACGAAAACAACACCGTTACCCAGACCGAGCGCATCACCGTTGATTTCGCCGTACCCTCCCGGGGTATTTACCGCGTGCTGCCCGTCGCCCTGTGGGTGGAAAAGGACACCGCGGACGGCCCGCAGGAGATGGCCTACCGCGCCAGGGTGCGGGACCTTGCCGTGACGGGCGAGGGCCAGACAGCCGGCGCGCCCGTGGAGACCGATACCGAAGACGGCTTTTACAGCATCCGCATCGGCGATGAGGACACATGGCTCACAGGCGTGCAGACCTATGAGCTGACATTCACCTACGACATCGGAGACGACCGCGTGGCCGCCTACGACGAGCTGTTTTATTCCTTAAACGGCGGCCAGTGGGACGCGCCCATAGAGGACTTCCGTTTTTCGTTCACCTTCGAAAAACCGCTGACGCAGGAACAGAAGGGCGCGCTGGCGCTGTACAGCGGCTCCTACGGCGGCAAAGGCAATGAAGCGGGCGTTTCCGGCGCATGGGACGGAAACACATTCTCCGGCGCGGCGGGGCGCACGCTGTACCCGGGCGAGGCCGTTACGCTGTACGCACGCCTGCCCGAGGGCTACTTCACCGGCGAGCGCATGGCCCCGGTATGGGTGTTTTGGGCTTTTGTGGGCGCAGGCGCGCTGCTGGCCGCGTACACGCTGCTGCGGGCGCTGTCGGCCCGGCGCAGAGCGCCGGTGGTCACGCCCGAGTGTACGCCGCCAGACGGCGTGTCCAGCGCCGAGGTGGGCTATATCATCGACAATTCGGCGGATGACCGGGACATCCTCTCGCTGATTCTCTGGTTCGCCTCCAAGGGCTATCTCGCCGTAGAGGGCCGGGAGGAGGACCTGCGGCTGGTACGGAAAAAAGGCCTGCCCGCGGGCAGCCCGGAGTACCAGACCGTCTTTTTTGACGCGCTTTTCCCGGCGGGACGCACCGTGTGCCAGCTGCACAGCCTGGAGCCCGCCTTCTATGAGGCGCTGCAGAAAGCGAAGCTGAGCCTGTCGGCCCACTTTACGGGTGAACGGGCATTGTACAGGCCCGGCAGCGCCGGACGTGCGCTGGCGCTGGGCGCCGGCTGCGCCGTACTGTGGGGCGCAGCCGGCCTTTCCTGCGGCGCGTTTATCACAGGTGCCAGCGTAGGGCTGGGCCTGCTCTCGGGGGTATTGCTCCTGCTGTTCGGCCTGCTGCTGTATGCGGCGGCGGAGCGCTGGCAGTTCTCCGGCCGGGGGGCGCGCATCGGCTGGGGAACCGGCGTGGGCCTGTGCGCCGCCGCGTCGGCGGGGCTTGCCTACGGCGCGGCCCTGTATGCGCTGACGCCGCTGTGGGCGGTGCTGGGAAGCTATCTGCTGGCCCTGCTGGCGTGCCTTGCCGCGCCGCGCATCGCCCAGCCCACAGAGTACCGCCTGGAAATGGCCGGCCGCCTGCTGGGCCTGCGGAAATTCATTGAGGAATCCGAGCTGCCGCGCATCCGTGCGCTGGCCGCGGAAAACCCCGAATATTTTTACGACGTCCTTCCCTACGCCTCGGTGTTTGGGCTGGAGGAGGAATGGGCCGGGCGCTTTGATGGGATGGCCGTGCCTCCGCCCGTGTGGTACGGCTGCAGCGACATGACCGTGTGGAATGTGATCTGGTTCAGCCATATGATGCACCACAGCGTAGACCATTCCATGACGCAGCTGCAGCAAACCGTCGCCCAGCAGAGCGGCGTCTCCAGCGGTGGCGGCGGCAGCTTCGGTGGGAGCGGCGGCGGTTTTTCCGGCGGCGGCTTCGGCGGCGGTGGCGGCGGGCGCTGGTGAGCCCGCTTCCAAAATGGCCGTACAGGCTATTTTTCAGGCCATGCGGACCGTCCGGATAAGCTTTTATTGTGAAGCAAGAAACAGCCCCGCGGCGTTGTGTGCACAACGCCGCGGGGCTTTCGTTTTCTCAGCGCAGATAAACGCGGGGCACGCGGGGACCGATGCGGCACAAAAGCTCGTTGGCGATGGTGCCCGCCGCCTCGGCCGCTTCCTCGGCGGTGATGCGCTCCGGGCCATCCGCGCCGATGAGCGTTGCCACATCCCCCACCGCCGCGCCTGTGTCTGTTGCATCCACCAGAAGCTGGTCCATACACACCCGGCCCACAACGGGCGCGCGCCTGCCGTGCAGCAGCACATGGCCGCGCCCTTCTCCCGCCGCGCGCGGCCAGCCGTCCGCGTAGCCGATGGCCACTACCGCCAGCCGGGTGGAGCGCCGTGCCCGGAACGCAAGGCCATAGCCCGCGCCTTCGCCGGGCGGCACGCGGCGCACACTGACGACTCGCGCCCGCAGCGCCAGCGCCGGAGCCAGCACCGGGTGCAGCCGCGCCGCGCAGCCCGCCGTACTGAGCGCGCCGTAAAGCGCGATGCCCGGCCTGGCATATCCGCAGTCAGGCTGCGGCTGGTTCAGGATGCCGCAGCTCGCCTGCGCGTGCAGCGGCGGCAGCGTATACCCCGCGCCCCGCAGCTTCCGCGCCAGCGCTTCAAACGCATCCAGCTGCGTGCGGGTAAAGGCCGCGTCCTCCGGCGCAGGGCTGTCCGCCACTGCCAGATGTGTGAACAGCCCCCGCACCTCCAGCCCCGGCAGACGCAGCATCTCGGCCACCGCCGGAGCCGCGCCCGCATCCGTGCCCAGGCGATGCATGCCCGTGTCCACCGCAATGTGCACGGGCAGCGGCCTGCGGCCTGCGGCACGGGCCAGCGCACGGGCGTGGGCCGGGTCCGTCACCGTCTGGCACAGCCTCCAGCGCCGCAGCTCCCGTATACGGGCCGCATCTGCATAGCCCAATACCAATATTTCACCGGTGATGCCGCACCGGCGCAGCTGCGCGCCCTCCTCCGGCGTCGCCACTGCAAAGGCCCGCACACCGGCCTGCCACAGCCGGCCCGCCACGGCGGGCGCGCCGTGGCCGTAAGCGTCCGCTTTTACCACGGCCATCAACCGGCAGCCCGCTGGCATGCAGCCCTGCAGCGCGCCCGCATTGCGCGCAACCGCCTCCAGGTCTACCTCGGCCCAGGCACGCGCTCTGCGCAAGTCCGGCTTCGGTGCTGTTCCGGAACGGCCGTCCCACCTGCGCCGCTGGCTCAAACGCGCCAGCAGCCATGCCGCCGCGCAGGACGCGGCGGCTACCGCCGCAAAATGGGCCAGGCTGTTTTCCACCAGCCATTCCCGGGCATGCAGCACTCTGGCCGCACCCCGCACGCCCACGATGGCCATGGGATGCAGCACATAGACGAGCATGGAAAATTCCCGCAGGAACGGCGCGTCCCCGCCCCGGGGGACCAGCAGGCACAGGAACAGGAAGCAGGCGCAGGGCACAAGCGCCAGGTACATGCTGTCGTGCCGGGGCCAGCCCAGCGCCCGCAGACCAAAGGCCTCGGCAAACAGGAGCGCCAGCGAACAGCCCAGCCCCGCAAGGCACGCCCGCGGTCGTCGGCGGGCGGGAAAACCTGCCAGAAGCGCGCCCAGCATCAAAAACGCCGGCGCAAAGAACAGGCCGTTGCGCGTGTAGTCCATCACGCCGAACAGCGCGTCATAGCCCGCTTTCAGTGCGGGCAGCTGTTTTGCAAGGCCATACCAGCTGTCTCCCAAAAGCCCCGCCAGATACAGCGCGCCGCACACGCCCGCCGCCGCGCCGGGGCGCAGAAAGCGCAGCAGCCCGCACACCACCAGCACTCCCAGCAGCGCGGCGGGCAGGTACCACAGGTGATAAAACGTGCCGTCCAGCACAGCGTCCCGCACAAGCTCCTCCAGCACGTTTTTCACAGGGAAATTCCCCGCATACAGCGTCACGGGCAGGTACAGCACGGTGCAGGCTGCATACAGAACGCCCGTCTTTTTCAAAAAGCGGCGCACACCGGGCGAAAGCGTCCGGGGCCGCAGGCCGGGGCGCACAAGCTCCCCCAGCAGAAAAAATCCGGTTGCCGTGAAAAAGAACGGCACGGCCAGCCGCGCCAGCGTTTTCAGCGCAAAATCCGCCGCTGCGGAAAAAGACGCCAGCGGAGCGGTATGGATGCACACCACCAGCAGCGCGGCCGCCACGCGGAAGCGGTCCACGGCCGGATATCCCCGCCGCGCCGTCATACCGTGCCCCACACGGTGACGACAAGGCCGCCGCAGTTGTCTGCGGACGCCTGCCACACACGGTCCCGCGGCGCGTCGAACCGCGCGCCCTCCGGCCCCAGCGGCACACGAAAGATGTCAAAGCCGCGTCCCCCGGCCTCCGCGTGCAGCGGCTGTTCGGGCGTGTATGCCCCCAAGGCTCCGATGTATTCTTCCAGCGTCACGCCGCGCTGTGCCATCAGCCCGGCGTGGGGCCAGCCAACATAGCGAAAATGCCATGGTTCATGGCCGATGCCGGTGACGGCCTGCGCGCCTTTGGGATACCGTTCGATGAAGCCGTAGCGCGCCGCCGCGCGGCGGAAGGCCGCGCAGACTCCTGTATCGGGAAATGCGGGACGGATGAAGTCGATCACCTCCCGCGCCTCGCCCACATCAATGGCAAGGCCTGTTTCATGCTCGCTGCAGCCGGGCAGCGCCACATATTTCTGTGTGAATTCAAGGCCGTTGTCCCGCACGGAATCCGCATACAGCGCCTGCTGCTCGGCGTGGCTGCGCCAGCCGCTGACGGGCACGATGCGCCCCGCCGCGCGGATGCCGTCCAGCAGCGCTGCCAGCATGACCGCCGCCTGCCGCGCCAGCAGCACGCCGGGCGCGTCCGGCATGGCGGGGACCAACGCTTCGGGCGCGGGCCGTGCCTGCAGGGGATGTGCGGGGTTCACCAGCGCCAGCGTGCCCGCCAGCGCCTGCTCCCGGGTCACTGTCTGCATCATACGTCCGCCACCGCCTGTTCCAGCAGCCGCTCCACCAGCGGGCCGAATTCCACTCCCGCGCCGCGCATCATGCCGGGAAAGCGGCTGTGCTCGGTGAAGCCCGGGATGGTGTTCACCTCGTTGAACACGATGCGCCCGTCCGGCGTGTAGAACAGATCCACCCGCGCGAAGCCCGTGCAGCACAGCGCCCGGTACACGGTCTTGGCTGCTTCACGCACACGGTCCCGTTCAGCCAGAGACAGGCGGGCGGGCATGTGGATGCGCGCGGTCTCCAGCGTATATTTTTCCGTATAATCAAAAAAGCCATGGGCCAGCTCAATCTCATCCACCTCTCCCACGGTGAGCGCCTCTCCGGCGCCCAGCACGGCACAGCCCACCTCAAAGCCCGGCACCGCCTGCTCCACCAGCACCTTGCCGTCGTGGCGGAACGCTTCGGCCACGGCCGCGGGCAGCGCGTCCGGCGTCTCCACGCGGGTCACGCCGAAGGACGAACCCGCACAGGCGGGCTTGACGAACAGCGGGTACCGCAGCCCGTGGGTGCATGCCGCCAGCACCTCGGGGCGCGGCGGAGCATGCAGCACCACACAGGGCGGCACCTCCACCCCCGCGGCCCGTGCCAGGCGGTGCGCTGCGTCCTTATCCATACACAGGGCGCTTGCCAGCACGCCGCAGCCCACGCAGGGGATGCCCGCCAGCGCAAGCAGCCCCTGCACGGTGCCGTCCTCGCCGTTTTTTCCATGCAGCACGGAAAACGCCGCATCCAGATACAGGCTGCCCGCGCCCTGCACCAGCAGGCCGTGGACAGAAGCGTCCGGCGTCAGCGTCACAGGCGCACATTCCTCTTTTTCCCATACGCCCTCCCCTACGGCGTCCAGCGGGCCGCGGTACCAGAACCACCTGCCCTCCCGCGTGATACCCACCGGCACGGCTTCAAAGCGCGTACCCTTCATGGCGTGCAGAACGGCGCAGGCCGATTGCAGCGAGACCGCATGCTCGGTGGACTGTCCCCCGAACAGCACGGCGACTTTTATTTTTTCCATTTGGATGGCCCCTTCCCATTGTTTGTTGAGAACAGGACCATCGTACCGCACGTTCCTGACGGACGGGCTGGGGAAAGGCTTTCAAAAATCTTACGGCATTCTGAACATCCTTTGAAGCGCGGCCGCTCACAGCGTCACCTTTTTTATAATAAATTCTTAAAAAGCCATTGACACCGAGGCGGATCCGCCCTATAATTGTTAGTAGCCTAACTAAAAAGCAAGGAAGTGTCGAAGGATGAAGGGTGAACGCCACGTGGGCGGAGAGATCCGCGTGCTTTCCAACCTGATCAAACGCTGTATGGACGACGGCATGCCGCCGGAGACCACCGGCATGCAAGGGTGGATCATCGGCTTTTTGCACCGCAACGAGGACCGTGACATGTTCCAGCGGGACGTGGAGGCTGAATTCAACATCCGCCGCTCCACGGCCACCGGCATATTGCAGCTGATGGAAAAAAACGGCTTTCTTCTGCGGGAGCCTGTTGCCTATGACGCCCGGCTGAAAAAGCTGGTGCTTACGCCCAAGGCTTTGGCGGTGCACGAGGGCGTGATCTCCCGCATCCGCGCCACAGAGGCACGCATCACCAAAGACGTCACGCCCGAAGAGCTGGAGCAATTTTTCGCCATCACAGCCAAATTCCGCCGCAATCTGGAGTGAGTGTCCGCTTTGCCTTTTCCATGCCGCCGGCGCAGGCGCGGCTTTTTCCGTGCCTGCCGCCAGCGGTTTTCCTCGGCGTATATAGTTAGGGTGCTTACTGTAATGGTACTAACAAGTTAAGCGAAACAAAACCAATCTCAGGAGGACATTTTATGCTGAAAACCCTATTGGCTGAAGTAAAGCAGTACAAAAAAGCGTCCATCCTCACGCCGGCATTCATGGTGGGCGAAGTTGTCATGGAGATTCTCATCCCCATGCTGATGGCCTATCTCATCGACAGCGGCGTGGAGAAAGGGGACGTGCGCACGATCTGCATCACCGGCGGCGCAATGGCCGTGATGGCAATGCTGTCTCTGGCCTGCGGCGTGCTCTCAGGCAAATACGGCGCGCGGGCCTCCAGCGGATTCGCGCACAATCTGCGCCAGTCCATGTTCCGCAATATCCAGACATTTTCTTTTTCCAACATCGACAAATACTCCACGGCCGGGCTCGTCACCCGCATGACGACGGATGTGACAAACGTGCAGAACGCCTACCAGATGATCCTGCGCATGTGCACCCGCGCACCTGTGATGCTGCTGTGCGCAATGGCGGCCGCGTTCTCCATCAGTGCGCGGCTGTCCCTGATCTTCGTGGCGGCCATCGCGTTTCTGGGCGTGGCGCTGTTTTTCATCACGAAAAATTCTCACCCCGTATTTCGGCAGGTATTCCGCAAATACGACGACCTCAACGCCAGCGTGCAGGAGAATGTCAGCGCCATCCGCGTCGTCAAGGCCTATGTGCGCGAGGACCACGAGACGAAGAAATTCCACACCGCCAACGACAATGTTTACAGGCTGTTTGTCAAGGCTGAGACCGTGCTGGCGCTGAACAGCCCCGTGATGCAGTTCACGATGTACATGTGCATCCTGGCCATTTCCTGGCTGGGCGCGCACATGATCGCCGCCCAGTCTCTCACCACGGGTCAGCTCATGAGCCTGTTTACCTACGTTATGAACATCCTGATGAGCCTGATGATGCTCTCCATGATTTTCGTGATGGTGACAATGGCCCGCGCCTCGGCGGACCGCATCGCCGAGGTGCTGGAGGAAAAGGCGGACCTCACCTCCCCGCCCGCCGCCCGCACACAGGTGGAGGACGGCCGCGTGGACTTCGACCACGTATCCTTCTCCTACAAAAAAAGCGGCAAGCCCGTACTGGATGACATTGATCTGCACATCCGCGCGGGCGAGACCATCGGCATCATCGGCGGCACGGGCAGTGCGAAATCCAGCCTGGTGCAGCTCATCCCCCGCCTGTACGACGTCGCGGAAGGCGCGGTGCGCGTGGGCGGCGTGGATGTGCGGGAATACGACGTGGAAACCCTGCGCAACGAGGTGGCCATGGTGCTGCAGAAAAACGTACTGTTCAGCGGCACCATCCGGGAAAATCTGCGCTGGGGCGACAAAAACGCCACGGACGAGGAGATGGAGCGCGCCTGCCGCCTGGCACAGGCGGACGAGTTCATCCGCGCGCTGCCGGACGGCTATGACACTTACATCGAGCAGGGCGGCACCAACGTGTCCGGCGGGCAGAAACAGCGCCTGTGCATCGCGCGCGCGCTGCTGAAAAAGCCCAAGATACTGATCCTGGACGATTCCACCAGCGCCGTGGATACCCGGACGGATACCCTGATCCGCCGGGCTTTCGCAGAGGAGATCCCCGACACCACGAAATTCATCATCGCCCAGCGCATCAGCTCCGTGCAGGACGCAGACCGCATCCTCGTGCTGGACGGCGGCCGCGTGGCCGCCTTCGGCACGCACGACGAGCTGCTTGCGAGCAGCGAAATTTACCGGGATGTCTATGATTCCCAGATGAAAGGAGCGGATGACGATGCGCGGCGTACCTGCGGATAAAAGCGCGGCCATGATGGCCCCAAAGCAAAAGGTTGAAAAGCCCATGCGCATCATGGGCCGGCTGTTCGGCTATATCCTGCGGCGCTACAAGCTGCACTGCCTGGGCGTGCTGCTGTTCATCTTCGGCAGCACCGCGGCCACCGTGGCGGGCAATCTGTTTATGAAAACGCTCATCGACGACTACATCGTGCCCTATATCGGCGAGGGCGGCGCGTCGGACTTCGGCCCGCTGCTGGCGGCGCTGCTGAAAATGGGCTGCGTCTTCCTGTTCGGCGTGCTGTGCACGCTGCTGTACAACCGCATCATGGTATATGTGTCCCAGGGCACGATGCGCGCCATCCGCGACGATTTATTCCGGCATATGGAGCGCCTGCCCATCCGTTATTTCGACACCCATGCCCACGGCGATATCATGAGCATTTACACCAACGACATCGACACGCTGCGCCAGATGATCAGCCAGAGCATGCCCCAGCTCGTCTCTTCGGCGGTAACGATCGTCAGCGTATTCTGCTCCATGCTTGCCCTCAGCCTGCCGCTGACAGGGTTGACGCTGGTGATGGTGTGCCTTATGCTGTTCATCACCAAAAAGCTCACGAGCAGGTCCGGCGCATATTTCGTAGCGCAGCAGCGCAATCTGGGCACGGTCAACGGCTATATCGAGGAGATGATGGAGGGCCAGAAAGTCGTCAAGGTATTCTGCCACGAGGATGAGAGCATCGCCCGGTTTGACACGCTGAACGACGCGCTGGCCGACAGTGCCGATAACGCCAACCACTATGCCAATATCCTCATGCCCGTCATGGCCAACATCGGCAACCTCAGCTATGTGCTCACGGCCATCCTCGGCTCGCTGCTGGCGCTCTTCGGCACGGGCGGCTTTACGCTGGGCGGGCTGGCATCCTTTCTGCAGTTCAACAAAAGCTTCAACCAGCCCATCTCACAGGTATCACAGCAGTTCAACTCCATCATCATGGCGCTGGCAGGCGCGGAGCGCGTATTCAGCCTGATGGATGAGCCTCCTGAAACCGACGAAGGCTATGTGGAGCTGGTGAATGCGGAACAAACCGCGGACGGCAGTCTGGAAGAATGCCGCGGGCGCACGGGTGTCTGGGCCTGGAAGCATTACCACAGGGCCGACGGCAGCACCACCTACCGCAGGCTGGAGGGCGAAGTGGTGTTCGACGACGTGGATTTCGGTTACGACGACGCCAAGATCATTCTGCACAACGTCAGCCTGTATGCCAGGCCCGGCCAGAAGATCGCTTTTGTGGGAGCCACCGGCGCGGGCAAAACGACCATCACAAACCTCATCAACCGCTTTTATGACATTGCGGACGGCAAGATCCGCTACGACGGCATCAATGTCAACAAGATCAAAAAGGCGGATCTGCGCCGGAGCCTGGGAATCGTTTTGCAGGACACACACCTGTTCACAGGCACCGTAGCGGACAACATCCGCTACGGCAAACTGGACGCCACCGACGCAGAGGTGACGGCTGCGGCGCAGCTGGCGGGCGCCCACGCGTTCATCGAACATCTTCCGGACGGCTACAACACTCTGCTGACAGGCGACGGGGCAAACCTCTCACAGGGCCAGCGGCAGCTGCTGGCCATTGCCCGCGCGGCCGTGGCGGACCCGCCCGTGCTTATTCTGGACGAGGCCACCAGTTCCATCGACACACGCACCGAGCGCATTGTACAGGAGGGCATGGACCGCCTGATGGCGGGCCGCACGGTGTTCGTCATTGCACACCGCCTCTCCACTGTACGCAATTCAGACTGCATCATGGTGCTGGAACAGGGCCGTATCATCGAACGCGGCACCCACAGTGAGCTGCTCGCGCAAAAAGGCAGATATTATCAGCTCTACACCGGTAAGTTCGAGCTTTCCTGACGCCGGACATGAAAACAGCCGGAAGGGAATCTTCCCTTCCGGCTGTTTTCATTTTCTTTCCGCCGCGGCTCAGTCCTCGAAGCACACGTTCATATATCCCATAATGAAGCGGATGATCTTCTCCTCACCCATATGGTCGGAATCGAAGCAGATGTCATAATGGCCGGCGTCGCGCCAGTCGCTGCCCGTGAAAGCGCGGTAATAGTCCGCTCGGCGTTTGTCCACCTGGCGCATGTGGCGGCGCGCCTCGGCCTCAGAGAGGTTGTGGCGCTGCATGACGCGGCGCACGCGCACTTCCTCCGGCGCGTGGATGAACACACGCAGCACATTGGGCCGGTCGCGCAAAATAAAGTCCGCGCAGCGGCCGATCATCACACAGCTCTCGTTCTGCGCCAGGCCCAGCATCACCTTGGCCTGATAGCGGAACAGGTTCTCGTTGGAAACAAAGTTGTCGCTGTCCGGCGGGATGACCTCGCCGTTGTAGGCGTCCTTGGCCACGCGGAACAGCAGACTGCTGCGGAAGCTTTTCTCCGCGTTGGCAAACAGTTGTTCGTTGATGCCGCTGTCATCGGCGGCCATGCGCAGGATATCCCGATTGTAAAAAGGGATGCCCAGGCGCCCGGCCAACGCCTCGCCGATGGCGCGGCCGTTGCTTCCGTTTTCCCTGGCGATGGTGATCACGTAATTTTTCATAACGTTCCCTCCCTGAAACAGCAGCTTTTTTCACTTTCAGTATAGGCGAACGGAGCGCAAAAATCAACCGCTTTTCACGGTTTTCCCCGGTAAAAAACAAAGCGGCCGCGCCCATTCCTGGATGGGGAACAGACGCGGCCATGGCCGGCGCGAAGTGGGATGCGCCGGGAGTCTATTTTACCATGTCGAACGGTGTCGAATCAAGTTAAAAAGCCCGTCTCCCCTAAGATTCCGTTGTTTTTTGCAAAAAAGCACCGCTGCTGCAAAAAGCAGAGCAGTGCGCCGGGCAGCGCGGCCGCAAATCCGCCTGGCTTCCACGGCCGTAAATCAAAAAATTTGATTTTCCATGCCTGCCGGCGGCACAGGCAACACATATTTTGTAAAGTTGCCTCAACCGGTTCCTTTGTGTTATCATGAAACAAAACCAATGAGGAGTGAGGCACATGCGGCGTACGGACCGCGAGATCACAGATGCAGAAAAAATCACACAAATCATCCAGACCTGCCATTGCTGCCGCCTCGGCTTCTGCGACAACGGCGCGGTGTATATCGTGCCGCTGAATTTCGGCTACGCCGAGGAAAACGGAAAGCGGGTGTTCTATTTTCACAGCGCTAAAAGCGGGCGGAAGCTGGATCTCATCGCCGGGGCGCCCTCCGTCGGCTTTGAGCTGGACGTAAACTACGCGCTGGTAGAGGGCGAGGAAGCCTGCCGGCATACCGCCCGGTTTCAAAGCGTTATCGGCACGGGGCGCGTTTCCTTTGTGGAGGAGGCCGCGCAGAAAGAAGCGGCTTTGCAGGCTCTGATGCTGCACAATACCGGAAAAGACGGCTGGACGTTTTCCGGCGCGATGTTGGATTCCGTCCGCGTGTTTAAGCTGGAGGTCGAAACGCTGTCGTGCAAGGAGCATGAATGATTTTGCAGTAAAATCGTCCTTCCCTGTGGGTTCTCATAAGACAGTATTAGAAAACTACTAAATTACGGCATCTGTCAGGCAGGCGCGGTTTTTTGAAGGGGGTATCCTGTCATTCCCCATGCCTGAAAATCAAACTACTATCACCATTTAATACTCATGCGGTTCACCAAGAGACATACTAAAAAAATTGCTATGCTGTAAATCACACAAGGAACAGGCGCGTTAACGGCCTGTGAGGCAGGGTTCGGGGAAGCTTCTCAACAGGTATTTTTGCAGGGCTGACAGCCCCGCAAAACAGCAAGCGTGTCCATTTTGCGTTGCTTGCGGTTTCGTGCAAGGTGTAAACGCTACTAAAATAATTTGCAGAGCGCTATTGACAAACGAGATAATGGTGCATATACTGTTCACATCAAAACTTTTTAATATGAGGCAAACACATGAGAACTTACCAAGAAAGCGCAAGGGTGTTTAAAGCCCTGTGCGACCCAAAACGTCTTGCCATTTTGGAGCAACTACGCAGTGGCGAGAAATGCGCTTGTGTTTTACAAGAGCCGATGGATTTAACACAGTCTGGCCTATCTTATCACATGAAAATTCTATGTGATTCCGGGCTTGTGGTGAGTCGTCAAGAGGGTAAATGGACGCATTACCGCTTGAGCGAGACCGGCAAAGATGAAGCGGTGGAGTTACTACTGGCTCTTACCACACCGAACACAGAACGGGTATGTGAATGCCCCTCATGTGATAAATAAACGCCATCATAGCAAGATGGCGTTTATCTCGGCACTAAACATCAATTTTTTTTGATATGTTGTCCGGCAAATTGAAAGCGAGGTTTCTCTATGGGTGTGTGGCAATTTATCCAGGATCAAGTGTTCGGCATGAAATGGCTGAATGAGCTAATTGGCAAGGGCCTTTCCAAGCTGGGGCTGGATGTAGGGGAACGTATAGGAGGAAGTATTCAGTTTTTCTTCTATGATGTGTTAAAAATCACGGTGCTGCTCTGCCTTTTGATTTTCGTAATTTCCTACATTCAAAGTTACTTTCCGCCGGAACGAAGCAAGCGGATATTGAGCCGGTTCCATGGTGTCGGTGCAAATATCATATCTGCCCTGCTGGGAACTGTGACGCCTTTCTGTTCTTGCTCGTCCATTCCACTTTTTATCGGCTTCACCAGCGCAGGGTTGCCGCTGGGAGTTACATTCTCTTTTCTGATTTCATCCCCTATGGTGGACTTGGGGAGTCTTATTCTTTTAATGAGCATTTTCGGGGCAAAAGTTGCGGTCATCTATGTGATTGTCGGTTTAATGATCGCTGTGGCAGGCGGCACCTTAATTGAAAAACTACACATGGAACCGTATGTGGAGGAATTTGTCCGTGCTGCCGGCGGCGTGGATATTGAATCTCCTACCCTGACGAAACGGGAACGAATACAGTATGCCAGAGAACAGGTCGTTTCCACATTTAAAAAAGTATTTCCATACATTTTGGTTGGTGTGGGAATTGGCGCAATCATTCACAACTGGATTCCAGAAAGCTGGATTGAAGCGGTATTAGGCGGCAACAATCCCTTTGGTGTTGTTCTTGCCACGCTGGTAGGTATCCCCATGTATGCGGATATTTTTGGTACAATCCCGGTGGCAGAAGCCCTGCTCTATAAGGGCGCACAACTCGGCACAATTTTGTCCTTTATGATGGCTGTCACAACACTGAGTTTGCCGTCCTTGATTATGCTTCGCAAGGCTGTGAAGCCGAAGCTGCTGGCGCTGTTTATTGGTATTTGCACTATCGGTATCATCCTTGTGGGCTACCTGTTCAATGCGTTTCAATTTTTGCTTATATAATTTTCAGGAGGAATCAATTATGGGACTTTTTAACAAGAAAAAAGAAGAAACGAACTTCTGCTGCTGTGTGGGAAACTGCACCCCAAAAACAATGGCAAAAACAGAAGCGTCTAAGTCTGGCGTTGGGGTGAAGGTGCTGGGAAGTGGCTGCGTTAAATGCAAAACTCTGGAAAATGCTACCCGTGAAGCTCTTGTGGAATTGGGAATGGATACAACCATCGACCATGTAACGGACTTTTCACAAATCGCCGCTTACGGAGTTATGACTACTCCTGCGCTGGTTGTGGACGGGAAAGTCGTGTCTTATGGCAAGGTGTTAACAAAGAAAGAAGCTAAAACCATCATTGCGGATGCAAGGAGGTAACGCTGTGCTTTTCTATCCGTCTCCTTGGCTTTTCAAAAAAGCCACTCTCCAGGGCGGATAGAGATTGCCCAAGGATACGAAAATCATCGTAATACACAGCATTTGAAAATAACGCCCGTTTCTCCTGCGTCCGTACAGCTTTAAGCTGTGCGGGCGCTTTCCTATGCTCTGAGACACTTTGTCTCCAGGCGCCCCGCCTGCCTTTTGTTTCGATTCACCCAACCAAAAAATCAAAACGGAGGAATAAAATGCCAGCCATCAACCTGAAAGATTTTTTCTGCCGGTACACTACGGACAAGTTCATTGATGTTTCGGAAAAAGGTCCTGAAGAGCTTCGGACGGATAAGCGGTACGAGGCAACCCAGAGTATCCGAATCACTTATGCTCCGTGGGCTTTATTCCGCTGGAAGAGCTGACAAAAGCAGGAACGGCATGATTCATAGGCCATGCCGCTCCCCAAAACTTCACTCACTTTTTTATGGCACCCCGCCTAAGGCGCTGTTCCGCTTGTTTTCAAGGTGCCGGTCAACACAAAAAAGCGTCCGAAAACCGTATAAAACATAAGAAAACACCCATTGACGCCTAAAACACAGGAAAATCAGCCGCAGCGGCATTTCTACCTTTCCTCAACCTGCGGCTCCTGGATGCGGCCTATGACAAACATTGCCGTGACAAATAACAGGAGTGTGAAAACGAAAGGCAGACGGCGGTCCATACTGGAGAGCCACCCGGCCAGATAACCAAAAGGAGAGGAGAGGGCAACTGTGGAGGCCATGATAAGGGCATTCAGGCGTGCCCGTTCCTTCGGAGTGATGTTGAGCTGGAGAAGCGCGTCCTTACGCGGATTCACCAGCGCTGCCGCCACAGCGGCAATAAACACATACAACAGCACAAAGCCCAGTCTGTCCGCAGGAGAGAAGATCAGCACCAAGGCAGCCACGATGTACAACGCCAGCCCGATCCACAGCGGGATGCGAAATTTCGTGGCATTGATGCGGTGCTGAAGCCCTATCATAAAAATCAGCATGACAGCCGCGTTCAAAATGGGGAACAGCGCCAGAAAGTTTTCCGAAAGCCCCAGCCGCTGTGTCACATACAGACCAAAAAAGTTTGTGCTCACCATGTTGGTGACATACAGGATCACAGAAACAGCCACTGCTTTGAGCACACCCCTATTCTTCAGCATACCGGGAATCAACTGGCGGTATTCCCCCAGCATATGAAAAACAGATATTCCCCTTGTCTCTGCGCGCCGGATTTTGCCCTGCTTCGTTTCATGGCAAAACCGGAAGGTGATGAGCGTTTTCAGGATCATTGTCAGCGCAAAAAGAAAATACAGCACCCGTACTACCGGCACGATCGAATACGAACGGACGAACAGACCGGAAAGCGGCGCAAAAAAGATGGCCACCAATCCGCCAATATTTACCCAGGTATAGATTCCTACCAGATCCTTTGGGCATGCGTCCTCAATCAACAGGCAGTACCATGCCGTCTGATTGATCTGCTCAAAGCAATTCAGGATTGCAGCGGCCAAAAACAGCCAGAAATTGTTCGAAACAGCCCACACCAGGCAGGCCAGCCCCCATCCGAAAAAATCCCCCATCATGGTAGTGAATTTTCGTCCCAGCTTGTCAGACAAAATGCCCCCCAAAAAGGAAAACAACACCTGGACTGCCATCGTGACGGAGAGAATCAGGCCAATCTGCACATCTGTGATGCCCTGTGTGTACATATAAAGAGTGGCGAACGGTGCGATAAGGTTGTAAGGGACGCCCCACAGCGGTTCGATCAGCACAAGCGTACGCGGATTCCCCCCATTGTCGGCCAGCACCTGAATGAGAGGATGTGCCTTCAGACTTCTTATTTTTGATTCCAGACTCATATACAACATCCCGGCTTTATCCAAATTTCCCGCTTATTCTATCATACTTCCAAACAAACGGAAAGAGGGCAGCATTTCTTCTTCCTAAATAGTGTTTACACGAGTAATGTGGTAAAATAGGCCAATAGCTCAGAAAGAGGTGTTCCTATGAGCAATGAACAACAACGCCATGACAGCCGTGATCAGGTATGGAATCTGCTGGAGCCTCATCGTTCAGGACAGCGAGGGCAATGGGGCGGCACAGCACAAGATAACCGGCGGTCTATCAATGGCGTATTTTGGATTTTACACACAGGAGCACATGGCGGGGGTTGCCGCCGTGCTACGGGAAATGGGGTACTGTATATCAGCATTTTCGCAGATGAGCCTGATTTGGAATGGCCGATGATTGATGTCAGCCACTGTAAGGTACATCCACATGCAGCAGAAGCCAAAAGCGGTAATCAGGACATGAGTCGTACAAAAGGAGACTCAATACCAAGATTCACCTTGTCGTGGATGCAAATGGTATGCCGGTCCGAGTACATGTTACAGAGGGTATTCGAGCTGATTGCCAAGAAGCTATTCACCTGATTGGGGGAATAGCTGCGGAAACATTATTGACTGATCGTGGTCATGGCACCAACCCGATTATTTCTTATGCTGCTGGTGCTGGGATGAACGTCGTCATTCCGATCAAACGAGATCGCAGATAACAGCGGAAGTATGGCCGTTATTTGTATCGGCTTCGTCATTTGTTGGGGAATGCTTTTCTGCACTTGAAATACTGGCGTGGTATTGCCACTCGACACGCAAAAAATACAGCATCCTTTTTGGCAGCAGTACAAATTCGTTGCATTGCTATTTGGTGTGCCGTTTCAGCCTAATCTTGTGTAGACACCATTTAGGAAAAGGCCCGGGCCATGGTGGAGGAACTTCCATGAAGCTGAAAGAAGCCATCAAAAAGGCGGAGGAGAGCATTGAGGAGACGCTTGCCTGCTGCGACTTCCCCAGCGAACACTGGGCACGCATCCACATCAACAATGCCATTGAGAGGCTGAACCGGGAAATTCGTCGCCACAACCGTAGGGTGGGCAGTTTCCCGAATGGTAAATCTGCCCTCATGCCAGTCTGCGCACGGCTGCGCAATGTAATGTGGCCGGTGTCCAGTTGGGCAACAGGAATTACATGAACATGAAGCACCTAAGGGATGCCATTGAGAATGCCTCCATTACCGGCTGACTTCATTCATGTCAGGGTCTGCAAACCAAAGTGCGAAAAGTTTTTGACACAACCATATCTACAAGGCCACGAAGAAAATGATGGTGTGGAAAAAATAAACTTTCCGATAAGACCGCAAGGCCCGGGGCAGTGAAGCCTCAGGCCTTGCTTTTTTATATCGTTCACAGGTATCAAAGTGCACGCGCAAGCTCGCCGTAGCAGGTACCGCCACTGTTCTCAAGGAGATATTCGCGGCTTTTCTCCATGCCTGTCCGGTCGCCCCTGTGGCGCAGCGCCAGTGCGATACGGTACTGCACATCCAGCCGGTGCAGCGGTGCACGGCTGCTCTCAAAATCCTTTTGAAGCGCTCCCACATCTGCGTGCCTTCCCCGGGCAATATCCATGCAGAGCTGCAGATAGCCCAGCGTATGGCGCGCCTTTTGTACGAATTCCTTTTTGCAGCTCCTGTCTGCTGCAATGCGCCGCAGCTCGTCCATGGCTGTCTGCGCCCGATCCATCTCGCCCGCCGCCAGAAAGCAGGTAGCTTTGTTGCCGGCCACAAGACCCCGCATCTCCAGCGCCTTCTCCGGCGGCTGCACATCTTCCAGCACCGCCAGTGCCTGCTGCGGCTGACCGCCGTAGAGATATCCGTTGGCAATATGCACCAGCGTGGTGCAGCGGTTGGAAGCATCCATCCTTTTTTTCCGCAGGGGCAGCAGTGCCTGCAGGAAAGCCGACGGGTCGAGTGCTTCATACAGCAGCAGAAGGCGTTTCTGATACTCCCGCGCGGCCATGAGCCGGGCTATATACAATGCGATATTCACAGCGATAAAGGCGGCCAGCAGCGCGACGATTGCCCTGTTGAAGAGCGAGGCCGCACGGCCCGCCATATACAGCCAGGCAGAAATGCCTGCCGCTGCGCCCAAAACAGCGCCGCCCGTCCAGGCGACACACCTGCTTTTCGGAAATGCATTGATCATGTTTTCCTCCTCTGCATCAATACGGCCGCAGCCGTATACGTCCATACACAGGCAAATGCTCCACGCACCCCTCTCCCGGCAGCAACAGCACGCCGGAAAAACAGCGCAAGGCGGCGCCCGGACATCCCGGCCGCCGCTTTGCTGCAGCCACCGTTCTTCCGCCCCTGCCGGCAGAGCAGCGGGGCCGCACCGGCGACTCTTGCCTTTTTATGCCACCAAGCCGACCATCGTCAGCACAGCCAGCACCGCAAATGCTACGATACCGCCCAGAGCGTTGGTGGTGGTGAAGTATTTGAGGCCCTGCTTTGTATCAAAGCCATACAGGGAAGTGAAGATCCAAAAGCCGCTGTTATTCACATGCCAGCCCACCATGGAACCCGCACCAATGGCCAGAGCGGCCACCACCGGGCTCATGCCCAGCACGGGAACCAGTGCTGCCATAAGGCCAGCGGCCGTCATGGAGGCAGTCGTCATGGAACCACAGACCGTCATCAAAATGGCTGCCAGCAGGAACGGCACCAGGATCGCCGGGAAATTGGTGGCTGCAATAGCGTTGCCGATGGTCTGGATCGCCTCATTCTCGCGCAGGATACCACCCATGGCGCCACCCATAGCTGTGATGAGCAGAGCACTGATGGCGATGTTGAGCGCACGGCCGACCCAGTTGTTCATCACGATCTCAAACCAACTGCTCTTCTCGCTCACCTTGCAGCCGTTGCCGTCCACATTTGCCTTATCCACAACCTTCTTTTTGCGGCCGAATATAAGCATTCCCACAGCAATGATGCCGCAGAACAGCGCCAGAACCGTGTTGCCGAAAGTGTTGAAAAAGGTGTAGGCACCGCTTCCCTCGCTCACCAGCAGCTTACCGATGGAACCAACAGCGATCATCACGGCAGGCAGCAGAAGAGGCAGGAAGGAAGCTGCCGCCTTTGGCGTATTCTCTTCCTTGATGAGCAAAGCGTCCACAGAGGATGTGTCCTCCACAGCCTCGATGCCCTCGGTGTAGGAAGCCAGCGGCTCGATGTACTCACATTTGGAATAGATCGGGGTAAGCACAAAATAGCACACTGCGAAGGAGATGACAGAGCACACGAGGCCCCACAAAATCACAGTGCCGATGTCGGCGCCCAGCAACACAGATACCGCGAGGATACCGGGCGTGGGCGGCACAAGGCCGTGCGTCAGCGTCAGGCCCAGATTGACGAATGGCGCCACCTGTGTCATGCTCATTTTCTTGCGCTTGGCGAGGATGGCGGAGATGGGCGCGTTCAGAATAATGGCGATATCGCCGAACACAGGTATGCTCATGATGAAGCCGGTGAGCGCCGGAGCCAGCTCAAGGCGTTTGCCCTTGAAAAGGCGGATGAAGAAGTTCACCATGCTGGTGGCGGCGCCGGTATCGCTGATGCCGGCGGCAATGACAGCGCCGAAGATGATCATGACGCCGATGCTGCCCAGCGTGGAACCAAAATAGCTGGTGATGGAACTGAAGGTGTCCACCAGGCTTTTGCCGGACGCTATTCCGCAGAACGTCGCTGTGATGAACAGCACCATCACAGGGTGCATCTTGAACTTCAAGGTCAGTACTGTGAGGATGATGATCGCAGCGATCAACATGAACACAAACGCTAAAGGTGACATAGTATTCCTCCTCGTTCAATTAAATTATACAGGACTGTATCGAACACCCGCCTTCTCTGCCAGGCGAGGTGCATCCACTGTTGACAGACGAAAAAGCCATCCTTTTCAAAGGCATCCGTTTTCGGCCAGCGCCGCGCGCGTCGTCTTATATGCATTGGGAATCACCCATTCGGGCGTCTTTGCCCAATATTCGGGCCGGAAGGTCTCCACAGAGACTATGCCGCTGTAACCTGCCGCCTTCAGCTCCTGCAGGAACGCGCCGGTATCCACCACGCCCCGGCCGCAGAAGCAGCGTTTGTCCTGGCCGCGCTGTGCCTCGGGCACATCGTCCGCGCTCATAAGGTGAACGGCGAATATCTTTTCCGGCTGCACGCTTCCAATGGCCGAAAAGTCGTTGCACCCACCGTTGAGAAAAATATTGTAGGAGTCGAACACAAAGCCCACATTTGGCCGGTCTACAGCGCGCACTACAGCGTCTGCCTGCCCGATGCTGCGGACGCTTGAGCGTTCAAAGCCGACGAGCTCAAAGCACAGGTTCATATCATATGGTTCCGCCCGCCGGGAAAGCTCCTTGAGGATACGCACACAATTCGAAAATGTGTCTTCCCAGCTGCCTGTATACGGGCCGCCTGCCGGGTCGCGCTGAAGCGGCGGCACAATGATAAAGTAATGGCTGCCGATGGCTCTCCCCACCTCACAACCAAGCCGGAACTCCTCCAAAAGCTCCTTTTGACGTGCTTCGTCGTCGCCCTCGCTCAAAAATTCCGGATACAGATAGAGCGCATTAAAGGCATGCGGCTTCAGCCGGCTCGTGCAAAAAAATGCCGCCAACTCCTCCACCGTATGGCGTTTGAGATAATCTGTCAGCATGTCAAGGCGGATCTCGATATAATCGAACCCGGCCTTTTCGCACAGCACGAGGTCCTGCTCCAGTGTAGAGCAATCCCTCGCACACGCCTCATTGTAAGAGATAAACATTTTCCCTGCCCCCTTATTTCAGCGGGAATTTAATGATGGCGTTATCCTTCGTGCTTCGGTAGATGGCTGTGAACAGCTCCACCGTGCGTCTGCCCTCTGTGGCGTCCACCAGCGGCTTTTTGCCACTCTGCACAGCCTCGAGGAAATCTTTGATCTGCTCGCGGTGATAGTAATACATGGAGTCCACACTGTTGAAGAAGTCGCTGTCCTCCTTTTTCCACACAGGCAGCATTTCCTCTTCGCCAGGCACCGTCCACAAATCATTTACAGGCGGTTCTGTTATAGACGTCATGCCCGCGATGAACATCGCGCCGCCATCGGTCTGCACACCTGCGGCCGCACCGTTCTCACCGAAAATGTGCACCCTGCCGTACAGCGCCGGGTTCTGGCTGTTACTCACAACGATATTGCCCACAGCGCCGCTTTTGAATTTAACCACAGCCACAGCCGTGTCCTCCACCTCGATATAAGGGTGGTTGAGGTTCTTCCAGACGCCGTATACTTCGTCCACCTCGCCCATGTACCACAGCAGCAGATCCAGCTGATGGGGCGCCTGGTTCACCAGCACGCCGCCTCCCTCGCCTTTCCACGTGCCGCGCCAGGGGTCGCTGTTATAATAAGCCTCGTCGCGCCAGCCCAGCATCGTCACCATTCCCAGCACGGGACGGCCCAGCTTCCCATCCTCGATGGCCTTGTGGATGCGCATGCAGGGGCGGTAAAAACGGCGCTGCACCATCGTGCCTACAGTGACATGATTACGCTTCTCCGCCGCGATGATGGCGTCGCAGTCCTCAAGGCTGGAAGCCAGAGGCTTTTCCACAAGCACATTGCAGCCGCAGTCCGCAGCCGCCACGGCCGGACTGGCATGCAGTGGGTGCGGAGTACAGATGCTCACCACATCCAGCCTCGCATCGCGGCACATTGTGGCCACATCCGTATACGCCTTCACACCATAGCGTGACGCAAAGGCCTCCGCACGCGCGCTGTCTGCATCACAGACAGCGACAAATTCGCTCTGGGGCAACTCCGCATAGACCTTGGCATGAAAATCGCCCACCTTTCCACACCCAATGATACCGGTTCTCAGCTTTTCCATGGGGCTTCATCACTCCTCATTTTCACTTCATGTAGCCGCCCTTCATCGGGCCGACCGCATGTTCGGAATAGATTTTCAAAACACCGCTCTGATACCGCAACGGCCTGGGCTGCCACGCGGCTCTGCGCTCCTTCAGTATCCCGTCCATCTCCTCGGGCGTTTTCCGCTCGCCCCGCACACCCACTATGGCCAGCACCCGCGCAGGGATATCGATTTGGATAAGGTCCCCCTCCTCTACCAGCGCGATGGGACCGCCTTCGGCCGCCTCCGGCGAAACATGCCCGATAGCCGGGCCCTTGGACGCGCCGGAAAAACGGCCGTCCGTAATGAGAGCGATGGTCTTGCCCAGCTCCGGGTCGGAGGATATCGCCTCCGTGGTATAGAACATCTCCGGCATTCCGCTGCCCTTGGGTCCTTCATAGCGGATAAACACCGCATCTCCTGGCTTGATGTCGTGGGCGATGACGGCGGCAATGGCGTCCTCCTCGCAGTCGAAAGGGCGGGCGCGCAAAAGCGCCTTGTGCATCTCTACCGGCACGGCCGAATGCTTCACAACAGCCCCTTCGGGCGCCAGATTCCCGCGCAGAATGGCGATGGTCCCCTTATCTCCGATTGGGGCGTCAAACGGACGAATGATATCTTCTTTTTTGACCCCTGTCTTTTTAAGATATTCCGCGCATTTTTCGTAATAGCCGCCGGCCTTCAGCCCGTCCAGGTTCTCGCCCAGCGTTTTTCCAGTGACGGTCATCACATCGAGGTGGAGCAGGTGACGCACCTCTTCCATGATGGCGGGCACGCCGCCCGCATAATAGACATATTCTGACGGCCAGCGTCCGGCGGGGCGCACATCCAGCAGATAATGAGCACTCTTATGGATGCGCTCGAATGTGTCGGCATCGATCTCAATGCCGAATTCATGGGCGATGGCCGGAAGATGCAGGATGGCGTTTGTAGAGCCGGAAATTGCCGCGTGCACGATAATGGCGTTTTCAAAGCTCTCCCGCGTCACGATATCGCGGGCCGTCAAGCCGCGCTTTGCCAGCTCCACAGCCTGTGCGCCCGCTTTTCTGGCCACTTCCACAAGATCCGCGCTGGTGGCCGGCAAAAGCGCGCTGCCCGGCAGTGTAAGGCCCAGCGCCTCGCACATCACCTGCATCGTGCCCGCCGTGCCCATAAAGCTGCATGCACCGCAAGAGGGGCAGGCATGGTGCTTATAATAAGTGAGCTGCGCCTCACTGATCTCACCGCGCTGACACATGGCACTGTAGGCACCGATCTGCTCCAGTGTCAGCAGGTCCGGCCCGGCCTCCATAACGCCGCCTGTCACCACGACAGCTGGCAGGTCTGTTCGACCGATCCCCATTAGAAGGCCCGGCAGCCCCTTGTCGCAGCTGGCGATGAATACCCCGGCATCGAAGGGAGTGGCGTTGTTGTGGATCTCCACCATATTGGCGATCATGTCGCGGCTGGCCAAAGAATAATTGATACCGTCATGGCCCTGTGCCATGCCGTCGCAGATATCCGTTGTGAAATAGCGCGCGGCCCGGCCGCCTGCGGCTGCCACACCTGCAGCCGCTGTATCCACAAATTTCAGCAGATGCGCGCTTCCCGGATGGCTGTCTCCAAAGGTGCTCTCGATAATGACCTTCGGTTTTTCTAAATCTTCCAGCTTCCAGCCCATCCCGAGGCGCAACGGGTCCATTTCAGGCGCCAGACGGCGCACCTCCTCGCTGTGATACATACGCACACCCTCACCTTCTTGTTTCCATTCTCCATATCATTATCATTTATCAGACATCAGACGTCTTATGTTTCGCTTATAAATTAACAAATCTTCACCGGCAAGTCAAGGCTTTTTTCGAACTTTGTGGAAGACCACAAAGTTATACTTCATTTTTTATCGCTTTGCACGAAAACATTCAAAGGTCTTTTCTGAAAGAAACAGACAAACCGGGCCGCCGTTCTGCAGGCCTCTACCGATGCTTTGCCCCGATGAAAAGCGCCGCAGAATCTCGCTGGAGAACGCCCCTGCTCCTCTGCCGACCGGTACATGGCCCAAAAGCGCCAGAAAAAGCAAAGCCGATCCCTGTACGTGTATAAACGCACAGAGACCGGCCTCTTTTTTACTCTTGTTAAAGCACTGCGTCAGCTGTCGTCATCCGGCAGCGCCTCGATGCTTCGCCGATTGTCTTCCAGATGCACGCGCATCGCCTGCCGGGCAGCTTCGGAGTCGCGCGCGCGAATGGCATCCACAACAGCCTGATGAGTGCACAGCGACTGCATCTGCAGCGCACGCTTCGTGATATCGATAAAAAGAGGAATAGCCTGGCTCAGAATGGGGACCAAATTTGGCATGATCGCGTTGCGCGTACACGCCGCCCAAAGCGTATGCAGCTGCTGATCCAGCGCTCCATAATTTTCATTTCGGCGCACCTTTTCCTCAATGGCGTCGCACAGCGCCTGCATTCGAGCAATCTCTTCCTCTGTCGCCTTTTGTGCGGCCAGCGCAGCGATCTCTGGCTCGATCATAAGGCGCACCTCGCACAGATCGAGGCCCAGCCGCTTTTTGTCCGGCTGAAAACGCAGCCCCAGAGGATCCTGCACAAGGCCGGTCTGCTCGCACACAAACGTGCCGTTCCCTCGATGGACCTCCAGAATATTGCGGCTCACAAGCGCCTTCGTCGCCTCGCGCACTGTGCTACGTCCCACACCAAGGCGCTGCGCCAGCTCATACTCGCTGGGCAAGCGGTCGCCGGGCTTGAACTCCCCCAGGACGATAAGCTTCTCAATCTCCTCGGAGACGAGCTGAGGCAACGGCTTGCTCGTCTGCTTTACTTCAGTGAACACGCGGTCTCCTCCCACCTGTGACTATGGCAACCTGCGCACAGCAACACACAACGTGCGTGCCACAGCCGCAGCAATTCTAAAGCATTATACCACAGACTTCCCCTGCACGCAACGCTGTAAGCGCCTTCCGAGGCTTCAATATCTCTCCAGCTGAAGTTGATTCCCAGTACCTCGTCTATCTTGCGCTGCTCGTCCGGCTCAACCTTTCCGCGCGTCGCGCAGACGGCGCTTATCCAGCGCGCACCTGTTCCATCCGCACCACACTATTGCGGGACAGGCCGCCCGTACCCGCCTTGAACCCAATCTACGTGGGCAGATTCGTTTTGTCCTATTTAAAAATGGTGACAGCGATGCTCACGTCGCTGTAGCGGTTGCCCGCGTCGTTTTGCACAGCAAGTGTAGGTCGCACACCGCCTTGTTTACTTCCCATCACCGAGACTGAGCTCCGTGCAGAACACATCAGTGCGCTTTGCCTCTCTGTGTTCCCTGTTGCCCATAAAAAAACTCCCGGCTAAGAAACATATCGCCTTCGTCACGGATGTTTTCCCCTACAGTAAAAAGTTTTATTTTCCCTAATGTTTATTTCTGCATACAAAGTCTTACCATTGGGTAATACAGTTTCCGTGCGAACCATATCTCCATCTAACTGAGTAATCATATTATTAAGAATATCTCTCAATTGTCTGGTGGTTCTTCCGCGAGTACAAATTGCCGGTCAACGACCGGTTTGAGATCATCGCCCTACGCTATCTTTTGACGGTCAAGCGTTGGTCCACTCTTCCAGAACTGCGGCGGTACAGTTTTACTATTGGCTGTGTCTGCCATGAAATCTGCCGTCAACACCGAGAGGCGTAAGCAGAACTGGCATCGGCATCCACAGACAATCAGCTTGGACGCACCACACAAAGGTATATACGGCGCTCCGCTGCTTGAATGCCTGGCAGGCTGATTCATTGAAATATTGCAGATACTACACTTTGGGAGGGCCCTTATGGCCCTCCCTCTTTTTTTGAAATGATGAAATCATTCTGGTGGCAAGGCGTTCTCATTGCCTACGATGATTCACGGCTTTTCAATGCTCGGGCCGTGACGAAACGCAAGCAATCGAATTCTGAGCCTCTTCAGTGAAGCCCGCCTTGCCTCACCTACGTCGTAAACCTGTTCGCTCGCTCAGATTCAAAAAGCTATACCCTCTGAGAGCCAAAGTTATGGCAGGTCTGTCATACAGCATATTTCCCTTCGCATCCGCATGATGGATCCGTCAAGCTTTTTTCCATCGTGCAGGACTCCCTTTTTGCCCTGACAAAAGAGTCCATCGCTGGCCGCTGCCGTGTAGCGCCAGTTGAACAGAGCTTTGAAACATGACGATTTGACCGAAGATGGGGGTTGAATGTTCCATCGAAGGCCGCTCGAGTTCTTCAAATGAGTACCGCGGCAGTTTCTGTGTCTCCGGCAGAGAATTCCGCAGCTTCCTCTGCCACCTGTAGAAGGTGGACAGCGGCTACGCCGTTCTCCGCGCACTATGCTTTGACTGCCTGTCCGCTGCGCTTCGCGCATGCCATGATATTGTACCATCGCTCTTCGCAAACTGCCAGTGCTCTCTTTTCCATCTTCTCTGGCTGCATGTATTTTTTAGAGTGCTCCCCAAATACATGCTCGGATTCTGTATTTCTATTCTCCCATGTTTATGTTTCTCTCGCAAGACCGTGGTTTCGTTGGGCGCTTACGATACAAGCTCAGAAAACTTTATCCTGCTGTCTTGTAATTATTAATTTGATGGAGCAACGTAGGACAGAGTTGCTTTCAAAATTATTTTCCCATATGAAAAAAACAGCCGGAGCAGGCCTCACAAAAACAGGTTGTCTGCTCCGGCTGTTTTCAGCCTCCATTTCCAACGTATTTCTCTATTCTGGCCAAAATGAGCCTTATGTCAGCTCGTCAGGCTGGGAATCACCTTTAAAGCTTCATTCGTAGTTTCTCATGTTATCCCTGCATAGCAGCCCCTTCAGGATACGCCTGATGAGTCTTTTACCCCTTTACTGCACCCAATGTCAGGCCCTGAATGACATATTTTTGCAGCGTGAGGAAAATAATGATTGTAGGAATCAGCATGATGACGATGGCAGCAAATAGCCCGCCCCAGTTGGAAGTATACATCATGGAATCTTTCAACGCGTACATTCCAAGGGAGATCGTCCGCAAATTTTGCTTGGAGGCAAACACCAGTGCGAGCATATATTCATTCCAGATGCTCACAAAATTGAATACCGAGATGCAAATCAACCCCGGCTGCACCAACGGCAGCATAATGCGGGCAAACATGCGAAACTCGCCGCATCCGTCTATGATAGCCGATTCTTCCAACTCCTTAGGAAGCGTTCGAAAAAAACCTGTGAGTACGAACAAGCTGAAAGGGAAGTATAGCGCGATATAAATTAATATTAGACCTGTACGCGTATTCACCAGCCCCAAATTCAACAGCTGATCGTACAGGGGGATCAAAAGCAGCTGAGAGGGTACACTCATACTGAAGATAAGCAGGTTCAACAGTGCTTTGCGCCCTTTGAATTCATATCGTGTCAATGCAAAACTTGTCAGCGCTGAGATAACCGTACAGCCTAAAATAGATGCAAACACGATAACTACACTGTTCATGAAATAGCTGGACATCTTCATGGTGCTCCATGCGCTATGATAGTTTTCCAGTGTAGCTTTCGCAGGCATTGCCCAAGGAGTCTGGTAAATTTCGAGATTCGTCTTGAAAGAGCTCATCAACACCCATCCCAAAATACCAATGATAATCAGGGACCAAACACTCAAAATCACATAGGAAAAGATGTTTCTGCGTTTCTTTTTCATCTTTATCACCTCTTATGCGTTATATAGAACCTCGAATCAATACTGCAGATCCTCCCGGTCAAAAATTTTGCGGAATCCTCCCACAAACAACGCCACCATCAAAAACATTACCACTGCAATAGCGGAGCCATATCCCAACTTGAAAACGGGTACGTCCACGCCAAAAGCCATGGTGAACATATACGTTCCAAGGGTATTGAGCATGGTGCTCTTCCCCTTAAACATGGCCCAAATCAGCTCAAAGTATTTAATGGCGTTGATGATCCACAGCGAAATAGAGATCACCAGCACGTCTCGCAACAGAGGAAGCGTGATTTTGAAAAAGCACACCAAATCGGTAGCACCGTCGATAGACGCCGCTTCCTGATAAGTATTGGGTATTTTATCACAGCCTGACAGCAATAGAATCAAATAGAACCCCACAAAAGAGATACAAGACACAGCGATAATGCATACCATACCGCTCATGCGAGAGCCCAACCAAGGGATACACCATTCTCCCAAACCTATCGCTTCCAGCACCATATTCAAAAGGCCAAACTCCGGATTGAAGAAAAATACCCATAGCACGGCCAACGCGGCCTGAGAAATCATATTGGGAAAATAGAAAAAGTTGGAAAAAGCCTTGCGCCCCCGAAAACCAGGACGGGTAATTAGATATGTAAACAGCAGCGCAATAGAAAAAATCAGCACACCGCCCAGCAATAGAAATATCATTGTGTTGCCCAATGCCTGAAGGAATGTCTTGTCATGCAGCAATGAAATAAAGTTATCCAGCCCGATAAAAACTTTTTCTGCTTTAAACCCATTCCATTCCGTGAAGCTGTAATAGAATGACTGAATAGCAGGGATAAAAAAGAAATATCCGTACATCAGCAATCCCGGAAGCAGAAACGTCGCAACGATCCACGGCTTTACCTTTCTGTTCATACAATCACTTCCCTAAATCAAAGTTTCGGATTCACAGCTAAACGCACCTTAAATCCGGGGGCGCCGTACACGCACTTGGCTCGCGCACGGCGCCAGATCAATCTTTATTGATAAAAAGCTGCCGTATCGGTATCCAACTGCGTGATAAAAGTCTCTGGTGTAATAGCACCGTTGATCAACTGAGTAGAGAGCGGCCCAAGCACATTGACGAACCAATCGCCATATTGCTGCAGATCCCCATAGTTACCGCTGATGCTGGTAGCGTTATTGACGATATTCTCAATCTGATCAAGTTCCTGGGTAGCTGGACCGCCTACCAAAGGCGAGGGATTTTTCAATGCCGTAAGCCCTTCCTGCACGCCCATAGAAGAAAATATCTTTAAGAAGTTGATGGCATTCTCTTTATTCTTTCCGTCTACCGTGATGCCCGCCGCATTGCTCCAGATTTCTTCATGCCAAGGAGAGACCGAATCCGGCAACTCCGGCAACGCGAACATTTTCATTTCCATTTCGGGAGGGGTCTGGCTGGCCATCTCCGTAGGAATCCATGCGCCGCAGAACAGCAATCCCGCTTTGCCTTGCGTGAACAACGCCTGCGCGGCCGGAAACACAGAACCTGCCGCTCCGTCTTGGAAATAACCATTCTCGCTGAATGTAGCCACATATTGCGCTGCTTTCAGAAAAGCAGGTTCGTCTGCAAAGGCTGCGTCCCCCTTAGCCGCTGCATGGATTTTTTCCATTGTCGTTAAGCGTTCGGCAAAGCGGATGAACCACCACTCATTATACAAATCGGTGGTACCATCCAATGTAACGGGGGCGATACCGTTCTCTTTTAAAGTTTCGCAGACATCCATCAGGTCATCCCAAGTATTCGGCACTTCCAGACCGAGCTCTCTGAACATCGCTGCATCATAGAAAAAGCCGTGCGTATACATACTCTCCGGAATGAAATAACTCACGCCGTTTATTTTCATGCTTTCCATCAGATTGGGGATAAAAGTTTCTCCCCATGTTTTGTCTTGGTCGTAAGCCGGTGTTGTGAGGGCTTCATCCAAAGGTTCAAACAGCCCCTCCTGCGCCAGAGGTGCCAAGACTCCAGTGTTCTGGATAATGATGTCAGGGAAATCATCAGCTTCCTTATCATTCAGCTTTGTCTGAAATTGAGAGGCGATCTCGCGGCCACAGAACACGATTTCCACCTCTACATCAGGATATTCAGCACTGTAAGCATCCACAATGGACTGCTCCCAAGTAGAAATCGGTTCGCCTTCATTCATGTACGACCAAATCACCAGCTTGTCTGTGCCCACAGGCTGTGCAGAAGACCCGCTTCCCTCTCCCGAAGCAGGTGCAGATGACGGCGTGGAGGACGTTCCTCCACCGCAACCCGCCAACAGCGTGACAATCATTGCGATTGCAAGGAAAAATGCGATCCGCTTTTTCATATCATGACCTCCATTTTTTATGATATATTTTCAATGGGTTTCCCCATTTGCGACTCTATCAAATCAGTTCTCAAGCTCCAATTCCCACAAATAAGAGGAACGGTCATTGTTATCGTTTTCGCCGGCATAAATCGTATTGGATCCGGCAAATATCATGTGATGAATTCGATCCGGCCGCAAGCCATCCTGCTCGCATACCACGTCTTGAGAAAACACCAGCTCTCTTTTTTCGGTATTATAAGCGAAAAGCTTAGTCTTATAGTGTTCACCGCAGATACCATAAAGCAGCCGATTTTCAGGATGAAAAGCCAGCGCGGGCAGCCTGCGGCTTTCAGGCGACGGGCAACACAGCAATTCGGCTTGTGCAGTAGCGGGATTAAGTCGGATCAGCGAGCCCGCGTCGGTGCCGATGTAGATCATGCCGTCCGGGCCCAGAATGGACGTATCCGGCTTGCTCTTATCGGCCGGGTCATCAGTGCGGGGAAGGCCGTGGTCAAAGAATGTCATCTCGTCCGTATCCGGCGAATAGCGGAACAGCCGAAGCGAATCCGGGCCAGTGCGGTACGAGAACGCCCGCAGGATTCCGTAAGTGCCCCACACGTTGCCGTCCTTATCAATGACGGGGTTATGCGCTTCGCAGAATTCCGCGGCGTTGCCGATATGGGCGATCACACGGCTCTTGCCCGTGTCGATGTCGTAGCGAAAGAATACCTCCGGTACTGCGCCAAACCCATAGATGATCCTGCGCTTGCGATCCAGCGCGATGGACTGGATATACGCCGGCGGGCACGGCCGTGCGAGAAACGTAAACTCCCCGGTGTTGATATCATATTTTACAAGGCGACCGCCCTTTGCAGTGAACTGCTTGTCGATATCATGGAACAGCGCAACACCGCCATACAGCGTATTGCCATCCAATTCCAGCGAGCGGTGAAACTTGGCGTCAAACGGCTCGCCCACCTTCTCGTAGCCGCAGGAGGTGATGGTTTTGGCCTTACGGTCAAATTTCCACAGCAGCTCAGCTGAAAAACTGCCGATGCCCAGATATACGGCGTCCGACGGCTGGTGATACGCCAGCGACGTAATGGAAATCCATTTTTTCTTGTATTGCGGATCGCGGACAAAATCGTCATACGTCCACCGATCCAGCACCTCGGATTTCCAGTTGTCGAATTTTTGGTCGTAAATTGCATAGTGGGAAACATTTTTCAGTTTCATGTTTCTTCGTCCTTTCTGCAGTTTAGTTTAAGCGGTTATCGATAACCTGCTTTCCATCCCGTATCACGCCTTGCACCTGCAGGCCGCTATCCAGCAGCAGCAGATCCGCCCGCTTGCCGACGGCGATGCTGCCAATCTCGGCGTCCATACCCAGCATACGCGCGGGCGTAAGCGCCGCCATGCGCACCGCAGCCGTCAGTTCAACGCCGGCACGCTGCACCATCGTGCGCACCAGCCGCGAGGTTGTGGCGATGCTACCTGCAAAGTTTTTGCCGTCCGGCATCACGGCCACGCCGCCCTTTATGCAAATGGGCCGGCGTCCCTCCTTATCATCGTACACAACGGTGCCCTCCGGCACGTCCGCCGCGCCGGCGCGGATGGAATCGGTAATCAGTGCAATGTGCTCTGGGCCTTTGATCTTATAGATCAGCCGCAGAAAATCCGGCGGCAGATGCACGCCGTCTGCAATGACCTCCACATCCATTTCATCGATGAGAAACGCGGCCTCCACCACACCGCCCTCCCGGTGCGGCCCGTTGCGGTGCAGCACCGAACAGCCGGAATACAAATGCGTTACGCTGTGAAACCCGCGTCCAAAAGCCTCGTACACCTGTGCGGTGGTGGCGTCGGAATGGCCGACGCTGGCCATAATGCCCTGCTTATGCAGACGCTCACCCAGCTCTAGCGCACCGGGAAGTTCACAGGCGATGGACCAGCGGCGCAAGCAGGGGGCCTGCTCCAGAATACGCTCGTATTCCGCCGCATCCGGCAGGCGGATGATCGTCTCATCCTGCGCGCCCCGCTCCTTTTGCGAAAAATAGGGCCCTTCCAGATGGACGCCGGCCAGCCTCGGCAACGGCGGAAGCTGCGCCTCCCTTTGCCGCATGGCCTCGTATATACGAAGGCTCTCCAGCGTGCCCTCCAGCGTTGTGCTGGACACCGTGGCCAGCATTGTGGTGGTGCCTCCGGCCAGGTGGGCCTGCATGGCCCGAACAAAGGCAGCCTCTTCCCCATCCCGGAAATCGGCCCCCGCGCCCCCGTGGACGTGCAGGTCTACAAAGCCCGGCGTGAGATACTGTCCTTTTGCGTCGACCACAGTAGAAAACGTTTGCTGCGGCGAAACGCCGCACCCATATGCTGTGATTTTTCCCTCCCGGCTGATTAGCCAAGCGTCCTGCAGCACCTGATAGGGCAAAACCAAATGCGCATGCTCGATTTTCAGGCTCATATTCTCACCCTCTCTGCAGCTGATCCAGGTGAAACAGCCTCTTTGCGTTCAGGCCCAGAATCTGCCTTTTTTCTTCATCCGTCAGCTCAGCCAACAAAATGCGGCCCACTGCGGCCTCCATAGAGTTCCAATAGGCGTCCGAGCCATACAGCACCTTGCAGGCGCCCGCGCCCCGCGCCATAGCCTCCACCGCGCCGTACCACACATAGCTGCAGGCCGTGTCCAGATAAACGTTCTCGTGGCGGGCCGCCACCTCAATGGCGCTGCGCACCGCGTCTTCCTCCCCGCCGGAATGCCCCAAAATGAATATTGTGCGCGGGAAGCTTTGCGCCAGCTTATGAAAGCGCAGCACCTCTTGCCCCCATGTGTGCAACAGCACGGGAAACCCGCGCTCGCCCGCCCATGCATAAACATATTGGTACTCGGGGCACTCAAAATCCATTTTATGCTCAACTGGGTGCAGCTTTACACCGCGAAAACAAGGGCAAGCGGCAAACTTTTCCATCTCTGTGCGGTGATCGTCCCGATGCGGGTCTGGGGCCAGATAACCCCAAAACCGGCCGGGATAGGTCTCGCACATGGCCAGCATTTCCGGATAGGCCTGCCAGTGCTCGCCCGTCGTCCAGAGGTTCGACACCACCCCACAGGTGACGCCGATCCTGTTCATCTGGGTAATGAGATCGCGATAATGCTCAAACCGGCTGAAGAATTTGGCCACGCGGGCGTTGTGCATGTGGCAGTCCACCACAAATTCTCCGGTCAGCGTCGCGCCGCTGCGCGCGGCCTGCGCCAGCGTTTGTCCGTGTTCCATTTCAATCCACCAGCTTTCTCTCCAGCAGGGCTTCCAGATTACGTGCGGCAATTGCCTCTTTCTCGTTCTCAGAAATACATGCATAACTCACAAGGCAAACCGCGCTTCCCGGCGAAAACGTGCCCAAATTGCTACCGAACAACAGCTTTTCCGCCCCTACCTTTTCACAGAGCGTCTGCAAAAGGCAAAACGATTTAAGCCCCGATGTCTCCAGATACAGCCGCGGATGCTGCCGCAGCAATGGAAAAATGTAACGTGCATGGCGATAATACAGATTGGTGATCACCAGCTTGAGGCCGGGGTGCTCACAGCACACGGCGTGCACTGTCTCCCAATCGGACTGATCGGCATCCATCAGTGCCAGCGTGCCGGTACGCTCCAGCATATCCAACAGTTCGCCGCTGCACCAATCGCGCAAAGAATAGCCAAGCACATTGTATTTCGGCGCTAGGCGTACCGCACGTACATCCGCCAGCCTCATGCGGCGCTCCAGCTCGTCCACGTTCCAAAATTCGCCAGTATGATTGGGCATCACCATCCACACAGGCAGATAAAAAGGCTCCCGTCGGCAAATCAGACACATCTCGGCATTCCCGTCGAGAGGATGCAGATCCAGCGCCGCATTGCAGAAGGCAAGCCCTTTCTGGATGCCGCAGCGCTGCGCCTGGCACGCGATCTGCGCGCTGTCGTAAATGCGCCAGCCCGAAATGGCGTTGGGTTGGCCCACCGCTATATTGCAGTCTGCAAACTTCAGCATAACTTATCCTCCAACCACTCGGCCGCCGCGCTCAGGGCGTCCTTTTCCCAGCGCGCCGGAATAGGCGTGGGCGTATGTGGGGCCAGCGACCCGCCCGCCGGGTTTTTGGGGGTGAATGCACACACCCTGCCGGCCAGCTTTGCCAGATCCGGCAAATCGCACAACCGCAGCAGGCCTGTTTCAAACGCCGTTTCCGGGGCGAAATAATAATCTGCTTCGAACAGCGCGTCAAACGAAAGCTGTGTCTCCAATAGCGCGGCGCCTCTTGCCTTTGGCAGTAGCGCCGCCGCCAGCAGCGCCAGCAGGGCGCCAGGCCCCTGCCCAACAAACACAACTCGCTCATAGCCGTTCTGTTCATCCAGATAATGCACAACATCGGCGATCTGCCTCAGCCGGCAGGCCGTAAGCTTTTCGCCCAATACCGCCGCTGCGTTAAACAGCGCCGTTTCCGCGTCGTATCCGGGCCGGGTCTTGGCGAAAGCGCTCTGCATCCCCCAGGGAAGAATGCGCAGCACATCCATGCCCGACGCTTCCAGGCCGTTCGCGTTTTGCTCGGGATGTGTTATGGCCACACAGAGCGTGTGGCTGCCCCGGCACAGGCTGCGGCACGCCGCCTCCCGCCCGCCGTCCCGCAGCAAAAACGTCTGCCACGCATCCTCGCGCCACAGTGGCTGTACCGTATACGAAGCCGATGAAATATCATAAAGTTCTGCAAGCTTGGCGCGCAGCGCCTCGCCCGATGGCCGCCCGGCCTGAAGCTTCTCCAGCGCGGGCTTCCACGCCTGTATGGCTGTGAGCCCAAAGCCGATATGCGGCAGGCAGGCCAGCTGTTCGTCTTTCAGAACAGCCGTATCTACTTCGCTTGCGGGGCCCTCTTTATTCAGCAGCTGCCGGCAGAAAAAATCGTAGCCGAACATTCTTGTTGGAGCGCTGATCACGTGCGCGCAGGGTGCTACCTGAACTGAAAAAAACGCAGCGTTCCCAGCTGCCTTGTAAAGGCGCCGCATCTCACCCTCCAGCTGACGCACGCCCTCCAGCAGGAAAAAGTCCTCGCTGGCTGCGCTCAGCATACAGGGTTTGGGGAAAGCCGCCCACAGCACGTCCGCGTAATCGAAGCCCTCCCCGGCGCTGATGCCTACGATGCTTTGCTCGCAGTCGCCAATGCCGTTTTCCACAAGCGTCATCGCTTGCTTTGTGAGGCACTGTATGGGGGAATAACAGCAGATGCGGTCGTCCAATGCAGCCAGGTATGTGGTCTGCGTACCGCCGCCGGACTGTCCCGTGGCCCCAATGCGCTTTGTATCCACATCCGGACGGCTGCACAGATAATCCACCACCCGCATACTGTCGCGCACGAACAGCGCGCCCAAGTTCTCCCCAAGCAAGTAACTCAGATTGCCCGCCTGCATGTGAAGATCCACCGCTTGGATATCCTCGGGCACAGCGCCGAAGCATCGCTCAAATTCCTGCTGGCTGAAGGGAGAGCGCTCGCCCTGACAGATGGGGTCGTATGTAGCGGCGATGATGCCGCAACGGGCAAGGTTTGCGCAGAATATCTGGTTTTCCGGCAACTGCTTGCCCCGGGGCCAGTGCCCCATCGACACCACCACCGCCGGGTGCGGCCCCGGCTCAGCGTCAGGCAAATAGAGGTTGACCGGGATGGCATATCCCGTGTCATCTGTTATGATAACGTTTTCTATTGCGTAACCATCCTGCTGCAGCCGTGCTGTCACTTTTGCGTCTGTTGCCACAGCAGGCCCCGGCATGCACAAATTGTCCGCCAGCCGGCGCCGCATTTTGCGGGCACGGGCCAAAAGTTTCCCGGGCACGCCCTCATCCAGAAGCGCCGACACCGCGCCGTCCCTTGCCCGGTATTTTTCCTGCAGCCGTGCCACAAGCGTCTGGTAGGCATCCATTCTCTTCCATTCCAAAACGGTTTCCTCCGCCTCTCGGCCCTCAGTTTCCGGCGAGCATTTCCTCGCTGCAATTTGCGGCGGATTCCTCGTCCAGGAAAAGCTGGAAATCCGGGTGGGTCTTCAGCAGCGAGCCCGGCACCATCGGATCCACCGTTTTAGCGGAAAGCACCTTTTTCACCGCGTCGGCTTTCACCTTGTGCGGCACTGGCGAAATAATGTGCGCACACTGCATGATTTGATACGGCGTCATAGATACCGCCTGACGGGGCACCTCGTCCTCGTCTTTGAACCAGCCCTCTCCCACCTGCTGTTTTTTGCAGCGGGAATCCAGATTTACAATGATATACGCCTGTTTGGTGTCAAAATCCGCAGGAGGATCATTGAAAGCAATATGGGCATTCTCACCAATTCCGATCACACCGACATCTATCGTTTTTTCACGCAGACGCCGTGTCAGCATACGAATATTGTCATCCACGTCTCCTTCTGTTTCCACGAATACAAATTCTTTTAGATGCACATGGTCTATAAAACGCTCCTTGAGATATTTCCGAAAAGAAGCTGCATGGGTGATAGGCAAATCAATGTATTCATCCAAGTGAAAAGCAGTCACCTTGTCCCAAGGAACATCTTCCTGAAGCAACGCCTTCAACGTTTCAAACTGAGAACCGCCTGTAGACAGTACAAGCCTTGCTTCTCCGCTCTCCGCAATCGCCTCACACAATTTTTCCGCAATGGTGTGCGCAGCTTGTGCACCCAACTCCTCAGCCGTTTTTGCCACATGAATCTTCATACCACTGTTTCTCCTCTCGTTTCTATTTTTCGAACGGATTGCCGTTCTACAATCTTGGGTTCCAAATAGATGCTGTACTGTGTTTTCTTGATTTCCAACTCATTGAGCATAAACTGTGCAGCCATTTTGCCCATTTCTTCAGCCGGCACCTGAACAGTTGTTAGCAAGGGAATGCTCATTCGCGAAAACACACAATCATCAAATCCAATCACACTAATGTCCTCTGGTACTTTCAGTCCACATTTTGCAAGTTCTGAAAGTATCCCCAGCGCCACCGCATCATTATTTGCCGATATCGCTGTGTACATTTTTCCTGTGTGCAGCACTTGCTGTGCCAATTCCACACCCGCTTTGAATTCGTCTTTTACACTGGATACAAACACATCTTCTTCCGTAAAAGAAGCCCCCGCAGCGGCCATCGTCTCACAAAAACCATCCTTGCGGCTACGCCGCGACAGTTTATCCAGTGTGCGCGTTGCAAAAGCGATATAGCAATGCCCCTGTTGCAAAAGATATCTCGCCGCCATCTGCCCTCCACGACGATAATCAAAAAAGACACCTACAGTAGGTTCAGCTAGGTTTGGATCATAATCCGTCACAACAAAAGGGATGTTGCTCTTTTTCAGCATCCGCAGAGTGTCAACCAGAGCTTCGGTGATACAGTCTGCTGCAACAATCACTCCTGCAATCATCTTCCCCCGCAGACTTCCAATCATCTCACAATCTTTAGCATCAGAGCCGCTGGTCAAATACACCAACATATTGTATCCTTTGGCAGAGAGCTCCCCTTCGATCCCCATCGTCATGGAAGTGTAAAATGGATTGGTGATAGATGGCATGATCACTGCAACTTCTTTGCTGACACTGGTTTTAAGACCGCGGGCCAGCATATTCGGGATATATCCCAAATCCTTGGCCGCCTTGGTGATGGCATCCCGTGCTTCGGCACTAATAGGATAGTCTGTGCCCCCCAATACACGGGAAACTGTCGTCACAGAAAAACCTGAAACCTTTGCTACGTGTTTTAATGTCACATGTTCCATATTTTTGGCTCGACCCCTTCGTCTTCTTAACAGAAAACGCATTCTATCTTTAGAATAGTATAATATTCATATAAAAATCAACTATTCTTCAATATTTTTATGTATTTAACAGAAAAAATTTTCTTTTTTTATATTCTTCACAATACAATCAGAATTAAAAATATATAACGTTTTCTAAAGACTGTTTCTTTTTCTCCATATATTAGCACAACTATTTCCCTTGCCATTATCCTCTAAATCCGAGCGCATGGTGTCTTACCAATCTTTTTCGCATTTCAGTATTTTTCTCTTTAATAGCGTATGCATGTAACGTACAAAAAAGAAAATTGTTTCTGTACAAGAGAGAGAAACGGAAACCAAACTCTTGACAATGGCTTCGACCGTCCATATCATCAGTAGCAAAAGCTCTCCCTTTTTCGGTCTTGAAAGGAGTTCTTATGGCAATTTATGATATCACGTTTCATCCAGCTTGGTGGCATAAACGCACTGGAGTTTCATTTGACAAAAAATTTTTCCTAAATCCGGATTATCGTATTCAAGCCGACATGCTGATGCGCCGTTTTCTTTTCGAGAACTTTCCGGAAATTTATCCTTCTGAATCATACATGGTTCAGCCGCGTCCTTTGATTGACAGTGATCTTCTTGCCGGAGAATATCTTCAAGCACAGTTGCTCGGATGCGACATTCTTTTTACTGACGACAATCTTCCAGAGGTCCAATGCGCCCATTTAACGGACGCCCAAATTGAGGCGCTTTCTGTTCCAGATTTGGATCACAGCACTGTCTGGGCCATGTACGAAAAACAGATGAAAACGCTTATCAGCCGGTTTGGGCATGTAGAGTCCTATTTGGACTTATGTGGAGTACAAAACCTTGCTTTTGCGCTGCGCGGGCAAGAACTTTTTATTGACTACTATGAAAATCCGAGGCTTGCTCACCATCTTCTCACCGTATGCACACAAACTCTGATCGCGGTTGCCGACCGGCTTCGTCAGTACACTTCTCATATCAGTACCGGCGTTAGCTCTATCCTTGGAAAAACAGCCCCACAAGCCTATCTGACATCAAATTGTACTGTAGATATGATTTCAGCAGATCTGTATGAAACATACCTTATGCCGTACGATATCCAACTTGCAGAACATTTTGGGGTCTTTGCAGTGCATCACTGTGGAATGCATTGCGAACGCTTCGCCCCTCTCTACCGAAAAACCCCCAATCTTGTCTGGCTAGAAGCCGGCGCACACTCTGATTTTCATGCCGTTCGTTCTGCTTGTGAAAATTCATGGCTCAATTTACGCTATTCTCCTCAAAATCTTCTGTGCGAAAGTATTCCAGAGATTCAAGAAAACGTCCGTTCGCAATTCAGTTCCGCCTCTTTCGAGAAGAGAAACGATTTCACAAGTATGTCGTGTGTTGGAATCGACGTCAATACGCCAGATCAAAATGTGATTGCTTTTTGTAGAGCCATACAGGATATCCCGTAATAGCGATAGCTCGGCCTTGCATGACCAGTGCAATTTTTTCGCAGTGGTTATAATGGTCTCTCTACAACTCACGCAGGGAATGGGCAAGATCCACGGCTGTTCTGGCATCAGACGGCTTTACCACGCTCTTGCAGGCCAGTGATTCAAACGCGACGAACAGATTGACCTTACCACATTGGCGATATTCATAGCCTTCTCCCTTTGAACTTTCGGGCCTTGACAGAATGCTCCGCCTCTCAATGAGCTGCAGTTCGTCTCATCCAGGCAACGCACCGGGTGCAGAGGAGCATAATGTGCGTTCATTCCTAACTTATCCCCAATCATCCATCCATTTTCACCAACTGATTTAGCGGTTCAGACTACTGTTTGACCACCAATATACAAAAAACTTGCGAGGCCTTCTGATATCAGATTCCGCGGGCTTTTTACCTGTCTTTACAATTTGTACACCTCACTAAAAACAGCATGATTATGCCATTTAAAGCTGTCTGTCACAGTTCTCATTTCTCTGAGACGAGAGGCTATCTTTGGCGCTGGATTCGCCGTGCCTCTTCCTGTTTTTCCGGTCTTGAGGGGCTGCTCCATTCCTTTCACGTCTCCGATGTCCCTACCTTTCTCGTGGCTGTAATCGTAATCAGACACACATCAAAAAATTGACACCACTATTCGGCCAAAGCGATACTAAAAGAGGAAAGCAATGATTCATATTATCCGCCAATAATCAAAACCCGCCCTGTATACAGATACCGAGCGGGTTTTCTTATGCTCCAAATGTTTTTCATAAAGAGTCTGGTCATATAAAGCTCAGAGTTGATTTTGCCTGCTCCTCATTTTCCACCTCGGCCGAAGACTCTACATCAAGATAGTTCAGCATATCCCGCCACATGGAAACCGGATATCCCGAGAACTGTCCGGAAATGAGGCTCTGACACGCTATTTCTCTGTAAGGAGGCAGTCTCAAATCAGATATGTATATGCAGCCCAGCTCCGCAGATAAATCTTCAAATAAATCTCCCGTCCTCTTCATTTTTTCCTCATCCTCCCGTTTGTTCAAGTTATAAGCCTGTTTTCCTCGCTATAACGAGAATTCTGGAGTCGCTGTCCTGGCGGCTGCAGGTGGAAAGCGCCAGAATTTGATCTCCCCAGACTGCCTGTATACCGGTATCATATAATGCTGCGTCTGCCAGCCGACTGATATATTCCGTGAAGTTCATTTCATCACAGGGAACGGAATAATAGTCCTGCGCCGCCTGCTCCGAGTCTTTGAATTGCAGCACCGCCATGACCTCGTATTCCCGCTGCCGGGTGAGGCTGTCGCACTGGATAATGGGGTGTTCGCGCCAATAAGTTTCCTGCGTATAGCCAGCGATGTCCGCAAACATACTGCCGTCGTTCATGTTGTGGCCGTAGATGATGAGTCCTATCCCCTTTTCCATGTCGCACTGTGCGTCGAGAAAGGGTGTGCCCGCGATGGAATAGCTCCCCTCGAAGCTGCGGCGAAGATAATACTGTGGTTCCGCCTTTGTCTGTACAACAGGATAGTTCACCGATGTGCCCTCTATCTTTATCCAGCCCACGAAATCCGGATTTTCGGCTTTCAAATCCGCATATGCCTTCGGCGTCTGCCCTGCGGGCAGGCCGACTGTTTCTTTCTCCACCCTCTGGGCCAGTTCATCGAACTCCTTGCGTGCGCCGCCTGTAAGCAGGACATATATCACAAGCCCGCCCAGCGCCACCACGATCAGCCCGATGCACAGGCCCATGAGCAGGCCCATGGCCCAGCGCGGCAGACCCTCCGACCTCTTTTTCGTCCATTTTGTCTGTTTCAATCTTGTTTCCTCGATACGTTCAAGTAAAGGGGCGGCGGATCATTCCGCCGCCCCTTTTCACGGTTGGTTTATGGTGTGCCTTACTTGCCTGCTCTATGCTTTTTCAATTGCACACCGGTAAGTACCACGAGCCCTGTCGTACCGATGCACAGCAATCCCACAAACAACCACACATTGAACGGGTCGCCCGTCTGCGGTGTGGACGTACCTGTGGCAGGCACTGTGGCGCACACACCGTAGCCGCAAACCGTACAGTTTTTCTCCTGCACGCCCGTCTTTGTTGCTGTGGGCGCCAGCGTCGTGTGCCACTCACCAAAGGTGTGCGTGCCCTGGGAGAGCTTCTCGCCGCACACACTGCACACATGCCAGTGATTCGAGCCGTCGGAGCTCCACGCCGCCACCGGCGTATGGGCTGTCTTGGACATCGCCACCGGCGCAGCAATCTCGTTCACGCCATTCCCGTCGCTGAACAGCTTGCCGCACCCGCTGCAGGTCCAGTAAGCCTCGGAGCCTTCCTTTGTGCAGGTGGGCGCCACCGCCTCTGTCTTTACAAGCGTGTGGGCTGTCTTGGGTACTATCACCGGCGCAGCAATCTCATTTGCGCCAGCCTCATCGCTAAACAGTTTTCCACACACACTGCACGTCCAGTATGCCTCTGTGCCCGGAGCCGCGCAGCTCGCTGCCACAGCCTCCGTCTTTACAAACGCATGGGTGTGTACCGTGTAGTCGCCTGTGATGGGGTCCTTGTTTGGCGCAAAACCCTCCGCACAGAAGGCCGGGTCCACCGGTTTTTTGAAGGTGCCGCCCGACACGTTGATGTCTGCGCCGGTGCTGTCCGCTGCAGTATGGATGATGCCTCCCGAGCCCTTGTGCTCGCCCTTGTAGATGCTGCCCGTCACGGTGCCTCCTGTGATGTTCACCACAGGCTGCGCCGCCGCGTCCATATAGTTAACGGCCGCCACGTCACCATCTACCACCGCGCTGCCAGCGATGTTCGTCTCGCTGGGCTGGTCGCCGTAGGCCCATGTGATGACATTCCCCTCCAGCCTGCCGCCGGAAATGTTGGCCTGTGTCCAGTTCTGCACGGCCTGCTCGTTCGAGCGGATGACGCCGCCCGTTACATTTAGAATGCTGTTGTCGTCGTTCTTCACGGCGATGAAGCCCATCTGATCCACCTCGCCGCCGCTGATGGTCAGCACGGCCTTCGCTGCGGCGCTGTCACCCACGTTGCGGATGAGGGACGAGAAATGCCCCTCGTTCACCACCTTGCCGCCCGCAATCTCCAATGTGCCGTGGTTGTCGATGACATACCAGCTGTTGCCGCCGCTCTGCGACGCGCTCGTGCTGGCCTCGGAGCTGCGTGTGAGCATGCCGCCCCGGATGACGGCCTGTGCGCCTGAGAGGTTCACCAATGCTCCTTTAGCATGAGTCACGTTGTCCACAGTGCCCTCGCCTGTGATGGCAAGTGTGCCGCTGTTGGTGATGGTGTGTGCGCCGTTCGTGTTCGTAAGCGTGACTCCCGCCGGGATGTCCAGCGTCACATTCGCGCCCGCGGGCACGGCCACGCTCTCAGCTTTGCTTTGCAAAAGCTTCACGGTGCCTGCGGCATCGCTGTTCGCTACAGCGTCAATGGCCGCCTGCACGGTGGTGTAGCCTACGCCATTAGCCTCGGCCACAGCCTTCGCCTTGTCCACCACAACGATGAAGTTGCCTTCGCTGTCCGTATCAGTGGTGTTGCCCTCGGGCACAAACTCCTTCACGTCGGACGAGAATTTGCCGCCCGTCACATCCACCTGCTCAGACGCATTCTGCGCCTTCGTGTCCAGAACGTCTATTGCCTTCAATGTACCGGACACCTCGGCCGTGCCGCCGATGTCCACCTTCGCGTTGGGCGCGTCGTAGTAACCCGCGTCGCGGTCAAACACTACGCCACTGGGCGTCACGACAACCTTAGAATCGCCCACTTTTCCCACAAAGACGGGGTCTCCCCCGGCCACAATGGTGCCGCCTGTCATGGCCATCTCGCCTCCGCGCATCAACACGCCGCAGCCGTTTTCAGAATAGATGGTGCCGCCCGTGATGGTGAGCGTTCCCTCCTGGGGATGATACACGCCGCAGGAGGCATAGCCGCTTGTCTCAATGTGTGCGATGAGCGTGCCGCCCGTGATGCGGATGTCCGTGCCGCCGCGCCGATTGCCCTCTGCATTAGAACCGTTGCCACCGATCACCGCGTTGTCACGCGCTTCAGCCGCGCCGCCATTGAAGCGAATGGCCGCACCGCACCCCTGCGCACTTAATGCGAACTCCTGCGCCAGCACATAGCCGCCATCCACCGTGACGGTGGAAGCTACATCTGCCGCGCCCGTCACATCGCCCTGTGCATACAGTGCGAAGCTGTCCGCGTTAAGGCCGTCCACGATACCGCTTTTCAGCGTGATGCTGCCGCCGAATGCGGACGCGGCCACATAGCTCATCCCGGCGTCCGCTGCAGCATACAGCCTGCCCGCATCATAGGTCACCTTGTTGTCCTTGCTCACCGTGGGCTTGCCCTCGGTGGCATCTGCACTGTCCTCGATGATGAGGTGTGCACCCTCGCCGGCCACCAGCGGCCCGCGAAGCGCAACCTCACAGCCCGCAAGGTCCAGTGTCACCTCTTTGCCCGCCAACGCTGCGCCCGCGCTCTCCGCATTCTTCAGAACGCGTACGGTCTCGCCGTTCTCCGCATCCTCCAGAGCCGATTCCAGGCTTCGGTAATATGTTTGGCCAACGGCTGCCACGCCCACCGCCTGTGTCACAGGCTCCACCACGAACGTGCCGCCCTCTTCCACGGCCATGTGGTGGCCGGGAACATATTGGGATACATCGCTGGTGAACGTGCCGCCCGTAATTTGCGGGTCGCCCGTGCGCTCTGCGCCTTTCAGCGCGGGCACACCCACGGGTGCCACAAAAGTGCCGCCCCGGACGATGCCTGTGGCGGGCGCGTTGATACCACCGTCACCGCCTGTATTGTCGTTGCCAATCAGCACCGCCGTTTGTCTGCCCTCAGTCTCAAAATAGCCGTCGTTGATGACGCACAGCACCTTGCCTGCCTCGCCCGCCGCATACAGTGCATAGAACGTGGCGGCTGTGCCGTGATGTTCGCACGCCACAGTTTTGAACGTGCCGCCATTCACTTCCAGATAGCCGATGGAGGCCGACACAGCGCCCTGCACGCCCGTGAATGTGCCGCCGTTGATGGTCATTTTAGAGTATTCGCTATAGTTGCGGATGGTGTATGACCAGATATCGCTGTTGCACTGACTGCAGGTGGTACCCGTGAACGTACCGCCGTTGATGGTGACGGTGCCCTCGTTGAAGATGGCGCAGGTGGCCTCTTCAAAAAGGCCGTCCTTCACTGTCAGCACAGCGCCTGCACCCGTGTTACGCAGGCTCGAGCCGCTGGCGTATTTTGCGCCGCGGTATGTTCCGTTTTCGACGATAAGCGTGCCCTTGTTGTTGACGGCTCCAAACCCGCCCGCCTCAGAATCTGAGCTGTCGATTGTGCCGTTGCCCGTGATGGTCAGCACGCCCTCGTTCACGATGGGGCGGCCCGTAAAGGCCTGGTCCACCGTGATGGAATGGCCCGCCATATTCAGTGTGAACGTCTTGCCCACGGGCACCGTGGCGATCATGTCCGTGGTCATGCCCGCGATGTCCGCCGTCATTTCGATGGTGCTGCCGCTGGGCGCGTCCGCGAAAGCGTCCTGCAACGTGACATAGTCTGTGCCGCCTACCGTGCACACAGCGCCCACCCTCGGTGCCGCTAGCGTGTTCACGCCATCGAGCATTGTGACAACAGGCTCGCCGTTCTCCTTCGGAAGCACACATTCGCCCTCGTGGCCCTCGGCCAGCGTGCAGCCCTCGGTTTTTGTGCATGCCGCAGGCGCGTCGGGCTCGCCGCCTTCCTCCGGCAGCACACACGCGCCCTCGTGGCCCTCGGCCAGCGTGCAGCCCTCGGTCTTTGTGCACGCCGCAGGTGCATCGGGCTCGCCGCCCTCCTCCGGCAGCACACACACGCCCTCGTGGCCCTCGGCCAGCGTGCAGCCCTCGGTCTTTGTACACGCTGCAGGTGCATCGGGCTCGCCGCCCTCCTCCGGCAATACGCACTCGCCCTCATGCCCATTGGACAATGTACAGCCTTCGGTCACAGTGCATTGGGGCTCCCCTTCGCTTGCCGCCAGCACAGTGGCAGGAAGCAGGGATGTCACCATGCACAAGGCCAGTGCGATAGCGATGATCTTCTTTTTCATCTTACTTCTTCCCTTTCTGATATTTTTTGCCGCTTAGACATCAGTACCGCAAAGCGTCTTTTTCTTCCATCCAAAACCATTCTCGCCTATCGAGCGGGAGTTGTAACATAATGCACATTATGTTGTTTTTCATTTGTCGTTAGGTCTCTCTAAGCCTTGTCACACCCTCAATTTGAAGAGAAATTGCTTTCTTCGGTAATTTTTTCTTTACCCAAGCAGGAGTAAGTGTGAGAAGCTTTCTTTTTTGTGCCTAAAAATACGTTGGAAAGCTGTATTTAAGCTTATTATTCAATTGACAACTGAAACATCAGGAGGATATAATTAGATAATGTAAAGACCCGAGTGTCTTTTTGTGGTTTCTTATGTAACATAATGTGCATTATGTTTTAAATCAACAAATGGAGGCGGGAGATCGCTTTTGCGTGCTCTGTACTGCTTGTAAGTGTATATATCCTCGTTGTTTCTATACTTGAATGTCCCAGAATATCCGCTAGGCGGACGATATCCTTTTCCATTCGGTAAAAAGTGAGCGCAAACAGGTGTCTGAGATTGTGCGGAAACACTTTTTGGGAATCCACATGCGCTTGTGCGCACAGTCTCTTCATCATGCACCATATATTTGTGCGGTTCATAGGCTTTCCCGTGCGGGTGACAAATACCGGCCCGGTGGTAAGTCTCTTTTTTTTACAAAATTGCAGCAAAAGCCCACGCAGTTCCCTTGGCAGGATGATCACACGCATCTTTCCCTTATTGGATATCTGCACCTGTCCTGTCTGCAGCGCTTCGACCGTTACGAAGCGATGTTCACTCACCCGGATGCCGGTACTGCAAATTGTCTGTAAAAGAAGCGAAAGTCTTTCATTGCGGTGTGACTTTGCCGCTTTTACCAATCTCTCATATTCCTGGCGGGTCAAGTCCTTCTCTGGACTGCGGAAGCTTCTGCGCTGCAGTTTAAATAATCTGACACGGCACTGCGCGAGTCCGATATAGCTGAGAAAGCCGTTCAAGGCCACCAGCATGCTGTTGGCGCTGGCCGGGCGATATTTTTGAATCAGCTCCTGTTTGTATGCAAGCACTTTTTCTTTGCTGATCTCCGCTTCTGCCGGCAGGAAGCTGAAAAAAAACGCAATGTCATGGATATATTTTCTAATCGTCTGTGGGCTGTGTTCTTCTTCCAGCAGATGGCTTTGGTAGCTGTCAAGCCATTGCCTTCTTATCGATGAGTTTTTCATAATGTCTGCCTCCCCTATTTTGTTTTCACTTATTGTACCCGCATTTTCTGCGGCTCACGCTCCCTTCTGCCTGTTTAAATATCTGGATATAAGTAAAAAGCAGCGCGCAAGGGCTTTTTTCGCCCTTAAAGCGCTGCTTTTTTCTGCCTGCTTGTGTTATGGAAAAGATGCAGCTTTGTTAAAATTATAAAATGGCTTTTTAAGGGAAACAATATTGAATCTGAATAGCTAATCATATAGTAAAACAGGTAAGTTTTGGTAAAGGAGTTTTATGAGTTCTAAAGAGACACGCTTTTCTTACGTCTACAAAAGCCTGAAATGCCGTATCACGGAAGGATTGCTGTTGCCGGGAAGCCGTCTGCCGTCCTCCCGAGTTTTAAAAGACGAATATCAGGTAAGCCTTTTTACGATAAACAAGGTGCTTGCCGTGCTGCGTGAAGAGGGGCTGATTGAACTGGAGCCGCGGCGGGCCGCCAGAGTTTGCCGCCTGGAAAATGAGCGTACCTTCTCCGCTTCCGTCGAAGCCATTTTATCGCAAAAAGGCTTTTTGCTTCAGCTATACCAGACCATGGAGCTTGTTCTTCCCCCTTTGCTCGCCTTCGCTTCGCACGGATGCAAACTTGAAGCCATGCCCCATTATCGGCAGGTGATGAAAGTAAAAAAGAATGGCGACAGGGCCGGGGGATGGCGGCCTGTCAGTGGTTTTTTATGTGATGTGCTGCGGAACGGAGGCGGCGAGCTTCCCGTCGATTTGTACACCGCTTTAGAACTACAGGGGCGCCTTGGCTTCTTTGTAGATAAGCAAGAGGCTTATACCGGATATTCTCTGAAGAAATATTTCTCACAGTCAGATGTATTTATAAGGATTTTGAACGTATCCGACAACCGGAAAAAGTATTTTGAGCTGTGCCGGCTCTACCAGGCCCTGCATGCCGAAATACGGACAGGCTTAGACCAGCTTGCCCATACTCTGCCTTCGCTGCCTCTTCAGACTGAAACAACATTCTCCTGGAATCCCAACCGCGGCCGGGAATACCGATATATGCATATCGTGCAGGATCTGGAAATCAAAATCGGCACAGGCATTTACCCCGTCGGCTCTTATCTTCCACACGAGGCCGAACTGGCCCAGTTGTACCAGGTATCCGTTTCTACGGTGCGCAGCGCTTTGGCTATACTGGAGCAGAGGACCTTTACCAAAACATTAAATGTAAAAGGAACAATCGTTCAGACACCAAATCTTGATGCACTTTCTCCTTTTACAGATAAATCCACCCGGCAAGCAGCCATACGATATCTGCGCGCTCTGCAATTTTCATCTCTTATTATGGAGCCAATCTCGTATTATGCCGCAGACCTGTTTCAACCGGCGGATTTTATTCAATTGGAGCGGAGATTCGCCGTGCCCCAATCCATTCTTCTTAATGATATTATAGAAACAATGATGCAGCGTATCGGGTTGCCGCCTCTGCTGGTTATTATGACGGAGGCCCGCCGAATGACTGACTGGGGATATTTTCTCGCATTTTATAAAAACAAAAGGCAAACCATCGCCGAACTAAATGAAAAGAGCCTGCTGGCATATCAGTATTTGTGCAAAGACGATAAAAAAGCGTTCGCACACGCAGTCGCTTCATGCTATCATGATATCCTTGATTCAGTGCGCAAACAGCTTGCTACCTAATTTCATCTTGCAGAGGCCGATTCTATCCTTACCCCGCCTTTTTTGTTTACTTGAGGCTGTGAAGTTGCAGTATAATGAACAGCCCCCGTGCCGATATCAACGGCACAGGGGCTGTGTTTCGATAATTTTTTTGTTAACTCTACGCCGGCATTCTTTACCCGTGAAAAACTTCCAATATTTTAAGCCACTCGGCACCTACAACATTGGTGGCGGATACAGCCTGTGACGAATACATTCCAGTTGCATTTACAACTGTATTAGCTACTTGTAGCGTTCAAACGTTACTGCTACATTATATTATTTATATAACTGCTCTATCCTCTCGCTCATTCTCGGCTTAGGTACGTACATTTCTTTAATCCATACAATCATTTCTCCCGGTTTCTGGCTGCACCACGAGCCATAAGGAATGGCCATAAAAGATGTCGATTGTATCTGCTCACTTTCATTTATCCTTTCTCCCTCCAATTTCAAGGTTATTGTCCCACCAAGTAAGTCACCGCACCATACTTCTTCTATGCACGCGGAACTATCCACAAACACGTCGGCAAGGAAACTTCCATCGTCGCAGCCCTCCAGGCAGTATACCTCAGGGCCTCGTACGATTGCGATCTTGCCGATATCCGCTCTCACACGCGGATCGGCTCTTACAAAATGAGGAGACATGGCGAAATCGATTTCCAGTTCCGTATCGCCAGACAGGGCGTTCAAATATAAAAAGCCCTTCTCAATTTTCCCCGAGGTCCGTGCGCCATTCACAAGAAGTTCAAAATTCTCCGCATATTCCGGGATACGCAGCGCCAGCGAAAAAGACGCGCCATTTTCCGCACCAGTTCGTACTCTGACGTGGCCGCTGCGCGGGAAATCGGTATCCAGTTCTATGGAAACGCGAGTATCATTCATCGAAAATGACATTTTATTTTGTATATAATATCACGATATGCAGCCACACATCTGCGGCTTAGACAAAAACACACGGTTTTAGATATTTTTTCAAATTCCTTAGACCGGTATTAGGAAGGAGCCATCTGATAGGTGCGCCGGAAAGCTACGCCGAACCGGCCAGTACTCTGATGGCCTATCGCCAATGCCACCTGCAGCACGTTTATGGAGGTAGCACACAGCAATTTTGCCGCATATTCAATCCGTCTGGCTTGCAAGTACCGATGTACCAGCCGACCATATAGCCGCTGTAAACAATCTTTGAACGAGGTTGGGAGAAATGCGGTGTCGGGCCAGCCGTTCATTTATAAGCTTTTCTTTCAAATGTTCCAGCATATAGTCGTGAGTTCTACTTACGGTATTCATCAAATATCGATCCCGATAGGATGAACCGATGATCAAATCGGTAGCGGATGGACACTGCACAGCAAGTAAACCAATTCCACTGTTTTAAGAACGCAGTATGCTCCCCGCTGCTCAACTGGCAGGGGCTGCAATGCGGTGAACGTGCTTTCGCTCCAAGTATTGGCTTTCAGTGCCACGCAACCATCATGACGGAGCATCAGCTTTTTTACCTGTGCCACATCCAAAAATGGACCGCCCAACCGGGCGCATAGCTCCATCAAATTCTGACAGGCACCTGTACCATCTGTTTCGACCAGTATCCCTCGCAAACGCAGTCCATTTCATTTTGCCTCCCACAACTGAGCCGCATCCTCTAGAAGAAGTACTCATTTTCCCGAATCGTGTGATTGCTGCCGTCTGCAAGGTTCAACTCGAGCCCTCCCTCACAACAAAAACGTCTCATAGTATCCGGGGCGCAGATATGGAGATAGATGTACAGAGGCATCTACATTGAACACGCAGGTGCAAACGCCCGGCACAGGGATGTTCCATGTGAGTTGAAACAGTGCAGACAACGAACCGCTCAAAAATTCCTCAATTACTGCACGAGCCTCCTCCACAGCTTTTATTTTTCCTTTGGGAAAGCAACCGCGCCGTGCGTTAGTTATAACTAGCCAAAAAATATTATGTCTTACGCTGAGTATCTGTCAAGCCGCTGCACAATGATTCAAGGCGAATCTTCACAACCTTAGAAGTTACGAAACATTTCCAGCTGCAGATCAAAAATTGGACAGTATTCCGTTACCTCTTGACAATCTCTTTTGTTCGATGTACTATAGCGGTGTTATATAACATCGTTATCAAAAGAGGGGCATCATGGTGGAGAGTTCCAGCGCGACATTGGAAAAAATACAGCAGGCCGCTCTAACGGAGTTTCTTGACAAGGGATTTCTGAGCGCGTCCTTGCGTCAGATCGTGAAAAATGCCGGGGTGACCACTGGGGCCTTTTACGGCTATTTTTCCTGTAAGGAGGCCCTGTTTGCTTCTATTGTAGAACCTCACGCCGCAGCGCTTATGGGACGCTTCATGGAGGCTCAGACGTCTTTTGCCGGGCGACCCGAGGCGGAACAGCCGGAGCATATGGGAGAGGATTCTGAAAGCTGTCTGGACTGGATGGTGGACTACATCTGCCAGAACCGTGAGCCTGTAAAACTGCTGTTGTGCCGGGCGGAAGGGACCGGTTACGAGAGCTTTGTCCACAATATGGTGGAGGTGGAAGTGGAGTATACCCTAAGATACATGGAGGTGCTCCGTCGTCTGGGGCGAAGGGTTCCCACTTTGAGTCGTTCTCTGTGCCATATCATCGCCAGCGGTATGTTTAACGGGCTCTTTGAGGTGGTAATTCACGATATGCCCTATGAGCAGGCCCTTCGGGATGTGAAGCAGCTGCGGGCGTTCTATACTGCCGGATGGCTGGAATTGGTGGGGGCATAGCCCCTGTCTTTTTTAGAGTATAGTTAGCGCGAACTAACTTCAAAAGGAGGTTTTTCCATGAATCAAAAGAAAAAGAGCGATGTAGCGGTCCTGCTGGACTACGCAGGCAGCCATAAGGGTCTGACTTTCCTGGGACTGGCTTTGTCGGCGGTATCCATGCTGCTGAGCATGGCTCCTTACATCTGCATCTGGCTGGCGGCCCGCGATCTGATCGCCGTGGCGCCGGACTGGACACAGGCTCAGAGCGTTGCCCAATACGGCTGGCTGGCGTTTGGCTTTGCAGTGGCCGGTATCTTCCTGTATTTCGCAGGACTGATGTGTACCCATCTGGCAGCTTTCCGCACGGCGGCCAATATCCGCAAGCAGGGCGTGGCCCGTGTGATGAAGGCTCCGCTGGGCTTCTTCGATTCCAATGCTTCCGGCCTCATCCGGGGACGGCTGGACGCGGCGGCGGCCGACACGGAGACCCTGCTGGCCCACAATCTGGCGGACATCGTGGGTACCATCACCCTGTTTATCGCCATGCTGGTGATGATGTTCGTCTTTGACTGGCGCATGGGAGCGGCCTGTCTGCTGGCAGCAGTGATCTCCATCGCCGCCATGTTCTCCATGATGGGCGGCAAAAACGCCAGAATCATGGCGGAATACCAGGCAGCTCAGGACCGCATAACAAAAGCGGGTACCGAGTATGTCCGCGGTATCCCGGTGGTCAAAATTTTCCAGCAGACGGTCTACTCCTTTAAAGCCTTCCAGCAGGCCATCGAGGATTACAGCAACAAATCCGAATACTATCAGGCCAATGTGTGCCGGATCCCTCAGTCCATCAACTTGACCTTTACCGAGGGGGCTTTCGTGTTCTTGGTGCCCGCAGCCCTGTTCCTGGCGCCCGGCGTTCTGGCGAGCGGTGATTTTGCAGGTTTTGTCACCAACTTTGCTTTTTACGCGGTGTTCTCTGCCATCATATCCACGGCGCTTGCCAAAATCATGTTCGCCGCCTCCGGAATGATGCTGGCCAGCACCGCGCTGGGGCGCATCAATCAGGTTATGTGCGCGCCTGAACTGAAAAAGCCTGAGCATCCGCAGAAGCCCCGTGACGGCCGTGTGGAATTTGAGGACGTGAGTTTTACTTACAACGGTGCGGAGACACCCGCCCTTTCCCATGTTTCTTTTACAGTGGAGCCGGGCCGGACCGTGGCTCTGGTGGGTCCCTCCGGCGGTGGCAAGACCACCGCAGCCAGCCTGATCCCACGCTTTTGGGACGTCACTTCCGGCATGGTGAAGGTAGGCGGTGCGGACGTGCGGCAGATTGATCCCCATGTGCTCATGGAGCAGATCGCCTTTGTGTTCCAGAACAGCCGCCTGTTCAAAGCCTCGATCCTGGAAAACGTCCGGGCCTCCCGCCCGAACGCCACGCGGGGGGAGGTGCGGGCGGCGCTGATGGCCGCCCAATGCGGAGACATTTTGGAAAAGCTACCGAAAGGCATTGACACCCAGCTCGGCTCCGAAGGGACTTATCTTTCGGGCGGCGAGCAGCAGCGCATCGCCCTGGCCCGGGCCATCCTGAAAGACGCGCCCATCGTGGTGCTGGATGAAGCCACCGCTTTTGCTGATCCCGAGAATGAAGCGCTGATTCAAAAGGCCTTCACTACACTGACTAAAGGGCGTACCGTCATTATGATCGCGCATCGCCTGTCCACAGTCGTGGGCGCGGACAAAATTCTCGTGCTGGAGGGGGGCCGCGTCGTGGAACAGGGTTCCCATCGCGAGCTGGTGGAAACGGGCGGCCTCTATGCCCGGATGTGGGCGGATTACAACCAGTCGGTCCAGTGGAAGATCACCAGCGAAGAGGAGGCGAAGTAAATGTTCAGCAAAAATTTTCAGCGCAAATATGCTCTCACCGATCAGGGAATGTGGAACACCAAAAAGGGGACTTTCTGGACGGTCATCGCCAATCTGGTCGTCATGGGCGGCATGGGCATTTTGTACCTGTTGATGGCCGATTTCATGAGCACTTTGACGGACGGCCAGCCGCTGCCCAGTGCATCCCTTTTCATAGGATTGGCGGTTATGTTTGTCATCCTGTCCTTTGTAACCCACCTACAGCAGTACCATAACACCTACAGCTTGGTTTATAACGAGGTGAAGGCCACCCGCCTCAGTCTGGCGGAGCGGTTGCGCAGGCTGCCTTTGGGCTATTTCGGCAAGCGGGATCTGGCGGACCTGACCGAGACTCTCATGGGCGATGTGAACCGCATGGAACATGTCTGGTCTCATGTGCTGGGGTATCTGTATGGCGCGTACATCTCCACGGCGGTCATTGCGGTGTGCCTGCTGATGTATGACTGGCGTCTGGCCGTCGCCTGCCTGTGGGGAGTGCCAGTGGCATTTGGCTTGCTGTTCGGCACCCGGAAGATCTCCGCGCGTGCTTCCGAAAGGACGAAAACGGCCGCTGTCCGCGTCTCCGACGGCATTCAGGAAGCCCTGGAGAATGTCCGGGAGATCCGCGCTACCAATCAGGAGGAGCGGTATCTGGCCGGGCTCAATCAGAAAATCGATATCTATGAAAGGGTCACGATCCAAGGGGAACTGGGTACCGGTATCTTCGTCAACGCGGCCAGCGTCATCATGCGTCTGGGCGTGGCCACGACCATCCTGGTGGGAGCTGATTTAATCCTTTCCGGCCAGATCGACTTCATGCTGCTGTTTTTGTTCCTGCTAATCATTACCCGCGTGTACGCGCCGTTCGACCAGAGCCTGGCCCTCATCGCGGAGATGTTCGTCTCCCAGGTGTCCGCCAACCGCATGAATGAGATTTATGATGCTCCTATCGCTGAGGGCGTGGAGGCCTTTGCTCCCATGGGCCACGACATCGTGTTCGACCATGTGTGTTTTGCCTATGACAAGAAAAAGGTACTGGAGAATGTGAGCTTTACCGCCAGAGAGGGGGAAGTGACCGCACTGGTGGGGCCTTCCGGCTCTGGCAAGAGCACCTGTGCCCGATTGGCAGCCCGACTGTGGGACGCCGCTGAGGGGACGATTCAAGTGGGCGGCGTGGATATCTCCGCCGTGGATCCGGAGGTTCTGCTGCGCGATTACTCCATGGTATTCCAGGATGTAGTGCTCTTTGACGACAGCGTGATGGAGAACATCCGCCTAGGCAAACGGGGGGCCACCGACGATGAGGTGCGTGCTGCCGCCGAAGCCGCCAACTGCGGAGAGTTCATCCGCCGTCTGCCGCAGGGCTACGACACCCCCATCGGGGAGAATGGAGCGAAGCTCTCCGGTGGCGAACGCCAGCGCATCTCTATCGCCAGAGCTCTTTTGAAGAACGCCCCCATCGTCCTGCTGGACGAGGCCACCGCCAGCCTGGATGTAGAGAATGAGACCAAAGTACAAGGAGCCCTCTCCCGTCTGCTGGTGGGCCAGACCGTGCTGGTCATTGCCCACCGGATGCGCACCGTAGCCGGGGCGGATCACATCGTGGTTCTGGAGAATGGCCATGTGGCCGAACAGGGGACACCAGCGGAGCTGATGCAGAAAGGCGGCCTTTACCGGCATATGGTGGAGCTTCAGAGCCAGAGCGCCCAGTGGAAGTTGAACGGGACGAAGCGATAAGACAAGATATAACGATTTTTAAAGTTCATATTTCAAAATCACTGTAGCTGTTTTCCACTTTAAGTTAAAAATGCGGGATGTATTTTTTCAAGAAACACAGCCTCAAATTGGCAAGGAATTGCTCCGCAAGCATTAAATCAAACACACTTTTAAATAAAATCCCTGTTTTTACAATCCTATTCCCGGGTTCCGGTAAAACGTACACGCAAAGAAAATTTATAGAAACAAATAAGTATATTTCTTCTGAAATCTTTTTTCTTATTTTTCATTGCTTTTTGCGAAAAGACATGCAGCAAACCATAAAAAATTTTCATAGAAGGACACATGATGCTAGACCACGCAAACCTCTTGAGAGGTGCACCGCCCAAGTATAGCATTTCACAAAGCATGGGATATCTCAAAGGCAGAAGCGCATATGTTTTTGTGTAGCGGTTAGAACAAATTTATTTTCGCCCTGCAACTACTATGCTTTTGAAAGCGTTGCTGTACGCTTTTTCAAGTGTAGAATATATACAACACCATTTTTAAGACAGCATAGTATGCAGTACATCCAAAACGACCCTCTACATCTGGGACACATGAGATGTAGGGGATTGTTTTGTGATAGAATTTCAGACCTCAAAAATTGAAAACGGTTTTCAAATTATATTGACAACAAAAACACTTTGTAATAAACTGAAAACAGTTTTCAATTTCAAAGGAGCGGATCCAGTGGCACGCAAAGCACAGTATCAAACCAAACAGATGGCTGAATTACTTGCCTTTCTGAAATCCGTCCCTGGTAGCCATATTACGGTCAATGATATTTGCGACCATTTCAAAAAGGAAGGCATCACAGTGGGAATGACGACGGTGTATCGTCATTTGGAGCGCATGGTAAAGCAAGGCGTGGTTGCAAAATACATCATCGAAGGAAGCAGCAGCGCCTGTTTTGAATATATCGGCGGACAGGATGACTGCGAACCGCCGAGCTGCTACCACTGCAAATGTGAAAAATGCGGCAAGCTGCTCCATGTACAGTGCGGCGAAGTCGCTCATTTGGGACAGCACATGTTGGAGCACCATGGGTTTGAAATGGATTCTCTGCGGACGATATTCTACGGAATTTGCAGCGAGTGCAGGAAAACAGGCTGCTGACGGACAAATCATTTTTGTGAAGGAGGGAAAGTTATGGATAAAAAGGCGCAAAGAATCCTTGCCGGGTTTACCTGTGCTGCCTTTGTTATTGTCGCCTTCTTTTCCCTTCTTTTCATCGCAAAAGAGGCCCATCACGACTGCACAGGAGAGGATTGCCCTGTCTGCGCCTGCATTCATCAGGCCGAACAAACATTAAAACAGATCGGAACCGGCTCGTCTGAAACGGCCGGGGCGTTTGCGCCTCAGTTTCCGCTGGTTGTGGCATTTCTTTGCCTTCCTCTGTTTGTACCTGTCGCTTCCCTTATCAGCCAGAAAGTAAGAATGAACAATTAAATAGAATCCTTTGATACAAGGGAATACTATGCCCATTTTCCAATCGGGGAGGTTATCCCTTGTATTTTTGCACCCATTTTTAAGCAAATACGCGAATTTACGGAGGATTCAATTTTATGAAAAAATATATTTCAATTCTGTTGGCGGCGGTACTGGCTCTTGCCTGCCTGTCCGCCTGCGGCACTTCCGATAAACCGGTAGATGCCGATAATTCGGAGAAGCTGTCTGTTGTAACTACGATTTTCCCCCAATATGATTTTACCCGCCAGATTGTAGGCGACAAGGCAGACGTTACGATGCTGTTGAAGCCCGGCGCGGAAAGCCATTCCTATGAGCCGACCCCGCAGGATATTAAGACGATTCAGAACTGCGATTTGTTCATCTACACCGGAGGCGAGAATGATGTATGGGTGGACGATATTCTGAACTCTATGGGCGATCAGAGGCCGGACACCCTGCGTCTGATTGATTGTGTCCCCACCGTCAATGAAGAAATCGTTGAAGGGATGGAGCACGAGCATGACCACGACCATGGGGAAATTGTGGAAAGCGAAATAAAAGACCGCCCGCTTTCTGATTTTGCCGGAGATTTTCAATCGGTGCTTCCCTACTTTGAGGATGGAACGCTGGACGAGTATATCACAGAAGAAGCCGAAGAAAATGAGAAATCCTTTGATGAAATGAAGCAGGAGTTTTTGGAAAAGAGGAAATCCGATTACAATACGCTTTCCATTGAGGGGAACAGCGTTTCTTTCCACACGCCCTCCGGGACTGTATCTGCGGAGTATGAATATCAGGGGTTTCAGACGGTAAAAGACGACGATGGAGATATTACCAGCGTGTGGTATACATTCCAAGCCAAAACGCCTGATTCAGGAGCGCCGGTTTATCTGGCCTTTAACGACCATGGCACCGGCGCCGACAGCCATGAAGAAGAACACGAGGAACATGAAGAAGAAATCGCTCATTTCCATCTGCGCTATGGTAATGAAAGCGTGGAAGCTCTCATGGATGTAGAAAATTGGGCCCCTACGTTTTACGCTGCTGACGCTACAGCAGACGAGATCAAGGAAGCCCTGGCAGGACACTCCCACGAGCACGAGGAGGAAACCGACGAACATGTGTGGACTTCTCCGAAAAATGCGATTGAAATTGTAGACAAGATCACTTCTCTTATCTGCGAAAAAGATCCGAAAAACGACGATTCCTATGAAAAGAACAGCGCCGATTACAAAGAGCAGTTGGAACAGCTGGACGCCTCTTTCCGCGAAGTTGTAGACAGCGCTAAACGGAAAACGATTCTGTTTGGCGACCGTTTCCCGTTCCGGTATTTTGCCGACGAGTATGGCCTTAGCTATTACGCCGCCTTTACAGGCTGTTCGACGGAAACCGAAGCCAGCGCCGCAACGGTTGCATTTTTGACCGATAAGGTGAAGGAAGAACAGATTCCAGTTGTCTTTACCATTGAGCTTTCCAACGGAAAAATCGCAGATTCCATCTGCGAGGCTACCGGAGCGAAGAAGATGACCCTGTATTCCTGCCATAATGTGACGAAAGAGCAAATGGAGAACGGGGCTACCTACCTGTCTATGATGACGGAAAATGTAGACAGCCTGCGCGCTGCCTTAAATTAAAATGAGCAGCGGCGGCGCGTGAGTACTGCCGCTGCTGTTTTTTGAATGGAGGTTACAGAAACGCGATGAATTTAATCACATGCAAGAATATATCTTTTGTATATGACGGCGTTCCCGCTGTAAAGGATTTGGATTTTTCAGTAGAGCCGAACGATTATCTTTGCATTGTCGGGGAAAACGGCGCGGGGAAAAGTACGCTGGTAAAGGGGCTATTGCGTTTGAAAAAGCCAGCGTCCGGTACGATTCACATGGGAAACGGGCTTTTGGCAAAAGAAATCGGCTACCTTCCGCAGCAGACAGCGGTACAAAAGGATTTCCCCGCCAGTGTCTATGAAGTCGTCCTTTCCGGCTGCTTAAACCGATTGGGGTTAAAGCCCTTTTATACCAAACGGGAAAAAGAACTTGCAAATGAAAACCTGCAAAAAATGGGAATTACAAAGCTGAAAAACCGCTGCTATCGTGAATTATCCGGCGGCCAGCAGCAAAGGGTTCTGTTGGCCCGCGCTCTATGCGCCACGAAAAAGGTGATTTTATTGGATGAACCTGCCGCCGGGTTAGATCCTGTGGTGACGCAGAACCTATACGAGCTGATCCGGCAAATCAATGAAGATATGGGGATCACCATCATCATGGTTTCCCATGACATCCACGCAGCGGTACAGTACGCAAAACATATTTTGCACCTGTGCCATTCCCAGCTTTTCTTTGGTACAACGGAGGACTATCGGAACAGCGAAGTGGGCAGCCGTTTTATAGGGGGTGTTTCCCATGCTTGACTTGCTGAAAGAGATGTTTTCCTACCCCTTTATGGTTCGCGCAATCCTCGTGGGAACCATTGTGGCCCTTTGTTCCTCTCTGCTGGGGGTAAGCCTTGTCCTAAAGCGGTACTCCATGATCGGGGACGGGCTTTCCCATGTTGGCTTCGGTGCGCTGGCTTTAGCGACGGCACTGAATATGGCCCCGCTGACGATTTCCATTCCCATTGTGGTATTGGCGGCCTTTCTGCTGCTGCGGATCAACGAAAGCAGCAGGATTAAAGGCGACGCGGCGATCGCTCTAATTTCCACCGGTGCATTGGCCATAGGGGTGATGGTCATCTCTTTAACCACAGGAATGAATACGGATGTGTGCAACTATCTGTTCGGAAGCATTCTGAGCATGTCGCAAAGTGATGTGAATTTAAGTGTAGTTCTATCCGTTATTGTATTAGTGCTGTTCATTCTATTCTATAACCGTATTTTTTCCGTTACGTTTGACGAATCTTTTGCGAAAGCGACAGGCACGAACGCGGGGCTATATAACACGCTGATTGCCCTGCTGACAGCCTTGATGATTGTTTTGGGGATGCGGATGATGGGCGCTCTTTTGATTACCAGCCTGATTGTGTTTCCCGCGCTGACCTCTATGCGGTTATGCAAAAAATTCAAAGCTGTGATTATCAATTCGGCTATCATATCCGTGATATGCTTATGGGCAGGACTGACATTTTCCTATGTATACGCAACGCCTACGGGAGCCAGCATTGTCCTATGTAATATCATTGTCTTTTTCCTCTACTGGGTCATACAAACCGTGAAAGGGGTGATTGGCCGTGCGTAAAATATGGAACAGGATTGTTCCTGCTTTATTGCTCTGCATGCTGCTGTCCGCTTGCGGCAATGGCGGCGGTAAAACAGGGTTCAATGTTACACCTCCCGATTCAAACAGTCCGGAGTCTTCCTTAAATATTGAATCTGCCGCTCCAGAAACCAAAGCCCTTGAAGAGCCTTCTTCCAGTGTGCCGGCAAGCCGCCCTCCTACGCTTGGCAGCGATTCTCCCAACACACCGGTTACAGACACAACAGGTGAATCGGCTGAGGGCGATGTGTTGGAAATCGGGGAAAAGATGTTTTTAACACAGATCAGCGATATGTACTGCAATTTTGATCACTATAAGGATAAAACGATCATCGTGGAAGGAATGTATGCACAGTTTTATTCATGGGACGGCAGCGAAACTGCTCCGGTTGTATACCGAAACGGCCCCGGCTGCTGTGGAAATGACGGCTGGGGAGGTTTCCTGCTAAAATACGACGGGGAATTTCCCAATGAGAACGACTGGATTAGAGTAACAGGCCACCCAGAATTGGTTACAGAAGGATATTACACCAATTTATACCTTAATGTCGCTTCTCTTGAAGTAAAAGCGGAACGTGGAACAGAATTTGTTACCCAATAATCACATGATCATTGAACTAGTACTTTTAAAATTTTTCCCGCAGTTCGTACAAAAGGATGGGAATCGTAGATGATAGGATAACGGCAGAGAGCGTCATAGCACAATCGATTAGAACTGCAAAAAAATTGTGCTGGACGCAAAGAGCGCTGTTGAGAAAATTGTCAAAAAGGCCAACGAGAAGTCTGAAGGAACGTAAAATGGACAACTTGCTTTGCTTGTAGGATATGTACATATGCAAGAACACAAGGCGGCCGATTATAACCAGTCGCCTTGTGCTCTTGCATTCCTAAATTGTGGTATATAAAAAACGGACACTTTAATTTCTCTCCCCCCCCCCGGAGAGGCCGGGAGCGCCAGCTTCGCCGGACGTGTCAGGCTGTGCAAAAAAGAACGACTCAATCCAATTCTATAGATAGTGCGACCTGTCGGATATTCCTTGAATCTAAAAGAAAGGTTGTCTCCAGAAGCCGTTCGCCTAACACGGAAAACACGATGATGAAGGACTAAGGTTATCAAACAGCCATAAAGAGGGCCCGAGCACGATGAATTTACAAACGCGCTCGGGCGGTTTTGTATGAGCTGTTATATTTTACCATAATCCGAAAAATAATATAATTCTTCTTTCTCTCAATCACAAAAGTGCAGCAGAGTCAATGCCCCGTAATATATCGGTGAATTGTTTCCAGCAGAATGTCCGTGACCATGTCCGATTTTTCGCTGAACCAGTATTGTGCCGTTTCTCCTGATGAGACGGGCATATACGACAGATAGGTCAGCGCTGACAAGTTGCTGACAATTTGAGGGTCCCGTTCAGATGGCGATGAACCCATTAATTTAATGATCCGCGCAAAAAAGTCCTCTTCGAACTTTCGAAACTGCTGCCACTGCTCCTTGCTAACTTTTTGGTTGATATAAAACATATCCTCATAATTGGCAAATTTGAGCTTTCGGTACAATTGGCGATGGAGCACGCTCAACTCTGAAGGCGTTGCTCCTTGCTGACTGGCGTCCAACAGGGCTTGAAATATCTGCTCCATTTGCCACATTACGGCTTTTAGGAAGAAATCCTCTTTTGATTCAAATAATAAATAAAAATAACCTTTTGATCCTCCGGTCAGCTTGATCAATTCATCTACAGTTACATTTTTATATCCTCGTTCCATAATTAAGGCCAATCCACGGTCAAAGAGCAGCTGCTTGTGCGACAACTTTTCTGATTCAGAAAAAATCTTTGGCACCCTTATCACCACCTTTAAAAGTTTAAGATGAGTTATATTATAGATATTTTTACACGAATTTCATAAGCAAAATTCAGATTTTGTAGGTTGGATTTCTTTAGAAGGAACCTCTCTGGATTATCCCATCATGCAAACTATAGATGCACCGGAGTATTATCTTCGGCGTGACTTCAATAAAAACTATTCTTTAGCTGGCACACCATTTTTGGATGCACGAAGCGATATGGAAAATGGGAACAGTTTAATCGTTTACGGCCATAATATGAATGACGGAAGTATGTTTGCAGTATTGCAAAACTATTTGAAAGAAGGTTTTCTAGAACAACATCCCGCGTTTGAATGCGACAGCCTATTGCAAAAACGTCATTTTCAAATCTTTGCAGTTCTGCACTTTAAAGACTCTCCCGAAAATGCCAGTTCATATTACGCCTTTCCTTTGGATGAAACGTCTTTTAGCCAATGTGTTGAACGGATCCAGGCAGATGCACTATATGAAACTCCTTCAATAGTTACATGGGGTGATCAGCTTTTGCTCCTGTCTACTTGTGATCAAAACGATGCAGAGTCCCGAATTCTAATTGCATGTTACAGAGAAAAGCAAGATTTATGACATTATAGAAAGGGTGTTTATATTTGGATAAGAATGAACTGATTGAGAAAATTGCAGGCAATACAGGTCTGACAAAAAAAGATGTTGGTATTGTAATCAACACTTTTATCGTAACAGTCACCAAAGCCTTAGTTGAAGGCTCAAAAGTGCAATTATTAGGTTTTGGAGTTTTTGGAACGCGCGAAAGAAACGCCAGAAAAGTCCGTAATCCCCGCACAGGAGAGAGTATAGATCTTGCAGCTTCCACTGTTCCCTATTTCAAGCCCGGAAGAATTTTAAGAGACGTTGTAAAATCCATAAATCATCCCATATAAAAAAAGCTTGCATACAATAAATATCCCCCGGATCCCCCGGCAAAGCCGGGGGTTTTTCATATGTGGGCATAGCTCTAGAATACTAGCGTGCGCGTTACGTCACACAAGTACGGTCTGCCAGCCGCGAAGGTTCTGTTACTTGTCGCCCGTAAACGGGCTTTTTAGAAGTTCGGCATGGTCAGTTGCTCTCCTGCTTTGTCTTGCTCATACTGGCGTTAAATATACTCCTGTATCTTCTTTGCATTTTTTCCTGCTGTGTCCACGTGGTACCCTCAGCACCAGAATTCCCGATTTCGGTATTTGTATTTCAGTTCCGGAAACTTCTCGTAAGCATCAGGCGGCTCTTTCCTTTCAGGATCCCCATGAACCTCGATACGCTATCTTTGGCGGCATCTCCATCAGCATGTGGATGTGGTCTGGGTACACCTCCGCTTCGATGCTCTTGATCCCTTTCCAATTGCACAGCGCCCTCAGGATGCTCCCGATTTCTCTTCTTTTCTCACCAAAGAACACTTTCCGCCTGTATTTCGAAGCGAACACCACACATTTGTAATTCCAACTGCTATGCGATAAACTATTTACGTCGTTCATTTTTGAATGACCTCCCTTTGCTTGTTTGTGCTGTCGGCAGACCGCACTTCCAATATAGCAAAGGGAGTTTTTCTTTTTTCATTATCGACATCAGTCTTCTTTTGAACCACTCGCCTAGCGAGTGGTTTTCGGCTTGCAAATCACTTAATTGCTTTGCAAATTCATTACACGCAGTGTGACGGATTCTCGTCGAAAACCAAAAATATTTTTTGATATCTATGAAAAACGGGCTTTTAGGAATTATTCCCAAAAAGCCCGTTTTCCCTTGATTTTATGCGACAAAATCGACTGACATCTTTTTTGTCACATGAACTTGGTGGGGCCTCAGGGACTCGAACCCTGGACCGGTCGGTTATGAGCCGAATGCTCTGACCAACTGAGCTAAGGCCCCCAATCACGCCGCGGCACACAGTGATGCGGCTTATATATTATACAGGATTTTCTCCAAAAAGAAAAGCCCTAAAAATTTTTCTGTTTTCCCGCGGTTCACGCTTCCCGGCAGGGAATGCGCGCGGCCATCACTGCGGCAGCAAGAGCGCCTGCCAAGCCCACAAAAAAGATGCAGCGCAGTGCGTGGGGCGGGTAGGCCTCCAGCACGCCGATGAGCGCAGAGCACAGCACCGAGCCCAGCAGAGCTGAAGCCCCGTTGAACAGTGAGTTGACGGAAAAATACATGCTGCGTGTGGCGGACGGACTGGTGGCCACCTGCATTTTCAGGAAACCGACGCCCATGCCCGCGTAAGGCACCGCCCCCAGTATGGACAACACCGGAAACAGGTATGCTGCATTTTGCCGGGTGGCCGCCGCCCACAGCGCGGCCACGCATGCCATCATCGCAATGGTCAGCGCGGTAACATTCTTCCATCCGATGCGCGCAGCCAGACGTGCCATCAGCGGAGTGCACAGCGACCGGCACAGGTTTCCTGCCGTCACCCAGACCATGATTTCAAAAAACGTCAGTTCCAGCACCTGAATCTGGTACACCGCGGCAAAGCCGCCGATGAACATGCCCGAAAGGCTCCACACCATATTCGTCAGCATCACCCTCCGAAAACGGCGGTTGCGCAGCGGCTCCAACAAGGCGGCCGCAGCTGGGGCAGGCTCCTCCTTTTCAGGCCTTTCCGGCGCAGGCAAACGCAGCAGCACTGTCAAGCTGGCGGCCAGCAGCATGGTCTCCAGCACGCCTACGGCCAAAAAGCCGGTCTGCTGTGCGCCGTGCCGGGCAGCGCGGTCAATAATCAGGCTCACGGCGCAGAACACACCGGTATATGTAAGCATGAAAAACATCTCACGCACCGAGTAATAGTCTCCCCGGACACGGCCCTCCACACTGCTCACCAGCCAGTCCGTCTGAGACGGACATGCAAATTGATAAATGCCGATGGCCAACACATAGCACACCACCATCAACGGCGCGCCGGCAGTCCTCGGCAGCAGCACCGAAAAAAACACCAGCGGCAGCAGTACACGCCATGTGCCGTTACACAGGCGCAGAAAGCGCAGCGGACGTGTTGTGCGCTCGTAGGCAAGGCCGCCCGCCATCTGTAGGATGGGCAGCGTGCCGCTCAGGCCCGTGACCACATTGGACAGCGCGAGTGAAAAACCGTAATATGCCGTCAGGCTGGCAATGATGGCGCCTGTGCAGGCCCAGTATGCCGACATGGAAAGAAGGTTATCGAAAATAAAATCGCGCGGTGTCTTTTCCATTTGCTGTCCGCCCCCGCATCCGTTTGATGCTTATTTTGTTGTACTATGGGATGCGCTCCGCCGTTCCCGCCTGTAAACAGCCGGCAGCGCAGCATAAATCCCAGCACATCATAGCATGGCCCCGCACAAAATACCAGATGAAAAATCATATTTCGGAAATTTTCGATATTTTTTTGAACAGACTGCAAAGCCGCGATCCCTACGGTTCTGTTGTACCCCTTTGCGGCGGCATGCTATAATGAAACAAACACTGTCTTCCCAACCGGGAAATGCCGTTTGTTTCTGCCGTTTTTGACAGCTACGGCCGTTCCCGCGCCGCACGCATCCGAACGTATTTTACAAAGCACCAAAAGCTCCCGGAGGAAATGTATTATGAAAAAACAACCTGTCATTGCAGTCATCGGCGCAGGTGCGCTGGGCGTCATGTTCGGCCAGCGCATGACGCAGACACTTGGCCCGCAGCGTGTATTCTTTGCTGCGGATGCACAGCGTGCAGCCCGTTATGCGGCACAGAGCTTCACCTGCAACGGCGCTGCCTGCACCTTCCGCTTTGTGACGCCGCAGCAGGCGCAGCCTGCCGCGCTGGCGGTCTTCGCCGTCAAAAGTACCGGGCTTGCCGCCGCCATTGAAACGATGCGCCCGTTCATCGGGCCTGAAACACTGGTCATCTCCCTGCTCAACGGCATTACCAGCGAGGGCGAGCTGGCCGCAGCCTACGGGCCGGAGCACGTGCTTTACTGTGTGGCCCAAGGGATGGACGCCGTAAAGGACGGCCCCGCCGTCACCTACCGCAATATGGGAAAGCTTCTTATCGGCAGCGGTACGGGCGCGCGCACCCCGGCTGTGGACGCGGCGGCCGCACTGCTGCTGGAGGCGGGCGTGCCCTGCGAAATACATGAAGATATTCTGTACCGCCAGTGGAGCAAGCTGATGCTCAATGTGGGGCTGAACCAGGTATGCGCGGTTTACAATGTGCCGTACCGGGGCGTACAGCACCCGGGGACGGCGCGGGACACCATGCTGGCTGCCATGCGGGAGGCACAGGCTCTGGCCGCACGGGAGGGTGTGACGCTGACAGACGCGGATATTTCCGCCTGGATGAAAATGACCGATGCTTTGAACCCCGACGGGATGCCCTCCATGCGCCAGGATACGCTGGCCCGGCGTCCCACCGAGGTAGAGCTGTTCGCAGGCGCCATGCGCCGCCTTGGGGAGAAGCACGGCGTTCCTACCCCCGTGAACGATATGCTCTACCGCCGCATTGCCGAGCTTGAAGCCGCGTATTGAGCACGCGGCGCGCTATAATCTCATCGTACAGAGAAACCAGCGGAGCCTGCCCTTTTTATGGGGCACAGGCTCCGCTGGTTTTTCGTCTGTATTCCGCGCTGCAGCGCTCATCCGTTGGCGGGCAGCTTTTCCGCAAAGCCGGGCACGTGCACGGCCGGCACCTCCATGCCGCCGTATACCGGCACTTTCTCGGCTGCGCCGCCCTGCGGGGGCGTGCCGCCGCTTTGCCCAAGGCGTTCCTTGGCCACACTCAGCATCAGCTTGATACGGTTCTCCTGGTTCACCCGCGTTGCGCCCGGGTCATAGTCGATGGGTGTGATGTTGGCGCGGGGATATATGGTGCGGATCTTATTGATCATTCCTTTGCCGCAGATGTGGTTGGGCAGGCAGCCGAAGGGCTGGGCGCAGATGATGTTCTCAAAGCCTGTCTGCTGCAGCTCCATCATCTCGGCCGTCAGCAGCCAGCCCTCACCCATCTTGTTGCCAATACCGATGATTCCGTCCGCCATTTTTTTCGTGTCCAGAAACAGTGTGGGCGCATGGAACTGGGGATGCTTTTTAATCGCCGCGATCATCAGCTTTTCCCGCACGGTAAGCCAGCTCATCAACGTATCGGAGCCGAGCTCCAACAGCTTGCTGCCGCCGTACAGGCGCACGGTCTCGGCCATGTTGGCAACACAGTACTGCACAAAACCCATCAGGCCCGGCAGGTTCACCTCGCAGTCCTCGCCGTGGAGGAACTGCTCCAGATTGTTATTGCCCAACGGTGAATATTTCACATAGATCTCGCCCACGACACCCACTTTCACCTTGGGCGTATAGGTAACGGGCACCGCCGCAAAATCCGCCGCGATAGCCGCAAAGTTCGCAGCCATATCCTTTTTCGAGAAGCCCTTTTTTTCATCGAACTGGCTCGCCACCCTCCGCGTCCAGGCAGCCACAAGCGCATCCGCCGTGCCCGGCTCGTTTTCATAGGGGCGCGTCTGGTTGGCAAGGCTCATCAGTTCGTCTCCGTAAAACACCGCCGCAACAATCTTTCGGATGAGCGGAAGCGTCAACTGAAAGCCGCTGTCCTTTTCCAGGCCGGAAAAATTCAGGCTGGCCACGGGCACCTGAGGAAAGCCCGCTTTCACCAGCGCCTTACGCAAAAGGTGGATGTAGTTGGACGCCCGGCACCCGCCTCCCGTCTGCGTGATAAGCAGGGCCGTGTGATCCAGATCGTATTTTCCGCTTTTCAGCGCATTGATGAACTGCCCGATGACAAGAAGCGCAGGGTAGCAGGTATCGTTGTGGACATATTTCAGCCCTTCCTGCGCCACGGCATGGCCGCCGGAGCCAAGCACCTCCACATGATAGCCTTCGTCCTCCATGGCGGCGCGCATCATCTCAAAATGGATGGGCGCCATGTTGGGGATCAGGATTTTATGTGTCGCTTTCATCTCCGGAGTGAATTTGGGATAAGTATGGACATTTTCCATGGGCATGCCCCTCCTTTGGGCAAATACGCAGTTATGGATACGGGCGGGAGCATTACTCCGCGTCCGGCGTTTCGCCGGAGGCCGGCTCTATGGCTGCGAACAGACTGCGCAGCCGGATATTCACCGCGCCCAGATTCGCGATCTCATCGATTTTGATCTGTGTGTACAGCTTGCCTTCCCGCTGCAAAATTTCTCTCGTTTCGTCGGTGGTGATGGCGTCCACGCCGCAGCCGAAGCTCACCAGCTGGACGAGGTTCATATCCGGCTGGTCCGCAATGTATTTCGCCGCCGCGTACAGGCGGGAATGATAGGTCCACTGGTTGAGGATGCTGGTGGGGAATTTTTCCACCAGGTGTGAAATGCTGTCCTCTGTGATCACCGCCGCTCCATAGCTGCAGATCAGCTTGTCGATGCCGTGGTTGATCTCCTCATCCGCATGGTACGGACGGCCCGCCAGAACGATGATCTGCCGGCCCTCGGCCCGCGCCTGGGCGATGATCTCCCCGCCCCGGACACGCACGCGGGACATATGCTCCGCATATTCGGCATAGGCCGCGTCCGCAGCGCCCTTCACCTCGCCCAGGCTGATGCCCGCGAAGTATTTTGCAAGGATGGCCGTCATCTTCCTGGGAAAATCCCTTCGGCGGTGAATGCCGATATAATCGTAAATAAAACGGATATTCTCCAGCTCGTGGCAGTTGGCCGCAATGACCTCCGGGTAATAGGCCACCACAGGGCAGTTGTAGTGGTTGTCACCCAGGCCCTCGTCCACATTATACGTCAGGCAGGGGTAAAAAACGGCGTTCACAGCCATCCGGCTGAGCCGGTGGATATGGCCGTGCAGCAGCTTTGCCGGGTAGCATACAGTGTCGGAAGGAATGGTACTCTGGCCCTCCAGGTAAAGCTCCCGGCTGGAGGGACCGCTGGTCACCACCGAAAAGCCCAGCTTCGTGAAGAAAGCATACCAGAAAGGCAGCAGTTCGTACATCCCCAGCCCCAGGGGGATGCCAATAGTGCCGCGGATGCCCGGCTGGGGCTTGTATTCGGCCAGAAGGCGCTGCTTGTATTCGTACAGATTCAGTGGGTTTTCCGCGCCCCGGTGGGACACCGGACGGTCGCACCGGTTGCCGCTGATGTATTTTTTGCCGCCCGGAAAAATATTGACCGTAAGCTGGCAGTTGTTTCCGCACAGGCCGCAGTTGACGCTGCGCACCTTCTGGGTGAAGCCCTCCAGCTCCTCCAGCGTAAGCAGAGACGATTGGCTCTTTCCCTTTGCCTTGCCGTACAGTGCCGCGCCGAACGCGCCCATCAGGCCCGCGATATCCGGCCGGATGACCTCCACGCCCATTTCCATCTCGAACGCACGCAGTACAGCCTCATTGTAGAACGTACCGCCCTGCACCACGATCTTGCGGCCCAACTCCTCCGGGCCGGAGGCACGGATGACCTTGTACAGCGCGTTTTTCACCACGCTGATGGCAAGCCCGGCCGAAATGTTCTCGATGGACGCGCCGTCCTTCTGGGCCTGCTTGACGCTGGAATTCATGAACACCGTGCAGCGGCTGCCCAAGTCCACGGGCTTATCCGCAAACAGAGCCAGCTTCGCAAACTCCGGCACGCCGTAGCCCAGCGCGCCCGCAAACGTCTGCAAAAAGCTGCCGCAGCCGGAGCTGCATGCCTCGTTCAAAAAGATGTTGCTGATGGCTCCGTCCTCTATCTTGAAGCACTTCATATCCTGCCCGCCGATGTCGATGACGAAATCCACGTCCGGCATAAAGTGCTTGGCCGCCGTAAAGTGGGCCACTGTCTCCACCACGCCGAAATCCACGCCGAAGGCGCTTTTCACAATGTCCTCGCCGTAGCCCGTGGCTGTGACGCTGGCCACCCGCAGGCCCGGACGCGCCTTGTAAATGTCGATGAGCATCTGCCGGATGATGGGGATGGGATTGCCACTGTTTGGCTGATAGCTGGTGAAAAGCAAATTGTCGTCTCCGTCGATGACGGCGGCTTTTACCGTGGTGCTGCCCGCGTCGATGCCGATATGCACAGGGCCGGTGCTGTCCGCAAAGGGACGGCGCGGCACGCTCGCCTTTGCATGCCGTGCGCGGAACGCCTCGTATTCCGCTTCGTCCCGGAACAGCGGCGGGTTGAACGCATAGGTGGCCGTGGCGCTGTATGCGTGCAGCTTTTCCACCACACCCGCCAGGTCCAGTTCCTTGTCGGAATACAGCGCCGCGCCCAGCGCCACAAAATAAAGGCTGTTTTCCGGGCAGGTCCCCGTCACGCCCAGCGTCTTGTCGAAGCTCTTTTTCAGCTGGGGCAAAAATGTGAGCGGCCCGCCCAGATACAGCACGTTGCCGCCAATCTTCCGGCCCTGCGCAAGGCCCGCGATGGTCTGGTTCACCACGGCATAGAAAATGCTGGCCGCCACATCCCCGGCCTTTGCGCCCTGGTTGATGAGGGGCTGGATATCGCTTTTGGCAAACACGCCACAGCGGCTGGCAATGGTATATGTTTTTTCCGCATGCCGCGCGGCTTCGTTCATTTCGTCGGGCGTCATCTTCAGCAGCGTTGCCATCTGGTCAATGAACGCGCCGGTGCCGCCCGCGCAGCTTCCGTTCATGCGCACCTCGGTACCGCCCGTCAAAAACAGGATCTTCGCATCTTCGCCGCCCAGCTCGATCACCACGTCCGCATCCGGCGCGTAACGCTTTGCCGCCACCCGTGTGGCAAACACCTCCTGTACGAAGGGCACGCCGCAGGCGTCGGCCAGGCCCATGCCGGCCGAACCGGAGATGGAAAGCTGCGCGGGCGCGCCGTGCAGCACCTCAGTGTGCATGCGCTGCACCAGCTCCGCCGCTTTTTCCACGATGTGGGAAAAATGACGCTCATAGGTTTTGTATGTAATATTCAGCGCGTCGTCCAGCACCACGCATTTGATGGTGGTGGACCCGATGTCAAGCCCGATCTTCAAACTGTTCTCCCTTTCCCCTTAAGCGGCGCGCCGGGCGCGCCGCAGCCCGCCGGTAAGACAGGACCTCCTATCTTAACCTTATCTTTACCTTATATCATAGTATTTTACCGCTTTTTGTCGAAAAATCAACGGACAGATGTGAATATTTGTCAAATTTTTTACGGAAAATTCGTCCTTATTTACAAAATACTGGCGTTATGCCCAAAAACACAGCCTTTTCTTATCAAAACAGGCCCACAGCGCGGAGCCGCAGGCCTGTAAAACCAATTATTCTGTGCGCAGCGCCTCTATGGGGCTCAGGCGCGCCGCCTTGCGCGCGGGGTAAATGCCGAAGAAAATGCCGATGGCGATGGAAAACAGCGCGATATAAACTACAGTGGAGGGTGCCACATAGCCCTCCATGCCCATCAGGCTGCTGATGCCGTAGCCGCCCCACAGGCCCAGCACAATACCGATGACGCCTCCGATGAGCGTAAGCGTACCCGCTTCAATGAGGAACTGGAACGTGATGCTGCCCGTCTTTGCCCCCAGCGCCTTGCGGATGCCGATCTCCCGCGTGCGCTCGGTGACGCTGACGAGCATGATGTTCATAACGCCGATGCCCCCCACCAGCAGGCTGATGCCCGCGATGGCGGCGATGATGCCCGTAAACATCCCTGTCACGCTGCTGATCTGCGCGGTGTACTGGCTTACGTCCATAATGCCGTAGCAGTCCCGCCCGGCGTTGCCGTGTCGGCTTTCCACCAGACGCAGCACCTGCTGTGCCAGCGGTACACTGTTCGCAGTGTCCTGCGCCAGCAGCGCGATCTGGAAATACGGCTGGCCCACATCGTCGGAAAGAGTGGACAGGCTGGACAGCGGCGCCGTCATCTGCGCAGTGATCTTGCCGTTGTAGCTGTATCCGCTCTGGCTTTCGGTTATGCCGATGATCGTGAAATCCGAAGTGCGTCCGCCCACCGTGAGCTGCACCGTCATGCCCAATACGTCGTCGGTTCCAAACAGCGCCTTTGCTCCCGCGGAATCCACGGTCACAACACGGCGCGCGGCATCATAATCCGACGCGTCCCAAAAGCGCCCCGCCTGCAGCGTAGCCGGAAACACCAGAAACATGCTGCCGTTGCCCGCCGAAAGGCTGGCGCCTATTTCTCCCTTTGGGCCGCGCACACTTCCGCTGGCGCCGCCGGCCATCGTCACGCCCGCAACGCCTTCCATACGGCCCACGGCCTCCACGTCCCCGTCGGTAAAATAATCGTTCACAGTGGTATCCTCGCCGGTCACACTCAGATACACCGAACCGGAAGACAGCATGCCCAGTTCGCTGTCCATCATCCGCTGCCCGCCGCCGCCGATGCACAGCACCATAATGACAGCCCCAATGCCGATGATGATGCCCAGCATCGTGAGAAATGAGCGCATTTTGCTGCCCATGATGTTGCGGTACGCCATTTTGGCGTATTCATAGATCTGACGCATCCGGACGCCCCCTTAGCCCATCATCACAGCGCCCATACCCGCGTCCGCGGGCATCTGCGCCGCGGCGGCGGGGTCGCTGCTGACAGCCATGCCCTCCGTCACATCCTGCGGGTTGAGGATGACCTCATCCCCCGCGGAAATGCCGGAGGCGATCTCCACCTGCGTATCGGAAGAAAGGCCTGTCTTCACATCCCGGCGCACAGCCGCGCCGTTTTCCACCACATAGCAGAACTGGCCGCTCACATCCGTATTGACGGCGCTGATGGGCAGGCTCAGCACTCCTTTCGCCTCCCCTGTGGCAATGACCACGTTGGCCTCCAGGCCCAGTTTGATATCGCCGTCCGGCGCGTCCAGCTGCACTTTGGCGTGCACATAGGCCGTGGCCGTGCCTGTGGCGGAGGCCCCGGCCGTGGCCATCGCGTCGATGGAAGCCACCGTTCCGGTGTATGTCCTGCCCAGCGTGGTGACAACGGCGCTCTGGCCCGGCTTTACCTTTTCCAGATCGTAGCGGGAGAGCGCCACGTCCACATATACATCGCTCAGGCTCTGGATCGTGCACAGCGGACCATAAGCCGCCGCGCTGGAGCCCGGCACCGCACTGAGTGAGGTGACGACGCCGCTGATGGGTGCGGTCACGCCGTCCCTGCCGCGGGCAAGGTCCTCCTTGGCGCTTTGCACGGAGAGGGATGATGGCACCTGTGCCAGCTCCAACTGGCGCTTGGCGCTGTCGGACAGGACGGCCTGCTTTTCCGCGTCGTAGGTTGCCTTGGCCGCGCTCAGCGCCTGCTGCTGGTTCGCGAGGTCCGCGGCGGCGGCGTCCAAAGCCGCTTTAACAGACAACGCCTCCTCGCTCTGCTTATTCGCGAGGGCCTCGTACTGCGCGGTCAGGCTGTTCACCGCAGCTGAAGCCTTGTCTTTCTGGACGGCAAGATTGTTCAGGTTCGCAGCCGCGTCATTGAAGCGTGCCTGTGCGCTGTCGCTGGCGGTGAGCGCGTCGCTTTTCTGCAGCTGGCCGCTCTCATAAGCGGCAGAAGCCTGCCGGTAAGCGCGCTCCAGCGGCTCTGTATCAAAGGTGGCAAGCAGGTCGCCCGCGTTCACGATCTGCCCCGCTTCCACCTTCACCTCTGCAAGAGGCGCGGTGACGGGCGACGGCACCACTACGGTCTGCCCCGAAGTGAGCGTACCCGTGGTGGACAGGCTTTGGCTGATGTCTCCGGCTGCCGCCGTCTGTGTTTGCACATAGGTCGGCAGCGGGCCGCGCAGCGCGCTCAGAACGGCGTTGCCCGCCAGGGCCAGTACCGCAATGCCCGCCAATGAAAGCAGCACGATTTTTTTGATGCTGCGCTTTTTCTTCGGCCGTTTGGGCGGCTGCAAAAGCACCTCGCCGGCCTGCGCCGGGTCCTGCACGTTCTGCGCCATCAATTCCTTTGTTTCCATTTTAGAAAACCTCCCGTTCCCCGTCGTCTATCTTTCCGTCTGTGATACGCACGATGCGCTGAGCCTTGCGGGCCAGCCCTTCGTCGTGAGTGATCAGTACAATGGTGTTGCCCTCGGCGTGCAGAGCACGGATGATCTCGAACACCCTGGCGCCCGCTCTGGTGTCCAGGTTGCCCGTCGGTTCATCCGCGAGGATGAGCGGCGGATGTGCCGCGATGGCGCGAGCCACGGCGACACGCTGCTGCTGGCCGCCGGACATCTGGTTTGGACGGTGGTCCATACGGGACGCAAGGCCCACACGCTCCAGGGCCTCCAACGCCAGCAGACGCCGTTTTCCGGCGGGCAGGCCCCGGTAAATGAGCGGCAGCTCCACGTTTTCCAGCGCGTTCAGGTTCTTGATCAGGTTGAAGCTCTGGAAAATAAAACCGATCTGTTCATTGCGGATGGCTGAAAGCGCATTATCGGAAAGCGCGCTTACGTCCTGCCCGTTGAGAAAATATGTACCGGACGTCGGCGTGTCCAGACAGCCGATCATATTCATCAGCGTGGATTTCCCGCTGCCTGAATGGCCTACGATGGCCACAAACTCCCCCTTGTAGACCGCGAGGCTCACGCCGTCCAGCGCGCGCACCTCGTTTTCTCCGGGATTGTAGATCTTGTACATATTCCGGATATCGATGATGGCCTGTTCCAAGCCCATCCCTCCCTGTGCCCGCTGCGCAGGCATTTTTTCCATCTGACATTTATGCAACGATATGGTCCGGCCGGCTTCTTCATTTTCTGCGCGCAATAACGAAAACCGTTCCCTTATTTTCAGCAAAAGGCCAAAAATGAAGATTCCCACACAAAATATCCGGCTGTGCATGTACTATATTTTCCCCGCGCCGCATATCCAAAAGCGAGGAGGTGTCCCCTTATGGAACTGATGGACGGCGTAATGGAATATATCCGGCCCGAGCTGCTGGTGCTGGTGGCGGTGCTTTACATCGTCGGCAAAGCACTCAAGGCCTCGCAGGACGTAAAAGACAAGCACATCCCGCTCATTCTGGGCGGCGCGGGCGTGTTCCTGGCCATGCTGTGGGTGGTGGCAACCGGCAGCTTCGACGGCGTACAGAGCATTGCGCTGGGCCTTTTTACCGGTATCGTGCAGGGCGTACTGGTGGCCGGCTGCAGCGTATACGCCAATCAGCTCGTCAAACAGGCGGGCCGGGCGGATTGACCCGAATGCAAAAGAGCATCCCCGGCGCACGGATACCCCGCGCCGGGGATGCTCTTTGTTTTCTGATATTCTCAGGGAACGTACACGTTTACATACTTCACGCCGTTTGCCACGGATTCGGCATAGGTCTCGTAGAACAGGTCCACCTGCATGCGGTTGGACTGCACAAACGCACCCGTATCTGTCGCAATGGCCCAGCCATATACGAATTTGCCGTCAGCGGAGGTGATATACACCTTTGTACCGTAGGGAATGAGCGTCGGGTCGCACGCAAAAGTACCGTAATACAGGCCCAGGCCGCTTGCGCCGCGTCCGCGGGCGGAATAATAGCCTGTCGCCTTCATGGAATACATTTTGCTGTAGCTGCTGGGCACGTTGTTTTCCACCGTGATGCCCTCGGGGGCCTGCAGCGGGCTGACGGCGTCGGAATTGTATTTCCGGTAGAGCTCCGGTATCATCTCGGTGACGACCTGGGTATCCACCACCTCGGTGCTGGAATATCCGCCGTCCACATACTTCTGGCGGTAGGTCACGTCCACAAGGCCGTCCTGCCCCGCCTGCACCAGCACCTCGTGGGAATATTTCCCCGTGCTTTCGGCGGTTTCGTCCAGATACTCCGTCTCATAGGGAACGGTCTCCCGGGCGGTATTCTCAGTATATGTTACACGGTGTACGCGCACACGGCCCATGCCCTCGGTCACCGGGCTGTCCAGACTGGGAGTGGTGTAATCGTCCGGCCCCAGCGTCACGCCCGCGCGGGCCAGCACGTCGGCCACAGTGCCGTCGCTGATCTCCGCCTCGTAATATTCTCCATCCGCCGCTACAGAGACCGGAAAAGCCCGCTGCAGAGAAAGCAGCAGCGTGCCGTCCTCCACCTCGTGCAGACGGGTGCTGTCGTTGCTCTCCAGTTCCATACCCGCCAGGTCCAGCAGGACCTCGGGCTCCGTCACCGCAGCCATCACTATGCGCTGCGCACCGGCGGAATCCGCCACAGTAACCGTATTCACCGTAGCGGCCAATGCCGTGCACACCAGCCCCAGGCTGCCCGCCGTCGCCGCCACCGCAACGATGCGGGGCCCGGCGGCGGCCAGCCAGCGCCGGATATGCTCCTGTCGCTTTGTCATGCAAAAACTCCTTTGGTTCTCCGTCCACACACCGGGCCGCACAGCCAAAACAAAACGGACGGCCCGCACCAGACCGCCCGTGTATCAACAAAAAAGAACAGCGCCGCGCGCGTTTTTGAAAACAAAAACAACGGATGCATGCGGCAGGGGCAGGCCTTAGTACCTGTGCATTATAGCAAAAGAAAGCCGCCGCGTCAAATTTTCGGCTTCAAACCGCCATTTTTCTATACAATTGGTAATATTTTACGCAGATTTTTTCTTTTTTGCCATCCTGTCCAAACGCTCCGCGCACGCTTCGCCACGGCGGCGGACATTGCATGTTTCCCCCTGTGCAAACCCTGATTTTTATGGTATAATAACCCCCAAAGCTGCCGTTTACACGGCTGCGCGTGTGCAAGGCAC